>WNFY01004476.1_pt1 | contig 12895 bp, 10 predicted proteins | sample 5400091 | NCBI WGS metagenome assembly WNFY01 (sample SAMN13153364, study PRJNA577476) | soil metagenome | isolation source: 60 cm soil or saprolite under grassland replicate 1 | place: USA:California | collected 2016-06-15 | reverse complement strand
CTCGGCCGGCGAGGTGGCGGAGCAGGGTGTTCACCCACGGCGCCAGGGGTGCGCCGTCCCGGCGCAGCTCCATGTCCGGATGCTCGCGCGCGAGCGCCGCCTCGAGCGCGGCGTCCGAGCGCCCGAGCCGCACGGCGCACACGCCCCGTGAGGTGGCGCCCACCAGCAGCCGCCCGAGGAGAAGCGGAGAGGGGGAGTCCACGATCGTATACCCGATCATGCGCTCCGGGACCGTGATCGGTCGGGCCGCCGTGTTGGTTTCGATGGTCGCAGGCATGTGTGCCTCCTTTCGCGCAACATGCCCGCTCGCACGCGCCGCCGCTATCCGGTTTTGACGCCGAATCCGGCGCGGTGTAGCGTAGTGTCTTGCCCCAACCTCCGGAGCGACCCCGGTGAGCGAACGCGGCAAGCGGCCAGCCACGTGGTACCGGTGGCAGGATCTCCCGCGGGAGGAATTGCACGACCGGTTGTCACGCCGTCTCATCACCGGCGACCGCGTCATGCTGGCGCACGTGTACCTGAAGAAGGGTTGTGTCGTCCCGAAGCACTCGCACGAGAACGAGCAGTTCACCTACATCCTGGAGGGGGCGCTGCGGTTCCTGGTGGGCGAGGACGGCGCCGAGGAGATCGTGGTGCGCGCGGGGGAGGTGCTGCACCTGCCCGCGAACCTGCCGCACGAGGCGCACGCGCTGGAGGATACGCTCGACGTGGACGTGTTCTCACCGCCGCGCGAGGATTGGCTCAACAAGACGGACGCGTACCTGCGGCGGTAGGGTGCAGGTCCTTCTCTTCTCTCTTATTCGACAGCCGCGCGGCGTGTCATCCTGAGCGAGCGCGCGGAACGCGCGCGACGCGAAGGATCTGCTGGCGCTTACGAGAAGCCGATCCTTCGCGCCTGCGGCGCTCAGGATGACAGGCCGCTCGCTTCGCGAAAGAAGAGGAAGAGGGGGGTGGATGCCTCACCGCGCGTGCCCGAGGGCCCTGAGAAACTCCCGGTCCCACGCCGCCGCAATGCCCTCGCGCGGCGAGTAGGGGCCAGGCAGGTAAGCCCGCGAGGCGATCCCCGCGTGGCTCTGCTCGCAGATGTGCCAATCCTGCCGGTTGGTCTCGTCCCAGAAGCGCACGGCGTCCTCGGGATCGAAGCCCGGCTGCCCGAAGGCGTCGCGGTGGAACAGCCACTCGCAGGTGATGCTGGTGCGGTCGGGCGCCTGGGGCCAGAGCGTGTGGAACATCACGTAGTCCGGGTGCAGCGACAAGAGCAGGTTCGGAAAAATCGTGTAGAAGTAGACCCGATTCTGGTCTTCCGCCGGCAGGTTTCCCACCACGGGGCCGCACGCGCGGCCGCTCATGGTCAGGCTGCCGCCCGGCGCGGTGATCACCATGTAGCCGCCCAGATAGGGTCCGTCGAACAGATCGTTCTCCCCGCTCGTGTACGGCGTCAGCTTGGCGAGTCCCGGGTGGATGATGGGGCAGTGCAGGCATTCGGAATAGTTCTGAAACACGAGCTTCCAGTTGGCGTGCACATCGTAGTCGATGCGACCGCCCGAGCGCAGGCTGGGGATGTTGAAGCGGCTGAACCGGCCCGCGAGCGGGGCGAAGGCGCGCGCGAACGGCTCCGGCGCTTCGGCCAGGTTGACGAAGAGGAACCCTTCCCACTCGGCGAGCGCGACCTGGTGGAGCGGGTAATCACGCTTATCGAACCCCGCGACCTCGTTCATGTGCGGCGCGCCGATGAGCGTGCCATCGAGTGTGTAGGTCCACGCGTGGTAGGGGCACTGGATCGTTTCGGAGAGGCGTCCGCGCTCCGTCTCGCACAGCCGGGTGCCGCGGTGGCGGCACACATTGTAGAAGGCGCGCACCGCGCCGTCTTGTCCGCGCACCACGATCACGCTCTCGCCGCCGACGGCGCGGACCGCGTAGTCCCCGGGCTGAGCGAGCTCGGCTCCACGGCCCACGCAAATCCAGCGCTGCGCGAAGATGCGCTCACGTTCTTCGGCCCAGATCTCGGGCGCGTTGTAGTACCGCCCCGGCAGCGTGCGCTGGCCCTGTTGATATGCCTGAGTGGCTTTGACGAACGTCGTCATCGTGTCTAAGGGTACGGAGCGCCGCGCCCGAACGCCACTCCCCGGCGCTCCGGGCCCGCCCGCGCCACGACCGCACCCACGATGAAGACCGTCGCCGCCGAGAGCGCCATGGCCTGCGCGTAGCTCGTGTGCGCCGCGAACAGCGCCTGGACGTGCGGGATCTTGCTCGCGATCGCCACGCCGCACTGGTACGCGAAGCCGGGGAGGAAGCCCCGCACCGCGTCGGGTGACAGCTCGTTGATGTGCGCCGGGATGACACCCCAGGCGCCTTGGACGAAGAACTGCATCACGAACGCGCCCACCACGAGCAGCGGCACAGCCGGCGCGAACGCCCAGATGGGTATGGCGAGCACCGCGCCCGCCAACGCGAATCCGATGGTGCGCCGTCGGCCCAGCCGGTCGGAGTAGAGGCCGCAGATCACCCCGCCGGCGAGCGCCCCCACCTGGGAGAACGCGGTGAGCGCCGCGCGCGCGGTGGGCCCGAAGCCCCAGTCCCGCTCCAGAAACGTGGGGTACATGTCCTGGGTGCCGTGGGACACCATGTTCATCATCGCCATCAGGCCGGTCAGGTAGAGGAACAGCTTCCAGTTGGATGCGATCGCTCGGCCCAGCCCGCTCCAGCTCTCGTGGCGCGTCTCGCGCCACACGTCCGACTCCTGCACGCGCGCCCGCACGAACAGCGCGAGCAGCGCCGGCAGTCCGCCGATGAAGAACAGCGGCCGCCACCCCCAAAGGGGGAACACGAACAGGTAGCACAGCGCCGCGAGCAGGTATCCCAGCGCGTACCCCTGCTGCAGCAGTCCCGACGTGATTCCGCGCAAGCGCGGCGGGACCTTCTCGAGCACGAGCGACGCGCCCACCCCCCACTCGGCTCCCATCCCGATCCCGAACAGGGCCCGTAGCACGAGGAAGCTGGTGTAGTTCGGCGCGAAGCCGGTGAGCACCTCGATCACCGAGTAGAACACCAGGTCGATCATCAGGGGCAGCTTGCGGCCGTAGCGGTCCGCGAGCAGGCCGAAGATGAACGCACCCACCGGCCGGAACGCGAGCGTGACCGTGAGCGAGAGGGCGATCGCGGCGTCCGGCTTTCCGAATTCCTTGGAGATCGCCGTCAGCGTCATGACGACCAGGAAAAAGTCGAACGCATCGAGCGTCCAGCCGAGGAAGCCGGCGACGACGGTGGCGCGTTGATCGCTTGCCGCTGGGCCGGTCGAGGTCATTGGTGTCCCGGTCGGGGTAGCTCTAGATTACACCCGTTCTCGAGATCCCACGACCCGGAGGATTCGCGTGCGCGCAGCTGGTGTTGCTCTCGTCTCGATGCTGGCGGCGGTCGCCGCGCCGCGTCTCGCGGCCCAGGGCGGCGCGGCGCGCCCCGCGATCGTGGTGGTCAACCTGCGGTTCGACGGCGAGCACGCCAACGTGCTCGGGCCGGGCGACACGGCGGTCGTGGCGGCGGCGACGAGCAGGCTGCTCGCGACGCTGCGTGCGTCCGACCTGGTCACGCTGGTCGATTCGACCGCCGTCGCGGCCGCCGTGGCGGGCGCTGAGGCCGGCGGCAACCCCTGCGGCAACGACTGCGCCGTGGCCGTCGCGCGGCAGCTCGGCGCCCGCTGGGTCGCGAAGGGGACCATCTCGAACCTGTCGAACCTCGTGTGGCTGCTCACCGCCGAGTTGTTCGACGCCACGACCGGGAAGCCGGTGCTCGCCGACAGCTATGAGATCAAGGGAGACGCGAGTCGCATGGCGCCGGCCGGGGCGCACGTGTTCGCGCAGCGCGTGGAGAAGACGATCGGGGGTGCGCGATGATCCGGCGCGCGTGCGTGATCCTGGTCGCGGGTCTCCTCGCCGGACGCGACCTCGCCGCCCAGGCGGACTCGGGGGCCGCGCGCCCCAGCGTGCTGGTGCGCGCCGGCCGGCTCATCGCCGTACGCGCGGGCTCGGTCCTCCAGAACCAGGCGATCCTGATCGAGGGTGACCGCATCAAGGAGGTCGGCCCCGCCGACGCCGTCGCCGGCCATGCTCCGCGCGATGCGCGCGTGATCGACCTGCGCAACGCCACCGTGCTGCCGGGGTTGATCGACTGCCATACCCACATCACGTCCGATCCCGGCGATTACTACAAGCAGCTGTTTCGCATGAGCCCGATCGATGAGGCCGTCCGCGCGCACCTGTACGCAAAGCGGACGCTCGACGCGGGGTTCACGACCGTCCGCAACGTCGGGGCCGGTGAGTTCATCGACGTGGCGCTGCGCAACGCGATCAACGAAGGCGCGATCCCGGGGCCCCGCATGTTGGTGTCGACCATGCCGCTCTCCGCCACCGGCGGGCACGGCGACGTGAACGGCATGTCCCCCTACCTCCGGTTCGAGGGCTTCTCCGGGATCGCCAACGGCGTGGATCAGATTCGCGAGAAGATCCGGTTCGAGGTGAAGTACGGCGCCGATCTCATCAAGGTGCTCGCGAGCGCCGGCGTCCTGTCCGAAGAGGAATCGGTCGGCGCTCCGCAGTACACGCAGGAGGAGCTCAACGCGGTGGTCGAGGAGGCGGCGATGTGGGGGCGGAAGGTGGCCGCGCACGCGCACGGCGCGGAGGCGATCAAGCGCGCGGTGCGCGCCGGCGTCGCATCCGTCGAGCACGGCAGCCTCATCGACGACGAGGGCATCCGGCTCATGAAGGAGCGCGGCACCTACCTCGTCGCCGACATCTACAATGATGACTATATCATCGCCGAGTATACGCGACTCGGGTTTCCCCAGAAGATCATCGAGAAGGAGCGCCTGGTGGGGCGCCAGCAACGCGAGAACTTCAAGAAGGCGGTGCAGGCGGGCGTGAAAATCGCGTTCGGCACGGATGCGGGCGTGTACCCCCACGGTTGGAATGCCAAGCAGTTCGCGCACATGGTGCGCTGGGGGACGACACCGCTCCAAGCGATCCAGGCGGCTACCGTCAACGCCGCCGACCTGCTCGGCTGGGCGGACCGCGTGGGCGCGCTCGAACCGGGGAAGTTCGCCGACGTGATCGCCGTCATGGGCGACCCGCTGCAGGATGTCACGGTGCTCGAGCATGTGGGATTCGTGATGAAAGGCGGGCAGGTAGTGAAGGACAGTTTGACGGGGGGAGCAAGAGCGGCACGCTGAAGTCGTCCGAACCTGGGAGATTCCATGCACAAAGTTCTTGGCTGTTCGTTCGTCGTGCTCGCGGCCGCGCTGGTCGCCTGGCCTGCGCGCGCTCAGGAGACCGCCTCCGATACGCTGCTCACGGTAAACCACTACCTCGACTGGGAGCAGGTCGCCGATCCGCAGCTCTCCCCCGACGGGTCGCAGATCGTGTACACGCGCCGCTGGGTGAACAAAATCGACGACAAGTGGGAGTCGGCGCTGTGGATCATGAACGCCGACGGCACGCACCACCGCTTCCTCGTGAAGGGTAGCGACGCGCGCTGGTCGCCCGACGGCACGCGCATCCTCTACCTGGCCGAGGGTGAGCCCAAGGGAACGCAGCTGTTCGTGCGCTGGATGGACGCCGAAGGCGCGTCCTCCCAGATCACGCGCGTCACGGAAAAGCCCGGCGATCCGAAATGGGCTCCCGACGGCAAGGCGATCGCGTTCGTGATGCTGGTGCCCGATTCGACGGCGTGGAGTATTTCTTTGCCCAAGCCGCCCGAGGGAGCGAAGTGGACGCCCGCCCCGCGTGTGGTGGACGAGCTGCATTACCGCCAGGACCGGGTCGGCTACATGACGCAGGGCTACACCCACCTCTTCCTGGTGCCGGCGGACGGAGGGACCGCACGGGCGCTCACCAACGGGCACTGGAACGTGGGGGCGCGCTTCGACGGTCTGGCGTTGGGCGCGGGCTACGACTGGACGCCGGACGGGCGCACCATCGTGTTCGATGGGCTGCGCGACACGACCTGGGACCGTCAGTATCAAGTGTCGCGCATCTACGGGCTCGACGTGGCGAGCGGGACGATCCGGGCGCTCGTATCGCGGCCCGGCTTCTGGGCGAACCCGGCGGTGTCGCCCGACGGCAAGAGTGTCGCGTTCACGGGCTACGACTCGACGGGGCAGACCCACCGCACGGCCGACCTGTACGTCATGGGGATCGACGGCGCGGGGACGCGCGACTTGTCCAAGAGCCTCGACCGCGATCCGGACAACGTGCGCTGGGCGCCCGACGGCAAAGGCGTCTACTTCACCGCCCCGGACCGCGGGTCGATCAACGTCCGGTACGCCGACCTCTCGGGCGGCGTGCGGGACGTCACACAGGGGGCGCAGGTAGTCTCGCTCACCTCGCTGGCGCGCACCCTGGTGGGAGTGGGCGTGCGCAGCGACCCGGAGCATGGCCCTGACGTCGTGCGAATCGATCTGCGGCGCGGACAGGCCCCCACGCGCGTGACCGCCGTGAACGAGGACGTGCTCGCGAACAAGCGATTGGCGCACGTCGAGGAGGTGTGGTACCCGTCGAGCGGCGGAACGCGGGTGCAGGGCTGGATCGTCAAGCCGCCGGCGTTCGATCCGGCGAGAAGGTATCCGCTGATCCTCGAGATTCACGGCGGCCCGTTCGCGATGTACAACGTAGGGTTCAGCTACATGTTCCAGAACTTCGCGGCAAACGGCTACGTGGTGCTGTACGTGAACCCACGCGGCTCGACCGGCTACGGCGACGCGTTTTCGAACGCGATCGACCACAACTATCCCGGGCCGGACTACGACGATCTCATGACAGGCGTGGACGCGGTGATCGGGAAGGGGTACGTGGACACGACGCGCATGTACGTGTCGGGGTGCTCGGGGGGCGGCGTGCTCTCGAGCTGGGTGATCGGGCACACCACTCGCTTCGCGGCGGCCGCGGTGCGCTGTCCGGTGATCGACTGGATCAGCATGGCGGGGCAGACCGACATTCCGCTGTTCACGTACAGCTTCTTCCATCAGCCGTTCTGGGACAAGCCGGACGAGTGGCTCGCGCACTCGTCGCTGATGCAGGTCGGGCACATTACGACCCCGACCCTGTTGATGACAGGTGAGCTGGACCGACGCACGCCGATCCCGCAGACCGAGGAGTTCTACGCGGCCCTGAAGGTGCGCGGTGTACCGACCGTGATGCTGCGCTTCAACGACGAGTACCACGGCACGGGATCGAAGCCGTCCAACTTCATGCGCACGCAGCTTTACATGATGAGCTGGTTCGAGAAGCATCGGCGGAGCGCCACCGAGCCGGCGACCGGGGCGGGCAACCGCTAGCCCGGCACTAGCGCGACGCTCGGCGCAGCCGCCCGAGCCAGCCTGCTTCTCTCGTGTGCTCGTCGCGCGTGAGCTGGACCCACGCGCCGAGAATGGCGGAGCGCTCCACGTAGCCCACCACCAGGGCCGGATCGTCCGGGCTGGCCACGGGGAGCACCTCGACCTCGTGCTCGAGCAGCTTCCGCATCGCCGTCTCGAGCAGCTCATCGGGGTAGGTGACCACCGGCGCAACCGCTGCCGTGGGGCGCGCCATCGGCGGGTCCATCACATCCTCGACCCGCAGCACATGGAGCGGGTTGACACCGTACTCGCGCGTCACATGGCGCCCGCGGCGGGCGAGCTTCTCGGTGAGGATCGAGCGCCGCAGCAGCAGCACCGTCACGCCTGCGGCAGCGACGCTGCCGATCAGCAAGCCGGGGAGCGCGGCGAAGTCCCCGGTGAGCTCCAGCACGAAGATGACCGCGGTGAGCGGCACCTGCATCGTGCCGCCCATGAGCGCCGCCATCCCGACCATGGCCCACAGGCCGGGATCCGGACGGTGCAGGGCGTACGCCCCCAGCGCCCCCATCGAGCCGCCCATCACGAGCAGCGGGGCGAGCACCCCGCCCGACGTGCCTGAGCCGAGGCCGATGGCCCAAATCAGCGCCTTCACGACCAGCAAGACGAGCAGGAACGCCCCGACCAGTCGGCCCGCCACGAGATCGTGGATCACGTCGTAACCGACGCCGAGCGCCCGCGGCGCGATCAGTCCGCCGAGGCCCACGATCACGCCCGCGACGGCGGGCCACCACATCCAATGGATCGGCAGTCGCGTGAATCCGTCCTCGACGGCGTACAGCAGGTTCGTGATGAGGGTCGCGGCGACGCCTGCGGCTAACCCGACGACGAGGCACTCGGCGAGCATCGTGGCGGAGAGGAGCTGGTGCGGCCGGATGGCGAAGTCCGGCCCCGCGCCGAGCAGCGGGACGCGGAGCGCCCCGGCGACCGCCGCCGCGCACGCGACGGGGATGAAACTGCGGGGCTTCCACTCGAACAGCAGCAGCTCGACCGCGAGGAGGACCGCGGCCACCGGCGCCGCGAAGATCGCTGCCATCCCGGCCGCGGCGCCGGCCACGAGCAGCGTCTTGCGCTCCACCGGCGACAGATGGAACGCCTGGGCGAACACCGAGCCGAGCGCCGCGCCGGTCGCGATGATCGGTCCCTCTGCGCCGAACGGACCGCCCGTGCCGATGGCGATCGCGGAGGACAGCGGCTTGAGCACGGCCACCCGCGCCTCGATGCGACTGCGCCCGATCAGGATCGCTTCCATCGCTTCGGGAATGCCGTGGCCGCGGATCTTTTCCGACCCGTACCGCGCCAGCAGTCCGACGATCAGCCCGCCTACCACCGGAATCGGGAGAGACCAGAGCCCGGGCGTGCTCGCCGCGGGGGACACGAGGCTCGTATCGAAGCGGTGGAAGTAGGCCAGGTGGGTGAACAGGCCGATCAGGCGGACCAGCGCCAGAGCGACCAAGGCACCGATCACGCCGACCAGGGCTGCCATCACGCTGAGCGTGATGAGCCGTGCGTCGGCGGTATAGTCGCCCAGCCGGTCGTCGAGGGGGGCAGTGCGAGTCATGCCTCGCCGCAATGTAAGCGTCTCCACCTGAGCACGGGGACCGCACGCCGGCGGGTTGCAGAGTGCGACAATGGGTCCCTCACGCTCGCCTCATTCAGTCCTCATAATCGCTGCGTTAACGAGGGTGTGTCACAGACGCTGCTTCTCGACCCTTGTACCTCGTTCTAAGGAGCGGGCCGGCCAATGCGGACTCGAATCGTCACGACGGGCATCGCGCTGGGAGTGTTGGCCGCGGGTGCGACCCTGCGGCAGCGGAGCGCCATTGCGGCGAACGGAGTGACCGTCAACGCCCACACGATTCATCGCGAGGTGATCCCGAGCTTCAGCCGGCAGACGGGCCTCGCGTGCAATCAGTGCCACACCACGTTCCCACAGCTGACGGCGTTCGGGCGGCGCTTCAAGCTCAACGGCTACACCCTCACCCGCTTGCAGATGGTGGAGGCGGGCGACACCGCGAACCGCTCCCTCAAGATCAACTTGATCCCGCCCGTGTCCGCCATGGTGCAAGCGTCGATCAGCCAGACTAGCAAGGCGCAGCCGGGGACCCAGAACGGCAACGTGGAGCTGCCCCAAGAGATGAGCATCTTCCTGGGCGAGGAGATCACGCCCCGGGTCGGAACGTTCCTGCAGTTCACCTACAGCGCCGCCGATGCGTCCTTCGGCTTCGATAATGCCGACATCCGGTATGCCAACCAGGGCAAGCTGGGCTCGAAGGAGCTCATCTACGGGTTCTCGCTCAACAACAATCCAACGGTGCAGGATCTGTGGAACACCACGCCGGCCTGGGGCTTCCCGTGGGCCTCGTCGGAGGTGGCCCCCACGCCGGCGGCCGCGACCCTGATCGAGGGCGGCCTCGCGCAGCAAGTGGCCGGCCTCGGGGCGTACGCGATGTGGGACAATCATGTGTACGGCGAGTTCAGCGTGTACCGCTCCGCGCCGCAGGGCGGTTCGCACCCCCCGGACGGGAGCGCCGAGAACACGCTGCGAGGCGTCGCGCCGTACTGGCGGGCCGCGCTGCAGCATACGTGGGGGCCGCAGTACCTGGAGCTCGGCACCTATGGGATGTCGACCCGGCTGTATCCCACGGGCGTGACCGGTTCGACCGATCGCTACACGGACGTCGGGCTCGACGCGCAATACGAGCGCAAGGTGGGGAAGGGCAGCGTCACCGCGCACACGACGTGGATCAACGAGACCGAGAAGCTCGATGCGTCGGTCGCGGCTGGGGCGGCCACCAACCCGTCGAACACGCTCAAGACGTTCAAGATCGACGGCTCGTATTACAACGCCGGCCGGGTCGGCCTGACGGTATCGTATTTCTCGACGAGCGGCGACGCCGATGCCCTGCGCTACGCCGCCAGCGCCACCGGGAGTCCCAACAGCGACGGCGTGGTGGGAGAGCTCGACTTCCTCCCCTGGCTCAATACCCGGTTCACGCTGCAGTACGTGGCGTACCGCAAGTTCGACGGTGCCCGCAAGGCGTACGACGGCGTGAGAAACGCTTCCGACAACAACACCCTCTACCTGTTGACTTGGCTGGTATTCTGACTCGCCCCCTGTGGAGCACCGCGCTCGTCGGCAGCCTGCTGTTGATCGCGGTGTACGAGGGCGCGCCCGCCCAGCAAGCCTCGCACGCCGCCACCGAGGTGAGCGAGGACGTGACCGTGACCGCCGCCGCCGTCAACGCCTCTCTGGTGGCGCTGGGCGACAGCATCTTCCACGGCAAGGCCGCGGGCGGGGCTTGCCTGATGTGCCACGGGGCGGACGCGAAAGGCACGCCCGGCCTGGCGCCGAACCTGGCGGACGCGAAATGGCTGAACGGCGACGGGACCTACGCCTTCATCGTGAAGACGGTGCAGAACGGCGTCGCCGATCCGAAGGAAGGCCCGGCGCCGATGCCGCCGATGGGAGGCTCGCAGTTGAGGCCGGAGCAGGTGCGCGCCGTCGCCGCGTACGTGTACTCGCTGACGCACCCGGAGCTGCGGAATCGTCGTTAGACGGATCCGGCCGCTCGGAAGGCTCCGCGTGGGTGGCAGGATGACGACGGCGCTGGTTGCCGTGGGCGTGTGCGGGGCAGCCGGCACCGTCGTGCGACGGGACGCGGTGGCGGCGAAGCGACGCGCCCTCGACGCGCACCTCATCCACCGCCAAGTCATCCCGGGTCGCGCACCTTGAAGATCGATCTGATCGCTCCGGTATCGGCCATGCTCGTCACGTCGACGACGCAGACGAAGGCGGCCCAGCCCGGCACACAAAACGCCAACACCGAGTTTCCCCAGCAAGTAAGCTTGTTCCTGGGCGAGGCAATCACGCCTAACCTGGGGACCTTCCTGCAGTTCACCTACGACGCCGTGGGCGGATCCTTTCACATCGATAATGCCGACATCCGGTATGCGAACAAGCGCAGACTGGGCTCCAAGGAGTGGCGCGGCCCGTTCATCTCCTTCGCGGTGGCGCCCTCGCCTGCCGCCGCGCCGCTGCTGGACGGCGCTCTGGCACAACGGGTGGCGGGGTTGGGCGGCTACGGCCTGTGGGACAACCGCGTGTACGGCGAATTCAGCGTGTACCGCCCCGCGCCGGTGGCGGGCAGCCGTTCCGGTCGTCCGAACAGCACCGGCCTGATCGGCGAGGTCGACTTCCTGCCCTGGTGGAATACGCGGTTCGCGTTGCAGCACGTCACGTACGCGAGATTCAACGGGTCGCACGACGACTACGACGGGTTCGGGAGGAGCGCCTCGGACAACAACACGCTCTACGTCCTCATGTGGCTGGTGTTCTAAGGCGGCTCCAGCCGACTGTCTCGTTTCGCTTCAGACCGGCCGTTTCGAACCAGCGCGTCCCATGTCGCGACGCTTGGTCCCCACGCCCCCCCTGGCACGGCCTCTGCTCGTTACCACCGCGCCGCTGCCGCGGTCTTCACGGCGGAGGCACGACACCACGCTCAAAGGAGGCGCCCAATGTCGTTGTGCATTCGACCAGGCTCCCGGACTTCAATCGGGGCCGCGGTACTGCTGACCCTGGTCGCCGCCGCATGCGACCCCGCGTCCACCGATCCCGGCTCCAGCTCGCTCCAGTTCTCCCGCAGCATCTCGCTCCCCGACGCGCAAGGCCTGCTCCAGACCGGTCCCGCGCGCGTGGTGGTGGGCGTGATTCCCGGTACGCTGGTCGCACGGCGCGTTGAGATCGAGACGACCGACGAGCTGGCGCGGCCTGAGGAGATTCGCAGCCGGATCAGCGCAATCAGCGCCACACCCGATCAGGGGACGGTGACGCTCGAGCTGGGCGGGCTGCAGGTCGGTTTCAACGCGTCGACGCAGTTTCGGCTGGACGAGGGCGACAGCGATGAGCACGCCGCGCTCATGTCGGACGGCGACGGCGGCGGGACGACGCTGGCAGATTTTGTGGCGCGCGTGCAGGCCGACCTCGCGGCCGGGCGGCATCCGGCGCTGAAGGCGCGCCGCACTCCCCCCGCCACGCCGCAGGCCCCGGGCAACGCGAGCTTTCTCGCTAGCGAGCTCAGGCTCGACCAGGATAACGACCATCCCCGGATCGGCCTCAACGTGACGGGCGCCAACCTCGTCACCAGTCCGACGCCGCCGCCCGACGCGATGCTCAAGCTGCTCGGCTTGAGCATCGAGCTCCGCCTGAGCGACGGCACCACGGCGCTTCGAGCGGAGAACGCCGAGGTCGACGACGAGCAGGAGTTCGCGGGGATGGTGCAATCGGTGGATCAGACGGCCAATAAGGTCACGCTCGTCGGCGGCACGATCATCCACATCGTGAGTGGCACCGAATTCGAGGCCAAGGAAGGCGACGACGACGAGCATCTGGCCTCACTCGCCGATGTGCAGGCGGCGCTCGCGGCGGGCCAGGCGGTGAAGGCGGAGGGGGAGGGGTTGGTCACCGGGACCAATCCGCGCACGCTCGACGCCGTGAAGATCGAATTCGAGGCC
>WNFY01004475.1_pt1 | contig 12896 bp, 7 predicted proteins | sample 5400091 | NCBI WGS metagenome assembly WNFY01 (sample SAMN13153364, study PRJNA577476) | soil metagenome | isolation source: 60 cm soil or saprolite under grassland replicate 1 | place: USA:California | collected 2016-06-15 | reverse complement strand
GTCGAGCCGGTATTTGATCGTAAGACCGCCCGGGGCGGTTTCGAGATGGATGTCGCTCGCGCCGGCTTTGAGAGCGTCGTAGAGCGTGGAGTTGACGAGCTTCACCACCGGGCTGTCGCTGCCGGCGATCGACTCGATGGAAAGCTCCTCGGGTCCGTCCCGGCGGCCGGCGTCCGGTCCGAAATCGGCGATCACGCCGTCCATCGCGCGCATCCCGGCTTCCTGCTGGGCAAGGTAGGCGAGCAGGTCTTGACGGAACGCGAGCCGGTACGCGAAGGGCTCGCGCACCGAATGCTCCAGCCAGTCCTGGGTCGCCGCTTCGTAGGGGTCGCCCAGCACGAGCTGGAGCCCGTCGCTTGGGTGTCGCAGCGCGACGCAGCTTCGCCTCTGCGCCTCGACAAACGGAACAAGGTCGAAATCCGGCATGCCCGCCCGCAGCTCATCGAGCGTGAGGGTGGGCAGGCGGAAGGTCTCGGACAGACGCTGCATGAAAACTCCCGGCGCAGCGGCCGACCGCTCGTGGAGCAAGTCGATCAGCGGGCGGGACAGGCGCGCCTGCTCGGCGCGGGCGCTCGCCAGCTCCTCCGCGGTCAGAGGGATGATCCCCGGGCTTGCGATCGCATTCACTGGATCGCCCCTGCAAGCTCGAAGATCGGCATGTACATGAGGACGACCACTCCTCCGACCGAGAGACCGAGGATCGCCATCAGCGCCGGCTCCAGGAGCCGCGTAAACCAATCGACGAAGCGCGAAGTCTCGTCGTCGTAGAAACGCGCGATCCGCTCCAGCATCTCGCCGAGCTGGCCGCCGCGCTCGCCCACGGCGAGCATGCGAGCAGCGACCGGCGAGGCGAGCCCCGCGGCGGTGAGCGCGGTGGACAGGGAAACTCCTTCCTCGATCGACTTCCTCGCCGAAGCCAGTTGCGCGCGGAGGTGCTCGGCGAGCAGATCCTCCACCATATGGGCCGCCCGGACCAACGGAATGCCGGCGCGCAGCAGCATGCCAAGGGTCCGGTACATGCGCGCGAGCTGGTAGGCCTTGATCCTCTCGCCCACGCTGGGGATCCGCCAGAGCCGCCGCAGGAGACCAGCGCGCATCCGGGGGGTGGTCGCGACATACGCTATCGCGATCAGCAGCCCGCTTATCAACGCGGCCATCAGCCAGCCGTGCTGCGTGACGGCGCGGCCGACCGAGAGCAGCGCCTTCGAGAACACCGGCAAGTCCTTCGAGATGTCTTCGTAGACCCGGGCAAAGCGCGGAACCACGTAGAAAAGCAGAAACGAGAGCACCAGGCCGCCGACCCCCGCGAGGATTGCGGGATAGATCAGCGCCGCAACGACCTTCTTGCGAACCCGGTCGACCTCTTCCTGGTAGGCGATATAGCGCGACAGCGCCTCCTTGAGGTTTCCAGTCTGCTCGCTCGACCTGACGGTGGCGATGTAAAGCGGCGAAAAGTGCTGGGGAATGCGCGACAGAGACTGGGAGAAGGACAACCCCTCACGCATGCCGCCGAGCACCTGGTCCAGCACGCGGCGGGACTCGGGTTGCGATGCTCTCTCGGCGAGGGCCTGGATCGCCTCGACGAGGTTGAGCCCCGCATCGAGCAAAGACAAGAGTTCCACGGAAAGGAGCGTCGAGGAAAATCGCGAGCGGCCCGACGTCAAACTGAACAGGCCGGCCAAAGTCGGCCGCAGAGAAAGCACGCGGAGCCCTTGACGGACTGCCAGATCTTTCGCCGACGCGGCGTCCGGGGCGCGAAGCTCGAGCGCCACGACTTCGCTGCGGTCGTTGATCGCTTTTACCAGATAGTTCACGGCGCTCAATAGTTCGTGATATCGGCGTCTTCGCCGCTGCCGCCGGGCTGGCCGTCGCGCCCGTACGATATGAGATCGAAGTCGCCCTTCTGGCCGGGGTGCCGATAGACATAAGGACGTCCCCAAGGGTCGTTGGGAACCGCCTTCTTGAGATAAGGCCCGTTCCAATTCGTCTCATTCGCCGGCTTGGTCACCAGCGCCTGTAAACCCTGCTCGGTCGTGGGATAGCGGCGCGTGTCGAGACGGTATTGGTCCAGCGCTTTATCCAGGGCGTCGATCTGCGCCTTGGTGACCTGGATCTCGGACTTGCCGACCTGAGAGAAGTAGCGCGGTGCCACGTATCCGACCAGCAGGCCGATGATCACGATCACGACCAGCAGCTCGAGCAAAGTGAAGCCTCTTCGCTGGGCGGCTTCTATTGGGATTTGCTTGTATACGTGCGCAACCAAGACGCGACGCGAAGTTGCGCGGCTGGACCAACGCAGCTTTCTTGGCACGGTAGCCAGAGCCTCCCTGTTTCTCCAGACATTACAAGAAAACCGGCTCCGTAAAAAGAGTCGGCGCTCTTATTTTGCGTTCATCACGATCGCGGACTTAGAACATCGGCACAAAAATAATCCGTTGAGACGGACAGACGAGATAGTGGGTGAGAAAAATAGAGCTAGCGCGTTGATTCGCACGCGGAAGTGCACGTCCACTATCATTTCTTATAGGGGAGCGCGAAAACTTTTTGGAAAGGGACACGGGTCGGACACCGAGCCCGAATCCGTAGATTCGCCTCCCGCTGACCATCAGACCCCTATAAGAAATGATAGGGGACACCATGGAATAGCGGTACGAATCTTCGCGGCTTGTTCCGCGTTTTGTATATGACAAAGTGTCTTAGAGAAAACTCCTCCACAAGAATCTGCGGCGCTTGACCCTCCAGAACGCCGTTCCGTAAGTTACACGGCAGTCGCTGGATTATCGGCGCAGCGGAGTGCGCGCGAGCGTGCGCGCTCGCCTGAACGCAAAAACGATAAACAACGGGAGGCAAGCCATGAACGACGGGAAAACTTCAGGGAGATGTCATGCCCTGCGTTTCGCCATTGCCCTTCTCCCGATGGCGCGCCAGCTCCCAATGAGCATCGGCTTTAAGCGGCTCTGGACGTTGGGGCTGCTTGGCGCATGGCTGTCGATCTTTGCCGGGAACGCGGCTGCGTACTGCACATACGAACCTGAATTACGTGGATGGGTTTGCGACGCCCCGTTTGTGTCGATCACCTCGCCCGCAAACGGGGCGAGGTACACTTTGCCCGTTTCCTTTCCCGTCACGGCGACGGTGGACAACGGCGGCCAAGCCATCGCCAAGGTGGACTTCTACGTCAACGGTACCGTCTTCCAGACCTTTACAACCGCACCTTACAGCGCGACCTACACGCCAACCACGCCAGGCACGTACTGGTTCAGCGCCGTCGCCACCGAAATAAATCACGGCACGCGGACTGGGTATTCCAGCGCGGTTTCTGTGACTGTAAATTCCGCGCCCGTCGTCAGCATTACCTCGCCCGCCAACAACGCGAGCTTCACGACGCCAGCAATTGTCTCTCTGACTGCGAGCGCCACGGACAGCGACGGAACGATTTCCAAGGTCGAGTTCTACGACGGTGCCACCTTTCTGGGACAAGGCTCTGCAAGCGGAAGCAATTACTTCCTGACCTGGAACAACGTATCGGTCGGCAGCCACGCGGTCACCGCCAAGGCCACCGACAACAGGGGCGCCGTAACGACATCGGGCAGCATCAACCTGACTGTCATTGAGGGGAGCGCGTCTGCCACCGCGGTACCCAACGGCACGGCGCCTGTGGGCGGGAGCCTGCCCGGCACGGCCGGCGTCGGCGTCTCGGGTGCGGCGGCCTACAGCATTCCGATCGCCGTGCCGCCGGGCACCGCGGGAATTGCGCCCAATCTCAGCTTGATCTATTCCAGTCAGGGCGGCGAAGGCCTGATGGGAATCGGTTGGTCGGTGGGTGGGCTCTCTTCGATTACGCGCTGCCCGCGTACGTTGGTGCAGGACAATTACGCCGGCAGGGTCAGCCTGGCCGCAAGCGACCGATATTGCCTCGACGGCCAGCGCCTGATCCTGGTTTCGGGCACTTACGGCGCGACGGCAGAATACCGTACCGAGATCGACGGCTTCAGCAAGATCACCTCCACCGGGGCCGATGCCAACAAAGGTCCGGACAGTTTCACCGTCTACAGCAAATTCGGAAAGATCATTTCCTACGGCACGACGCCGGATTCCTACGTCGAAGCGCAGGGCACCTCGCCGGCGAAACCGCTGAAGTGGTTGATGGCCAAGGTCATCGATCGCAAAGGTAACTATCTCAGCGTTAGCTACATCGAGAACACCGCCACCGGCGAATCGTACCCGAACCAAATCGTCTATACGGGTAACGCTACAATTTCACCGGTTCTCCCGCCGTACAACGCCGTGCGCTTCGTCTGGGGCCCGCGTCCGGACGGTATCGTCAAGCACGTCGCGGGCGCGCAGACCGCAATCACCCAGCGGCTGATTAACATTCAAACCTATGTCAACATCGACGCCAACGGCAACAACGGCGCGTTGGCGCGCGACTACCGGATCGGCTATATCCAAAGCTCGCAGAGCAACCGATCGCTGGTAAGCACGGTGGCCGTCTGCGAGAGCCTCGGCAACTGTCTGCCTGCCACCCAGTTCACCTGGCAGCAGCGTAGCGATTCGGACAATGCGTTCAATCCTGCCGTCTGGGGCGGGCCGGTCATCACATTCTCGACGCAGTATCCGGCTCTGGAGCTGGACAACAACATCGTCTTTGGCGACTTCGACGGCGACGGCAAACAGGACCTTGTCTACTCGACGGGCAATGGGTCGTGGAATGTGTGCCTGTCAACCGGGAGCAATTTCTCGTGCAGCTCTTGGCCGGGTCCCGCTGTCGCGTCCAACAACGTATTGCTGGGCGATTTCGATGGCGATGGCAAGACCGACATCGCGTTGCCACCGTCCGGCAACAACTACGTCACCACGCCGGCGACTTGGCAAATCTGCCTCTCCACGGGCAACGGGTTCAACTGCCAGAACTGGCAGGGTTATACAGTAGGAGGCAACGCCAGCCGCTATGTCGTGGGAGATTTTACGGGCGACGGACGCGCTGACATCGGCATGGCCCCGTTAGGAGGTGGCAGCTACCTATGTGCTTCGACTGGTTCCGCGGGGAGCGGTTTCACCTGTGTCTCTTACGGTGGATTCACCATCGTAGGAACCGCAGACGACCCTGCGCGCATGCGTCCGAATCTGGCCGATATCAATGGTGATGGCAGACAGGACATTCTCCTATGGGACAATGGCGGCGTTGGAGGAGGTCCCTGGTGGGACGCATTTCTCGCGGCCGACGCCGGGTTTGGGGGTACGAGCGTACAAAATCCCCCTGGTACGACCGGCACCTACTATGCGCAGCTCGGCGGTTCACTGATCGCAGATCTGGAGCGAAACGGCTACGGCGCGCTCTTTGCCACGTATTCCACTTCTACTGGTTCAATCACCGGTGAACTTTGTCGCTACACAGGGGCGAGCCTCGTGTGTTCGCCGCTCCCGCAGAATGCCGTTGGACCAGGAAATTTCGGTGACGTCGATGGCGACGGACGCCCCGATCTCTGGGTGTCGGGCGCGGTCTGCCAGGCGGGGCTGGATCAGACTCTCCAGAACGCGGTGACTTGTGATAATTGGTCGACCCCCATCCCGCCGGCCTCGTCGGCGGGTGGCCCCCTCGGTGACTACAACGGCGACGGCAAGGTGGATTACGCCTACTACGACACGAGTAGCAACCAGTGGATTGTTGGCCTGGCCGGGGGTCCCCGTCCCGATCTGTTGTCTGCGGTGGTGAACGGCGTCGGCAGCCGCACCGAGTTCAGCTACAAGCCGCTGACCGATAACTCCGTCTATACCAAAGACAGTGGTGCGAACGCTGCGGCCTACCCGCAGCGCGACGTGCAGGACGCGACCTACGTGGTCTCCCAGACGCGCGGCGACAACGGTATCGGCGGCCTTATAAACACCGACTACCGCTACGGCGGCAAGAAAACCGACCTCACCGGCCGCGGCGACCTGGGCTTTCGTTGGATGGAGGCGACCAATTCGGTGAATCACGTCACCACGCGCACCGAGTATGCGCAGATCTTCCCCTATACCGGCATGGCGACCTCGAGCAAGGCGACGCACTCAAGCGGCGTAGTGCTCGCGCAGACCGATAACGCGCTCGCCCAGCAGGCGGGCAGCGCCGCGAGCGCGTTGTTCCCATTCGTCAGCCAGAACGTTGCGACCACGAAAGACTTGGACACCAGTGCGCTGGGCACGAGCACCACCAACGGTATTGTCTACGACGCCTACGGCAACCTGACGAATGTGACGGTCACCACCGTCGCCGGCGGCGAGACCTTCACCACTGCCACGGCGACTAACTATTTCCCCGCCGATACCGCCAACTGGCTGGTCGGCCTGCCAACCCAGGTGCAGATCACCAAGACCGCGCCGGGCATCGGCGGAGCCGTCAACTCGGTGACTCGCACCAGCACGTTCGACTACTACGCGGGCACCAACTTGCTGTTCCATGAGAACGTCGAGGCGGCCGACGCCACCTACAAGCTCACCACCACCTACACGCGCGACGGCTACGGCAACGTCACCCAGCGCACCCTCAACTGGACCGATCCGGTGAGCGCCGCCGCCCAGACCCGCGACGTAGAGACCGTAACCGTCATGGACGGCAAAGGCCGCTGGCCGCTCACTGTCAAGAACGCTTTGAACCAGACCGAGATTCGCGTCTACGACGACAGCTACGGCAATCTCGCGAGCCTCACCGGCCCGAACAACCTTGTCACTGCTTGGCTCTACGACGGCTTCGGCCGCAAGATCAGAGAAACGCGCGCCGATAATGCTTACACCACCTGGGCCTACAAGCAGTGCGTCAGCGGTTGTGGGTTCGCCACGAGCACGACCATCACCCAGAACTACGGGACCGACAATCTACTCTCGGCAGTTCCTTCCCAAAGCTACGTCGACAGCCTGAGCCGCGAAGTTCTGTCGCAGACCTGGGGCTTCGACGGCACCGAGATCCGCGCCGAAAAGGAATACGACAGCCTCGGCCGGCTCACGCGCAGCGCCCGGCCGCGCTACCCGAGCGAGACGCCGGCGTGGACCACGCTCAACATCTATGACGATCTGGGCCGTCCCACCCAGGTGACCGACCCGGACGGCATGAGCACCTTCGCCTACCACGGGCTCTCGGTCACGACCGTCAACCAGAAAGGCCAGAACCGCACCGAGGTGAAGAACGGCCTTGGCAAGCGTAAGACCGTCACCGACGCCAACGGCAAGATCACGAGCTATGTCTACGACCCCTTCGCCAACCTGCTGCAGACGATCGATGCGAAGCTCAACAGGGTCACGATCGCTTACGACAAGCTGGGGCGCAAGACGAATCTCGCCGACCCCGACCTCGGCGCCTGGCAGTACTTCGTCGATCCGTTGGGGCAAACGTACAGGCAAATCGACGCCAAGAACCAGGTCACCACTTTCACCTACGACGCCCTGGGACGGATGACCCAGCGGCTTGAGCCCGATCTCAACAGCAACTGGGTATACGACACTGCGACCAAAGGAATCGGAAAGCTCGCCGAGGCCTACACCCTTATCGGCGGCGGGGCGAAGGACTACCGGCGCGTGCACGGCTACGACAGCCTGGGCCGAGCGGCGGGGACGACCGTCACCCTGGATCAGGACTACGTGAGCAGCACGCTCTACGATGGCACGAGCGGTCGGGTCAGCAGCGTCACGCACCAGCGCAATTCCATCGGCGGCGCCGGCGGGCCGAGCGTGACGTTCAATTTCGGCTACAACGGTTACGGCTTTCTCTGGACGATCAGTGGCGGCGGCACAATTTATTGGCAGGTGCTCGGCGAGGACGCGCTCGGACGCGTCACACAAGAAACCTTGGGCAACGGGCTTACTACCACTCATGGCTACAACCCCACTACCGCGAGACTGGAGAGCATTCGCACCGGACCCAACGGCACGGCCAGCGTGCAGAACGACGTCTACCTCTACGACAGCTTGGGCAACCTTAGCTCTCGCAGCCAGCTGAACACCTTGCCAGAGAACTTCGCCTACGACAGCCTGAACCGGCTCACCAATGCCCAGGTCGGGAGCCAGGTGCAGAAGACCTACGCGTACGACGAGATCGGCAACCTCGCCTCCAAGTCCGATGTCGGCACCTACACTTATCCGGCCTCAGGGACGGGCAGTGTGGGACCCCACGCGGTAGCGAGCATCGCTGGCAGCGTCAACGGCACGCTCAATCCGGTTTTTCAGTATGACAATAACGGCAATCTCCTCTCCGGACCGGGGCGGACCTTCACTTGGATGAGTTTCAACATGCCGCAGGCGATCACCCAGGGCGCGGTGAGCGATGCGTTCGTCTATGGGCCTGAGCACCAGCGCGCCAAGCAGACCCAGTCGACCGTCAAGACCCTGTACTACGCCGGCGCGATGGAGAAGGAGATCGTTTCCGGAACGAGCACGGTGAAGACCTACCTGCCCAGCGGCCTGGGCGTCATCATCGACAACGGCGCGAGCGCCCTGACGCGCTACTTCCACAAGGACCACCTGGGCAGCGTGACGGCGATCACCCGAGAAGACGGTTCGCCCGCCGAAGCGATGTCCTACGACCCCTTCGGCAAGCGCAGGAACCTCGACGGGAGCGACGACCCTGGCAACAGCCTCACCGGTGCGACCGACAACAAAGGCTACACCGGGCACGAGATGCTGGATAACGTCAGGCTCGTGCACATGAACGGGCGAGTCTACGACCCAAGCGTCGCCCGGTTCCCGAGCGCCGATCCAATCGTCTCCCGCCCCGATGACGCCCAGAGTTTCAATCGGTACAGCTACGTCGTCAACAACCCGCTCAAGTTTACCGATCCTACGGGGTATGAGGGGGAAATCACAGTTGAAGATTCGCCCACAGCGCCGAATAACGCAAACAAACCACTCATGGGCAGTCTCTGCTGGAATCCTTCGTGCTCGGGGATGAACTTAATTATTATTCAGATTGCAAGTGGATGGCCGTCTGCGGGAACGCAGAGTGCGCCTGCCGAGGCTCCAGTAGGGTCGACGTCTCAGGGCAGCCAGTCGCTGTATCAGATGGGCGGGACGAACAACGACCCGACGCAACAACCCACGCTGATCAGTCAGGATACCAATAGCAATGGCCGGCCTGCTGCAGAAGGGAGCTTCTTGTGCTGCAGCTATTCGCAGTCCATTTCGGCAGACGGCATCGAGAGGATAACCACCACGGCCTTTCGAGATCCAGCCGGGGTCAGCGGGCTGTCTCTTGCACAAGCTTTTCCTCCTACTATCATTTTTGGTAGGCCGCCGGTTACTACGTTTCGGCCGGAGCAACTTGCCCCCCTAAACACCTTGCCGAAAGGTGCTGCCGGCGGCCCCGGCGCAGGCAAGGTGTTCCCTCGAAGCTTGAGAGACAAATTGCCTGATGACGTACCGTGCACGTACTGCGGAAAGCCAACAACGCGTGAACCAGGACCGGACCAACTGCAGGGCGATCACATAATTCCAAGAGGTCAAGGAGGTAACAACACGGAAGAGAATTTCGCGCCGTCTTGCCGAACCTGCAACGGCCCCGCCGGAAAATGGGACCGAACACCGCTAGAATGGTACCGACTTCTTGGCATCCCAGAGGCCTAGTCCGCTAGTCATGTCAGAAAAGCGTGAGCGCATATATTTTGATCTAGACTCCAATGATTGGCACGGCCAGCCAAACGAAGGGCTATGGGCCGAACCCGTTGAAAACTCTCCTTCGGGAACGGTATATCGTCTAATGAACTCCCCATTCTTTGCCCGCGGCGTAAGTTATCTTGATATGGTGCGCGCAGCGCCGAGATCTGAAGGAGCTGGGCTCCAATTTGCTGGCGTTCTTGATCGCGCGGGTCACTCCACGTACATGATTCTGGCATCACCGAACTGCCCAGATTTGGATGAGTATTGGAAAAAGTTGGAGGCTATCGGGTGCACCTACGAAAGTACGACCTTGAATACCAAGCATGGAAAAAAGGTGCTGTATTCGATCGATGTTCCGGATTCGACTGACCTGTACGCCGTCTACTCTATTCTTGAGGATGGAGAGAAGAACGGTGTCTGGATGTTTCAAGAAGGACACGTGGGCCACCAGCTCAGGCGGTGACGCAGTTGTCCCGCCTGCGCGAACACGCCTTGAGTCGTATCGCTGCCACCTGCGCTGCGAGTGAGCGGGGCTCGCCGCTCACCCCGCCTTGATCGTATTCACCAGCACGCCCACCTTGCTCACTTCGATCTCCACCTTGTCGCCGGGCTTCATCCACACCGGAGGATTGCGGCGCGCGCCGACGCCGCCGGGGGTGCCGGTGACGATCACGTCTCCCGGCTCGAGGGTGGTGAAGGTCGAGATGTAGTTGATGAGCCGCGGGATGCGGTGAATCATCTGCCCGGTGGTGGCGTGCTGCATGACTTGTCCGTTGAGCCGGGTTTCGAGCGTCAGCTCGTCGCCGTCCGCGATCTCGCTACGCGTGACCATCCACGGGCCGAAGCCGCCGGTGCGGCTGAAGTTCTTGCCCGCGGTCCACTGTAGGGTGTGGCGCTGCCAGTCGCGGATCGAGCCGTCGTTGTAGCAGGAGTAGCCGGCGACGTGCTGCCAGGATTTTTCCTGCGACACGCGCCGCCCGGCTTTGCCGATGATCACGGCGATCTCGCCCTCGTAGTCGAGGTTGGTCGATTCCGGCGGCATCACGATCGGCTGGTTGTGCCCGACCTGCGACTCGGCGACGCGGATGAAAAGCGCCGGGTTCTCGGTCTTGTCGCGGCCGGTCTCGGCGCGGTGTTCCTCGTAGTTGAGGCCGACGCAGACGATCTTTCCCGGGTTGGGGATCACCGGAAGAAAAGCGACCTTGGAGAGCTTGAGGTCGGCTTTCTTGGCGCCTTTCGCGATTTTCTCGGCCTGAGCGAGCGCGCCGCCCGCGAGCAGCGCGCGCAGGTCCGGATATTTCCTGCCCAAACGGCGCGTGAGGTCGACGATGCCGTCGCCGGTGACGGCGCCGTAGCCGGTGCCCTTGGGAGTGCGGTAGCTCGCGAGCTTCATGGTTTCCCCTTTGCATCACGAAAGCGCCGTAGTGTACCGCAATGTTTCGGAGAATTACTGCGTCGTTCCCGCGAAAAGCGGGGACCCGGAAGTCTTCAGATGAAGAGGCGCCGGATTCCCGTTTACGGCGGCATCGAAGCCTAGAAGCGCGTCGTGAACCCCGCGACGAACGCCCAATCCACGCTCAACTGGATACCGTTGTAGAACCGGTAAATCGGCAGCTGCAAGAAGCTGTAGAGCTGCAAGTCGTGCGTGACCGAGTAGGCGAGCCCCGGACTGAGAAACACGGTCCGCGATCCGCTCAATTCCGGCTCGGAGCTCGCGCCGGAGTCCTTGCCCTTGATCATGCTGTTGATCTGCAGCAGAGCCTGCAATTCATGACCGAGGGGATAGCGATAACCGACGTTGAGCTGGAACTGATTGCCGGGCTTGTAGTCCTCCTTGGTGCTCACGGGCTGCTGATAGAGCGCCTGGACGGACCAGCTCGAGTCCTGGTGAATTCCCGGTGCGGAGTAGTAGCCGCCCACCACGACGTCGGTGCTTCCCGTCCCGGGCTGCAGCATGCGCTCGGCCACCGCGCTGTCTGCGTTGCTGACGCGGTAGCTTCCCGTGGGCAGCTTCAAGCCGAAAGTGAGGCCGTAGTTGACGACCGGATTGTTCTCGTTGTCGAAGCGATAGTAGCCGAGCACGCGCGCATCGCCGGCCTTGGTGAAGTCCCATTTCTCGAAGGTGTTCGCTCCGGTCGGATCCTCGAAGTGCGAGTGCGAACGGCTCACCACCGGCAGCGAGGCCGAGACCGCCCAGTTCTTGGTGAACGCGTAGTCGAGCGTGGTCACGAGGGTTCGGTTGATGGTGCGGACCTCCCTGATGTCCTCGTTATCGTCTTCCGGCGAGATCTGCTTGGTGCCGGAACGAAGGTGCTTCTGGTCGACAAACTCGTAGTGCAGGTCCAGCCTCGCGCTGCCGGCTTCGTGCGCGACGCCCTGCGTCGCCCAGTTGGTGTTGAGCACGCAGAAAGCGGAGCCGCAGGACGCCCGGGCGGTGCCGGCGGAAAGCGCGAGCGCCAGAGCGCTTGCGCACACAATTGCAGATTGATTGTTCATTTTTTCCCGTCCTGAAAGCTTGGCCGCGCCGCTGAGCGGGCAGGCGCAGGCAAAACCGTACGACCTCGGTCGTACGTCCTACAGCGATCGGTTCAGGAAAAAAAAGGCGGGGCGCGCGGAAGCGCGGCGGGATCGAGCGCGGCCTGAGGCTGCGGCGCGGCGAAGAACTCCTGGACCTGCCCGCCGGCAGGCATCGGGCAGACCCACTTGGGCGCCGCGCCCGAAATCGCGGGGCCGCGCTCGGCATTGAAGGGGCACAGGGTGCAATGGGAGGGCCGAACGCCCTTGCCGGGTGCTTCGCCGGGCAGGCTTTCGGAGGAGTGCTGCAGGCCGGTCGCGCTGCAGATCTCCGAGGGCAGCGCTGGGACCTTGGGCTTGGCGTTCGCGAGCAGCGGCCAGAACGCGTTGAGCGCCATGCTCGCAAGCGCGAGCCAAGCGGCAAGGCGGCTTCGGGATCGAAGCGGGCTCATGGGCGCTTTTTTAGCACAGATGCGCGCCTTTTGCCATCCGTTCTTTTAGCATAAACGGGGTTTTGCCACTCCCTTGTTCGACAGGATTGTTCTGGTATTCTCCTAGTCAATATGAAAGGAAGACTGGAAGACCGGCGCCTGCTCACCGGGCAGGGGCGTTTCATCTCCGACTGGAATTTTCCGAATCAGGCCTACGCGGCCTTCCTACGCTCGGACCGCGCTCACGCGGAGATTGTTTCCATCGACGCGGCCGCTGCGCTCAAAGCCCCGGGAGCGTTCGCCGTGCTCACCGGCAAGGACGTGGCC
>WNFY01005360.1_pt1 | contig 12897 bp, 8 predicted proteins | sample 5400091 | NCBI WGS metagenome assembly WNFY01 (sample SAMN13153364, study PRJNA577476) | soil metagenome | isolation source: 60 cm soil or saprolite under grassland replicate 1 | place: USA:California | collected 2016-06-15 | reverse complement strand
ATCAGGGGACCATGCTACTGAGGTTACTGAATCGGTGTGGCCCCTATAGGTAAACAGGGGACTGCCTCCAATGCTGGCATCCCAGACTTGCACCGTCTTATCAGCAGAACCAGAGGCAATAAGCTTGCCATCAGGGGACCATGCTACTGAGGTTACTGAATCGGTGTGGCCCCTATAGGTAAACAGGGGACTGCCTCCAATGCTGGCATCCCAGACTTGCACCGTCTTATCAGCAGAACCAGAGGCAATGCGCTTGCCGTCAGGGGACCATACTACTGAAGTTACCGGACCGGCTTGGCCTGTATAGGTGAGCAGGGGGTTACCTCCAATGCTGGCATCCCAGACTTGCACCGTCTTATCAGCAGAACCAGAGGCAATGCGCTTGCCGTCAGGAGACCATGCTACATCCCATACAGAGTCGGTATGGAGGGTGAGCAAGTGGCTGCCAATGCTGGCATCCCAGACTTGCACCGTCTTATCAGCAGAACCAGAGGCAATGCGCTTGCCATCAGGGGACCACGCTACTGAAGTTACCGAACCGGAATACCTCCGATACGAGTAGAGTGTAGCTCCATTGGCAGTATCGGGATCTGTAGCGCAATGGAACAACAAAGCGGTTTAGGGGAAAAGGAAAAATGGTGAATAGGAGTGAAGCTTCCCCAACAGGCAAGAACTGTTCCCCAAATTCTTCGCCATGAAATGTACTGCCATCGAAAGGGAGAGTATCAAGGCGAATGAGTTGACACTACCACGATCTTAAATATCTATACTGTAAACGAGTTCTATGGTTTAAAGTTATATTTTTACTATCGAAGATTACTAATGGATAAAATATTGTGTAACTATCATTTGACCCATAAAGGGAGCTATGTAGCAATGGAAGAGAGCCAAGAAACCGAACGTTAAGATATGGCGTATATGACAGAGCCACTACCACCCCAGGAGTGAGGATGGCAGTGGACACGAAGGAACTCCGTTGGGAGAGGCTCATTTATTTTCGTAAGCACTGATACGCAGCAAGCTGCGCCCGTCCGTAGCAACATATACTCCTTCGCAGTCGATACCGACTGCCGTCACAGGAGTGCGTGGAGAAGGAAGCAGTGAGCTCAGCTCTGTCCATTTGCCGTTACCAGAGCTGTAGAATACCCCTGTTTGCGCTCCACAAACCCGCTCATGCGGATTGTCATAGTTGAACGCAATCTGGCTCACTGTGCTCATGGGCAGATTCTCTGTTCCAGCGACCAACGACGTCAATGCGGCATCCTTGGTGAACGTCCCACCGCCGTCGGTTGACACTTGGACGCCATTGCTGGTCAGCACATACAGCACTTTCTGATCCCAAGGATTGACGAAGGCTGGTCCGAACTGAGGGCTGTTTACCAGGTTAGTTGCCATCAGAGTCCACTGGTTTCCGTCGAGACGGGACAGCGTGTTTTGTGTGAATGAGTAGTAGATTGGCGTGGTGCGGTTGCCAGTGACATAGAAGCCTAGAGTTCCCTGTGGGAACGACGGAATCTCTATTGCCCAACCCTTTCCTTTGCTGGTGTTGATGTCTGGATTCGCATCGAAATTTGTATTCCGGATCAGGACAGGTGCCCCGTTCGAGTTTTGACCGAGCGGGTGGCTAGGCGGAAAGAATGGCACATTCTGGCCATTTTGCACGAAGGTGAGCGGCAAATCCACCAGCATTACAGCATCCACAGTGGAGAACCGCCCATTGCTCTTAGGAGTAGGAATGAATTGAAACTGGGTTGGCGAGTCAGGGCCAATAGCGCCAGGAAGGCCTACTTTGTAGTTGAGCAGCCTAATACCCTGGGATGTGCCACCATATCTGACAAACACCGCAACTTCACGGTGACGTGCGAGCACAACGAAATCGGCACAGCTCGGATCGCCGACCGTATAGTTAGCGTCGCCCATGCCGGTTCTGATTTGCCAGAGCGGATCAGGCATGACGATCGGGGTAGTATCCCGGATCCAGGCATTATTATCAGAGGTAGGGTAGGCGAGGCGCGAACGCGAGACAGGAGTCGTGTTCAGCACCGTGATGGTATGGATTTGGTGGGTATGCAATCCTCGTAACTGGGTCTTCCATCCGCCGAACCCCAAAAATTGGGTGAAGTTGAATGGGAAGGGACATACGAAGCTGTAGATGCCGCCATCTCCAGCAATCCAGGCAGTGTTCCCGCCAATCGACACATCGATGAGGAAGTCCCACATGTCTGCATGGACCGGATCACGGTTGCTGTAGCCCTGAGTGCCTACAATCCAATTCCAGGAGGTGACCGTTCCGTCATTGTTCAGACCAACAGCCTGGTAAATCTCCTGCCCAGCACAGTAGAAGAGCTGCAGTCGCTGACCGATCACCATAGGCAGATTGGGGTCGTTTCGGATGAACGTTTTGACGAACTTTCTCCCATCGACACCTGAGCCACCGGTCCCATCGCAGGTTGACTTGCCCTGGAAGAGGACCGTCTGGGTTTTCCAACTTCCATCACTTGGGTTGTAGATGACCAGTTGATTATCGGTGCTGCAGCCTCCGGGTTGACCGGGTGTTCCCGAGACCATGTAGACGAAATTGTCGAACGCACCCAGCGTGAATACTTCCTGTGGACGGAACTGGATAGTGTTTGGTACCATGATTGGTGCTGACCATGTGCCTCCGCTGTCGGTCGATACCAGCAAGGCGTTCCCGGTTCGTGCCCAGATCTTCGTCTGGCTGACTGCAAATGCCGTGACCGCGCCGAGATTTTGCGGGAGCGTGGTTGGTGTAAAGGGTGTCCCCAAAGCCTGACGCAAGACTATCCCGCAGTCGACGCCTAGGAACAGGCGAGAGTTGGCATCAAAGGCGACCGCAGAAATCTGGTTAGAGCCACATCCGATTGATGTCGGTTTGAAGATCGGGATCCACGAAGCTCCGGCATTCATCGATTCCCAGGCACCTGAATCGTTGCCAGCAACCAGATGAGAGGCATTCTGTGGGTCAATAGCAATGTTCGGTCCCTGCAATTGGGCCGGTCGAGGAGAGCTTGGCAGCTGTCCCCACGGGCCTCCGGCAACCGACTTCCAGACCCCGGCGTTCTGCGTGAAGGCATAAAGCAAGCTTTGATTACCTGCCACGCCCAGCACACGGCCCGAGGTAGAGTCGCTTCCCAGGCCATTTAAGGTTACTTGGTCGACGTTTGTCGGATCGGGGCTGATATCTTGTAGTGTGGGGACACTAGGAGCAAAATTCGCTAACGGCGGTTGCGAAATGTGGACGCCAATGGAGGGATGATAGAAGACCTCTGTGACGTTGCCATCGGCAGTAGCGACAATGATATGTCGATAGTGGTCGTCGTCGCTGTAGAAAGCCCCGATCTTGGCAATGTTAGAGAAGTTGGCGAGCGGCCCAGTGACAAAGATACCTTTTGCGGGTTGGAAGTAGATCTCGCGCAGATTGCCGTCATTGGTGGCGACAATGGCATGTCGGTAGTTGTCATCAGGTGTATAGAAGCCAGCAATCCCGACGATGCCGGGGAAGGTGGCTAACGGCGGTTGCGAAATGTGGACGCCAATGGAGGGATGATAGAAGACCTCTGTGACGTTGCCATCGGCAGTAGCGACAATGATATGTCGATAGTGATCATCCGACGTATAGAAACCATCGATGCTGGTGATGCCGTTGAAATTGGCGAGCGGCCCAGTGACAAAGATACCTTTTGCGGGCTGGAAGTAGATCTCGCGCAGATTGCCGTCATTGGTGGCGACAATGGCATGTCGGTAGTTGTCATCAGGTGTATAGAAGCCAGCAATGCCAACTATACCACCGAAATTGGCAAGTGGCGGGCTAATATTGATGCTATTGGGATGGAAGTAAATCTCTGAGACGTTTCCGTCATCGGTGGCGACGATAACATGCTGATTGTTGTCGTCTTGAGTGTAGAACCCGGCGATGTTGGTGATGACGTCGAAACAAGCCAGATGGTCACGGCCGATACCCTGTGCGGGGTTATAGAAGACCTCGAAGAGGTTTCCTTCTGTGGTAGCGACGATGGCGTGTCGAAATTTGTCGTTGGGTGTGTAGTAGGATGCGATCGAAGAGAAGATGGTTCCAGACATTTCGACCTCCAAGTTGAGAGTAGCTCAGCTCCTATAGCACACAGGATCAGAAACACCGGCCTGAAACTCCGATGAAATCCCATGCTTATGCAGTTCCCAAGCGCGCATCCGTCGTCCTTCGCGCCAATCTTTGGGAGATGTCGATTTCTTGCTCATACCTGCCTTCGTGGGCACTTGGTTTTCTCTCTTTAGAAGATTTCTCTGTTGAGATCAATAGTGAGAAAGTTAGGTATGAGCTAAATGATAGACGATTCATCAGAGACTTTTTAGGGTATGGCCCACTCGATGGCATGTCTACATCTTTTTGCGTTCGTCTTGAGATGCAATGGTGGGGCTAACTCGCATCTGACACTGTCATATCTCATCAAAAGTGGGACTAGCGGATAACAAGAGTTATCCGCAGGTACCAGTAGACAGTCCTGTTTGATTTTTGAGGAAAGAACATAAGTCTGAATGTAGGTTTCAAGCCTTATGAGCACCTTTGTACACCACAAAATTCAAAGTGGACTGACCACTAGTGACGAGCGGTGAGGTGCGTTGAGCAAGTAGCAAAGAGACGACTTGTCTGCTCTACATATGATCTGCTCGAAACAAATCTGTTTGAAGTCAGAAAAGTCATATACCAAAAAGTTAATTGGAATGCGTTTCAACTTAACGAGGGAAAATAATCTCTCTCCTTGAGGATAAATATCCTCTACTGGGCTCATGGAGAGCATTCCTAACAACTAAAAGCAAGCTAGGAGTACCTTCTCGTCGTCTTAACATCGTTTTTTGTCCATTTACTACGGAAACTCTATGAACAGAGGAGGAACGATCTTATGGCACTTGGAGATGGCATTCGGAGAAACGTAGCCACGATTTCCCAAGCAGAAAGAGACTTACTGCTAGACGCCTTTCTTAAGTTGGATATGCCGCCAAATGTCTATCCAGATGGTGTAACATATTGGGATAAGCAGGAAGACATCCACAAAAATGCGCACGAGGCTGGTCAGAATGTTCATTTCGGCCCAGCCTTTCTGGCCTGGCATCGCGAACTTTGCAACAGGTTGGAAGCACTGTTGAGGGGAGTACATCCCGAGCTATCACTGCATTACTGGGACTGGACAACAGATCCTCGCGCAACCCCTGACGGACATGGTGGCGTGCTCAATCTGTTCACCCCTCAATTCATGGGAAGCGATCAAGGGTATGCTGGCACTCCGTTTGAAAACTTCGAGTCGACGGAGAAGACTGATACAGCAGATGGAGGAGATGGCATACACGATCATATCTGGAGACAGGTTGGGCAGCAATTCGCAAAACCAGACGGAGCGCCCGATTTGGCCCCAGATAACACAATTCTGGCCAAGGAGGACTTTCCTACTTTCGACACAGCCCTCAAAACTGCCCATGGTATCGCTCACACTTATATCGGTGGCACAATAGGAGGAGGTATTAACCCTGCTCATTTCTCTTTTCATGATCCATTCGTCTTTCTCCTTCATTCCGACGTGGATCGGCTGTGGGCGATGTGGCAAACGTCTCGGGGGAAAGAATGGAGACTTGACCCCAATCAGACATATGGAACTGATGGAAATGCTCCTTCTATCAACGCTGATCTTCAGCCATGGGCAGGCGATGTAGGGACAGGGGTGACGCCGTTGCCACCGTGGGTGCCAGGTTCACCCGATGTTCAGGTGAAGAACTCGAAGGATCCTTCTGTGGTCATTCCGCCTCACTACGACACAAATATTCCCCCCAGCGGCAGCCTGTCGCACACAGCGCAAACCATCCCCAACGGTGACTTCGGCGGCTGGTCACAGTTGGGTGGTGCCGCAGGTCTGGGTCAAATCGCGGTAATCAGTACTCACAGTGGTTCACTAGAGGTCTTCGCGACTGACACGGCTGCAGGTCTGGCCTGGACGATCTTCCAGGATGGCCCCAACGGCAACTTTGAGGGCTGGGTGGCCATTGGCGATAAAGCGGGACTGCGTCAGATCGCGGTAGGCAAAAACGCGGATGGCCGGTTGGAGGTCTTCGCTCTCGATAGGGCTACTGGAACAGTCTGGCATACAGTCCAACCCACCCCAAGCAGTACGTTCGGCCCCTGGTCACAACTCGGTGGTGCCGTGGGGTTGGGTCAGATCGCGGTGGGTAGCAATGCCGATGGGCGACTTGAGGTCTTCGCGCTGGACCGCAAGGAGGGTAGCGCCTGGCATATCTGGCAGACCACCCCCGATGGCGACTTTGGTGGCTGGCAGATCATGGGCGGTGCCCGGGGCTTGGGCCACATCGCGGTGGGTAGCAATGCCGATGGGCGACTGGAAGTGTTTGCCGTGGATACTGCTGCTGGCTTGGCCTGGCATATCTGGCAGACCACCCCCAACAGCGACTTCGGTGACTGGTCGAGGCTCTTCGATGCCGCAAGGTTAGGCGAAATCACTGTGGCGAGAAATGCCGATGGGCGATTGGAGGTCTTCGCGCTGGACCGCAAGGAGGGTAGCGCCTGGCATACAGCGCAAACCGCTTCCAACAGTGACTTTGGCGGCTGGCAGATCATGGGCGGTGCCCGGGGCTTGGGCCACATCGCGGTGGGTAGCAATGCCGATGGGCGACTGGAAGTGTTTGCCGTGGATACTGCTGCTGGCTTGGCCTGGCATACAGCGCAAACTGCTCCCAATGGCGGCTTCGGTAACTGGTCGCGGCTCTTCGATGCCGCAGGCCTGGGTCAGATCGCGGTGGGTAGCAACGCCGATGGTCGCCTGGCGGTCTTCGCGGTGCTACGGTAGCTGTCACCGAGTGCAGAGGAGCAGGCAACAGGTGCTGGATGATATCTTTTAGGTAGAAAGAGCCAGCAATCACAATTTCCTCGCCGCGAAATATAGTATGTTTTAACAGCCATCAATAGTATCACCGACTGCTACATTCTAGTTGATCAGGGCTTCACGATATCCACTCATCGACGCATAGGAATAGTGCAGTTTAGTTAAAACAGTGAAGCAGGGAGGCAAATATGGCATTATTACAGGGAGATGACGGAGCCAAGAGTGGAATTGTTCCCAATGTTCCCTTTGGTGTGTGGGGTGACTCAGGTAATGGCGGTAATGGGGTTCTTGGTACGAGCAATAATTACACTGCTGTTGCTGGTAAAACCAGTAGTGGGAGTAATCTTGCTGCAGGAGTCTATGGCGAAGGACCTACTGTTGGTGTAGCAGGCTTCGTGACCCATGCGAATACCGCTCCTATCGGTAGTGTAGGTGTCTACGGAAGCGGTTCAAACAATAGAAATCTCGGGGCAATTGGTGTGCAGGGTGTAAGTGATACGTACTTCGGTGTCTGGGGCAGTGGTGGCAATGCTGGCGTCGTTGCGTTTAACCCCAACAACGATCACGCGGCCTACCTTGCCTCAGACTGCTGTGCTGCATGGTTTACGGGCGACGTTGTCATTACTGGTACCTTGAGCAAAGGGCACAACAAGTTCCAAATCGACCATCCGCTCGATCCAGCCAATAAATACCTGTCTCACTCTGCTGTCGAGTCGCCTGAAATGAAGAATGTCTATGACGGGATTGCCGTTCTCGATGCCAACGGTGAGACAGTAGTCGAGCTTCCTGAGTGGTTCGAGCCTCTCAACACCGATTTCCGTTATCAGCTTACTCCCATTGGCTCTCCAGGTCCAAATCTCTTTATTGCAGAGGAAATTTCTAACAACCGTTTTAAGATTGCTGGAGGCACGCCTACCATGAAAGTCTCGTGGCAGGTGACAGGTATCCGACAGGATGGCTGGGCAAAAGCTCACCCCATGCAAGTTGAAGAAGAAAAATCTGTCGAGGAGAAAGGACATTACCTCCATCCGGAGCTTCAAGGTGCCCCAAAGGAGAAAAGTATCGAGCATGTACTCCATCCTCATCGAACGCAGCAGGTACCGTAGGAAAGGGCACGAGAATCACTTCATGCCGGGTTGCTTTCGCCAAAAGATAAAGTTTCCCTCTAATGGAGTCGTTTCACTTAAAGGAAGTTTCGAGATCAAGTATCATTGAGTAGAGACATAATGTGTTAGAACTTTTTTAGAGGGGAAGAACACCATGGCATTTGGATTATCAGGAGTGTATCAGGGAACCAACGGGCAAACGTTTCTTGTCACGCAGGGACTTTCGGGCTGTACGTTTGTTGCCGGTAAGCAATGCCTTTTTCGACTCTTCATAACCGCTCAGCAGCTTGCGCAGGTAGATACTGTAACCTTTAGCGCCTCCTCACCCGGTTTAAACCAACCAGACACGACTTTCACGAGTAAAGCGGCGTTGATTCAGGAGCAGAACGCACCCAACGGGCCAAGTGTGGGCTTGATCGTCCCTGGTTTTGCTTTTGCGAGAGCAGGAAACTACACAGTTACCCTCTCCGCACAAGACGCAAAGAGCGCAGTCCTCGAATACACATCGTTTGATCTCGCTTTTCTCCCCACGAAGGACCTCCGCCTTCTCGTTGCATTCCTTATTCACACAGGAGTGTTCGGCCCAACGACAGCTTGGTATACAGATATTCAGCGAAGTATGCTCCGGCTCGGGTCGATGTTTCCTGTCCGAGATGGAGTCCAGAACAGCCTTAATGGAAACACCTCCAACGGGCTCCGCTATACCATTGGCACACCCTGTGATGGGTATGTAGCTGGTTACTATGACTGCGTCTACGGACAAACTCGACAGATTAACGCATCACTGGGAGATCATGTTGATGTAACCGTTGAATTTCGGCCAGGTTTGTATGCCCCCGACTGGAATCCTCCAGGGGACCCAAGTCCGGGAGGGAATTCTGGTCGCCCACCAGCACCATATAATGATCTTCGTCGTGCGTCCTGTGTCGCAGGACGTTGGCAGGGCATAGAAATGACGGCCGGATGCGTTGCCCAAGAAATTGGACATAACTTCGGCCTTGAGCCTCCTGGATCGCCTCATTACCAAGATCCAAACGATCCCGGACATTCTAAGGATCCCTTCATCACTGACCCCTACGCCTACGATTTTGTGAACCAGCGACTGTACAACCGCCAACTTGGTGACACGATGAATAATACCGGTGGAGGTGCTTGGCAAGGGGTGGATGCAGTTGTATTCAACTCCTATGACTGGGAGTACTTGCGGAATGGATTCATGGCCCTCGACTCTACCGGATCAGAATCCGGAGCCATAGGTGTACAGGGAATGAGCGATATCAATATCGGCGTCTATGGTGGCAGCACGAGCGGCGTTGGTGTGTATGGAGAAAGTAGTAAAAGCGGCTACAATTTCGGTGTGGTCGGAAAGGGCCCGAACGCTGGTGTCGCTGCATTTAACCCTAACAACGCCCACGGTGCCTACCTCGCCTCAGACTGCTGTGCCGCGTATTTCGTGGGCGAAGTTGCCATCATCGGTCATTTGAGTAAATCCTCCGGCGGGTTCCAGATAGACCATCCACTTGATCCCGATAACAGGTATCTGGTCCACTCCTTCGTCGAGTCATCCGAAATGAAGAACGTCTACGACGACGTTGTGGTTCTCGATGCCAACGGTGAGGCAGTAGTCGAGCTTCCTGAGTGGTTCGAGCCCCTTAACACCGATTTCCGCTATCAGCTTACTTCCATTGGCTCTCCAGGTCCAACTCCCTACATTGCGGAAGAAATTTCTAACCATCGTTTTAAGATTGCTGGAGGCACGCCTACCATGAAAGTTTCCTGGCAGGTAACGGGTGTCCGACAGGATGCTTGGGCAAAAGCTCACCCTATTCAGGTTGAGCAAGAAAAATCTACCGATGAGCAAGGGTACTTCCTACATCCGGAGCTTTACGATGCTCCAAAAGAGAAAAGTATCGAGCAGGTACGTCACCCGCAGCGATCGCTGTAAACACTGGAGCGAGCCGCTGGTAGGTATATGGCATGTCGGTGGGTTTCTGACGAAATCCACCGACATGCCTGTGGCAAAGATCATGGTAAATGTGAACCATGCTCCTATGTTCTCGATCCTAGCCCTATCTTATCCCCTAGAAGTTCTCGATTCTTAACGTTGGTTTTTGTCCACTTGCTACGGGAACCCCACCATACCCTCTCAGCTGCGTTTTTGAGGCTTAGCGTTGTAAATTTCGTCGGCGGGCCTAATAGGCAATTACTGATAATCTGGTTGCGGGTGTCATCGGTCCTTATTATAGTAGGGTTGCTCAAAAAGAATTGTCGACTGCCAATAAGGAACCTATTGCTCTGATTAGCCCCAGCACGATCTATGCTTGCTTGACAAAAACTGTCAGTGACGATCCCAACTGCTCGGGATCCGATGATATCGAGGCAGATATGCGCCCAACTAAACAGCTTACCTATTTCCGGCTAGCCACCACCGATGACCGGGAAGGTAAGGCCGTTGCTAACTACTTCTTCACAGTGCAACATTATAAGAATGTGATATTGATCCAGGATGACAGCGATCCCTATATTGCGATGCTCGCTAAGACGTTCCAACAAGAATGGCAAGCATTGCATGGACAGATTATTCCACTAGCAATATCCGAGAATAGGAGCAACGTCCAGACATATCAACAAGCGTTGCAGTCGGTGGCCTCGACCAAACCTGATCTGGTCTACTTCATAGGCAGTAGTGCCAATGGCACTGATGCGCTCCGGGCTCTCTCCACTATTCCAGAGTTCAAGAAGGTGGCCTTTGCTGGAGATGGTAACATTGAAAATGCCGACTTTCTTCAAGAAGCAGGTAACATCCAGCCAAGTGCTCCAGTTTATGCTACCGTGCCGATACAGGATCCAGCACATTCTGGGGTGACAGAGGGAACAAGCTTTGAGGATAAGTATGCATCGAATGGCTACACTGATTACCGGGCCCATGCTGCTTCTGCCTATGCTGCTACAATGATACTGATTCAAGCGATCAAGACAGCTTTGCAGACGAAGGGTGTTTCTACACCTCATGGGGGGCAGGGTCAGGCTGGGGCCAAGAACTTCCGCCAAGCGGTTCTCCGAGTTCTAGCAGACCCCAAATTCACCTATACAGGGATAACGGGCAAACAAAGTTTTGATGCCAACGGGGACACCACCAATCACACCATCTCGTTTTATAACCTCGATCTCTCTAAGCCACAAGCAAAATGGGTCTGGTTTCAGCAAGTTGATGCTTGAGTGGGCATCAGGTTGCCGGGCGGCTCGCCTGGCCTGAAATAAAGTGTCGTTTGCGAGCCGCTTAGGGGTCTGCGTATGGTCCAACCAGATTATACGCGGACTCTTACACCAGATCAACCTGACGACGAGCCGTAAATGCTGATCTCCTGGTGCAGAGGTCAGTATGAAGGTCAAAACCGTGTGGATGTACCTCTATCGCGCCGTGGATTCGCAAGGCAACACTCTAGAATTTCGGCTCAGTCCCACCCGTGATGCCCAAGCAGCCAAAGCCTTCTTCGCGAAAACGCTGACTGCGCTTCATACCACCACCCCTCGTGTGATCACTGTCGATAAAAATGCGGCCTATCCCAAGGCCATCAGTGAGCTGAAAGCAGAGGAAGCCATTCCAGAAGGATGTGAACTGCGGCAAGTCAAGTACCTCAACAACCTCGTCGAACAAGATCACCGCTTCATCAAACGACGCGTCAAACCTGGGTTAGGCTTCTTCTCACCTGAAACGGCATGGAACACGCTGCAGGGATACGAGGTGATGCACATGCTTCGCAAGGGGCAGATGCACGGCGTGGAACAAGGAGAGGTGATGGGGCAAGTGGCCTTCATTTCCAGCCTGTTTGGAGTGGGCGCCTAAGCTGAGCAAGAAGGGAATCTTCCTGTCCATCGCGCTTCTCTGAGAGTTTTTGCAACACAACCTGATAATGTCCTCTAACCAGGATGGAAACGCCTGGCCAGCTCGCGCTGCATTCTCCAGCGCCTAGCGTGCTTCTGCAGATTTCTCTCTCCCTAGTCGACGAAGCTCTCCCTCTTTCGAGAGGTGATTGACTTTACAATAGAGTTCAAAGGCATCGCTGGTATCGTGCGATCCGTCTGAGCGGAGCCCATGGTTACTCAGATCAGTGACCAGCTCCTTATCATCCTTCACATACGTTCCTGCACTGGCGGTACGCTCATTCCCATTGGGGGAGTAGTATTTCCCGTTCTCCCCTGGCTGCAGATATTCTGTAACAGAATGGTCCGCGTTAAAGCATGCCACAAGGTATCCAGGAGGAAAGGCGACGAGGAACCCATTGGATGCATACTTTGTCTGCCAGTGAGGATCAACTTTGTTGTTGGTCGGCAGGAAAGATGCAGAAGCGGTAGAACCAACTTGGTTTTGGGCCAGAGTGGGTTCCGGCAGCTGCTCTACAAGTGGGGGAATGAGCGAGGCGGGTGTCTGGTGAGACATCAACATCCTGGCCTGGTCGTTGCCATCTCTGGCTATCTCGCCATCGGCAACACTGGTAAGCGTACACCATCCCGTAAACCCTGGCATGACATAGTTTCCCCCTGGCAGACGGACCCGACTGCCTTTTGCCTGTTCTGCCAGTGCTGGCCAGTGCTCTTTTACTTGTCCCCATTCGGGAGCAATCCGACAAATTTCTGCCCATCCTGCTTTTCTGTCTACCCGAGCATTGGTCACGATCCAGCCATGCGCACTCACCTCGTGATAGCCTTCCACCTGGCGAGGACGTGCAGCTGGGGGACTATCCAGGAGAGGGAAGAACCCTGCATCAGCAAGTTTTCGCGCGCCTTCCCGTAGTAGAGCCAGATCCTGCTCGTTATCAGCGTCAACCAGGAAAGCGCGGGTCGTGCCATCTTCGTGATACAGGCGCGTTCCGACTGTCTTCTCG
>WNFY01004474.1_pt1 | contig 12898 bp, 18 predicted proteins | sample 5400091 | NCBI WGS metagenome assembly WNFY01 (sample SAMN13153364, study PRJNA577476) | soil metagenome | isolation source: 60 cm soil or saprolite under grassland replicate 1 | place: USA:California | collected 2016-06-15 | reverse complement strand
CCCATTGCAGCCGCACTGCAAGCCATTCACGCGGACCCAGCAGCGCTGTGGACAGTTGAGCGTCTGGCGGCTGAGGTGCACCTATCGCGTTCCGCCTTTGCCGAGCGCTTCAAGGCGATAGTGGGAGAACCACCGATGCAGTATGTCCAGCGATGGCGTATGCAGCGAGCCGCGCACTTCATGGACGCAGGAAACCTGCCACTCAAAACGATCATCGCCATGTCTGGCTACGCATCTGAGGCGGCATTCCGCAAGGCATTCCACCAGTGGATTGGCATGTTGCCCAGTCAGTATTATAAAGAAGGCATACAGCGACCAGGAGAAAAGAAGACGAAAGAGGTAGCGCCAGGCCTCGAAAGAACGAGCTGAGGCTCTTCTGATTGTTCAGCTCTGTTACCAAGTTGACAAAACCCAATGGTGTGCTCTACGTCAGCTCTTGGGATTCATTGGTGTATGCGATCGACGTCACTACTGGTCAAGATCGGCACGGTCTTTGACCAGGAGATGCAAATCTTCAATTCTGGCAGTCGGGAACGCACTGGGGCAGAGTACCGCGTGCTGTTTGAAGCGGCGGGCCTTCAGCTCAAGCGCATCATCCCAACGCCTTCATTATTTCTCTAAGCGACGAACCAACCGTTTCTCGATGGCCATTCGATCATGTTCATCAAAATAGTTGCCGCCCAATTGCTGGTAAGTGCGAATGTGATGGACTTCTATGTTCGCACGTGACCTTGACCCACCAAAACGGGGGAAGGTCATGCTAGCTCATGGGGCTGTGGGCCTCTCTGCTCGCCATGGCAAATGGATTATCCTCTGTCTCCTCGAAGATGCCTGATGGCCTTGAAGGAATAACTCTGATCGGCAAATATCCGCCGGGCCAGTGCCAATCGAATTGCTCCGCCAGCCATTTGTGTTCGTCCATTGATAGTTTCCCTCAATTTGTGTCTCTTTTTTACCTGAATGTGGGCTCACCAGTGAACTGGCTTTCGAAGGACTTTTAGCAGTAGAAGTAGAAGGCAGGTATCTTGGTTTGAGCACACGTTCAGATACATTTTTCCCCTCAATCTTTGTCTCCTCAGCTCAGTATCTGGACAAAGATTCATGGAAAGCACCATCCATTGGTCACATTCCCTCGTCGCGTTCCGTCATAGGAATGACGAGCGAAACACAACCGATGTGACAGGGAGACCAGCTCCCGTGGAACGCAAGTGGGTGGCAAAGTCTCGATCGAAACCTGGATGTTCAGCATCCGGTTGGACATTTTTAGATGAAGCTGGTGATTCTTTTCAGCAAAGACACCTGAAGGAGAACAATGATGCAAGCACGAATGAGCAACCCGGCAATGATCCTTCCTGACGCCATGAATGCCATACAAGCCCTGCTCAAGGCCACGAGAGAGGGTGGTGTGCCGTCGGCGACGCTTGAGCTTGTCCACCTGCGCGCGAGCCAGATCAATGGCTGCAGCGTCTGCGTTGACTCGGGCGCACGCAGCGCCAAGAAGGCAGGCGAAACAGACGAGCGCCTCTTCGCCGTGGCGGCCTGGCGGGAGGCACCCTACTTCACCGACGCCGAACGTGCCGCCCTCGCGCTCACCGAGGCTGCCACCCGTCTCGCCGATCGGGCGGACCCGGTCGCAGACTCGATCTGGGACGAGGCCAGCCGGCACTACGACGAGCAGGGGCTCGCGGCCCTGATCCTCCAGATCGCCACGACCAACCTCTTCAACCGCCTCAACGCCACCACCAGGCAGGTGGCAGGCGCAAAGTGGTAATTGACATGAATTTCAACTAATCCTTCATACATAGTCTCCCGTGAGCGCGACCGAGGAAAAGTGTTGGTCTTCGCTCATAACAGCCATCTACAGCGCGGAAAGACACAATGGCAATTAGGCACTGACCTACAGACATGGTGGCCGGTGGAAGGTTTGAGCGCAAGTTCCAAGCAGTAACGTCATTCCCCTCGTGCCACTGAGATGAACTAAATGCAGAGTGGACATGCTTGACTTCCTCGAAGGGCTTTCGACAGGGGGCTTACTGCTCTTTGATCTCGGCTGTTTTAGCTTTGGCTTCTTTGATCAAGAAAAGTTGTGTTATAATATGCTTGCGTATTTGGTCTAATCATCACTCTATAATAATGAAAGGAACCTGCAATGAGGTTGAACGCCAGTGGCTTGAGTCATCTTGGTCTGAGAGTCACTAATCTAGCACGGGCCAAACACTTCTATGTTGACACACTCGGATGCCAATTGGTGAGGGAAACAGATGGAGGGATATTAATCAACGTGTCTGGAATGCTCGTCGCACTGTATGAGACCGATTCGTCCTCTTCAAGCTATGATCGCTTCAATCCGTTTCGCGTCGGTCTGGATCATCTCGCTCTCGCCATAGAAGACCCAAGCAACCTGGAAGACCTAAAGCGGGATTTAGATGCGGCAGGAGTACGCAACCATGGGGTTGAGGAAGACCCAGAGACCCATAGCAAGTACATCAGCTTCTATGACCCCGATGGCATTGCGTGGGAGCTCTATTCGGTTTTGACTCGTTCCGAGGTGTAAACCATTACCGATCTGTTACCGATTGACATTGAGACTGACTACACTATCAACCTGTAAATCACAGAATTAAATGGGCCGATTGTTAAAAAATGGCACAATTAAACGGGTAAGCAAACACATTCACGACCTGTTCCACCGATATCTTTTATGATATGTAAAAGCCTCTCATGGCCCTCTTCCCGTTTTGTTGGAGCCATCAACAAGCCGTCGTACTGCCTCTGTGACCGTGCGTCGCCGGGCACTCATCTCGGAAGCGCTCAGTTCCGCGATGTTTGGGGTCGCGAACAGCCACATCGAACTGATCGCCAGGATGAGCGCAAGTAACTCCTCCGGCCCCCATTGATCAGACACACGATGGTCGCGTTGTGCCTGTTGGATGGCAGCGATCTTGCGCTGATTCGCGGCTTGAACCACTTCCAGGCGCGTTCCCCTCCCACCGCGCTCAAGGATGTCCCAGGCAGATAACCTCAGAATCTCTGGATGGGCCAGGTACTGATCGAACAGGCGACCAACATAGCCAGCTAAATCCGAGGCATCCATGGGCACCTCTTGCATGAGCGTGACGACCAGGGCATCATAGACCGCATCAAAGAGCTGGTCTTTATTCCCGAAATAGTCGTAAATCAGTGCCTTACTGCACCCAGCAAGGTCAGCGATCCGGTCAACACGTGCCCCAGCGATGCCGCGCTGGGCAAATTCGTTTGTTGCTGCGTTAAGCAGGCGTTTTTTTGTCTCTTGTATATCTCGTCCCATGCTTTCATTATAGCTTACTGACCAGTCAGTTGACAAACCCTGCGGAATATGGTAGTATTGGGAATAGTAAGTTACCAACTAGTTAGTAAATTAAAGAAGAGGGGATCAAACAGCTGATGTTTTATCATGGAACGCGCGCATCGAGAAAACAGGTGGTTTCACCGTGGGCTGCTGAAAGAAAGGACTCTTCCCATCCGGGTTCTTGAGCAAAGGGTGCTTCCGTAAATAATTTGACAAAGCAGTAAAGAGATGATGGCATCCAAGAAGTTAACGGAGGGGGTGCAGCCTTGCAGCGTCCCAGAGCTTGCCTGACCAGTTCAGCTCTGCGACCAACCATGTACAACGCCGCATAGAAGAGCAGACAAACTTAAGACAATGACATCTATCACATGCATATATGACACCTGTCACGTCCAACTCATTACAGAAAGAATGACGCTCCTCCCATCTCAATGTGCCACATCTTCAGGTATCCTATGAGCAGATATTGAAGATGAGAGATCAAGCAACTCTCATCATAACACCAACGAAGGAGGTTACCCATGAACGCCGACACTACAACATCCCAACCGTCATCCTCTTCATTCATCAAGCGTCTATTGTCGCGCTATCCGTTGGTAGGCTACTTTACTCTTACCTTCGCAGGTGCATGGCTCGCCTTGCTTCCCCTGCTGCTTGACACGCATGGCATTGGCCTTGTTCCAATTACCTTACCAGATGTCGTGTTTTTTATTCTTGCTGGTCTAGCTGGTCCAACATTGGCGGCCTTCGTCATGACCGCGGTCACAAGTGGTAAGGCAGGTGTGCGCCAGTTGCTACGTCGGTATGTGCTCTGGCGGGTAGGCATTCAATGGTATCTCCTGGTCCTCTTAGGACCGCCTCTTGTCCTCCTGCTGGGCGAGACTATCTTTCTGGGAGCTACTCCATTGAACGCTCTCATTGCGAAGTGGCCAGAGATTTTCACCTCGTATCTGCCGCTCGTAGGGATCATTGTCGTCTTCGCTCAATTGCTGGAAGAGCCTGGTTGGACGGGATTTGCTGTACCACGTTTGCAACAGAAATATGGGCCATTGCTGGGAGCCTGCATTCTCGGGGTGTTTTGGGCATTGTGGCATCTGCCCACCTTATTCATTAACAGTGATATCGGTTCTGGGCAAGTACCGCTCCCCGAGGTTCTTCCCTCAATGGGGCGGCTGATTCTCCTTGCTGTAATTAGCAGGATCATCTGGACGTGGGTCTTCAACAACACCAAGGGGAGCATTCTCATCGCGATCCTCCTGCATGCCGCTAGCGATGCGGCCATTTCGCTGGTCTTTCTCCAGATCATCGGGTATCCGATACTCTTCGGAGGAAGGCACCTCAGCGGCTGGTTTGCTGCTTTCTACGGCGTATGGGATGTCCGCATTACCTACGCCGTGTGTGCCCTGATCATCATCATCAGCACCAGAGGCTATCTCTCATATAAACGGTATCGTGGAGCGCAAGCAGCAGATGCATCTCAATCAGCAGAGACACCCCTGACTACAGCTTGAGCCTGATCGCGAAACAGAGACAACACTGCTCTATCAGCCAATTGAACTAGCAAGAATATATGGGGGAGGTCAAAAGCGACGCTCCCCTAGAGCGACATTATCTCTGGCAAAAAGATGTAGAACATGCTACAGTTAAAGGAAGACAGGCAGGAGCATAGAAAGGAGCATGTGCGTGAACCATCCGTTTGCATCGAGACCACCTGTCATAACATTTGAGCAGCCAGAGGCTCACGAGACACGGCTGCATGGTGGCTGGCTTCTCCTCGCACGAAGTGCCTGGATTGCCGTCACGGTGTTTACTATTATACACCTGGCCGTCGGCATTCCGCTCGCGTTTGCACAACTTCAAACAGTGTGCAATACTGCTGGTTGCCTTACTCCCGCTATCGTGCAAGGTCTTCATGCTATCGGTCTCTCAGTAGACTTCTTCGCCCTCTCCATTATTGCACTTCAACTCATCTTCACTCTAACCTCGTTGGCAGTCGGTCTAGTCATCTTCTGGCGGAAGTCTGATAGTGGCCTGGCTTTATTCGTCTCGCTCGCACTTGTGACGTTCGGGGAGGCAACTTTTCTAGGAACCTTCGACCGTACTGCGGTAGGCTTATTTGCCTGGCCGTTGTTAGTCTCCTTCTTACTGTTCTTTGGCAATATCTCTCCCATCCTTTCCTTCTACCTTTTTCCCGACGGGCGCTTCGTACCCCGTTGGACTCGTATACTTGCAGTCGTACTTCTTGTGGCGGGAGTTGGGCGCTTTTTCTTCTCAGACACGTCTTTCTACCACTGGTTCTCCCCGTTCAGTTTTGCACTGTTTGTGTTCTCCCTTGCAGTTGGCGTGTTCGCGCAAGTCTACCGCTATAGGCGTGTGTCTGGCCCAGTGCAGCGTCAGCAGACCAAATGGATCATGTTCGGAATCACAGTGGCAGTTGTGGGCTCCCAGGTAGCCCAGTTGGTGTTGCCGCGGCTTGGTCTGCCCGTCATCCTCCTTGAGTTGGTCGGGAACACTATCTACTACCTATCTCTCCTGCTTCTCCCCCTCACTATTGGCATCGCCATTCTACGCTACCGCCTGTGGGAGATTAATCTTCTCATCAAGCGTACACTCGTCTATGGTATCCTCACCGTCAGCGTTGTCAGCATCTACATACTGGTCGTCGGTTCGCTCAGTGCATTGTTTCAGACGAGAAGCAATCTGCTCATCTCACTCATCGCGACGGGCTTGGTGGCTGTACTTTTTCAGCCATTACGTACACGTCTGCAACGGAGCGTCAACCGCTTGATCTATGGCGAACGTGATGATCCCTATGCGGTCCTCTCGCATCTGGGACAACGCCTGGAGGCAACACTTGCAGCAGGGGCCGTCCTGCCCACAATCGTCGAAACAGTGGCTCAGGCACTCAAGTTACCTTATGCGGCAATTAGCATGAAAGGCCATGAGGAGTTTATCATCGCAGCATCCTATGGTGAACCTGCAAGTGATCCCTTACGCCTGCCGCTCGTTTACCAGACGGAGCAGGTCGGTGAACTTGTACTTGCCCCTCGTGCGCCCGATGAGTCCTTCAGTGCTGCAGACAAACGGCTGCTCAACGACCTCACCCATCAGATCGGAGTGGCTGTTCATGCAGTGCGCCTGACTGCCGACCTACAACGTTTGACGACCGATTTGCAGGGGTCGCGTGAGCGTCTTGTGCTTGCACGTGAGGAGGAGCGCCGTCGCCTGCGCCGTGACTTACACGATGGTCTCGGCCCAACACTCGCGGCCCTTGCTTTAATAGCAAGCAACGTTGGTGATCTGATTCTCACCGACCCGACTGCCGCCACATCACTGGTAAACGAGTTGCAAAATGAGATACGCGCAACCGTCGGAGATATTCGCCGCCTCGTCTATGAACTGCGCCCACCAGCATTGGACGATCTCGGCCTGGTAGCGGCCATTCGCGAACGGGCTGTGCAGTACAGCAGTTCTCAGCGAGCAAGTGGAGGACTCGGCGCATCATCTGGGCTGCAAGTGAGAGTTGAGGCACCCTCTAGTCTTCCACTATTACCTGCCGCTGTCGAAGTTGCAGCTTATCGTATCGTCCAAGAAGCTATCATGAATGTCACACGTCATGCGCATGCACATACCTGTGTGGTACGTCTCTCACTCACTGACGTGTTGCAGGTGGAGATTACCGACGACGGAATCGGCTTGCCTACGGAGCGTACATCTGGCGTGGGCTTGCTTTCGATGCGAGAACGTGCAGTAGAACTTGGCGGTTCTTGTGTGATTGAAAAGATGAATGGAACTGGAACCTGCGTATGTGCCCAGTTACCAGTTCCGAAGGAGTAATTTTATGGAACCCTTGCGTGTCCTTATTGCCGACGATCATCCTCTCTTCCGACATGGAATAGCTGCGTTATTGAGTGCAGGACCCGACTTCGAGGTGGTGGGTGAAGCAACATCTGGCGAGGAAGTCATCTTTCTGGCTGCCAAACTCCAGCCGGATGTGATCCTCATGGATATCCAGATGCCTGGGGTCAATGGTATCGAAGCGACCCGTCGTATTCTCCATACTAGCCCAACTATCCGTGTGCTGATTGTCACTATGTTCGAGGATGATGCCTCCGTCTTCACTGCCATGCGGGCTGGGGCACGAGGCTATGTGCTCAAGGATGCGCAAAAAGATGACATGTTAGCTGCTATCCGAGCGGTGGGCAAAGGTGAGGCTATCTTCAGCCCCGCGATTGCTGCCCGCTTGATCGACTTTTTCGCAGCTCCTCGACCCATCGCTCCTCCACAGGCATTCCCTGAACTGACCGAGCGTGAGCGCGAAATTCTCAACTTGATTGCACAGGGACACAGCAATACTGAGATCGCTACACGCCTGGTACTCAGTCCGAATACGGTGCGCAATTATGTCTCAAACATCTTCAGCAAGCTGCAGGTAGTCGACCGGGCACAGGCTATTATCCGCGCCAGGGAAGGTGGGTTAGGCTACGATAGCAGGTAGTTCCAGTTCCAATGTCAGAGGATTCGCATGGGATCTTGACGTTTGATCGGCTCTGTACTTTGTTCTGACTTTGTTCTGACTTTTGGGAGGAAAAACAATGACGGCTGTAAGCGTTCTGGGGTCGGGCATCATGGCCACGGCGCTCAGCTTCCCGCTGGCCGACAATGGCCACGACGTACGGCTGGTGGGCACCCACCTCGACCGTGACATCATCGACAGTATAAAGAAGACCGGTGTGCATCCTGGCCTCGATCGCAAGATCCCCGAGACGGTCCGCGCATATCAGCTCGAGGAGGCCAGGGAGGCTTTCGAGGGCGCCGAGGTCGCTCTGAGCGGGGTCAACTCCTTCGGGGTGCGCTGGGCGGGTGAGCACCTGGCCTCGCTCTTGAAGCCCGGCATGATGGTGCTCTCCATCGCAAAGGGGATGGAGGCCGCCGAGAACGGCGACCTGCGCATCCTGCCCGAGGTACTGGCCGAAGGGGTGCCGCCGGACCTGCGGCAGCAGGTCTCCTGGTCCGCCATAGCCGGTCCGTCCATCGCAGGCGAGGTGGCCGCACGGCGGCACGACACCTGTGTGGTCTTCGCAGGCAGGGACGCGGACGTCCTCAGGAAGCTGGCAACACTTTTCCGCACTGACTATTACCACGTCTGGACCTCCACCGACTTCCTTGGAGTGGAGGTGTGCGCCGCGCTGAAGAACTGCTACGCGCTGGGGGCCGGTTTCGCGGACGGCATGCTGGAGCGGGCGCACCAGTCGGGGAGCAGAGACCGCAACTACAACTACTCTGCGGCCCTGTTCGGTCAGGGGGCAGTGGAGATCATGCAGATGATGCGGATACTCGGCGGTCGGCCCGAGACACCCATAGGGCTGGCTGGCGTGGGCGATATGTACGTGACAAGCCAGGGTGGGCGCAACGTGCGCGCGGGGCGACTAGTGGGTACCGGGCTGTCCTTCTCGGAGGTGCGCAAGCGCATGCCGGGGGTTACGCTGGAGGGCGCGGCAGCGATCGTGGTCATCGGGGGTGCCCTGCCCAGGCTCACCGAGCGCGGGATCATCAAACCCGAAGACTTCCCCCTGTTGCGCCATCTGCACGCGGTCGTTGCCAAAGATGAGCCTCTGAACATGCCCTGGGATACATTCTTCGGCCCACAGAACGCGCCTCCATATGAACAAATATATGAAACAGGCGAGTGAATATCCCTGTGATACGTCCTTCGGGGCGCAGAAGCGAAAGCAAGAAACAGGAGCTTCTTGAAAAGGAAAGGTTACCGGGTATGGATCACCACGAAAAAAGCCCGCTGCAAGGTGAGCTTTTTTCGTGGCGCGGGGTGGGTAGAGACGTTACGCTTTTTGACCCGCAATGTTTACGAGCCACGGCACGCCAAACTTGTCAGTGAGCATGCCAAACGTATCACCCCATGGGGCTTTCTCGAGTGGCATGGTGACGTTGCCACCAGCCGAAAGCTTCTCAAAATAGCCGGTTAACTCTGCTTCGTTGTCACCACTCAGTGACATGCTATAGTTCGTCCCAGCTTTATATTCCATACGGTCCGGCGTGTCGGAAGCCATAAATGTAATACCGTTGTCGGCTTCCAGCACAGCGTGCATGATTTTGTTGTCTTCGCTCGGATCTTGAGATGCGTTGTATTCTTTGAATGTGCTCATCGCAAGTTTGCCACCAAAGACCGTTTTATAAAATTCCATGGCCTGGCGAGCGTTGTCTTTAAAGCTAAGGTATGGGTTGAGTTTGGTTTGCATAGTTCCTCCTAAGCAGCGCTTTGACCACATCGGTCAGTTCCATCATCCCTCCAAGAAAGCTTTTCCTGGAGTAGTATACCATAGACTCCCACACGAATGCATCCAGCCGCAAGAGCGCAGGGCCCGGCTTGGGGTCCGTGGACTGGCTTGAGCTAATTTTGCTCATAGGCTTCCTGCAAGGTCTTGATGTCAATCTTTTTCATTTGGAGCATGGCATTCGTCACTCTTTGCGCTTTCTCAGGGTCCTTGTCTTGCATCATCTCGATTAAAACGCTGGGAACGATTTGCCATGACACCCCATATCGGTCTTTGAGCCAGCCGCATGCGACTTCTTCTCCGCCTGCGGTGAGTTTCTCCCACAGTTCATCGACTTCCTGCTGTGTCTCGCAGTTCACGAAGAATGAAATGGCTGGCGAGAACGTGTACTGTGGGCCACCGTTTAAGGCCACAAACGCCTGACCTTCAAGCTGGAACGCTACGATCATGACCGATCCCTTCGGCCCAGGCCCCCCTTCTCCATAACGGGTTATGCCCTCAATCTTTGAATTTTTGAAAATGGAGATATAAAAGTTCACAGCCTCCTCAGCGTTCTCATCGAACCACAGGTAAGGCGTGATTTTTTGGAGATGCGTCTCCTTGTTGTTCGCCATAGTGTGCTCTCCTTGTCTCGTATTCAGAATCTTGCTTGCCATTTCCATAGATATAGTTTACAGCAGATGGGCAGCAAAAACTTCTCCCATCTTGCTCTCAAGCGGCACAGCATGTACCTGACCAGGGCCGCCCCAACCAGTATTACATACTGGCTTCAGCAGTTAATCGAGGGTTCGTTGCTCGGCCTTGCGCAGGCGGCGACTGAGAACGGACAGTAGGCCAAGCCCAGCGTCGGGGTTGCTGCGCAGTATCTGGCGCAGTATCCGGCGGAATTCCCATAACGGCAGCAAGAGCACGGTGACCTCATCTACCGCTGTTACCGTAGCAGAGCGCGGCAGATCATCCAGGAGCGCCATCTCGCCAATGACATCCCCTACCCCTGCTGTCCCCAGTACTTCCTCCGCTCCATCAGGGCTGTTTTTCCGGGTGATGCGCACGGTTCCTTTGGTGAGAATAAACAGCCCTAACCCTTGTTCTCCTTGAGAGAGTAGCACCGAGCCTGGACTAAATGTTCTCTCCCCACAATATGTTGCCAGGTCCTTTAACTCCTTCTTATCAAGGTCGGAAAAGAGATCTACACGCGCTAAAGCATCCTCGTACATGGCTTGGAACCTCCTTTTAGAGTTTGTATTTACAGATTTACTGACCTGTAGTAGAGAGCCTCTCATGAACCAACAGCTTTGGCCTTGTGGTCATAATCTACCCGGGCATCCTCAATTTCAGCAAAATGAGTTTCAGCCCACGTGCAGATATCCTTCAGCAACTCACTAAATGTCTCGCCTAATGGAGTCAAGGCATACTCAACTCGCGGTGGTACAACATGATAGACTGTACGCTTCACAAACCCATCACGCTCTAAATTTCGTAATGTTCGAGTCAGCATTTTCTGAGAGATCCCCTTGATCTCACGCTTTATTTCGCCGTGCCGTTTCACACCAAACGCCAATGCATACAGAACAAGTGCCGTCCACTTCTCAGAGAGAAGATCAAGCACCTGCCGCGAACCATACTTCGAGTCGAACACCGTAGGTTGTGAGTATTCCTTCGTCTCCACCTCATTCACCTCCTTAATTTCTCTTAGGCACTTTAAGGTACCTACTTACCAGGTGAGAGAATACTATGCTATAGTATCCTTAGCTGATAGGGACGTCAATACCTGTCTGGTAATGTAGCAGCGTCCGGTAAGCGATAATATATACGCATATCGGATGAGTTATACTATGCAAGGGTTCGGGCCATAAAAAGTTGTCGCCGGCATCTCCAGGAGGAAGTATGAGAGCTGGCCCGGGTCGGACGCACGCATCAGGAAGGAAGAGAACATGGCAAAGAGATGTACGCATCTTGATCAGATACAAGACGTCACACCGAGCGCCAATGGATGTGAGGACTGTTTGAAAATTGGAGATACCTGGGTACACCTGCGCCTCTGTCTCACGTGTGGACATGTGGGCTGCTGCGACTCTTCAAAGAACAAGCACGCAACCAGGCATTTCCACGCGACCAACCATCCGATCATTCAGTCCTTCCAGCCTGGAGAGGACTGGGTCTGGTGTTACATCGATCAGGTTATGCTCGAGCCTGCTTGATCGATTCCTGACCTTCCATAGACACCACGGTTTGTAGTGAGAAGATACCTCGAAAAGGAAAAGTTCTGCCACATATCGGGGGCTAATGGAGCGGCCTGTATCGCGTAGGGGTGGGGTGGGGACGCTTGCATCGCCCCGCTGGAGAAGCGCTCTCCCTTAACATCCGATTCTTGGTAGAACCAAAAGGAAAGATGACGATGACACAGGGAATACATCTTGTGGTACCCGTCAGTGAGCGGGACCACAGTCAAGGACCTGCAACAGCCGCTGTAACGCTGGTACAATATGGCGACTACGAATGCCCCTACACCCGCCAATCGACGACCATTGTGAGAGCGATCCAGCAACAACTCGGGGACAAGTTACGCTTTGTCTTTCGCAACTTCCCACTCACCGAAATCCATCCCCACGCGCTGCACGCGGCTTTCGCTGCCGAGGCCGCCGCAGCTCAGGGCAAGTTCTGGCAGATGCATGATTACATCTTCCACCACCAGCATACGCTTGAGGATTCCGACCTGGAGCAGTTTGCCGAGGCAGTTGGTCTCGATATGCAGCAGTACGCACACGCTCTGGCCGAACAGCGCTCTCTCGCCCGCATCGAGGAGGATTTGGAAGGTGGCGAACGCAGTGGAGTGCAAGGCACCCCCACGTTCTTCATCAATGGAGTCTTGTATCGCGGTTCCTGGGAACAGGATGCCTTGCTTGCTGCACTCCAGGCCGCGAGCCGAACATCGTGAAGCCCTTGAGATGCTCAGAAATGGAGCAGAGAGACAATCAGGTGGAGCAACACATGGAGAACACAAGCAACACACAGCAAGGGGAACGAGCGGAGGGCTGGCCAGCTCTCCCCTATGAGGCATGGAGGGACACCTGCCAGACCCTGCATCTGTGGACACAGATCGTGGGCAAAGTCAGAATGGAATTGAGTCCCTTTCTCAACCACTGGTGGCATGTCACCTTCTATGTCACCCCGCGAGGGCTGACCACCTCTTCCATTCCCTATCAAGGGGGCACCTTTGAAGTCACGTTTGACTTCGTCGAGCACAACCTCTCCATTCGCACAAGCGAGGGAACCA
>WNFY01004471.1_pt1 | contig 12899 bp, 10 predicted proteins | sample 5400091 | NCBI WGS metagenome assembly WNFY01 (sample SAMN13153364, study PRJNA577476) | soil metagenome | isolation source: 60 cm soil or saprolite under grassland replicate 1 | place: USA:California | collected 2016-06-15 | reverse complement strand
GGAGTACCGGCGCATCCGCATCAAGGTCTCGCCCCCGTAGCGCGTTACCTCGCCGTCACCTGCCAGGGAGGCCCTTGACACGGTGCCAGGTCGGAAACATCCTCCAGACGCCCCCGTCCGTGGGCAGCACGGATGCGGGGCTGCGCGGCGCGAACGAAGCAGGGAGTCCCTCATGAGACACACGGGTCGCACCATTCCGGCAATTGCGTCGGTCCTCTTGCTCTCGACGATGTTCGTAGCCGCCCTCGCCGAGGCGCAGGCGGTCGTCCTCCAGAACGATTTCGAGGACGGAACCTTGCAGGGCTGGATTCCACGGGGAGGCGGGGTCATCCTCACCAATACCGAGGAGGTGGGGTCCCGTAGCGGAGGCGTCGGCACCCACAGCCTCGAGACCACCGGCCGGACGCAGGGCTTCCACGGCCCCAGCCTCGTCACGTTGGGCCTCCTCACCAAGGGTGCCACCTATCAGGTCTCGGTCTGGGTGCGCCTGGTGGCGGGCCAGGCGCCCGCCCAGCTGCGGGTCACGATGCAGCGGACGGTGGGCGGCGCGAACAGCTTCGACACCATCGCCCAGAGCGCCGCGGGCGGGGTGACCGACGCGACCTGGACGCAGCTGACGGGCCTCTACGCGTTCGCGGGCAGCGATCCGACCGGCCTTCTGCTGTACATCGAAGCGACGACCGCGACCACGTCCTACTACATCGACGATTTCCGCATCGACAATATCTCGGACCCGCCGGGCCCGCCTCCCAACACGACCGGCCTCGCCTCGACCTTCGAGACCGGCACCCCCGAGGGCTGGACGTCGCGCACGGGAACCGAGATCGTCGCCCCCTCGTCCGCCGACGCCCACAACGGCGGCTTCAGTTTGTTGACGACCAACCGCACCGCCGCCTTCCGCGGCCCGAACTTCAACGTGACGAGCGTCATGTTCAACGGCTCCCGCTACCGGGTCTCGGTGTGGGCGAAGCTGGCGGCGGGAGCCGCTCCCGCCCAACTGCGGGTCAGCCTGCAGCGCAATGCCGGCACCATCACGACCTTCCACACCGTCATCGGCAACACCAACGTCACCGCGGACGCGTGGGTGCGCCTGACCACGACCTACGACGTGGCGCTGGCGAACAGCTCCCTCTTCCTGTACGTGGAGTCGGCGAGCTCGCTGGCGTCCTTCTACATCGACGACGTCCAGGTCACCTACCTCCCGCCTCCGACCATCGAACCCGATCTGCCCTCCCTGCACGAGGTCCTGGCCGATTTCTTCCCGGTGGGGGCGGCGGTGCGCGGCGCGACCATCGCGGGCGTGCACGGCGACCTCCTGAAGAAGCACTTCGACCGCCTGACCTCGGAGAACGACATGAAGTGGGACGCCACGGAGCCGAGCGCAGGCAGCTTCACCTTCACCAACGCGGACCCGCAGGTGGCCTTCGCCCAGGCCAACGGCATGCGCGTGCGCGGCCACACCCTCGTCTGGCACAGCCAGATCCCGGCCTGGGTCTTCACCGACCCCCTCACGGGCACGACCATGCAGCCCTCGCCCGCCAATCACGACCTGCTGCTCCAGCGCCTCGCCAACCACGTCCGGGGCGTGGTCACGCACTTCGGCGACAAGGTCTACGCCTGGGACGTGGCCAACGAGGTGATCGACGAGAGCCGGGCCGACTGCATGCGGCGCAGCACCTGGTTCAACGTCGCCGGCACGGACTTCATCGACACCGCCTTCCGCACCGCGCGCGAGGTCGCGCCGACCGCGCTCCTCTTCATCAACGACTACAACACGACCATCCCGAGCAAGCGCGCGTGCCTCTACAGCCTGCTGAGCGACCTGCAGGGCCGCGGCGTGCCCATCGACGGCGTGGGCCACCAGATGCACGACAACCTCGAGTTCCCCTCCGCGCAGAGCATGGCCGAGACCATCGAGCTCTTCGCGGGGCTCGGGGTGACCCAAGCCGTCACCGAGATGGACGTGAGCATCTACACGGGCGGCAGCAATGCGCCCATCGCCAACTACGACGAGATCCCCCCGGAGCGCTTCCTCAAGCAGGCGCGCCACTACCGCGACTTCTTCCGGGTGTTCGAGGCGCACAAGGACCAGCTCACGTCGGTCACGTTCTGGGGGCTGGCGGACGACCTCACCTGGCTGACCAGCTCCGGGCGGGTCAACGGCCCGCTGCTCTTCGACGACCAGCTCCACCACAAGCTGGCCTATACGGGCATCGTGAGCCCTCAGGACCTGCCCAGGACACCCGCGGGCCTGACCCTCTCCGACCTGAACCAGGCCTACGACGGCGGCCCCCACCCCGTCTCCGTCACGACGTCGCCGGCCGGCCTGGCCGTCGACGTGACCTACGACGGCAGCCCGAACCCGCCGGTGGGCGCGGGGAGCTACGCGGTCGAGGCCACCATCGACAGCGAGGACTACGCCGGCTCCGCGACCGGCACCCTCGTCGTCGCCAAGGCGCTCGCGACCGTCCTGCTCGGTTCCCTGAGCGCGACCTACGATGGGAGCCCGCACGCGGCCACGGCGACTACGGCACCCCCGGGCCTCGCGGTTGTCCTGACCTACGACGGCTCGCCCGATCCGCCCACCAGCCCGGGCACCTACGCGGTCGAAGCCGTCGTGGTCGACGCGAACTACGTGGGCTCGGCCACGGCCACCCTCGTCATCACCACCACCGCCCTGGTGCAGCACGCGCCAACCCTCAACGGCCGGCTGAACGGCTCGCTCGAAGTGCAGTCGGGCGAGAGCACGACCCTCAACGGGGGGGCCCTCGTGTCGGGCGACCTGCTCTTCCCCGGCACGCCGACCGTGCAGCTCAACGGCCAGCCGGTCTACGGGGGCACCCTCGACGGCAGCGGGAGCGTGACGCCGGTCGGCTACACGGTCACCCTGAACGGCGGCGCGACGCTGCGCCACGTGGTGCGCAGGACCGATCCCGTCGCTTTCCCCGGCGTCGCCCCGCCGCCGCTCCCGGCCGGTACGCGCGACGTCGTGCTGCACGCCGCGGGACAGGACCCCGGTGACTTCGCCACGATCCGCACCCTCACCCTCGACGGCGGCGTCGGTGCGCTCGCGGTTCCCCCCGGCACCTACGGCGTGCTCACCGCGAACGGCGACAGCGGCTTCATCCTGGGGGTGTCCGGCGCGACCACCCCCGCGGTCTACAACCTCCAGGCCTTGACCCTCAACGGTGGCGCGGGGCTGCAGGTCGTGGGACCCGTGATCTTGACCCTCGCCCATGGCGCCACCCTGAACGCCGCCGCCGGCAACCCGTCCCATCCCGAATGGCTGTCCGTCGCCGTCGCCTCCGGCGGCGTGGCCCTCAACGGCGGCGCAACCCTCAGCGGGTTCGTCACCGCCCCCGCGGGCGCCGTGGTGCTCAACGGCGCCCTGACCGGAGGCGTCGTCTGCGATCGGCTGACCATCAACGGCGGAGGCGCCTTGAACGCCGCGCCGTAGGGGAGGGATCCCCGTTCAGCCCTCGCCGGTCACCTGCGCGCGATAGCGCCGGGGGCTCACCCCGAACTCGGCCCGGAACGCACGGTTGAAGTTCGATACGTCACCGAAGCCGGAGGCGAATGCGACGTCGACGACGCGCCCTCGTCCGGTGGCGAGACGCTCCGCCGCGCGCCGCAGCCGGGCGCGGCGGAGGTACTGGTGGGGGGTCGCCCCCGTCAAGCCCTCGAACGTTCGCAGGAAGTGGTAGGGGCTCAAGCCGGCTTCGCCCGCCAGGGTGCCAAGGGTCAGCGGCGTGTCGGCGTCGCGCTCGATTCTCCGCACCGCTCGGGTGACCCGGGCCAGCGCGCTCGGGGGCGCGTCGGGACCGGCGGCCGGCAGGCCCGCGGCGAGATTCACCGCGCCCGCCGCGAGCCTCAGGCCCAGCTCCTCCCATGACCCCTCGGCGCCGCCGAGGCGGGCGCAGGCCTGAGCGACCAGACGCGACAGCGCGCGAGATGGCGGCAGGCGCGGCACGGGGAAGCCCAGGCGCGCGCCGCGGGCACCCACGTCCGCGGCCACCCTCTCGAAGTAGTCGGGGGCGTACCAGAACGAGAGGCAGCGATCGCCCGAGCCGTGCTCGTGCCCGCACTCGAACACCTGGCCGGGATTCCCGAGGAGAAGCGAGCCCGGCGTCATCAGGCTGCGGCCGGTGGTCGAGCGGTACTGGAAGGTCCCCGCCACCACGACGGCGACCGCGGGTTGCTCGTGCCGCTCCTCGAACGGCCGATCGTGCGGTCCGGCCGTGCAAATGACCTCGGCCACCCTCCAGCCATCGCCCTGACCGAGGATTCGCAGGGTGGGCCGGGCCGAGGCGCCGGGGTGGACGCTGCGGGGCGTCGCCCGATCGGTTGTGACCGCAATTTTTGCCAAGACCCCGCTCCTCGTCCGTCGCACCTTTTCTAGCATACCGGAGCGAGATCCGGCTGGGGTGACCGGGGAGGAGCCATGAACGACTACAGCCTGGAGCACGTTCTTTCGTTCACGGGAATCGGCGAGACCGCGCCCGAGGCGCTGGGCGCGGTGCCCGAAGGCATCCGGGTGAACTTCTACAACGCGGGGGGCACGGTCAGCGGCCCTCGGATTCGCGGAAAGGTCCGGCCGGGCGGGGGCGACTGGCTGACGGTGCGCAACGACGGGGTGGCCCTGGTCGACGTCCGCGTGACCTTCGAGACCGACGACCGCGCGCTCGTTCTCGTGACGTACGGAGGCATGATCGACTTCGGACCGAACGGATACGAAGGCTTTGCCCGAGGGGAGATTCCCGCCGCCGCGCGGATCAGGACGACCCCGCGCTTCTCGACCGCCCATCCCGACTACGCCTGGCTGAACCGCCTGCACTGCATCGGCGTCGGCGAGTACCGCGCTTCGACGCGGACCGCCAGCTACGACGTCTACGCCGTGCGGTGATCGAGGCGATCCGAAACCACGTGAAACGGAGGTTCGCGATGACGACCACGACCGAGAGCACTCATGCCCGAACGGCCCAGACCGCCGACCCGACCCTGCTGGTGCGCATCCTCGACGAGGGATACGGGCCGGGGGCCTGGCACGGCGCCGACATGAAGGCGGCGCTTGCCGACGTCTCTCCTGAAGCGGCGTACTGGCGTCCGGCCCCCGGCCGCCACAACATCGCCGAGATCGCGCTGCACCACGCGTACTGCGTTCGCGGCGTGCGCGGCCGACTCACGGGGGCGGCGCTCGAACCCTTCGCGCTGGAAGGCGACGACTGGTTCCCCCTGGCCGACCAGACGGGCCTCGTGTGGCCCCGGGTCGTCGAGACGCTCGAACGGGAGCAGCGACGCTTGATCGAGGTCGTGACGGACCTCGCGGCCGGGCGTGTGCAAACGCCCCTGGAATCCGCGGAGCGCTTCGGGCTGGTACTCGGCGTCACCTGCCACGCCGTCTACCATGCCGGGCAGATCCAACTGCTGAAGCGCTTGGCCGCCAGGTAGACCGCCGGCACAATGAACGCCGCAACCAGGAGGCCCGCATGTTTGGGAAGTCCCTGTCCGAATACGCCGCCTTCCAGAAGCCGATCCTGATCCTGATCGCGGCCGTGTGGGCCTTGCGCCTCGCGCTCTCGATGGCGCATGTTCCCGTCTCGGGCGCCCAGTTCGTGAGCGTGACCGGCGTGCTGGTGGTGGGGGCGCTCTACTACGGCTGGGCGGTCGGCCGGAAGGGCTTCGGCTCGTTCAAGCAGCTCTATGGGCTGAACCTGGTCCAGGGCGTCTTCTCGCAGACCCTGGTGGCGATCGCGATCGTGCTCGCGATCGTGATCGGCCAGGACAACATCTACACCAGCCCGGAGTTCTATCCGCCTGCGCAGGGCATCGGCGTGCTGGGGCTGCCCCTGCCGCCCGACGGCAAGAACTTCGGCCACGCAATCGAGCACATCGTGGTGGCGGGCGCCATCGGCTTCCCGATCATCGGCTGGCTGCTGGGGTCGCTGGTGCTGCTCGCAACCCGAGGGTCGGCGCGCCGCGCGTCGGCCTGAGCCCGTGCGGCGTCGTGGTCACGCGCCGCTACGGATGGGCCCGCCCCTCGAGGGCACGCCGGAAGCAGGCCGTGGCCCCCCGAGTGTCGCCTCCGCCGTCTGCGACGAGGCCCAGGTAGTGATAGGCGTAGCCGTTGTCCGGAATCTGGACCAGCAGGCCTTCCAGGGTGGAGACCGCCTCGTGCAGCTCGCCCACCTTCAGGAAGCAGAGGCCGCGGAGGAAGCAGGCCGGGGCCGCGTCCCGGAGAGGCGGGCTCAGCCGGTCCAGGAGCCATCGGGCATCCTCGAAGCGGCCCCCATCGAGGAGATTGCGGATTCCCTCGTACGCGGGCAGCGAGTCGGTCATGGGAACGGCCAGGGGCCCCGTCATGAGCAGCCTCTCCTTGTATGCCGAGGACCTACGACGACGGTCCCCGGCGGTTCGTGGCCTGCGTCACAACCTTTGACGGAACGCGACTCGTTCCGGAACGAATTGCACAGGGAGGAAGGGGCTACGATGCCCGTCCCGCCATGGGCATGAACCCGCCGGTTGCGCGGCACCGGGTCGTCCAGGACGTCCCGGTGCCGGCATTCCTCTACGGCACCGCCTGGAAGGAGGATCGCACGGAAGAGCTCGCCCGACTCGCCCTCACGGCGGGCTTCCGCGGCATCGACACCGCGAACCAGCGCCGCCACTACGTCGAGGCCGCGGTCGGAGACGCGGTGGCGGCGGTCCTGCGAGACGGGAAGCTCGCGCGTGAAGACGTCTTCCTGCAGACGAAGTTCACGTACCCGCGCGGCCAGGACCATCGGTTGCCGTATGACCGGGCGGCGGATCTCGCGACCCAGGTCCGCCAATCCTTCCAGAGCTCGCTCGGCCACCTGGGGACGGACTACGTCGATTCGTATGTGCTACACGGTCCCTCGTCGGCGGACGGCGTGAGCGACGCGGATTGGGCGGTGTGGCGGGCGATGGAGGATCTGCATCAAGCGGGAAAGGCGCGCCTGCTCGGAGTCAGCAACGTGTCGCTCGCCCAGCTCATGGCGATCCATGAAGGCAGCCGGGTCAAGCCGGCTTTCGTGCAGAACCGCTGCTTCGCGAGCAACCGCTGGGACGGGGCCACGCGGGCGTTCTGCGAGGGGCGGGGCGTCGTCTACCAGGGGTTCTCGCTCCTGACCGCGAATGCGGCCGCGCTCAGGTCTCCCGCAGTCGCACGCGCGGCGCAGCGCACCGGGCGCACCGCCGCCCAGGTGATCTTCCGCTTCGCGCTCCAGGTCGGCATGATTCCCCTCACGGGAACCAAGAGCCCGGCGCACATGCGGGAAGACCTCGAGTGCTTCGAGTTCGACCTCGAGCCGGCGGAGGTGCGGGCCATCGAGGAGTGCGGGGCGGGCTAGGGCAGCTCGCGGATGCGGATGTTCTTGAATTCGACGGGCGAGCCTTCCGACTCCATGCACAGGTAGCCCGTCCGGGGTTCCGCGCCGCTGCCCCCCGACACCTCTTCGCCGTTGACCCACAGCCGCAGCTCGCCATTGATCGCGCGCACGTAGTAGTGGTTCCATTCGCCGACGCCCCTGCTCAGCTCCTTGCGCGGGAAGCTGCGCGAGCCGTCGGGAGAGAGGGGCGGGAACGGCTTCAGCTTCGACTTGCCGACCGCGAAGATGTCGCCGTGGGTGGTGAACCAGTCGCCCTTCTTTCCGGATTCCTTCTCGTATTGCTCCCGGTAGCCGTGGTCGAGCATCTGCACTTCGATGCCGTAGTCCGGCAACACGTCCGGCTTCAAGCCGGCGAGGGCCTCGTCGGGGACCCACACGAACACGCCCGAATTCCCGGCCGCGCGCATCATGCGCCATTCGACGACCATCTCGAAGTTCGTGAACTTCTGCCGAGTCCGCATCACGCCGATGGGTTTTCCGGAGCAGAGCAGCAGGCCGCTCTTCCACGTCCAGGTATCCGGGTTCCCGTTGACTGCGGCGAAATCGTTCTCGCCCAGTGTCCGCCACCCGGGCCCTGCGCCATCGATGAAGGCCCGGGGCGGCTCCTGAACGGAGCGGGAGTGAAGGGCGAGGGCAGGGACGATCAAGACCAGGGCGCTGCACACGGCGCGTGTCATCCACCTCGGCTGCACGGGAGCCTCCTTTGACGAAGACGCATGATGACTCGCTTTGGGCGCTTGATTCCATCGGGGAGCCGCCATAGTCTCTGCCGATCAAGCCGCCCGAGGAGGCAAGTGGTTTCTGTACGCCGTTTCGCAGCGGTGGTTCCTTGGCCGGTTCTGCTCGCCGGCGCCCTGATGGTGGCGGGATGCGGCCACCGGTCCGCGCCCGTCACGATCCGCCTCGTCGACCTCTTCAAGCCGGAGCTGGTGCTTGGCCGCTCTCCTGCGCCGCCCGCACCGCCGCCCCGGATGGAATGGCGCTTCGACGCTTCCCCAGGTGGCAAGGGCGTGCGCTCCTGGGAGGCGGGCCCCGGCGTCGCCGGTCTGGAGGTGCGCGACGGCCGCCTTCAGGGGCGCAGCACCACCAACCTGCCCCTCGTTCACCTGATGGGAAGGCCCGGCCCCGAGGGCAACGACGTCCTCGAGGAGGTGGAGATCCGCATTCGAGCCTCTGCCGGCGCCAACCTCTACCTCGCCCTCTCGGGCCAGGAGCGCTTCGACCTCGCCGAGATCGCGCAGCCCCACACCGTCTTCTGGTCGTTCACCACCCCGATCATCGCCGGCGAGGAGACCCGGACGTACGTCCTGCGCAATGCCCGCGGGACCCCCCTCTCGCGAGCCCGCCACATCTTCATCCGGCCCACCGACGTGGCGGGGGCGCGCTTCGAGATCGAGTCGCTCCGCATCGTCTCCCGGAGGGAGCACCTGGCCGCGGTCCCTTCGGGGATCGCCTGGCAGGGTCTCTCGGAGTTCTATCGCGAGACGATCGTGGCGCGGACGCCGGAGACGGTCCGCGTCTCCCTGACCCTTCCCGAGAACCCGTGGCTCGACCTCGCGGTCGGTACTCTCGAAGAAGAGCCCGTGACCTTTCGGGTGGCGGTCGGCGAGCCCGGAGCCGAGACAGCGCTCCTCGAGCGCACCGTCACCACTCCCCACCGCTGGGATCTCGCACCCGTGGACCTGCGCCCGTACGCCGGGCGCACGGTGTCTCTCACCTTGTCCCTCGCGGGCGGCCGGCCCGGCCTGCTCGGACTCTGGGGGACGCCCATCATCCGCAGCCGCGGCGTGATGCCGCGCCCCAAAGCACCCGCCAAGGTCGCCGGCGACGCGCCCCAAGGGGTCGTCCTGGTCTGGGTGGATACCCTGCGGCGCGACCATCTCGACGCCTACGGCTACGGCCGGCCGACCGGACCCACGGTCCGCCGCCTGGCCTCGGAGGGGACCCTCTTCCGCGATGCGATCGTGCAGGCGACCTGGACGAAGGTCTCGACGCCCTCGGTCCTCACCTCGCTCTACCCTGCGTCCCACGGCGTGCGCGACTTCAGCGACCGCCTTCCGAGCTCCGCGGTCACCCTGGCCGAGGTCTACCGGGAGGCCGGCTACGCGACCCTCTCGATGTCCTCGGGCCTGTTCACCGGCCGCTTCACGAACCTGCACCAGGGGTTCGAGGAGGTCCAGGAGAACGGCTCGATCAAGGGCGAGCTGAGGAACAGCAAGACCGCTCGCGTCTTCGTGGACCGCCTGCTGCCTTGGCTCGAGGCGCACCGCGACGTGCCCTTCTTCGTCTTCCTCCACCTCCAGGATCCCACGACCCTTATCGGCCGTACGCGCCCTACGACACCATGTGGGCGGATCGGGCGGGCGAGGCCGAGCACGAGCGCCAGGCGGCGGAGGTTCGCAAGGTCATCACCGACCCCCTCATGCGGGGTTTCCTGATGCCCTCCCGGGATGACCTGCGGAAAGCCGGGCTCGACCCCGCGGCCTACGTCGACTACGAGCGTGCCTGGTACGACGGAGCGATCCGGGGAATGGACGTGGAGATCGCCCGCCTGCTGGAGGGCCTGCGCAGCCTGAAGCTGGATCGCCGGACCCTCCTCGCCTATACCGCCGACCACGGGGAGGAGTTCCTGGAGCACGGGAAGATGTTCCACGGCCAGAGTACCTATGGAGAGCTGTCGAACGTTCCCCTGATCCTGTGGCGTCCCGGCACCGTACCCGCCGGCGCCGTGGTCGACCAGACGGTGCAGGCCATCGACCTCATGCCGACCCTCCTGGAGATGAGCCGCCTTCCCCTGCCCAAGGGCGTCCAGGGCCACAGCCTCTTGCCTCTCCTGGCCGCGCCGTCGTCGGGAGCGGCTCACGCCGCGACGGCGTCCGCGGCCTGGCCGGGGGTGATCGAGAAGGCGTCCACCCGGGAGGGCGGCGGGCCGCCCCCGAGGGACGCCGAGTCGTATGCCATCATCGTCGACCACTGGAAGCTGGTCCGTAACACGAGACGACCCGCCGGAGGCCCCGAGTTCGAGCTCTACGATCACCGGATCGACCCGCTGGACAAGGCGGACCGCGCCGCCGAGCACCCCGTGATCGTCCAGCGCCTGGCCAACGAGCTGGAGCAGTGGCGACGCATGACGGAGGCCTCCCGTCTCCCGCCCGACGCGCAGTCGCGCGAAGGGCTGGGGAAGGAGGAGCTGGAGCGCCTCCGTGCGCTGGGCTACATCCAGTAGGCCCGCACGAGGAGGCCGGATGTCCCGTAACCCGGGTTGGATCGGGATCGCCGTTCTCGCGCTGCCCCAGGCCGCGCTCGCCGCGCCCTCCGCGGTGTCGTTCGCCCAGTCCGCGCCCACCGTCGAGGCCTACGACTTCGTCGAGGTCACGGTGAGCCCGAGCGCGCCCGACGCGGGCAACCCGTTCACCGACGCGGCGGTGACCGGGTGGTTCGTCAGGGCCGACTCCAGGGACCGCGTCGCGGTCGAGGGATTCTGCGACTCGGCCGAGGGGAGCCTCTTCCGCATCCGGTTCACACCGTCCTCCCCCGGCAGCTACGCCTACGAGGTCACCTACCGCCAGGGCGCCTTCGAGAAGAGCTACCGAGGCACGTTCCGCGCCACGGACGGCCGGCGCCGCGGGCCGGTCCGCGTGGACCCCGCCTACCCCTGGCACTTCATCTGGGAGGGCACGGGCGAGCACTACTACTTCAACGGGACCACCGCCTTCTGGCTGATGGGCTGGCGGGACGAGCGGCACATCCGCTACAGCATCGAGCGGCTGCGCCAACTCAAGGTGAACCGCATCCGCGCGCTGCTGGCCGGGAAGGCCAACCTCTTCTGGGGGGACGCCGTCATGACCGGAACGAGCTTCACCATGGCCCTCCGGCCCTGGCCGGCGGAGTCGCCCGAGAGCCTCGACCAACCCCGTCTGGACTTCACGCGCTTCAACGTTCCCTACTGGCAGAAGTACGAACGGATGGTTCGGTTCGCCCGCGATCGTGACGTCGTCATCTCGGTCATCTTCGACATCTCGACCCATCCCGCCCAGCCCGGCGCGGGCAGCGAAGACGAGCGTCGGTATTACCGCTATGCCATCGCCCGCCTCGCCCCCTTCTCCAACGTCACCTGGGACCTCGGCGACGATCTGGACAGCTTCCGGGACGAGGCGTGGACGCACGAGACGGGCACCCTGCTCCACGACCGCGATCCCTACAAGCACCTGGCCACCAGCCACCCGGTGCACCGCGAGCACCAGGACCGGGGGTCGGCCTGGTTCGGGTTCACGTCGATCCAGGACTGGTCGCGCGCCCAGCACGCCCTCATGCTCGAGGAGCGCCAGATCCAGATCAGGACGGGTCGCATCATTCCCCAGGCCAACGAGGAGTACGGGTACGAGGACCACTACCCGGCCTGGGCGCCCGCGCCTCCGGCGGATTCCGCGGAGACCCTGAGGCGGGTCGCCTGGGACATCGCGATGGCCGGGGCCTACGGCACCGCCGGCGAGAGCGCGCGCCGCGGCACCAACGTGTGGCCGGACACGGGCGGCGGCTGGATCAACGGCCGGGGCGACGACACCATGGTCATGCTCAAGGGCTACGCGCACATGGTCGACTTCTTCACCAGCTTCGACTGGTGGAAGACCGAGCCCCACGACGAGCTCGTCGACGGGGGCGCGTACTGCCTCGCGAAGCCGGGCGAGATCTACGCCGTCTACCTTCCCCGGGCGGGCCAGGTCACCTTGAAGGCGGAGCCCGGACGCTACGAGGCGACCTGGTTCGACGCCTTCACGGGCGACCCCGCGCCCCTCGGCGACGTGAGCGTCAGCGGCTCCTCGTGGACCTCACCCAAGGCCCCAGGGTGGAACGACTGGGCCCTCTTGCTGAGGCGTCGCCCGTAGTTCGGGAGACTCACTCCGTTTCAACCAGGTAGTTGAACAAGGCCGCGGCCTTCACGACCGCGCCGTTCAAGGCGGGATCCGCGAGGGCCCGGTGGAAGAGCGGCCGGCGGGAAAGAGCGTCCTGCGCGCGCTCGTAGAGGGTCACCGCCGGCTGGTTGCCGTCCATGGACGAGGGGTAGTAGAGGCCCTCGATCCTCGGATAGTCCTCGTAGATGCGCAGGGACCAGGCCCGCGCCCGATCGCGCCGGCCCGAGCTCAACGCCATCGAGGCTCCGGCCCGGGTGGGCCACCTGCCGGAGAGGTCGAGAAGCGGGACCGCGCGGGCCAGCTCGAAGGCCACGAGCCAGGGGCGGCTCCGCGAGCGCTCGATGGTCCGGGTGTCCTGGAAGACCTCGGCGAAGCAGGTGTAGACGCGCAGGGCCCCGTAGAGGACCCCGCGGGACTGCTCCCGCGGCGGGGGCGAATGCGGGTCGAAGCGCATGTTCGGCACAGGGCCCCAGTGCCGGAAGCGGTTCCACGCGCCGGGGTTTGCTCCGCCCCGGTGGTACATCCGCCAGACGATCGTCCCTCGACCCAGGGCCTTGATCTCCGGGGAGAGGCGGGCCGC
>WNFY01014916.1_pt1 | contig 12906 bp, 6 predicted proteins | sample 5400091 | NCBI WGS metagenome assembly WNFY01 (sample SAMN13153364, study PRJNA577476) | soil metagenome | isolation source: 60 cm soil or saprolite under grassland replicate 1 | place: USA:California | collected 2016-06-15 | reverse complement strand
TACGGAGTTGCGCGACTTAAACCCGGCATCACCCTGGCGCAGGCGAAAGCCGAAATGGACACCATCGGCGCTAACCTGGAACAGCAATATAACGACTCGAACGCGGGCAACGGCGTCGGCGTACGACCACTGCTCGAAGTCTTTGTGAGCGACATTCGACGCGCGCTGTGGGTCCTGTTTGCGGCAGTGGGCTTCGTCCTGCTCATTGCCTGCGCAAACATCGCGAACTTGCTGTTAGCGCGCGCCACAGCACGCCAAAAAGAGATGGCGATTCGCTCGGCCATGGGCGCCGGTCGTTGGCGGATCGCGCGTCAGTTGCTGACCGAGAGCGTGCTGCTTTCTTTAGTAGGCGGCACGCTCGGGTTGCTCTTAGCGCGATGGGGCACCGAGCTGATTCTGTATATCAGTCCCGACGCGATTCCGCGGTCTCGAGAAATTGGTCTTAACTGGCAAGTTCTGGCCTTCACTATTGCCCTTTCATTTGTCACAGGAATCGTTTTTGGCCTCGTCCCCGCACTTCAGGCCAGCATTGTGGACGTTCACGAAACGTTGAAAGAAACCGGCCGCGGTGTAAGCCGCAGACATTGGCTGCGAAGCTCCCTGGTCATTGTGGAAGTGGCGTCGACGTTAGTCCTGCTGATTGGCGCCGGACTTTTGATTCGCAGCTTCTATAGGCTACAAAAAGTTAATCCCGGCTTTTCCTACGAGCACCTGACAAGCTTCAGCGTCGCGTTGCCGCAAAAGAAATATACAACCGACGAGCAACGTGCGGACTTTTACAAGCGTCTGCTCGAAAACATTCGTAGTGTTCCGGGAGTGCAAGCGACCGCAGCGGCTTCGGGGCTGCCGCTGGGCAATAACGGCTGGCAAACTTCTTTCCTTATAGCCGGTCAACCAGTTCCGCCGCGTAATCAAACTCCGCTTATGGAGGCTTGCCTGGTTACGCCCGACTATTTCCGCGCGATGAACATCCCGCTATTGCGTGGTCGCTATTTCGCAGACCGCGACGATCGTTCACATCTCGTAGGTCGTGATCTGAGCAAATTAAATGAGGATGAGAGGGAAATGGCCGGCGTTAATGCCATCGTTATCGATGAGGAGTTTGCCCGACGTTATTGGCCGAAAGAGGAAGCCGTCGGCAAACAGATACAACTTGGTAGGGAAAAGCCCTTGTTGTTGACGGTCGTTGGCGTTGTCGGCCGCGTAAAGATGGAAGGACTGAACCATGATTCACATCGAGTACAGGGTTACTTCCCGTTTAATCAGATTCCCAATGGAGGCATGACAGTCATCATCAAGGGTGCCTCCGATCCAAATCAGCTGATCGCCGCAGTGCGCGAGCAGGTAAAGGCAATCGATCCAGATCAGCCTATCTACAGTATTCGCACGATGGACGACATTCGGGCCGAGTCAATCGCGCCCGAGCGACTCAATCTGACTCTGCTCAGTATCTTCGCAGGTATCGCACTGGTGCTCGCGGTGGTTGGCATCTACGGAGTCATGTCGTACGCGGTTACGCAACGAACGCATGAGATCGGTATTCGAATGGCTATCGGCGCCGAATCACGGCATGTGTTTCAAATGATTCTGGGGCAGGGGATGACCTTAGCGCTGATTGGTGTCGCGCTGGGGTTGGTAGGTGCTTTCGCTTTAACCCGTTTAATGACGACGATGCTGTTCGGTGTGGGAGCAACTGATCCGGCAACGTTCGCAGCCATCGCGGCATTGCTTACTACCGTCGCGCTAGTCGCTTGTTATATCCCTGGCAGACGAGCAACGAAGGTGGATCCGGTAGTGTCGCTTCGTTACGAATGAAGGGGCGAATTTCGGATTTCGGATTTGAGACTTGGAACTTTCGTTTTGAGACTTTGGACTTTGGACTTGGGTCTTGGGGCTTAGGGCTTGAAACTTGGGACTGATCTTGCTCTTAGAAGGACTTTTGGTCTTTGAACTTTGAGCTTGGAGCTTTCGCTCGGTACGGGTCATGGGGTGAATCCCACCCACAGCAGTAACAGCAGTGGGTGGATTGTTCAGATCCAACCTACAAAGAGCGCTTTGGAAATCTAAATCCCACCCACGGGAGTGGGTGGATTAATTCAGATCCAACCTGTTCACGTTAGAAGGACCTGAAGCAACCGATCTCACTTCTCAATGCGTGCGGCCGCTTTGGTGTCGAAGGCCGGATCTGAACCATCCACCCACTGCCGTGGGTGGGATTCAAGAATCTCGATCAGCATCAGGTGTAGGCCGGATCTTAACCATCCACCCACTTCCGTGGATGGGATTTGATCTCATGACCCGTGGCTACACCAAAGCTGAAGTTACATGGGCGAAGACCCAAGATCAAAGTCCTAAGACCAAAGCCCACGACCAAAGACCCAGGTCCAAAGTCCGGAGGTAAAAACCATGGATACCCTATCTAAAGACATTCGCTACGGAATCCGCGGACTGCTGCAGCGGCCGGCTTTTACTGCCGTTGTTGTTGTCACTCTCGCTCTGGGAATTGGCGCCAACACGGCGATCTTTAGTGTTGTCAATGCTGTTCTCCTTACGCCTTTGCCTTATAGCGATCCCTCCCGTCTGATGGTTATCCATGAGCGCAAAGAAGGGAATAGCTGGACCACGGTTTCGTACGACGACTACAACGATTTCCGCGACCGCCAACAATCATTCGAGCAGGTGGCAGCATTCTCGGCTCCGTGGATTTTTAACGTCACAGGTGCGGGCGAACCAATACAGGTAAACGGTCAGTGGGTCTCAGCTAATCTGCTTTCGATACTCGGACTAAATCCGGTTGAGGGTCGCGGGTTTACAGCTGATGAGGACAAACGCGGCTCACAACAGCGGGTTGCAATCCTGAGCTACGGGTTTTGGCAGCGCCAGTTTGGCGGGAACAAGTCAATTATCGGCCAATCGATCAACCTCGACGATCAGAATTTCACGGTTATCGGGATCGCGCCTCCACATTTCAAGATCGGTGAAGACAGCGACCTGTGGGTGCCTTTGGCGTTGAACCCAATCAACGGTCGCGGGCGGCTCGTTCGCTACCTTTCCGTCATCGGACGACTTGAGGCCAAGGTAACACCGGCGGCGGCCCAAGCGGACTTGAGTGTAATTGCGAGCCAACTGGCCGAACAGTATCCAGACACGAACAAAGACTTTGGCGTTGAGATCACGGCATTACACGAAGACATCGTCGGGAAGGTTAGGCCGGCTTTGGTCGTGCTCTTAGCCGCCGTTGCTTTGGTTCTATTGATTGCTTGCGCGAACGTTGCGAATCTGGCATTGGCGCGCGCCGTTGCGCGCCGCAGGGAGTTTGCGATTCGTTCGGCGTTGGGCGCAGGACGCAAAAGGCTGATGCGTCAGCTTCTAACCGAGAGCGTGCTTGTGTCTTTGCTCGGTGGCTTTCTCGGATTGCTGTTGGCCGTTTGGGGCGTTGACCTTTTGTTAGCACTCAGTCCGGAAAGTGTTCCCCGTCACGAAGCAGTTGGTCTCGACGCTCGTGTCCTCTTATTTACCCTCTCAATCTCGCTGCTTACGGGAATAGTCTGTGGCCTTGTTCCGGCATGGAAGGCTGCGAAGTCTGACCTCAATGAAACGCTGAAAGAGGCCGGCCAGCTTCATGGTTCAAGTTCAGGGCACCGCGGTTTCCAGAATGTTCTCGTGGTGTCTCAAATCGGGCTGGCTTTAGTGTTACTCACCGGATCGGTGCTCCTTATAAAGAGCTTCGCTTACTTACTGAATGTGAATGCGGGATTTGAGACACAAAATGTCCTGGCTGTACAGCTAACTCTTCCCTCGTCCAAGTATCCACAACCAGCACGGCGAGCCGAGCTTTACCAGCAACTCGAGCAGCGGCTTAAGGCACTGCCGGGAGTGAAGGCCGCAGGCGCCATCAGCCGAATGCCAATGTTTGCCGGCGACATCACCACCGGACGCTCCAACATCACCAGCACAATCGTCATCGACGGCCGCAATGTCGCCGAGGGTGATCTGCCGGAAGCTGATTACCGTGTGGCCAGCCCCAGTTATTTTGACGCGATGAATATTCCCGTCATCAAAGGGAGATTGTTTGGGTGGCAGGATGAACCGCGTGACAGTTCCGGTCGACCATTGACCGTGGTGATCAACGAAGCGATGGCTCGCCGCTTATGGCCAGGAGAAGAAGCGGTTGGCAAACGCATCAAGTGGGGAGCAAGTTCTGCCCAGGATCCCTGGTGGACCATCGTCGGAGTGGTGGGAAACGTGCGCCATTTTAGACTCGATATGGAACCGCGACCGGAAGTCTATCGGCCTTATCTGGTCAACCCTCTGGGCTCTCCGATCTTCGTGGTGCGCACAGCGTCGGACCCAAAGGACCTTGCCGCGGCAGTGCGCAACGAGATTCGAACTCTAGACGGAAGCATTCCCCTCTCGAACGTCGCTACGATGCCGCAGCTTATTTCGCGCTCGGTTGCGCCGCGGCGCTTCTCAATGTTGCTGATGGGAGTCTTTGCGGCCGTGGCACTTTTGCTTGCCACGGTCGGGATTTACGGCGTGATGAGCTATTCAGTTACGCAACGTACGCGCGAAATCGGTATCAGGATGGCGCTCGGGGCTCAAGCTGCCGACGTGCTCAAGCTCGTGTTACGTAGCGGCGTCGGTCTTGCGCTGATCGGCGTGGTAGGTGGACTTGTCGGCGCTTTCATACTGACTCGCTGGATGACGGCGCTGCTGTTCGGAGTAACACCGACGGACGCTGCCACGTTCGTGATCGTCCCGGTGTGCTTAATCGCTGTGGCATTGGTGGCTTGTTTCATCCCCGCAAGGCGAGCAACGAAAGTCGATCCACTGGTGGCTTTGAGATATGAATGAATTGCGGATTTCGGATTGCGTTCTGTGCATGGCAATCAATAGAGAGGCAGGACACTAGGTTGCAATGACCGAAATATCAAATGCGACGTTTGAAACGAGAAATCCGCAATCCGAAATCCGAAATTCAAATCGGCAATTGGCAATTGGAAATCGGAAATAACTTGGGAGGTATTTAGAGATGCACACACTGTGGCAGGACCTGCGTTATGGAGGTCGAACGCTCGCAAAGAGTCCGGGTTTCACTGCGGTCGCGATATTGGCGTTGGCCCTCGGCATTGGCGCAAATTCGACGATCTTCAGTTTGGCGAATTCAGTTTTTCTGAGGCAGTTACCGGTCCCGGAGTCGAATCAGCTCGTTTGGCTTTTCACCGATAGCAACACGTCCATCTCGTTTCCGGATTACATGGATTATGCTCGGCAAACCGACATCTTCTCCGACATCCTGGCTTACAACTGGATTCCTTTAAACCTTGGGAGCGGTGGCCAGGCTGAGCGTGTCGAGGGTGCGTTGGTCTCCTCCAACTATTTCAAAACGTTAAGCGTGGGGGTGGAACTGGGCCGCTCTTTTCTACCTGAGGAGGGCCAGGTACCAGGAACGTCTCCGGTTGCCGTGATTAGTCATAATCTCTGGCAACGACAATTTGCCGCGGATGCAAATGTCATTGGGAAGGCGGTGGTTTTGAACGGCGAGCAGTTCACGATTGTCGGCGTTGTGCCGGCGGATTTCGTGGGCACCGAAGAAGCGTTTCCGCGGGACATCTGGGTTCCGTTAACGATGGAGCAACGGTTGAGAGGCGGAGCGGTTGGCCCCATCCTAAACCAGAATCTGTTGAACGATCGAAATGCCCGGTTGTTTGACGTCATGGCCCGTCTCATGCCTGGTGTGAGTTTGCGGCAAGCGCAGGCGAGAATGGACCATGTCGCCAATCAGCTTGCGCTGGTTTACCCGGAGACGAATGCGAATCATCACATCACAGTTTACGCGGCAGGTAATGGGCGACCGATCTTTCGCCAGATACTCCTTCCTATTGCCTGGATTTTACTGGCTACGGTCGGGCTAGTGCTGTTGATTGCATGCGCCAATGTTGCCAATCTGTTGTTGGCGCGTTCAACTACGCGTCGTAAGGAGATCGCAATTCGTCTCTCGCTGGGCGCCAGTCGCGGTCGTCTTGTGCGCCAGTTGCTGACCGAAAGCGCGCTGCTTGCCGCGCTCGGCGGAGCCGCCGGACTGGTTCTAAGCGTTTGGACTACCAACCTTTTAATGGCTCTGAAGCCTTCGGTCCCTCTGCCAATGAACATCAATGTCCGCACCGATTGGCGCGTGCTGGCCTTCACGTTCGTGTTCTCGCTGAGTGCTTGCGATGACACTCGCCACGGGCGCGCAACGCTACGACGAAGCCAAAAGTTCGCGGTTCTACGCAGAGCTGTTCAAGCGCGTGCAAGCCTTGCCCGGTGTGCAGGCCGTGAGCCTCGCGCAGTCTGCGCCGCTGAGCTATTTTTATTCCCCCGCCCTGGCAGCGCCCACCATAGTTGAAGGCCACGAACCCCCAGCCGGTGAGAATCCGCCCATGATTGGTAATAACACGATTGGCCCGAGTTACTTTCAAACTGTCGGTATCCCGCTACTGCGCGGACGAGATTTTACTTCGGAGGTCAGGGCAGATGGGCCAGGCGTTGCGATTATCAACGAGACAATGGCCCACAGATTCTTCACTGACGATGATCCTATCGGACGGCGTATACGTGTGATGCGTCGTGGCGGGCAGCCGGTCTCCTGCGAGATCATCGGCGTGGTAAGAGACAGCAAGTATCTTTCATTGGGTGAAGACCCAGCGCCATTCATTTTTCTCCCGTTTTCACAAAACTACAAGCCGGTGATGACCGTGTTAGTGCGTGCCAGCGGCGACCCGAAGAATCTGACCGCTGCGGTCCGGCACGAAGTGCAAGGGTTGGACGAGAATTTGCCGCCTTTCAACGTCGTTACTCTGGCCGACAATATCAACATTTCGCTGTTCCCTGCCCGGTTTGGCGCCTTACTCCTGGGCGGCTTTGGTCTCCTGGCACTGGGCCTGGCAACGGTCGGCATTTACGGGATCATGAGCTACAGCGTGGGTCAGCGGACACATGAAATCGGGATTCGAATGGCTCTCGGCGCACAAGCCAATAATGTGCTCCGACTTGTAGTGGGACAGGGCATGCTCGTTACCTCGATTGGCGTGACAGTCGGTTTAGCTGTTGCTTTCGCATTGACTCGCGTTGTGAAAAGTTTGCTGTACGGCCTGACCGCAACTGATCTAACAACGTTTGCGGTGATCTCGCTGTTGCTAACTATTGTCGCTCTGCTCGCTTGTTACATTCCAGCGCGACGGGCGACGAAAGTCGATCCGTTGGTGGCGCTGCGATACGAGTGAAGGGCAATGTTAGGGGTTTTATGAATTCTTTCTGGCAAGACTTGCGATATGGCCTGCGCATGCTGGCAAAAAGTCCGGGCTTTACTGCAGCGGCAGTGATCACACTCGCCCTCGGTATCGGAGCGAACTCGGCAATTTTCAGCGTGGTCAATACCGTGCTGCTTGGACCGCTACCGTACAAGGACGCTGATCGCCTGGCAATTGTCTGGGAAAGCGGGCGCAAGAGCAACCAGAATGTTGCTAACCCTGCCAACTTCATGGATTGGAAAGAACAGAATCGAGTGTTTTCCGACATGGCAGCCATCGCCGATACTCGCGCGGTTGTTATCGGCGACGGTGAGCCAGAAGAGATTCCGATGCAGGCCGCAACACCAAACTTGTTCTCCGTTCTGGGAGTCGAAGCCCTCCTCGGCCGCACTCTTTTACCTGAGGACGGTCAACCCAATCAGCCGCGGGTAGTAGTTATCGGTTATGCGTTGTGGCAACGCCGCTTCGGCGGCGATCCAAAGATCGTTGGCCGCCACTTAAACATCAATCGCAACGAGGCGACCGTTGTCGGTGTCATGCCCTCGGGTTTCCAGTGGTTCATCAAGAAGGGATCACTAACCTCAAAGCCACCTGAAATCTGGTCACCCTTTCTAATCACGAACGAGTTTCGAGTAAGACACGGTCGCTTCCTGACCGTCGTGGGCCGGCTAAAACCGGGCGTCACTCTGGCCCAGGCACAAGCCGAGATGACTACAATTGGCAGCCGTCTCGAACAGGAGTACCACGACTTTAATGCGAACTGGGGCGTGAATGTTGTGCCACTGCGTACGCAGTTTACCGGGGAGATTCGGCTGGCACTATTTGTGCTCCTCGGCGCGGTCGGATTCGTATTGCTGATCGCCTGCGCGAACGTAGCAAACCTCTTACTTGCCCGGGCCGCTGCGCGGCAAAGAGAAATTGCCATTCGCGCCGCATTGGGCGCGAGACGCTGGCGCGTCATCCGGCAGCTTTTGATTGAAGGTGTACCTCTGGCCGCGCTGGGTGGTGTGCTGGGTCTACTGTTGGCCTGGTGGGGAACAGGTCTGCTTGTCTCGCTTGGCCCATCGGAATTGATCGATCTCTCGCAGGTAAAAATCAATCTTACCGTGCTCGGGTTTACGTTTGGTGTTTCGCTACTTACCGGGATGGTTTTTAGCCTGGCGCCGGCACTGGAGTCCACACGTCTCAATCTCAACAGTTCACTGAAGGAAGGCGCGAAGGGAAGCGGTACGAGCAGTCACAAGTTACGGAGCGGCTTTGTAATCGCGCAAGTCGCACTTGCGCTCATGCTGCTTATTGGCGCCGGTCTCCTTATCCGAAGCTTTAACAGGTTGCAGTCAGTCGATCCGGGTTTCAATCCCAGGGATGTTCTGACAATGCGCGTGGCGTTGCCCGGCAAGAAGTACGATCAGGATGCCAAGGTAATCGCGTTTTTCCGGCAAGCCATCGAAAGCTTACAAAACATGCCTGGCGTTGAAAGTGCAGGCGCGATCAACTTCCTGCCGTTTGCGGGGCTCGGTGCAGGCACTTCCTTCGCAATTGAAGGACTTCCGAAGCCGCTTCCCGGACAGTCGCCAACGACAGGCGTTAGCGTCACTGATGTAAATTTCTTCCGCACCATGCAGATTCCCTTGAAACGTGGCCGCCTGTTTACCGACCAGGAAGCGACGGAAATGCGTCACGTGGTTGTAGTCAATGAAGCTCTGGCCAGGAAATACTTTCCGAACGAAGATCCACTCGGCAAACGAATAGCAATCAACATGAAGGACACGGAGGATCCGACCGAGATTATCGGAGTGGTGGGTGACTCGAAGAACATGCGCCTCGATGGCGAGGCTGAACCGATGTCTTATTGGCCGCACCCGGAATTGGTTTATCCATTTATGACTCTTGTGATTCGCGCAAAAGGCGATGCGGCAAATCTTGCCGAAGGCGCGCGTCAAATAATTCAGAGACTCGATAGTGAGCAACCCGTGGCCGATGTGCGAACGATGGAGAGTCTGCTTGCGAGTTCCATTGCTCGGGCCAGATTCATTGCCTTACTACTCGCGATCTTTGCGTCGGTCGCGTTGGCGCTGTCCGCCGTTGGTATCTATGGAGTGATTTCATATTTGGTTGCGCAACGCAGTCACGAGATCGGGGTACGCATGGCGCTCGGAGCTCGCACAGCCGACGTGGTTAGACTCGTGTTACGAAAAGGCATGATGTTGGCTTTAGTTGGTGTGGCCCTTGGCCTGACGGGAGCACTGGCGCTGACGCGAGTAATGACGACTCTACTCTTTGGCGTGACCCCGACCGACGCTGTGACTTTCGGAGGGGTATCGGCGCTATTGCTGATCATAGCTCTACTCGCTTGTTACATCCCTGCGCGCCGCGCTACCAAAGTCGATCCATTGGTGGCGCTGCGATACGAATGAAGAAGAATTGCGGATTGCGGATTTCGTGTTACCAAAGGGCGACATATTTGGAGTGCGGCGGCCCGGCGCCGCTTTGGCCTCGGTCGTACCTCGCGTGCTCGCCCCGGACGGCTCGCATGGCTTATCACTTCGAGCCAGGCGTACCGCTCGAGGCATGGGGTTAGCGATAGAGTTGAACCGGCGAACCCTGGAGCGTACGAACCTGAAGCTCTAATCAGGATCATTCGATGGGAGCGAGCTAGATGCGTGACTAGGGCCAAAGCGGCGCCGGGCCGCCGCACTCCAAATACGTCGCCCTATCGCAGCATGAAACCGCAATCCGAAATTCAAATCGGCAAGCGGCAACTGGCAATTGGCAATCGGAAACTAGGTGAACTATGGACTCAATATTAAAGGACATTCGCTACGGCATCCGAGGGCTGTGGAAGCGACCCGCATTCACAATCATCGCCGTCAGTACGCTCGCACTGGGAATCGGAGCGAATACGGCCATCTTTACGTTAGTCAACGCGGTCTTACTGAAACCACTACCCGTCGCCAATCCTGAAGCGCTGGTACTCTTCGACGATACGTCTGGTGAAGGAACCTCGGATGGAGATCCGCCGACCGGGAAATGGCAGCTGTTTTCAACTGACGCCTATCGTTATTTCCACGATCACGATCAATCGTTTCAGCAACTGAGTGCCTTCCGCAGCGGCGAAGCCCGGCTTAGCGTCCAGAAAGTGGGCGCGCCTTCAGGGGAAGCCGCTCAGCGAGCTTCAGGTCATCTCGTTTCAGGAAATTATTTTGCTGTGATGGGTGTGGGCGCCATGACCGGCCGGGTGCTTACCAGTGAAGACGATGCGCCGTCGGCGCGACCAGCCGCCGTCATCAGTTACGGCTATTGGGAGCAGCAGTGGAACAAAGATCCGCAAGTTGTGGGAAAAGAGGTTGTATTGAACAGTACCTCTTTCACGATTGTTGGTGTGATGCCAAAGCAATTCTTTGGCGAGCGTGTGCGGCGGTCACCGGATTACTGGTTTCCCCTTTCCTTTCAACCGCAGATAGAGCTGCAGGATTCCTATCTGAATGATCCGACTGTCTACTGGCTGAATATGCTCGGCCGCTTGAAACCAAACACAAGTATCGAACAGGCTCAGGCGAATGTGAATCTGGAGCTTAAACAGTTTCTGACGGAACAGGCCGGAACAAAGATAACTGATGAGCGTCGGCGCGGAATACAGGATTCCTATGTTCAACTTGTGCCGGGCGGGCGCGGACTGTCAGGGCTACGTTTCTTTTATTCGCAAGCACTTAAGATGCTGATGGTGATCGTCGTGCTGGTTCTGCTTATCGCCTGCGCGAATGTAGGGAATCTATTGCTTTCACGCGGCGCCGCGAGACACTCAGAATTTGCGTTGCGGCAAGCGCTCGGCGCCAGCCGGCTGAGGTTGATGAGACAATTACTAACTGAAAGCGTTCTGCTTGCCTTGATCGGCGGAGTGTTTGGGATCCTTCTGGCGCAGTGGGCGGTCAGCCTCTTAGTGACTGTCGTAGCCAAGTCGTCGCCTTTGGATGTTAAGCCTGACTTAGCAGTGCTCGGTTTTACTGCATATCGCAAGTGGCATTGTCTCTTGTGTTACTGGTGGGCGCCGGGTTATTCGCGCGTAGTTTACTAAAGTTGCAAAGCGTAGATCTTGGCTTCAATCGAGACAACGTCTTGCTGTTTACCGTCGATTCGCGCCTTGCCGGTTACAAACCAAATCAACTAAGCACTCTTTACCGACAGCTCTATGATCGGCTGAGTGCCCTGCCGAATGTCCGTGCCGTAACGCTCGCCACTTACAGCCCAATGAGCGGCACTTCGAGACACAGTACTGTTACGATTCGAGGACGTGCAACCAACCCGGGTGAGATGATGGACGTGGCCGATATTCTGATTGGGCCGAACTACGGCGAAACGCTCTCGTTGCCGTTATTGCAGGGCCGTAGTGTCGGATTGCAGGATACGCCTTCATCCACAAAGGTTGCGGTGGTCAATCAGGCTTTTGCGCAATACTTCTATCCCGGTCAGAACGCGATTGGCCGGCGCATTACCTTCGAGGAAAACTCGGACAAGGATGATCTCGAAATCGTCGGCGTGATCGGAGATGTGAAGTACCGTAGCGCAAAAGAAAAAGCCGACCGGAGTGTCTATCGTCCAATTCTGCAAGTACAGGAGCAAGGGGCGTTTTCGAACACTATTCAAATGCGAACCGACGGCGATCCAATGAATATTGCGCCGACAGCGCGAGCGGCAGTGGCACAGGTCGACGAAAAATTGACGATCTCGGGCCTGACGTCTCTTCGCATGCAAACTGACGAAGCGCTGCGGCAGGAGAAACTGATAGCCCAACTCGTGAGCTTTTTTGGATTGTTGGCGCTCGTGCTTGCTTCAGTGGGTTTGTACGGAATCATGGCCCACGCGGTGGTGCGCAGAACGAATGAGATCGGAATTCGTATGGCGCTCGGCGCCGAGCGCAGCAACATCATCTGGATGGTACTCCGAGACAGTCTCGTTCTAGTCATTATTGGGATAGCGATCGGTGTGCCAACGGCGTTGGGGGCGGCGCAACTCGTGTCGACGCAACTCTTCGGCCTAGGGGGTAGTGACCCGCTGACACTCTTGATCTCCATTAGCGTGCTTTCGGTGGTCGCTGTGTTTGCGGGATACCTGCCGGCGAGGAAGGCATCGCGAGTCGATCCTCTGATTGCGCTGCGGTACGAATGAAGAAATTTAGAATTTAGAATTTTCGGATTGCAGATTTCGTTTTCGCGCTGCCTCTGTGTAACAAGCCGTCAACTTCTTGTTTTCTTGAGCAGGTTGTTTTTGAGTACAGATCGATCCACGAATCTACGCGAACCCAAGACACGAACTGACACGAAATGTTCTTAGTGTTACTTCGTGTGATTTCACTTCGTGTGATGCGCGTGGATCATGTTTTGAGTCAGTTTGGTTGCGGCCGGAGACGCTCTGTGAACTCGGTGTCTCTGTGGTGGTTTTAGGCGCTTTGATCACCACTGAGGCACCCGAGAACATAGAGGTTGGCAATGAGAAAAATCTTAAATTAGGACCTATCCAATTTGAGGTTTGAAAAGTTTGAAAAGAGAAATCCGCAATCCGCAATCCGAAATTCAAACTTGGCAATTGGCAATCGGAAATCGGAAATAAATATATG
>WNFY01007341.1_pt1 | contig 12909 bp, 15 predicted proteins | sample 5400091 | NCBI WGS metagenome assembly WNFY01 (sample SAMN13153364, study PRJNA577476) | soil metagenome | isolation source: 60 cm soil or saprolite under grassland replicate 1 | place: USA:California | collected 2016-06-15 | reverse complement strand
CTCGGTGCGGATGCCAACCTTGCCAATGAGTCGGGCCATACTCCGCTAATGGATGCGGCGATTGTTGGAAGCGACAAGATGGCAGAAGTTCTGCTCGGGCTGGGCGCAAATCCCAATGCGACGTCCACGTCTTTTGACAACGTGCTCCATGCTGCAGCACGCTCCGGAAATCAGCGATTGGTTGGTTTGCTGCTGGATGCCGGCGCCAACGCCAGATATCGGACCGATCTGGATGAAACGATTTTTGATGCGCTTCCAGCTGACGCTAAACGCCGAGCCCCAATTCTAAAGGTCCTGGCCGAACATGGGGTGACCGAAGGTGCCGTCTAACAAGCGCTTGAAGCTGGCGGCGCGCGTAGATTAAGGAATGAATCGTTCTTCCGCGCGCCGCAGCTTAAGCGCGATTCGTTAGGTGGCGACTGGCTAATGCGATTCTATGATCAAGTATGAGCGAGGCCTGTATCTCACGCCAACAGGGGCGGACTTCACCTACCGGCGGTCTGATTACGTGCGCGGAGCGCTGTTCAGCCTGGCCAGCGGTGCAGTCGCGATTGCCGCATGGCTAGCGCTCAGCCTTTTGAACTGGCCTGCCCCAGCGTTTGTTGTGGTCCTTTTAGCGGCTCTCGCCATTTCAGCGGCGGTAATCCTGACGGCGCAGGCTCTGCTCGGAAGTGTGCAGCCTGTGGCGTTCGCGGTCGACCCGCGGTTCGTTCCATTAGGAGTTCGGCAGACCCTTCGGGTCATTCTTGCCGAGTTGTGGAACCCGCTCAACCTTGCCCCAGGTTCAGATTTCTCGCCCTACGAGCCGTATGTGGCTCCCCTGTACCACGTCGCAACACGAGTAAAGCTAGCTGAAGGCGTAGCGCGGGAGCTCGAAACCATCGAGCACGGGGAGCTTAGAGTCGAGGTGGAGCCACGCCAGCGCTTCCGAGCGGCCGAGGCGATCGTCGAGGCGGTGTCCTCGCAGTCATAGCTTGCGCGTCGCCACCTAACAAGCGCTCAAGCTGACGGCGCGCGTAGATTAAGGAATGAATCTTTCTTCAGCGCGCCGCAGCTTAAGCGCGATTCGTTAGGCGGCATCACGTTGGATAGCCGGCCTCGATGGTTTATCCTGAGTTCGACCCTCCTTGCCATCTTCGCCCTCAGCTTCTTTGGCCGTTTCTATCATCAGTGGCTCATCGGCATTGGTGCCGCAATCGCGATCATTGTCGTGAGCAACCTTCTGTGCAGCCTAATTCAATCGCGCGTCAGCAAGCCACCGCGTCGGCCGGTATATGAGCAAGCAGTCATCGTGCGGCTATCACCTCCGCAGCGGGGCCCGTCGACGGAGCCGGAGGAGGATCTATGGACTCTCGAAACCCTACTTACGGACGTTATTGAGAGGCAAGGACTCGGCGAATACGACGGGGACGAAGTCGGAGAGGACGGGGCGACTCTGTTCATGTACGGGTCTAACGCCGAGAACCTGTTTCGAGGTGTGGAGGCCACCCTACGGGCATCATCACTTTGCCAGAACGCGCGCGTGCAGATTCGGCCGGGTCCGCCTGGCACTGCCCATCGAGAAGTGCGTTTGTGATGCCGCCTAACAAGTGCTTGAAGCTGTCGGTGCCCGTTCCCGACGAGTCTGGATGTGCTACTGATCTCCGTGGTGCTACAATTCCGTTTGTGAACCTTCAAATTCGGCGCCGCAGCTTAAGCGCGATCCGTTAGACGGCTGGGAAGGGGTCCGACCATTCTATCCCAGGGGATTGCGATGCGGCCTCTGATTGCCGCCAGTCTGGCACTTCAGTTCCTCTACCCCTTAGCCGCGCAGGGCCAGGCTCGTCCCCCCTCCACTGATGCGTCGCCTCCGGCGGCGCCGGCTGCCGCAGCGGTGGTGGGCGCGGAGTATCCGGACGTGATCGACCGTGCTTGGCGTGGTGTTGGGATGGGGATCTCGGTCGCGTTTGGCTACGAGAGGTTCGGGAGACTCCAAGGACGGGCGCGCGTCGAGCATCATCGGGTCCTCCTGGCCCTGTTGCGGCACCTGGGGGACGATCGATTCGCGTTGGCGCTCAGCAGTCAGAGTCCTGGGGATCATGCCGCAATACTCCGGGCTCTTCGAGCGGCGGCTGGCCCGGACTCCCTGGGGCTCAGCAGAGCGTATCCGGTAACCTTTGGTCCGCGGGCCCCGGGAGACCCATCTGTTGAGGATTGCGCCGCCATCACGGCCAATCTCATCCAGATTCCCGATCTGCGCCTCGACCCGTTTCCAGACAATCCGCCGGTGGTGCTGCCCCCGAGCGCCCCTCCACATGTTACGGTGATCGTGCAAGTCACTGCGAGCGGCCGCGTCGACACCAGCCTTACGACTGTGCTCTCGATGCCCCACGCCGATTCGGCCACGACACGTGCCATCAAGACGACCCTGGCCACCTGGCGCTTCACGCCCGGCTACCTTCGCGGGTGCGCGCTAGCAGGGTGGCAGAACCTGGACCTGGAAGGGCCGGCGTCGTCTGCGTGGCCGGTCGGCGCTGCGCTTGGGCATACGGACTCAACGCAGGGGGCGCTGTCGCCGGGGCTCTACGTGGGGCCATGGAATGACGAGGTCCGCACGCACTGGCTTGTGCTGTTTGTCGGCGCGCACGGTAGGGCCGTGACATATGATCCGCCCATATTGGTGTCCGTATGCAGCCTTCGTCGCGGGGGCCCTGACTCCATCTCCTTCCAGACGGGGATGAGGGAGCCGTCCTCGGGGATGGATTTGCATCTACTCATCCGCGGTTCTCCTACTGCGTCTGGTATCAGCGGAAACCTGCGCAGGGTGGGGTGGCAGGGGCGTCAGAGCGGCGCTATCCCGATAACGCTCATCCGTCACGCCATGGACACGGCTGCAAACAGGTCCCGTACCGGCGGCCCATCGGGTCTCTACGGTTCGGTGCGTAGCATGGGGGAGACTGGCGACCTGCTTGGTGATGAGCTGCTCTTGGTCCCGACTCACGATGGGTTAGTCGCCGTATGGACCCAATACGAGGGCGGGCCGGACGGGCCCTATCGTGCCGACAGCGTCAGTGTGCGGGGCGACTCCGTAAGAATCGTGGTGAACCAGGATGGCCTGTTAACTCATCGAGTCTTTGCCCTGCGATCACGAGGAACGCGGTTGGTAGGCCGAGCGCTTGAGAGGCGTCAGACGCTTCAGCAGTTTCTAGAGCGTGAGCTATCTGGAAGAAGCACAGAAGAGAGCACAGCGCCGTCGTAGCGCCTGGAATCTTCTGCTGATCCCAGCTGTTCTTCTACCGCTCGGGTTGCTGGTGTGGGGCCTGGTACAGGTGCTTCAGCTCCTCCATCAGGCGCGCTATCCGGCCCAAGATCTGGCGAACGCCTCCGGCTTCGGTCCGATCTTCACCACCATCGGTGCGTTACTCGCAGCGATTCCTATATCTCTGTTGATTGGAAACCGGCTGGTGTGGCTGATCATTCCGGCGCGCCGTGTCCTTGAACACGAGGCCACCGCTGTTCCTAAAACTGATCTCGTAAGCGCTCAGCGTCGGGTGATTCGGTTTGGCCGGATTGCGGTTCCGGCGTCGCTTGGGTTAGCGGTGCTCGGAGCGCTCGTCTCGTGGTGAATTCCATTGGCGGGCGGCCTCACCAGCGCTTGAAGCTGGCGCCGCGCGTAGGATACTGAATGACTGCTCTTCTACCAGCGCGCTGCAGCTTAGGCGCGGTCCGTTAGGCGGCACCGATGCACGAGGAGTCACGCGCGATCCTCATCCAGGATCTCGTGGCGCTCCTCGGCGTCGGTAGGGATAACCTGGATATGCTGGTCATCAGACCGCGCCGCACGTCAAATGGTCTGCTCGTCATGGTCGAGGCCGCCAAGTTGCGTCTCGTTTATCCTCAGGCCGGTTGGCTCGACGTCGTTCGCGTGTGGCACTTTTGGCGGTGCGGCTTGCGAAACAAGCTTTCGCCTCGACCGAAACGTTGGGGTCACGAGCTCGTCCACCGTGTGACGCTCGGGACCGATCCATCGCGTGCCACCGAATTGATCGATGAGTTTTTTGCGGCTGTCTATGAAACGTCCGGCCCGTTCGCGCTCGACTTCCTGCGTCAGGGCTGGTTGCCCAAATCGCAGGGTGCCGCGTAACATGCGCTTGAAGCTGGCGGCGCGCGTAGATTATCGAATGAATCATTCTTTTTCAGCGCGCCGCAGCTTGAGCGCGATTCGTTAGGCAGCAATGTCCGCCCTGCTCGCGCTTTCAGAAGACCGCCTAGCTCGAGAACTCCGACATCATGAAGAGATTCGTGTGTATGAGGAGCGTTGGCACCGCGAATGGCGCCGTCGTTTTGTGTGGTTGCTTGTGCGTTGCGGTGTTTTGTATGGAGTCGGGGGCGTACTGGCCTGGGGAAGTATGGCAATGAGGGGTGATTGGGCGCCGATCGCATTCTGGGGCGGTTTGCTCCTGAGCAACGCTGGGCCGGCAGCATTCGGTTACGCCTTTTGGATGCGGGAGCAGGGACTGTGGGAGTGATTGCGAGATTCCGTCACTGGCTGCCTAACAGGCGCTTGAAGCTGGCGCCGCGCGTAGATTATCGAATGAATCATTCTTTTTCAGCGCGCCGCAGCTTAAGCGCGATTCGTTAGGCAGCGACCAACCCAAGATGGCAAGGAGAATCACATGGCAGAGAGCGTCTACAAGGTCATCGAGTTGGTCGGGACCAGCACGGAGTCGTGGGAGAAAGCAGCGGCGGCTGCGGTCAAGCGGGCGGGGCAGACACTGCGCGACCTTCGTGTCGCGGAAGTCTCACAGCTGGACATGCAGTTGAAGGATGGCAAGGTCGAGGCCTATCGGGCGAAGATCAAGGTTTCCTTCAAGTACGAAGGCGGCAAATGATCTGAGCGCCGCTTGCTTCAGCGCGCCGCAGCTTAAGCGCGATTCGTTAGCCAGCAGCCACACTCCAAAGCAACGGAGAAGATCGTGCGCAACCGCATCTTCGGCGGGATTGGAGTTCTTTGGGGCGGCGGACTCCTCGTCTCAAAACTGATCTCAGGACAGTGGGTCAGTGGCTCAGGCGCCTATGCCAGTGGCCAAATCGCGGGCCTCGCCTTCGCCATCCTCCTCTTTGGAGTTGGCCTATACTATCTCATCAAGGGCGGTTCCAAATCGACCACTGGCGGATCGCAACCACCTGCTGCCTAACAAGCACTTGAAGCTGGCGGCGCGCGTAGATTAAGGAATGAATCTCTTTTCAACGCGCCGCAGCTTAAGCGCCATTCGTTAGGCCGGGCGTAACGCTATGGGTAAAGGAAAGAGTCCTCGCAAGCGCAGGGATCCGGTGACCGAATCCACTGGCGATGAGAAGGAAATCGAGCGCCAGACGGAGGAAAACGCCCAACTCGTCCCTCCGGCGCGGCGGCCGCCTACTGCGGTAGGGGCCGAGACTCCGCCGCCACCGCCCCGCGAACCACCGCGACCTGATGGCAGCCCACTGCCGGAGCGTCATCGACCAAGCCGAGTTCCGGCGCGGGAAGGATTGTTGCTGTCGAACCTCCTCCGTGCGGTCCAGCTGGCAGTTGGAGCGATGCTCGATCTCGCCGACGCGGCCGCGGATATCATCACGAAACAGATTGAAGGGCGCGCGTAGGTGAGCCGCGCGGCGAACGCTGATCTGGCGGCCGGCGGTATGAGGTCGCACATTGGAACCGGCTGAGCGACTCGCTCGGCCGCTTTTTTTTGTTGGGGTTCTCCGCTTGGGGGACGCCTGTGGATCCAGTGCTCGTTGTGCTCGGCACGTTCGCCTTCTGCGCGTGCAGCGCCATGATTCCACTGTTGCACGCCGAGGCGTATCTGCTGGCGACCTCGCTGCTCGCACCGCCGGAACTCCGCTGGCCCCTCGTCATCGCGGCAACCAGCGGCCAGATGCTCGGCAAGGTTGGGATGTATTACGCTGGTCGCGGGGTCAGGCTGATACCAGGCGAACGCATGCAACGTCGGATCCGATTGGCGACGGAGCGATATCGCGACAAGCGCCAGCTTGGCAACGGCCTGCTGTTCCTCAGCGCGTCGTCGGGGTTCCCACCTTTCTACCTCGTGAGCATCGCGGCTGGCACGCTCACCTTTCCACTGATGCCTTTCATCATCCTGGGCTTTGCCGGTCGCTTCCTCCGATTCACGGTGACCGTCTTCCTTCCCCACGTGCTGAGCGGGTAGCGCAGCGCCCGTCAGCGCCGCGCCTTGACCTCGTTCCACAGTCGATCCAACTCCTCCAGCGTCGCCCGGCCCATCTCCAGCCTGCGCTCCTCAGCGAGCGTTTCGACTTTCTCGAACCGCTGCTGGAATTTCAAATTCGACCGCTCGAGCGCCTGACCGGCTTCAATGCCGAGCTTGCGCGCGAGATTGACTGCGGCAAACAGGAGATCACCGATCTCTTCTTCAATCTGCTCCCGGCGCCCCGCGCCCAGCTCCTTTTCCAGCTCTGCGGTCTCTTCCTTCACCTTCGCCAGCGGTCCCCGCACATCCGGCCAGTCGAATCCAATGCCGGCGGCTCGCTCCTGTAGCCGGTACGCCATGAGCAGGGGCGGCAGCGTGGGAGGCAGTCCCGCGAGCGTGCTGCGCTTCCCGCCGGCCCTCGGCTCACGCCGTTTCACGAGCTCCCACCCGGCATGGTCATCCCGGCTGACGCGCGATTCACTGAAGAGATTCGGATGGCGCCGCCACATTTTCTCTTCGAGCGTGCGCGTGACGACTTCCGCATTGAACTGCGATCGCTCTTCGGCGATCGCGATCTGGAACGCGAGATGCAACAGCAGATCGCCCAGTTCATCGCGCATCGCTTCGGGATCGTCGGTTTGAATCGCGTGATCGAGCTCGAGCGCCTCTTCGACCAGATAGGGACGAAGCGTTTGCGGGGTCTGCGCGCGGTCCCACGGACACCGCTGGCGCAATTCACGCACGAGCCCCAGAGCACGTCCAAGCGCTGAATCGCCTTGCATTTAGCCTCCGGGCCGGGTATCATACCCGCGCCAGTGAGCGTGTCAACGAAGGGCGAGGCCTGGGTGGAAGTGGACGTGGAAGCCCTCGTCGACAACGCCCGAACGATAGCAAAGATAGCAGGCACTCGGCTCCTCCCTGTCGTCAAGGCGAATGCGTACGGGGTCGGAGCCGTCCGAGTATCTACGGCTCTCGAGCAGCTCGATCCCTGGGGCTATGGCGTCGCGACGATCGAAGAAGGTGCGGAGCTGCGGGCGGCCGGCATCACGCGGCCCATCCTCGTCTTCATGCCCGCCCGCGCCCGGCTGTTCGACGCCTATGACCGCCACGAGCTGACGCCGTCGCTCGGCGATGCCGGCAGCATTCTCGAATGGACGACGCGTGGCGAGCGTCCCTTCCATATCGAGATCGACACGGGGATGGGTCGAGCCGGCGTGCGGTGGGACGAAGTCGAAGAGCTGGGCGCAGCGGTCGACACGCCGTCGCTGGAAGGCTGCTACACGCATTTCCACTCCGCCGACCGTCGCGATGGGTCGGCGGAGCAGCAGCTCGAACGGTTTCTCGGCGCCGTGAAACGGTTGCCGCGCCGGCCCGCAGTGCTCCACGTCGCCAATAGCGCCGCCGCGCTGCGGGGCAAGCAGTTTGCGTTCGACCTGATCCGGCCGGGCATTTTCTTGTACGGTGCCTCGCCCGTGGCCGATCTGCCGGAGCCCCGGCCCGTGGTGAGTGTTCGGGCCAGGGTGCTGAGTGTGCGGCGGATGAAACAGGGGGACACTGCGAGCTACAACGCGAGCTGGACGGCCCAGCGGGACACCGTGATCGCAACGCTGCGCTGCGGCTACGCCGACGGCCTGCGGCGGAACGTCGCGACCGGCGGTGCGGCCGTGCTGCTGCGCGGGCAACGCTGCCCGATTGTGGGGCTCGTGCAAATGGACATGGCGCTGGTCGAAACCGGCACGCTCGAGGTCCAGGTCGGCGATGTCGCGACGCTCGTCGGCGCAGACGCGAAGCAGCGCATCACCTTGAAGGAGTTGGGGGACTGGAGTGGCGCGGTGCCGCACGAGGTGCTGACGGGACTCGGCTCGCGCCTGCCGCGCGTCGCGACGTGAAGTTCGGCACCGGCCGGGCGGCGATCATCGTGCTCGATGGACTCGGCGCGGGACCAGCGCCCGATACCGCCCACTACGGCGATGCCGGTTCGGACACCCTCGGCAACGTCGCGCGCGCGGTGGGGAGTGGCGGGCTGAAGTTGCCGAACCTCGAAAAGGTGGGCCTGGGCCGATGTCATGAGGGCTCCGGGATCTTGGGCTTCGCGACCGACGCCGCACCCACGGCCGCCTATGGCGTGGCGCGACCCGCTTCAGCGGGGAAGGATAGTACGACGGGGCACTGGGAGATCTGCGGCGTCCTTCTCGAGAAGGCATTCCGGACCTACCCCAACGGATTCCCTGTTCCATTGCTGGACGAGTTCGCGCGGCGGACGGGACGCGGCTGGTTGGGCAACAAGGCTGCATCCGGCACCGCGATCATCGACGCGCTGGGCGCCGAGCATGAGCGGACGGGCAAATGGATCGTCTATACCTCCGCGGACTCGGTCTTTCAGATTGCGGCCCACGAGCGGACGGTGCCCCTGGCGGAGCTCTATCACGCCTGTAGGGTCGCCCGGGAGATGCTCGTGGGCGAGGACGCCGTCAGCCGGGTGATCGCGCGGCCGTTCGAGGGCAAGGCAGGGGACTACCGCCGAACGGCCAATCGCAAGGATTTTTCCATTGCGCCGATCGGGACGACGCTGCTCGACCTGATGGCCGATGCCGGCATCGTGCGCATCGGGATCGGCAAGGTGGACGATCTGTTCGCGGGTCGGAACATCAGCAGTCAGCATACGCCGACGAACGCCGATGCCTACCGGCGCATCGAGCAGGCGCTCGATACGCTCGAGACGGGATTCGTCTTCGTGAACGTGATCGAATTCGACCAGACGTGGGGGCACCGCAATGACGTACCGGGGTTCCACCAGGGTCTTCAAGAGTTGGATGCGTGGATCCCGCGGCTCGTGGCGCGCCTCAAGCCGGACGATCTGGTGATCCTGACGGCCGATCACGGCAACGATCCCACGACGCCGTCGACCGACCATTCGCGCGAAGTCGTGCCCGTGCTGGTGCTGGGCCCCAGTGTGCACCCCGTGCCGCTTGGGACCCGCCGCACCTTCGCCGACATGGGCCAGACGGTGGGCGAGTATTTCGGGTTACCGGCGCTCGCGGCGGGCACGTCCTTCCTGAAGGACGTGACGGCATGAAGGAGCTGGTGACGCGGGCGCGCGCGGCGATGCAACACGCGTGGGCGCCGTACAGCAACTTTCACGTGGGCGCGGCGATCGAGGCCGCGGATGGCACGGTGTACGTGGGCTGCAATGTCGAAAGCGCGTCGTACGGCCTGACGATCTGCGCCGAGCGCATGGCGCTGGGGGCGGCAGTGGTGGGCGGCGCGCGGAAGTTGAAGCGCATCGTCGTGACGACGGACGTGGATCCGCCGGCGGCGCCGTGCGGCGCCTGCCGCCAGCTGCTCGCGGAGTTTGGTTTGGACCTGGAGGTGACGGCGGTGGGCCCGGCGACTGAAAAGCGCTGGACGTTGGCCGCGCTGTTGCCCGACGCCTTTACCAAGGAGACGCTGGACCGGTGACGCGGCGACTTGCTTACCTCTTCCTGCTTGTGGCGGCTGCGTGTGCCGAGCAGTCGACGGCGCCTGGGGTCTGCCCGAACTTTTGTCCGGGTGGGTCGATCGACGTTCACGATACGATCTTCACGTCGATTATCGTGCGCGATTCCACGTTCCGCGGCTACGTGCAGGGTTTCCACGCGCAGGCGATGGCGGTCGTGAACGTGCCCGGGATCGTGGAGAGCCGAGCGGTGATCGCCACGGACACCATGTTCCGGCGCGTGACGCCGAAGGTGGGGGACACGGCGACCGTGCCGATCAGCGTCGACTCGACGCGAGTCAAATTCGTGATCGTGCGCCGCCCGAAGACCACCAATGTGCGCTTGCTCCTCTATGCGCTGCCCCTCACCGTGGACTCGACGTCCGATTTTGCGTCGCTCGATCCCTCCTTCAGTGCGCCCCCGGTGGACAGCATGAACGTGAGCGCGCTGCTGGCGCGGCCGGCCATCGGCGACACGCAGACGGTGCGTCTCTGGGGCGACTCGATTCGCACCGACAGCGCGGGACACGTCCTGCAGATCAATGCCGACTCAACGCTGTCGGTCTTCTTCCGTCTGGATACGCTCCAGGCGCCGTTCAGCGTGCCTGACACGGGCCGTCTCGCCTTCGGCGTACGGGTTGCGGCCGATTCCCTGGCCAGCATTGCGCTCGGGACCAACGCCACGGTGAGCAACGGCCCGGTCACGCGGTTCTTCTATCACTACACGATTCCCGATACCGTGTCGGCGACTCCGGACAGCGTCGTGCACGGCGACAGGACGGTCGGGACGCGCTTTGACAGCTTTGTCTTCAACCCCGCCACACCGCCGAACGATTCCAATCTCGCGGTGGGCGGCGTGCCGGCGGCGCGGAGCCTGTTGCGCGTCGCGATGCCCGCGTACCTGCACGACAGCATCGATGTGGTGCGGGCGACGCTCATTCTCGTTCCGGTCAGCGCCGTCCAGGGCGCCGCCACCGATTCGTTTCCCATGCGGAGCCTACCCTTGCTCACGGATGTCGGGGCGAAGTCCCCCCTCAGCACGAACACGGCGCTGTTCGCGAGCACGGCGATTCACATCGGCTCGTCCGATACCGTGCGGGTCGAGCTGACGAACCTCGTCCGCGCCTGGTCGCTGGATACGACGCTGGTGACGTCCTTCGAACTCGCGCAGGCGCCCGAAGCGGCGTCGTACACCGAGATTCGGTTCTATTCCTCGCGCGCCCCCGCGCTGCGGCCGGCGCTGCAGGTGACCTACGTGAAACGCTTCAGGTTCGGTGAGCCGTGATGACGCTCGGACGGTCTGACGGCCGGACGGCCGTGGTCCTGGTGGTGCTGACGTTGCTGGCGACCGTCGGGCCGTCGGGCCGTCTGGCCGCCCAAGACTCGCAGTTCGGCATTCGGGGGTTGGGGACACCGGGCAAGTGGGAGAGCGTGCGGGCGCGCACCACCGGCGGCGCGTTTGCCCCGTTCGACGCGTTCTCGCCTATGGCGGACGCGGCGCTCGCGGACGTGCGACGCATGAGCGCCAGCATGGCGAGCGGCACGTCGTGGCGTTCCACCGATGCGAGTGGTTCCACCGCGGCGCTTCGCGCCACGCGGTTCCCGGCGCTTGTGATCGCCGGACCGGTCACCTCCCGGATCATCGTGGGAGGCGGCTTCGGGACCTACCTCGACCGCACGTTCGGCGTCATCGTCCACGACACGATCGACCTGCGCGGTCAACCACAGGCGGTCACCGACCAGATCACGAACGACGGCGCCGTATCGGACGTGCGGCTCGCGGTCGCCGCCCGACTGGGCAAGCGGTTGGCGCTGGGGTTGGGTTTGCACCGTCTCACCGGCTCCTCACGCATCGTCGCCACCCGCACCTTCGCCGACACGGTGAACTACCGCACCAGCACGGCCCGCGACGAAGTGGCGTACGGAGGCAGCGGCGAATCGGCGAGCCTGCTGTTCGATGTGACGCGCGACATCCGGCTTGGCGGATGGTTCCGCTCCGACTCGAAGCTTCGTGCCGACATCGGCGGCGTCACCAAGGCCGAGAACGATTTGCCGGTGACGTACGGCACCGGCGTACAGTGGCGCGCGGGGGCCCAGGCGACGCTCGCGGGAACCGTGACGTGGCGCACGTGGTCAAGCGCGGGCGACTCGACCGCGCACGACACCTTCAACTGGTCGGTCGGCGCCGAGATTGGACGGCCGTCCGCGCCGTTCCGCTTCGGCGTGCGCGGCGGCGACATGCCGTTCGGCTACGGGAAGGCGCCCAGCGAAGTCGGCTACTCTGCCGGACTGGGCCGGCAGTTCTCGGGGGGCCGCGGCCGGCTGGACATCGGCATCGAGCGCCTCGATCGCCGCGGCACGGGGCTGAAGGAACGTGTCTGGACGTTCCTGCTGGGGCTGACCGTGCGGCCGTGAAGGTTTACCTCCACACCTTCGGGTGCAAAGCCAACCAGTACGATACCGAGCGGGTTCGTCAGGCGTTCGACCAGAGCGGCGCGGCCATCGTGGACGACCCGGCGCTCGCCGACCTTACCGTCATCAATTCCTGCACCGTCACCGGCGAAAGCGAAGTCAAGCTGCGCCGCTTCGTGCGTCATGTGGCGAAGCAGGGCCACGCGCAAACGATCGTGATGGGCTGCGCCGCGGCGCTCGACGACGGCGCGATTGCCGCGCTGCCGTCGGTGCGCGCGGTCGTGGCGAATGCGGATCCGGATGACGTGTTACGCGCGGCGGGGGTCGCGAATGTAGGGGCACGACATGTCGTGCCCCTACGACGCGCGGAACGATCCCGTGCCCTATTGAAAATCCAGGACGGCTGCGACGAGCACTGCACCTTTTGCGCGACCACGCTCGCGCGTGGCGACAATCGGTCGCGGTCAGTCGCCGAGCTCGTGGACGAGGCGCGAACGCTGGCGGAACACCACGCCGAGATCGTGCTCACGGGGGTGCATATCGGAGCCTGGGGGCTGGGGCCTGGGGAACAGGCACGTGCCCTTCAGGCCCCGACCCCCAGGCCCCAGGCCCGCTCACTTGGCAATCTCATCGAGGCTCTGATCGAAGCCGTCCCCACGGTGAGATTTCGCCTTGGGTCCGTCGAAGCCACCGAAGTCGACGACACGCTCGCCCGGCTCCTCATCGAAGCGCCGCGTCATCTCGCCGCGCATCTGCACGCGCCGCTCCAGTCGGGCTCGAACTGCGTCCTCAAGCGCATGGGCCGGCATTGGTACACGGCGGAATCCTATCGCG
>WNFY01006376.1_pt1 | contig 12911 bp, 13 predicted proteins | sample 5400091 | NCBI WGS metagenome assembly WNFY01 (sample SAMN13153364, study PRJNA577476) | soil metagenome | isolation source: 60 cm soil or saprolite under grassland replicate 1 | place: USA:California | collected 2016-06-15 | reverse complement strand
CCACATAATGAGCGGGTCGTTCATCGGGAGCGGAACGCGCGTCCATGCCGCCCATGCGGAACTTTCCCACCGGGATAAATACTTGCGGCATGTCATCGATGGGGGAGAAGCGCTCATTTGATTCCGCTAAAGAAGTATCAACGATCGGTGTGTTTGTCGGTACAACGGCGGGGACCGTAACATGTGTTGGTGTGGATGGCATCACGATTGTTGAGACGATGAACGGAACGGATGTAGATGTTGGTTCAGGAGAAAGAGTGAGGGCTTGCTTTGGTGCACAAGCGGTGAACGTAAAGAGAATAATGAGTGAGATGAATTTTTTCATGGTGATTGATTATATGTAATACTCGCTGGTTGAGTAGCCCCGCATGCTTTCTGCGGGGCGTATCGAAACCAGCACGTTGCTGGCAAATAATTGTTTTCGATGGAACTGGTGGTTTCGATACGGGCTCCGCCCTACTCAACCACCGCGTATATTATTACGGCGTTGCTCCCACAAACTGTAATGCGTACAACGCATCTTTATAATCTGGGCGGACAGATAGTGCCTTGCGCCAGTTTTCGACGGCGCCCTTGTTATCTCCGCTGCGATACAGCGCCCAGCCATGCCAGAGCCAGGTCTCTTCGGACATATCCGTGCGTTCGAGGGCGTAATTGCTCAGTGCGAGCAGGTCATCATTGCGGTTTGCCTGGAAGTTTGCAATAAACGGACCAAACTGATAACGGAACATGCGTTGGGGCAAACCGATCTGACGCGCTTTGTCATATGCCTGATTCGCCTCCGGGTATTTTTCAAAGTAGACAAAGTTGCTACCTACATTGAACCAGGCAAACGCGTCGCTGGGATTCTTGACGGTGGCAGCTTGAGACATATCCAAGGCGTGTTGGCGGTTGATGTCTTTATCCCAGTTCGAGCCGAGTAGTGTCTTGAGTTCCTCTTCTTCATCCGGCAAATAAATAAACAAGTACATGTAATTGAACGGTTCCCATTCCGATAAGAGCTGCTCATACGGGACAACTTTATCCGGTCCCTTGTATGCATCTTGGGCGATAAATGTTTTAGTAGAGTCGTCATATCCGGTGAGAAGCAAATAATGCGCCGCCCAGAGATCGTCGTCGGGCCAGCCGCTGTCATCGGGATTGAGCGACGTCGTCCCTTCGATGATGACAGGATACTTCGCCGCGATGAATCTCTTCAGGGTTTCGAGATGTCCACCGACGCGGTAGTCGATGTGCAGCCATCCCGCGTAATTGCTGACCCAATACACGAGTTCATCGGGATTCACATTGCGGTCGCCGGTGACAGGTTTGATCACATCCGAGATGTCTTTCTGACTGCCACTCCAGCCATACATATGCAGCATCATCGAGAGGGCGGCGGGACCACAGTTGTTTGGAGTTTGCTTTTCATAGGGAGGGGAATTGAGACGCGCCTGCGCTGGAGGCGGTGCCAATGTTGGCGTGGCAGGAATCGCTGTTTCCGCGATCTCAGGTGTCAGAGTGATCGTTGGACTTTCCACAACAGCAACGGTTGGTTCCAATGTATTTGGGATTGCAGTCGGAACATTCCCTACCGGATGGATCAGATTCTTTGCGTAAATTCGACCAACTTCAAATCGCCAGGCCAGGCGACTGTTAATGGCTGGGATTTGATAAAGGACAACCGCGAGCAGGATCGCTCCTACACCAGCCACAATGATGATATTGCGTTTCGACATGCCGAAAAGTGTACCAGAGGAGTATGAATCTGGATTAAACATTCCCCGTCGTTGCGACCTTTGGGAAGCAATCGTTCGTTAAATGCTGTGAGATTACTTCGCCGCTCGGCGTTTGAGCTTCGGGGCATTCAATGATGAAAAACATGTCTTAAGGATTGGCAATTGTTCCCACAAAAGCATACACTTCCAGTTGATTATATTTTTTCAGAACCATGAAACGCGTATACCCATCCATTAACTCAAAGCCATCGCGATTGATCAAAAGCGGTTCCATGGAACCGCCGCGTAAAACTGATTCTTCGCGTTCCTTGGCGCGTTGTTCTAACTCAACCTGGAATTGATGGACACTCATTAGATCAGAACGAGGTTGAATCTTTGCTAAGGGAAGGACTTCCAGGGCAAAGTCCATTTTCGGAAGCGCCCTCATCCACTCGACTGTCCAAAATTCCTCAGGTGCCTGGTTATGGTCGACCTCCCACTCGCGCAGAATCCAGATCATCAGATGTTTCTTGATCTCTACAGGGTCAGTGATCACGTGATACGTGAAATCACCAAGTTTGCGATAATCAAAGTGTTGGAACATACTCGACCTCTATGTCATTGCGAGGAGGACGATAGTCCGACGAAGCAACCTCCTCATTAAACAAATGACTCTTTTCGATTATTTTCTTTCGTTAAAAGCCCAATCGGCGAAGGCAGTTACATCGATGACAATGCCTGTGTCTTCCCAATTCGAGTTCGGCGAGTGCTCCGGAACGAATTTTTCCGCAGCCAGCCACATCTGGGAACCGTCGTCAAAATCAAAGCCATGCAACAGTTCCACATTGCCGAGGCTGGTTTCGCCCGTGATCTTGGCACCTCTTGAGTCGCGCATAATACCTGCAAAGATCTCGCCATAACTCACCGTGTCTTTGCTGACAATCACAACAATGGGAACAGTTTCGGAATTCGCAATCGGATTCGGATCGACGGTCAATGGACGCGAATCCCTGCGGCTGACGAACTTCCCCAGTCTACCGGAATCGAAGAACGACAGGATCGGATTCACCACCTCGCTGCTGCCGCCTCCATTCATACGCACATCCAGGATCAATCCATCGAGCGTGCCGAAATCCCTTAGTGCTTTTTCGATCTGGGGGGGAATCGTCTCATCAAAAAATGTGGGGACAAAAATATAGCCAATCTTCGATCCATCCGTCGTGGGAACGAGGCGTGCATCGATGCGCAAATTTCCATTGATAGACTGACGTACCAGCATCACCTGGCGCGGCGCTTCGCCCGGCGACTTCACCGAAACCACTACTGCTGAACACTCGGGTCCCTTCAAGCGATCCCGGTCTCCATTGAAAACTGGAAGATTGTCCACGGAGACAATACTGTCATGCGCTTTGATGCCGGCGTGTTCTGCAGAGGAATCGGGAAAGGTGGAGATTACGATAATGTGCTGTTTTGGAATATCAAAGTTGCCGTAAATACCGACACCTGTAAATGTCACATCGCCATTCAATTCATCCTCAGACTGTTTCACATCCAGCGGGGAAAGGAAAAAGGAATGCTCATCCCCAAGCTCGGTGATCATATTCTCCATTTCGGTGTAGAAGGCGTTTGTATCCCAGCCGGCGTCGATTTTGCCTTGATAGCGCGATTTGATCTCATTCCAATTCTTGCCATTGTAATCGGGGTAGACGTAGACCGTTTCAATAATTCTTTCCACATCCTTGAGAATGTTTAATTGCTCATTCCTGGAGATCTCGGCGTTGTTTTCTTTCTCAGGTGTGGATTGTGCGGCGACATCGGGCGCAACTGTCGCAAGCGGCGTGGCAGCACATTGTGGTGGAATAAACGCCGGGATAAGAGAAATCTCTGTCGATGTTGGTGTGGCGGTGATCGTTGCCGTGGCTGTCGCAGTCGGAATGGGAGTCGCTGTAGGCGGCAGGATCATACTCGTCACATAGTTGCAGGAGAGCATCGTAAGGATCAAAAACCCAAATGCTATTTTCTTTTTTATATTCATCGATAATTATTCCCTGGCGTGCTCAAGAAGTTCCAACACTGGTTTCAGATCACAGACGTTGACGGCTAAATTTTTTATACGTGTCCGGTCGTACTGAAAAACACGCGCACCTTCTCGAAGAAAGCTGGCGCGGCGATTGAACTCATCGCGCCTGAGATAACCCGTCAACAGGATGTCGCTGCCGTAAACCCAGATATTGCCCCAATCTGACTCGCCGATAATATACGTTTCTTTTCGCACCGGACTATAGATCCCGATCCGCGCTTGTGGCATGTTCTTTGTGTGGATGTATGCAACAGAAAAGAATCGGTCGTCGATCTCGACTCTCGTTTTCGGCGGGATCTGCACTTCCAACGAGCGCATCTCGCGCCCGGCATCCTGCCCGCCGATTTCGATGATCTGACTCTCCTCTGCATCTGATTTCAACACCAGCCTCCCAAGCGGATTCCATTTCTGCGGGCGCATCCATGAATCAGGCAGGATGTGAACCAAATAATGTGGCTGGTTATTTTGAATCGCTTTTTGTAAATCTTCTGGTGAGGCGGTGACCAAACCCGAGAGAAACGCGAAGAGATAAATATCGCTATTCAAATGTCCCTCGGCCGCGTTCTGATCTGATGCCACCAGTGCCTGAACATTCAATAGGATTTCTGGCTTAATTTTGATCTGCAAAACTTGTTCGCGGCGGCTGATCAAAAAAGACTTGATCTCGCATCGCTGCCCGGCAAGCGAAACATCATATCGTTCCAGGTCCGTGAACGGCATGGAACCTTTCACATCAAAGGGAATCTCACGCTCTGAAAGGCAGCGCCGAAATGCCAGTTCTACCGCGGCGCCCGTCACGATCCTGCGTAGACGGTCATATTGGGAACCGTCGGCGCGCTGATAAGTGGATGACAACGAACGGAGCGCGTAAGCAATTCCGCCCTCGGTGAGGTCGCGTGTATACGGGAGGTGGATGAAGTCGCTGGCACGGATCATGGTTAATGGGATATGGATAATGGTCTATGATCCATTAACCACGTTTTATTCATTTCTAAACTGCAGGCAATAGTGGTGGAATGTGTTGCTCACCCAGGCCGAGCCAAGTCCAAAGGGTGAAAGACGCTGATTATCTTGCAGCCAGATTTTTTCATCTTTGAGAGTGTAAGTTCTTCCAAGCTCACGAGCAATATCCCATGCCAGAGGATAAATCTTGCCACCCTTCTTCACATTCTTGACGATGATCGTCAAATAAGCTTTCTCGCGCAACAAGGGCTGTAATCCTTTATAAATGCCAATAAGCTTTTCCAGGAACGCCTCATAATCCTCGATGTTTCCCAAGTCGTTGGGATCATCAGAATAGTGGACATCTAATTCCTTGGATGTGCGGCGTTTCTTTTGTGTCTTGGCGCCTCGAGCATGGAGCATGTCCCAGTAGGGAGGGCTGGTGAGAACATAATCGATCATTGGTAATTCGTAATTGGTAATCTGGGCAGCATCTCCACGAATGACGTTCGACGTTAAACGTTCAACGTCTTGCCCAAGTAGACGTCTTTCCTCTTCGATAATCTGCTTAGCAATCTCTGCGTATTTAGGATTCAACTCAATGCCATAACTATTTCGTCCCGCACGCAACGCGGCAACCAGAGTCGAGCCTGTCCCAACCATAGGGTCGAGAACGGTTTCCCCTTGCTTGGTAAAGAACTCGATAAATTCCTGCGCCATCGTTTCCGGGAATTTTGCCGGATGCACCAACACTCCCTTTTTGCGCGGCGGCGGATTGTGAATAAACCACGACTTTTGAAATTTCAACCAACGTTTCGAATCGAGATCGTTTAGTTTGTTGGATGGCATAGATCCCAATTTTACCGTTTATTATGTCGTTGCGAGCACTTCGACAAGCTCAGTATAAACTCCGCGAAGCAATCTCCTGTTAAATGGAGATTGCTTCGGGCTAACGCCCTCGCAATGACATTCACGGCAGAGGCGTTCGCGTCGGCGGGACATAATTTACTTTATATACTTTGAAGTCCGCAAACGTCACACTGACCGGTGCTGTATCTTCCGATTTCACAAAGACTCCGAATCCGCCGCTGGGAAAGTTCTTTTCGATCACACTGAATTGAAAACGGTCGTTGAGAAATAGCCGCATTTCACTGCCTACTGCCCACATCCCAATGCGGACTTCTCCCGGCGCGCCCGGCGCATCTCCGCTGGCGACAGGTTCCTGGATCTGCAATTTCACACCACCGCTCACTCTCTCGGCGTGAATCATATGATCGCAGGAGATGCTAAAGCGGTAGAATGAATTCCCCAGGCTGCGCACAATGAGTCCATAGCTATCTTCTCCACGACAAAGACTCGGATGAGCGGTAATCTCGGCGTAGAAATTACCGAGGTTCAGATTGTGACGCATGCTGGCGAGATAAACTCCAGGCTGCACAGCCAGAGACAAACTGTTGGCAGCGATCGCCGCGCTGCCCTGATCCGATGCGGCGACATCCCAAAGTTTTTCATTCGTGAAATCGTCGCTCAATGTCACCGCGCCGATGCCGGGATTCATCTCGGGCGTGGCCGTGTAAGTAGCAGGAATCAGCAGAGTAGGTGTCGCGGAGGCAGGAAACCAGACGATCGTCTGAGTCGGAACCGCTGTATTCGTCGGCAGAGGAGTCACAGTGGGCGGAGTCGAATTCAAAGGTAGGCAGGATGTTAGAAGTAATGTCGTTGCGAGGAGGGCTGTAAGCCCAACGAAGCAATCTCCTCTTAAACGGGTAAGCATCTTCGGGGAAACTTTTCCGTCGAAATGGAGATTGTCACGCCGCCAAGCAACGGCGGCTCGCAACGACATGTTACGTATGAGTCTCATAAAGTAATCATGACAATCTTCGTAAAGAAATTTTTGTAACGTGTTGTACAATTGTCAGGCATTTCATTCTACCGCTGTACGCATGAATTTCAGGAAATGATTTTCTTTGTGCAATCAAATTGAAATCACCAGAGATTGATGCGGTACTTCGTAACATATCAAAGACCCCGCTGTTTGTGACGGGAAGGAGACTTTATGACCGAGAAGCTCGTGCTGGTGACAGGTGCGTGTGGTGAAATTGGTCAAGCTCTTGTGCAAGGATTGGCAAAGCAGGGTGGTTATCGAATCGTTACCTCGGATCTCGCTCCCTTACCCGATAGTATCAAAAATATATCCTCCGAACATGTGCAGGGCGATCTTGTTTACAAAGTCAAGCTTTTCTATGACTATGACTTTGATGTGATCTTCCACCTTGCTGCCTCTCTTTCATCGAAGGCGGAAATTGCCAGTGAGGAGGCCCATCGCATCAACGTGGAAGGCACCATGCAGTTGTTGATGCTCGCCGCTTATCGCTCGGAAAAATATCAAAAGTCCGTCAAGTTCTTATTCCCAAGCTCGATAGCTGCCTATGGCATGTCCAATCTGGCGAGAAAGCGCGCTGCCGCATGTGTAACAGAAGACGAATACAACACGCCTCACACCATGTACGGATGCAATAAACTGTATTGCGAAAAATTGGGAATATATTACAGCAAGTACTTCGGTCAACGTCATTTGGATGATGCGCCGCCTCACATGCTGGACTTTCGCGCCATCCGTTTCCCCGGCTTAATCTCCGCTTTTACCCTTCCGAGCGGCGGGACGAGTGACTACGGTCCTGAAATGCTTCATGCTGCCGCACAGGGAAAGCCATATGCTTGTTTCGTGCGCGAAGATACAAAGATCTCCTTCATGGCAATGCCCGACGCGATCAAGTCCTTGTTGATGTTGGTGGATGTGCCGCGCGAAAGACTTAATCACAATGTGTACAACATCGCCGCTTTTGCGATCACCGCCGGTGAATTCCGTGACCGGGCGGTGAAGGCCTTCCCCGGAGCGAAGATCACTTTCGAACCCAACCCGCGTCGACAGGGAATTGTTGATTCCTGGCCGGAAGATGTAGACGATACTCTCGCTCGCACCGAATGGAGTTGGAGACCCGATTACAACACCGACGCGTTTTTTGATGATTATTTCCTGCCGGAGATTCGAAAACGATACGGAAAATAATTTTAAAGATAGGGGCGGGGCGCCTCGCAGCCCGCCCCTACCTGATATAATTTTGCGCGATGAAAACACGGCTCCCACTGATTGTTCTTTTTATTTTTGTCCTCTTGTTAGCTCTTGGAATTTCACTTCCCGTTTCCGCAGCACCGAATGCACAGGGATTTGTCACATCTACGCCAATGCCCGATGGACGTATTCTTTATATCGTTCAAGAAAACGACACATGTTCAGGGATTGCCCTCAAACATGGGATCAGTGTTCAGCAACTTCGACAATTCAACTCGCGTCTCGATGAGAATTGCACCGTTTCAATTGGTCAGCAACTAATTGTTGGTCTTGCTGTTTTGAACGCGCCCACCGGCGGACCTACCCTTGCGGTTCCAACACCGACGATCACAACCACCCCGGTCAGTGGAACGACAGAAGTCTGTGTGCTTCTTTTCGATGACATGAACGGTGATGCATTAAGACAGGAAACTGAATTTGGCGTTGATGGCGGCGCGATCAGCCTCACGAATTTGAACGGCTCTTATTCCCAAACTAAGAATACCACTTCGGCAACCGATCCGGATACGGGAGATCCTGTCCGTGCCTGTTTCACCGATATTCCGGCAGGGGAGTACAACGTCAGCGTGGCTCCGCCCGATCAATATAATGCCACGATGGTTTTGAATTACACATTAACCGTCAAAGCGGGCGACCGCGCTTCTATTGATTTCGGCGCGCAGTCCAAGGCACTGACTGTCAATGAGACGACAAGCCAGCAAAACGGCGGCAGATCCTCAGTGCTGGGAATTTTTGGAATCCTCCTGGTTCTTGGCGGTGCTGGCCTCGGTTACTTTGCTTATCGCTCCAGCCAACCCAAGAGCAAACTCAAGGGAAGTCCGTTGGTCAAGAGATAAGAGTAAAAAGTAAAATGTGAAAAAGCGATATCCTGAACTTGTCGAAGGGTGAGAAGTCGTTTGTGACTTCTCACTTTTTACTTCTCCCTTCTCACTTATTACTGCACTAACCCATCGGATACCTCATCCTCTGTCCCCCGATCAAGTGAACGTGTAAATGGAATACAGACTGCCCACCATGGACACCGGTGTTGGTGATTATGCGGAATCCACCTTTTGAGATTCCTTCCTGGTCGGCAAGCGTACGCGCGACCGTGAAGATATGTCCGATCAATTGCTCATCTTCCGGCTCCAGTGTTCCAACAGAATCAATGTGTTTATTGGGCACAATCAAGATATGGATGGGCGCAACGGGATGAGCATCGCGGAACGCAGTGACCTGCTCGTCACGATAGATCACTGTTGCTTTGGCTTCATTGGAAACAATTTTGCAAAAAATACACGAGTCAGACATGTTATAAATCATCCTTGATACATAGGAAGTAAGATAAATGAGGTGGGGTTTAAGCATCGCTCTGTATGAATTGTATATGACATTCTAACAAAAGGGGAATTTACTAGGCTGCGTTAGGAATTTCCCCCACTTTCTCTAAATAGGACATATGTATAGTATTAGAAATATCTCAGCCTGATAGGTCGTCTTTTTAAAAGGCGATATAATTTCGCGCTACGAAGGAAAATAGTATGAATGAAACACTCTTAACCTGGATCGTGTTTATCCTCACCTTTGGTGGTGTGGTGTTAATTCACGAGTTTGGACATTTTATCGCAGCCCGTTTATCTGGAATCGAAGTCGAAGAATTTGGAATTGGTCTCCCAACGCCGCGTGCTTTAACTCTATTTACCTGGAAGGGGACACGCTTTACCTTGAACTGGCTTCCGCTGGGAGGTTTCGTCCGCCCGAAAGGCGAGAACGATCCTAACATCCCCGGAGGACTCGCTTCTGCCAGCCCGTGGAAGAGGCTGTTCGTTTTGTTCGCCGGTCCGGTGATGAATCTGTTGTTGGCGGTTGTCATCTATAGTTTCATTTTTAACCGTGTTGGTGTTCCTGATACAAACCATGTCTTGATTTCAGCTGTGACACCGGCAAGTCCCGCTGCCGCGGCTGGCTTCAAGGAAGGCGACGTTTTCATCAGCGGGAATGGCCAGCAGATCAACAGTTATGACCAGTTGCGCAAGATCATCGATAGCAATTTAGATAAGCCGATTGCATTTGTTGTGGATCGCAATGGTCAACAGGTGCCATTGACCGCTATGCCGCACATAGACCCAACTGAAAAACGGGCTATGATCGGCGTTGGGCTTGGTGTCCCGTTCAAGCAAACCGCCTCGTGGACCGAAACGTTTGGCTTGGGTGTTCAATATACAGGTTACAGTGTACGGGCGTTGATCTCACTGCCCGCACAGTTAATACGTGGAACAGTCTCTCCGGAACAGGGACGTATCATCGGTTTGAAAGGAATCTATGATGTGCTGCAAAAGAGCGTCTCCCACGACGTTCAAGCCAGCAGCAGTCCGACGCCCGCTTCTCCGAGCAACCCTGTAAATCAACCTATCAGCACTCTTGAGTTGATCGCCTCACTCACGATTAGTCTGGGCGTGTTCAATCTTTTCCCCTTCCCGGCGCTGGATGGTGGACGAATCATCTTCATTTTGCCTGAACTAATCTTCCGCCGGCGTGTCTCGCCGCAAGTCGAAAACTTTGTTCATGGTATGGGCATGGCTGTCCTGCTTCTTTTCATGCTCTATGTCAATATCATGGACTTTATCAATCCTGCTACAGTAAATATCCCTTAAATGAATACAGAACCTATTTCTTTTCAAAAAGTCCTAGACTCCCTGGTGGAAAACCGTAAGGAGTTCCCGCAGCAATATCTTCGCGAGTTTTCGGATATGGGGAATCTCGAACTGAAGACGCTGCTGGATGTCTGGCCGCAAGTCACGATCAGCCGAAAGCTGAAACTGCTCGGAGAACTTGATGCCCTGGCTGAGAGTGACACCCTCGTCTCTTTTGACGATTTTGCGCGTGCATTGCTGACGGATCTCGATCCTCAGGTGCGGACGCGCGCCATCCGCTTGCTGGATGAAAGTGAATCCGTGGACCTTGTCCCATCCTATTTGGATATGTTGCGGAATGACCCCGATATCAACGTCCGGGTAGAAGCCGCTCGTGTTCTCAATCTATTTGTGGACCTGGGCGAGTTGGAAGAGATTCCTGAGAATATTTATCATCAAGTAGAAGATGCGCTGCTGATGTCCATTACCGGAGAAGATGATGTCCGGGTGCGCCGCGCCGCCTTGGAATCAGTTGGTTATTCCTCGCGTTCTGAAGTCGCGACATTGGTCGAATCTTCTTTTCAACGTGAAGATCCCAACTGGAAGGCGAGTGCCCTCGTCGCCATGGGGCGTTCTGCTGATGATCGCTGGTCCGATGAGGTGACGCGCTCTCTGGTCAGCGAGAATGACGATATTCGTAGAGCGGCGGTCCAGGCAGCTGGTGAGCTTTCGTTGAAATCTGCTGGTCCGCTCTTGCTGAAAATGCTCGGCGAAGAAGAAGATGAAACCGTTTTGAGCGCTATCATCTGGTCTCTCTCCCAGATCGGCGGTGAAGACGTTCGTACCTACCTCGAAAGTCTGCTCGACCGGCTCGAAGAGGATGATGAGCAAATCGCTTTACTAGAAGAAGCGCTCGATAATTTAGCCTTCACCGAAGATCTCGAGCGCTTCGACCTCTTTTCCTACGACCCCGAAAATGAGCTTGTTGAACTTGAAGAAGATGACGATGAAGAGTAATCTTTGACGTTCTACAGTAATTTGATAAAAACCTTGCGAAGATTTCAATCTTCGCAAGGTTTTCTTTTATAGAGCCGTTATAATCTGCGTGACTTTCATTTTGGGAACCATCGATGTCATTCTCAGTTCTTATTTCCACATTTGCAAATAATATTCTTCCCATTGTGTTTCTTGGGGGAGCAGGATTTATTCTTGGAAAATTACTGCATGTTGACTCACGCAGTTTGGGACGTGTGGCATTTTATATTTTCAGCCCTGTCCTGATCTTCAACTTGCTCTTGGAAAATCACGTTAATCTCCGTGAAGCGATCGGTGTGATCAGCCTGACCGTATGCAGCGTGGCTCTCATGGGAATCATCACATTTCTTTTGGGCACTCTATTCAAAATTGAACGCGCTGCCCTGACGTCCATTCTTATTACAACCATGTTCGGAAATACTGGCAATTACGGCTTGCCTCTTGTCTCCTTTGCGTTTGGCGAGAAGGCGCTTTCGTATGCAGGGATCTTCTTCGTCACCACCACATTTCTTTTCTACACACTAGGCGTCGTGATCGCCTCGCTGGGGCATATGAACTTGAAAGATGCGTTGCTCGGCTTATTCAAAATTCCAACCTTATATGCGGTTATTCTTGCCATTCTTATCAACGCGTTCCAAATTCAAATTCCGGAACCTGTAGATCGTGCAGTACAACTCGCGGCAGGTGGAACGATTCCATTGATGCTGATTCTTCTCGGTGTGGAATTGACGCGTGTCGAGCTTTCGGCGAATCTACGCGCGATGCAATTGAGTGTTGGATTGCGTTTGCTGATCGCACCGATCCTTGCATTAACACTTGCTGCATTATTTGGTATTCAAACTGTTGCGCGCCAGGGAAGTGTGACCGAAGCATCCATGCCGGCAATGGTCAGTTCCACAGTATTAGCAACCGAGTATCAATTAGATTCAAAACTGGTCACAGCTATAGTATTCATCAGTACATTGTTAAGCCCATTAACGCTTACGCCCTTGCTCGTCTTTTTAGCCCGTTAGCTATGAAGTCTACTTCACCCCTTTCCCTCCTCCCTTCTCCCTTCTTACCCTTCGAGAACCTCAGGGCGACGCTTTTTACTTCTATCGTTATTGCCCTCTCTATTTTATTTAACGCGTCTCAAGCTCAGGCGCAGTCCGGAATCGAATTGGAAAATGTTGAGGCTACAGTCCAGTTTGGACAGCAGATTACTTTCACAGCCACAATCACATCTTCGATCCCCGTGCAAAGTGCTTCGATCATTATTCTAGATGAGTCGCAAGGAACTACTCACACGGAACCATTGGATATTCCATCCGATGGGCACAGCGAATTTCATTTCGATACCAGACAAAATGTAATACGCCCATTCGCGAATGTGAAATGGCACTATCAATTCACGCTGTCTGATGCAAGCACGG
>WNFY01007193.1_pt1 | contig 12915 bp, 9 predicted proteins | sample 5400091 | NCBI WGS metagenome assembly WNFY01 (sample SAMN13153364, study PRJNA577476) | soil metagenome | isolation source: 60 cm soil or saprolite under grassland replicate 1 | place: USA:California | collected 2016-06-15 | reverse complement strand
CACACCCCCGGCTGCACGGCCGAGGCGCGGGCGTTCCGCGACCGCTATGAGACGTTCGCCGCCGCGGGCGCGGAGATCATCGGCGTGAGCTCGGATTCGATCGAATCGCACCAACGCTTCGCCGGCAAGCTCCGGCTGCCGTTCCCGCTGCTCAGCGACGCCGGCGGGGAAGTGCGCAAGCTCTTCGGCGTCGAGAAGACGCTGGGGCTCATTCCCGGGCGGGCCACGTTCGTGATCGACGGCTCCGGGGTCGTGCGTCACGTGTTCGCGTCGCAGCTCGAGGCCACGAAGCACGTCGATGAAGCCTTAAGCGCACTCGAGGCGATGCAATGACTTCCCGGCAAATGCGGATTCGCGTCGCCATCGTGTTTACCGTCTGGGCGCTGCTCAACGTTTACGTCGGCACGCACCTCGCCGCCGGCACGTCGGGGCTGGGACGGGTGCTCGCCTGGATCGGCGCCCTGGCGCTGGCGGGGCTGCCGATCGCGACGCTCGTCGCGGGCCGGCGCGCCCCGCTCGGACCGGCGCTGGGGTGGACCGGATTCACCGTGCTGGGCCTGTCGTCCCTGCTCGTCGTGGGCTTCGCGGTGGTCGACGTGTTCCGGCTGCATCTCGCGCCGCCTACGATGCTCGTCATCGCGGCCGCGTTGACGCTCATCGGCGTGCTCGGCGCGCGCCGCATCCACGTGGTGCGGGTGAGCGTGCCGATCCTGGGGCTGCCCCCGGACCTCGAGGGGTTCCGCATCGTGCAGCTCTCCGACCTGCACGTCGGCCCGACCCTGAAGCGCCGCTTCGTGGAGCGGGTGGTGGCGACGGCCAACGCCCTCGATCCCGACGTCGTCGCGTTCACGGGCGACATGGCGGACGGCTTCGTCCCGGACCTGAAGGACGAGGTGGCGCCGCTGGGCCGGCTCGCGGCCCGGCTCGGCAAGTTCTACGTGACCGGCAACCACGAGTACTACTGGGATGCGCCGGGGTGGGGCCGCGAAGTGGAGCGGCTGGGGCTGTCGGTGCTCCAGAACTCGCACCAGGTGGTGCGGCGCGGCAGCGCCCGGCTGCTGTTCGCCGGGGTCCCGGACCTCTCGGTGCCGTCCGATCCGGCGGCCGCCCTGCGCGGCGCGCCCGCGAGCGACGTGCGGGTGCTGCTCGCCCATCAACCGCGGAGCGCGTTCGCGGCCCGCGACGCGGGGTTCGACCTGCAGCTGTCCGGTCACACGCACGGTGGCCAGTACTTCCCGTTCAACCTGCTGGTACGGCTGTTCCAGCCGTTCGTGGCGGGGCTACACCGCCTCGAGGCGATGTGGTTGTACGTGAGCCGCGGGACGGGCTACTGGGGACCGCCGCTGCGCCTCCTGGCGCCATCGGAGATCACACTGATCGAGCTGACGGCTGCATGACGGTCGGACCGCCGGACAGTCGGACTGTCAGGCGGTAGATTCCCCCCATGAAAAATCGCGGTTTGTTGCTGCTCGCGTTCGCGCTGGTCAGCGTCCCTGGGCTGCGCGCACAACAGGCGCCCGTGTTCACGCCCGCCGAAGGCGACTACGTCATCAAGGACTTCCGGTTCGCGAGCGGGGAATCGCTGCCCGAGCTGCGGCTGCACTACGCGACGTTTGGTCGCCTGGAGCGCGACGCGCGCGGGTCGGCCAGGAACGCGGTCTTGATTCTCCACGGCACCGGCGGCAGCGGCCGCCAGTTCCTGCGCGACGCGTTCGCGGGGGAGCTGTTCGGGCCCGGCCAGCTGCTCGACACGGCGCGCTATTACGTCATCCTGCCCGACGGCATCGGCCACGGGCGCTCCAGCAAGCCGAGCGACGGGCTGCACGCGCGGTTCCCGCACTACACCTACGACGACATGGTGCGGGCGCAGTATCGCCTGCTCACCGAGCATCTGGGCGTGAACCATCTGCGCCTGGTGATGGGAACGTCGATGGGCGGGATGCAGACGTGGGTGTGGGGAGAGACGTATCCCGACTTCATGGACGCCCTCATGCCGCTGGCGAGCCTGCCGGTCGAGATCGCGGGCCGCAACCGCACGCAGCGCAAGATGATCTTGGACGCGATCCGCACCGACCCCGCGTGGCAGAACGGCGAGTATTCGTCCCAGCCGCGCGGGGTGACCACTGCGCTTTACATCCTGATGATCATGGGGAGCGCGCCGCTGCAGTGGCAGAAGGTGGCGCCAACGCGGGTCGTGGCGGACAGCATCCTGGACGATTACGTGCGGGCCAAGCTGGCGCAGACCGACGCCAACGACATGCTGTATTACTTCGATGCATCACGCCTCTACAACCCGGCGCCCAATCTCGAGCGCATCGTGGCGCCGCTCGTCGCCGTCAACTCCGCCGACGACGAGATCAATCCGCCGGAGCTGGGGATCATGGAGCGCGAGATCCGGCGGGTGAAGCGAGGCCGGTACGTGCTGATTCCGATCAGTGACAAGACGCGGGGACACGGGACGCATACGCTGGCGGCGTTGTGGAAGGATGAGCTGGCCGCGCTACTCAGAGAGTCGGAGAAGCAGGTCCATTAACCTCGGGGCAGAGCCTGCCCCGAGCGCAGCGAGGGAGCCTGCCCCGAGCGCAGCGAGGGGGCCCCGGGGTTAACCCACCAGGAGGAGTTCGCCCGGCAGAGAATCGCTTACTCCCGCAGACAAATGATGACGGTTGTCCAGTCAGGCCGCTCGAATTTCGGGGATGGCCCCGTCTTGCTTCTCGACTGCCGAGGAGGGCATCGTATGGGCATGGCCGCCCCGAACTACTGGACCGCCGACATGGTGCGCGCGCTGCCGGACGACGGCAACCGGTACGAAGTCGTGTACGGGGAGCTGCTGGTGACGCCGGCCCCGCGCCCGTGGCACGAAGTGATTGTGGAACGTCTGATGTTCGAGCTGGGCCGGTACCTGCGCCGTGAGCCCGTCGGCATCGTCTTGGGGTCCCGCGCGGACATCTCTTGGACGCCTGACACGCTGGTGCAGCCGGATGTCTTCGTGGTGCCCACCGTCGAAGCTCGCACACTCGATTGGGCCCGGTTCAAGGGCCTCTTGCTCGTCGCGGAGGTGTTGAGCCCATCCTCCGTGCGCTCCGACCGATTCCTCAAGCGCCGCCGGTACCAGGAAGCGGGCGTGCCGACTTATTGGGTCGTGGACGCCGAGGCGAAGGCGGTGGAGGTGTGGACGCCGGACGCGCGGTTCCCGACGGTGGAGCGGGAGCGCGTGACCTGGGAGCCCGAGGGAGCGGGACAGCCGTTCGTGTTGGAGATGGTGGAGCTGTTCAAGCCGATCTGAGGGGGTCTGCTCCCCCCACTGCCGCCACGACCATCACTGCCCGCACCAACCCCAGCACCCCTTCCTCGTTCTCATACCACTCACTCGGCAGGTGCGCGTCGCCGGAGCGGCCGCCGGCGCCGAGCGCGATGGCGGGGATGCGGCGCGCGATCGGCACGTTGGCGTCGGTCGACGCCGCCGCCAGCTCGGGCACTTTGCCCAGCGCCCGCGTCGCCGCCACCGCCGCCTTGACCAGCGGGTGATCGGCGCGCGTCTCGCCGCCCGGCCGGTCGCCGACGATGCGGCAGTCCAGGGTGAGCGGGGCGGTGCCGGGCGCGCGCCGCGCGTTCTCCTCGTCGCGCGCCCGCGTCAGTGCCGTCTGGACCGCGGCGTCGAGACGCGTCAGCGCGTCGGGATCCTCGCTGCGCAAGTCGAGGTCGAGCCACGCTTCCTGCGGGATGCAGTTCAACGCGGTGCCGCCGCCGAGCCGCACCACCGCGCACGTGGTCCGCGGCTCCGCGGGCAGCGGCAGGTCCGCGAGCCGCTGCGCCGCGCGCCCTACCGCCGACGCCGGATTCGCCACGCCGAACGCAGCCCACGAGTGGCCGCCCGGCCCCCGATACGTGATGCGGTAGCGCCGCGACCCCAGCGCCCGATGCACGATGCGCTCGAGCCCGGCGCCATCGAGGGCGATCACCGCGTGCGCCCGGAGGCCGTCGCGCGCGAACAGGTGACGCATCCCCTTCAGGTCCCCGGCGCCCTCCTCGCCCACGGTGGCGACGAATAACACCGGTCGCAGCAGGGGAATGGCGGCAACCCGCAGCGCTTCCGCCACGGTCACCAGCGCCGCCAGCCCGCGCGCGTTGTCGCTGATCCCGGGACCCTCGAACCGGTCGCCGCGGCGCGTCACCCGCGCGTTCACGTCGCGGGAGAACGCGGTATCGAGGTGCGCCGCCACCACGACGGCCGCCTCGCCCCCGTTTCCGTGCCAGCCGTGCACGTTGCCCACCTCGTCCACGAACACGTCCCGGAGCCCCACTTCCCGGAACAGCTCGGCGACGCGCGCGGCCCGCCGGCCCTCCGACCCCGTCGGGGCCGGGAGCGCCGACAACTCGGCCTGCCGGGCGAGGGTGACGGCGTCCGTGCGCTCGAGGTGGCGGCGGGCGGCTTGGAGGCTGGGGTGTGAGAGGCTTAGTGGCATAGAGGCGTAGAGGGTAAAGATACCCTATGTTTTCGGTGTGGAGGAACGCGACCTGATTTACGACTGGAACCGCGCCGAAGGGTCGGCCGTCTTCGACTGGTCCCGGGCCCGCGTGGACCTGAACGACGAGACCCTGCGCGACGGGCTGCAGTCGCCGTCCGTGAAGGATCCCCCGATCGAGGTCAAGCGGCGGCTGCTGCACCTCATGGCGGACCTGGGGATCGTGGCGGCCGACATCGGCCTGCCCGGCGCGGGACCGCGGGTGGTGGAGCAGGTGCGCGCCCTCGCGAAGGAGATCCGCGACCACAAGCTTCCCCTCTTCCCGAACTGCGCCGCCCGCACGGTGATCGCCGACGTCGAGCCAATCGTGCGCATCGCCGAAGAGGTGGGGATCAAGATCGAAGCCGCCACGTTCATCGGCTCCTCGCCGATCCGCCAGTACACCGAGGACTGGACGCTGGACAAGATCCTCGCATCCACCGAGGAGGCGGTGACGTTCGCGGTGAAGGCCGGGCTCCCCGTGATGTACGTGACCGAGGACACGACGCGCGCCCGGCCGGAGACGCTCAAGGCGCTGTACGGCGCGGCGATCGACTGCGGGGCGACGCGCATCTGTCTCGCTGATACGGTCGGGCACGCAACGCCCGACGGCGTCCGTGCCCTGGTCCAATTCGTAAAGAGAGAAATCGTAGGGGACAAGAACGTGCGGGTTGACTGGCACGGGCACCGCGACCGCGGCATGGGGCTGATCAACTGCCTCGCGGCGATCGAGGCCGGGGTGGACCGCGTGCACGCCACAGCGCTGGGGGTGGGGGAGCGCGTAGGGAATGCCGAGATGGACCTCCTCATCGTCAACCTGAAGCTGCTCGGCGCCCACCGCGGGGACCTCTCCAAGCTCCCCGAGTACTGCCACACCGCCGCCGAGGCGGTGGGCGTGCCGATCCCCGTGAATTACCCCGTGCTCGGCACCGACGCGTTCCGCACCGGCACGGGCGTACACGCGGCGGCGATCATCAAGGCGAAAAAGAAGGGGCACGACTGGCTCGCCGATCGCGTGTACAGCTCGGTGCCCGCCGCCGAGTTCGGCCTGGAGCAGAAGATCGAGATCTCCCCCGTCTCGGGGCTCTCCAACGTGAAGTACTGGCTCCAGACCCACGGCTACGACCCGGAGGATGAGGCCTCGTGCCGGACGCTGTTCGACGCCGCGAAACGGACCGACCGGGTGCTCAGCGACGACGAGTGTCGTCGCCTGCTCAAGCAGGCGGCATGGCGGTAAAGGCCGCCGGTTTTCGCGCGGTCGAGCGGTCGTACTTCGACCTGCGCTGGCATTTGGATCCCGTCGCCGCCTCGCAGGCGGGCGTGTTCACCCACGATCAGCGCTACGGCCGCTTCAGCCCCGAGGCGCTGCGCCCCCATCTCGCCGCGCTGAAGGCGCTGGGCACCGCGCTCGAGGAATCCGGCGCCGACGCGCTCCAGGACGAAATCGACCGGACCGCGCTGCTGAACGAGGTGCGGGTCACGCTGCACCGCTTCGAGAAGGAGCGGCCGCAGGCGAAGAACCCCGAGTTCTGGATCAGTCATCTTCTCGGCGGTCTCCACCACCTGTTGCTGCGCCGCGACCGGACCCCCGAAGCGAAGGCCACCGCGCTGTGCGGCCGGTTGGAAGACGTGCCGGGCCTGCTCAACGACGCGCGCGACTCGCTGGGCGAGCCGGTGCGGCTGCACGCCGAAACGGCGCTGCGGATGGCCGAAGCCGGCCTGGTGCTCATCAAGGAGATCCCCGCGGCCGTCGCCGCCGACGTGCCGGGTGAGACGGAACGGGTCACCGCCGCGGCCGCTGCCGCCGCGGCTGCGCTCACCGACTTCACCCACAGCCTGGAGCGCTGGTCGGAAACGGGCTCGGACCTGTTCGCCGTGGGCGAGGACGCGTTCAACTTCCGGCTGCACTACGACCACGCGCTGCGGGACACGGCGCCGGAGCTGTGGCGCTACGGGCACGGCCTGAAGGACGAGATCCTCGCCGACCTGGCCGAGCGGGCCAACCGGCTCGACGGCAAGCGACCGTGGCCGGACGTCGCGGACCGGCTGCGGCAGGACCACCCGCCCGCGGAATCGCTCGTCGCCGCGTACGCCAAGGAGATGGAGCGGGCCCGAGAGTTCGTCGCGGCGCGGCGGCTCGCCCCGATCCCCGATGCGCCCCTCAACGTCGTGCCCACGCCGGCGTTCCTGCGCCCCATCATCCCGTTCGCCGCCTACGACAGCCCGGGCGCGTACTCTCCGGACCGCAACGGCTGGTTCTACGTGACGATCCCCAGCCCGGAGCTGCCGGCGGCGCAGCGCGAGCGCATGTTGCGCGATCACTGCCGCCACGAGCTCGCGGCCACGGCCCTGCACGAGGGCTATCCCGGCCACCACCTCCAGCTCGTGACCGCGCAGGCCCAGACGAGCGACGTGCGCAAGAACCTGTGGACGCCGCTCACCGTCGAGGGCTGGGCGCTGTACTGCGAGGACATGATGGGGGAGGAGGGTTTCTACGCCACGGAGGAGGAGCGCTTCTTCCAGCGCGTGCACCTGTTGTGGCGGGCGGTGCGGGTGCTGCTCGACGTGGGGCTGCACACGCGCGGCATGACGTACGAGCAGGGCGTGCAGACGATGGTGGACGAGCTGCATGTGGACCGCGCCAACGCCGAGGCCGAAGTGCGGCGCTATTGCGCCGAGCCCGCGTATCCCCTGAGCTACGCGGTCGGGCGGCGCGAGCTCCTACGCCTGCGCGACGCCTTCAAGGCCGCGCACGGCAAGACGTTCTCGCTGCGTGCCTTCCACGACGCGATCCTGCCGTACGGCGGCCTGCCAGTGTCGTTGATCCGCTGGGGTCTCGATCTGGGTGAATAAGCTTCCCAAAGAGGTCCGGCTGCTCGGCGCGGTCTCGCTGCTCAACGACTTCGCCAGCGAGATGATCTACCCCCTGCTGCCGGCGCTCGTGACGGGCGTCCTGGGCGGTGGCGCCGCCGCGCTCGGCGCCCTGGACGGCGCGGCTGATTTCGCGGCGGCGTTCGTCAAGTTCGGCGCCGGTCGGCTGGCCGATCGGGCCAGGCGGCGGGGCCCCCTGATCGTGGCGGGGTACGCCATCGCGGTGCTGGTGCGGCCGGTCATCGCGGTCACCGCGGCCGCGTGGCAGGTCATCGGCCTGCGCGTCGTGGACCGCATCGGCAAGGGGCTGCGCACGCCGCCGCGCGATGCCCTGATCGCCGACGTGACGCCCGCTGAGCTGCGCGGCCGGGCGTTCGGCCTGCAGCGCGGTATGGACCACGCGGGTGCGGTGCTGGGTCCCCTGGTCGCGTGGTGGCTGTTGACGACGCACGTGGCGGAGCTGCGGACGGTGATTGCCGCGAGCATTGTGCCGGGAGTGCTGGTGCTGGGGCTTGCTGTCATGGCGGTAGGGCGGTCAGGCGGTAGGGCGGTAGGCAAGGCCGCGAGCAAAAGTGAACCGCTCGACCCTCCCGCTGACACTACCGCCCTACCGACCTACCGCCATACCGCCCTTTGGGCCATCTCCGCCTTCTATCTTCTCCGCATGCCCGAGACCCTCGTCATCCTCCGCTCCCAGCAGCTCGGCGTCGCAGTGGCGACGGTGCCGCTGCTGTGGGCGGCGGTGCACGTCGTGAAATCGGCGACCAGCTTCGTGGGCGGCGCCTGGAGCGACCGCTTCGGCGCCGGCCCCACGATGTGGATCGGGTGGGTGTGCTACGCGGCGCTCGCCGTGGGACTGGCGTTGGCGCGGACGTCAGGGCAGGCGTGGATGTTGTTCCTCGCGTTGGGGAGTGTCGCGGGCCTGACCGAGAGCCCCGAGCGCGCGCTCGTGGCGCGGCTCGCGGGGAGCAAACAGGGCAGCGGCTTCGGATCGTATCACGGCGTAACGGGCCTGACGGCGCTGGTGGGCGGTGTGGCGCTGGGCGTGTTGTATCAGGGCCGCGGTGCGGGGGTTGCGTTCGCGGCCAGCGCGGCCGGCGCGGGCGCGCTGGCGCTGCTGTGGCCGCTCGCCGCACGGCAAACCGCTCCTCGCTAATATTCAGCCCCTATGACGCAGCCAGTGGAGCACGGTTCCAGGAGCAGCGAGCCGCGCGGCCGCTACCTCGCCATGATGGCGGTCGCTGCGCTCGGCGTGGTGTACGGGGATATCGGCACGAGCCCGTTGTACGCCATCCGCCAGGCGTTTTATGGCGAGCACGGCATCCCAGCCACGCAGAACAACGTGCTGGGAGTGCTGTCCCTGGTATTCTGGGCGCTGGTGCTCGTGGTCACCATCAAGTACCACATCGTGATCATCCGCGCCGACAACAAGGGCGAGGGCGGGGTGCTGGCGCTGATGGCCCTCGTGAACGGCAGCCGGCTGGCCCGGAACCTCTCGCCGCGGCGCATCATGATCGTGCTGGGGATTTTTGGCGCAGCGCTGATCTACGCCGACGGTGCACTGACGCCGGCGATCTCGGTGATGAGCGCGGTCGAGGGGCTCGAAGTTGCCACACCAACGCTGGCACACCTGGTCGTCCCACTCACGCTGGTGATTCTCGTCGCCCTGTTCTTCTTCCAGAGTCGGGGCACCGCCCGGATCGGGGCCGTTTTCGGACGGGTGATGCTCGTGTGGTTTCTCGTGATCGCCGTGCTCGGGTTGAAGGAGATCATCCTCCAGCCCGGCGTTCTGGCCGCGGTGCTGCCGCAGCACGCGGTGCGTTTCTTCGCGGAGAACGTGGAGCGGGGCTTCGTGGTGCTGGGCGCCGTGTTCCTCGTCGTCACCGGCGGCGAGGCGCTATACGCCGACCTCGGGCACTTCGGCCACCGGGCGATCCAGCTCGCGTGGTTCAGCGTCGGGCTCCCCGCGCTGCTGCTCAACTATTTCGGCCAGGGCGCCCTTCTGCTCCGCGATCCGGCGGCGGCGGTGAACCCGTTCTACCACATGGCGCCGTCCTGGGCCTTGTATCCCCTGGTCGTCCTGGCCACGGCGGCGGCGATTATCGCGTCACAAGCGATCATCTCGGGGGCGTTCTCCCTGACGCGCCAGGCGGTGCAGCTCGGCTACAGCCCGCGCCTGAAGATCGAGCACACCTCGTCGCGAGAGATCGGGCAGATCTTCGTCCCCACGGCTCTCTCGACCCTGATGGCGATCACCACCTTCATGTTCTATGTGATGTGCCGAGAGGTCTGGCAGTGGAGCCGGGCGAAAGCCGTCCTGGTCGTGGGGCTGTTCCTCGCGATGGACATCCCGTTCCTGATCGCCAACGCCCTCAAGATCAAGAACGGTGGCTGGGTGCCGCTGGCGATGGCCGTGGGCATCTACCTGCTGATGACCACCTGGAAGCGCGGGCGCGAGATCCTCGCCAAGCGCATGCTCGAGAAGACGGTGCCGCTGAAGATGCTGCTCGCCGACCTCGCCGCCGAGCCGCCGATCCGCGTCCCCGGGACCGCCGTGTTCATGTACGGGACGGCGGACGGCACCCCGCCCGCCCTGGTGCACAACCTGGTCCATAACAAGGTCCTGCATGAAAAGGTCGTGTTCCTGACGGTGATCACCGAGGACGTGCCCCACGTGCCGGCCGAGGAGCGGGTCACCGTCAAGCGCAGCGGCAAGGGGTTTCACACGGTGACCTCGCGGTACGGTTTCATGGAGGACCCGGAGATCGAGGAGATCCTGGACGCGTGCCGTGAGAAGGGGCTCGATGTGCGCATCGAGGGGACCACCTTCTTCCTGGGGCGCGAAACGCTCATCGCGGCCGATCGCCCCGGGATGGCGGTGTGGCGGGAGCGGTTGTTCAGCTTCATGTCGCGCAACGCCCTGCGCGCCACGGCGTTCTTCAAGATTCCGCCCAATCCATCCCCGTCGGGCGGGCGCATTCACAGGTCGTCCAGGTGCCGGGCATGTCAGTGCCCGGACTGCCGTTCTCGCACGCGGTGCGGGTGGGGAACGTGCTCTATCTGTCGGGGCAGCTCGGCAACGTGCCCGGCACCCGCCAGTTGGCCGACACCAGCATCGCCGGGCAGACCAGGCAGGCGTTCGAAAACATCAAGACCATCCTGCAGGCCGCGGGCACCTCCCTTGAGCGCGTGGTGAAGTGCACGGTGTTCCTGACGGACATCAAGGACTACGCGGCGATGAACGCGGTGTACGCGACCTACTTCCCCAAGGACCCGCCGGCGCGCTCCACGGTGGCCGGAAGCGGCTTGGCGCTGGGGGCGCGGGTGGAGATCGAGTGTCTGGCGACGGTGGGGAGCTAGGGCTTCAGCACCGGGGTCTCGCCGCAGGCCGTGCCGTTCTCCCGCACCCTCAACCGCAGCGCGGCAGCTTTCCCTCAGCGCGGCGTGACACTGTAGACCGGGTGAATCTCCCACAGCGCCCGCACGGACGAATTGCAGCGGCCGTGCTCGCCGTCGATCTTGTCGCTCCGCCGGCCGCCGCCGCGATGTTGTCCGTCGAAGAACGCGGCGCCCGTGATCTGCACCCGCACTGGCGCGCGGAGCACGCCGGTCCTGCCGATCTTGCGAGCTCCGACCGCCGCGTCGAGCGCCGCCCGCGCCCGCTCGTAGCGGACGCCGTACTGCGACAGGGGGATCTCGGTCACGATGCACGAATCGGCCGGGCTGTCAGCGCGCGCGGTGAGCTCGATGTGCCAGTCTCCGTCGTCCTGCTTCCGGTCCACGAGCCGGACCCAGGCCGTCAGGCGGTAGACGTGCCGCTCGCGGCCGGCGCGGGGGGCGCACCGGTCGCGGGCCGCGAGGTCGGGCGGCGCCCAGGTGGTGAGGATCGCGGTCACCGAGGTCGGCTGCGGCGCGACGGACGCGAGCGTGGTGTCGGTCTTCGCGGTCCAGCGGTAGTGGGGCTCGCGGCACTGCTGCGCACGCACCGAGGTCGTCTGGGACAGCAGGACGACGAGCGCGAGGGCGGCGGGCGCACCGGGCGCGTCAGGCAGTCGCACTGGCCAGGTCGAGCAGGCGCTCCTGCGAGCCGCGCCGGTCGGCGCCCGGCTCGGGCTGCCGCCGGCGGTAGCCGCCGTCCGGCTCGAGCTCCCACGCCGTCGGGTCGGCCAATTCGGCCTCGAGAATGGCGTCGAGCCGGCGGCAACACGCGGGGTCGCGCACCGGCGTGACCACCTCGACCCGGCGGCGCAGGTTGCGCGGGCGCCAGTCCGCGGAGCCGATGTAGTACTCGGCGTCCCCGCCGTTGGCGAAGTGATAGATGCGGGCGTGCTCGAGAAAGCGTCCCAGGATGCTGACCACCCGGATCCGCTCGGACAGCCCCGGCACGCCGGGCCGCAGGGTGCACACGCCGCGCACCACGAGGTCGACGTCGACGCCGGCCTGGGAGGCGCGATACAGCGCAACGATGATGTCGGAGTCGGCGAGACCGTTGAGCTTGGCGCGGATCCGCCCGCTGCCTGCAGCCCGCGCGTGCTCCGCCTCCCGCTCGACCAGCTCGATCAGCCGCTTGAGGAGGGAGGTGGGGGCGACCAGGATCCGCCGGAACGCGGCCTGGGGTGGTCGTGACGATCCCGACAGCTCGTTGAAGAGGTCGTGCAGGTCGGCGCCCAGCGCCGGGTCGGCGGAGAGGAGGCCGATGTCCGTATACATCTCCGCCGTCGCGGCGTTGTAGTTCCCGGTCCCGATGTGCACGTAGCGTCGCAACGCGCCCTGCTCGCGGCGCACGATCAGGGCGGTCTTGGCGTGGGTCTTGATCTCGACCAGACCGTACACCACGCGGATGCCGGCCTGTTCGAGCTTGTGCGCCCACTCGATGTTCCGCTCCTCGTCGAATCGCGCTTTGAGCTCGACGAAGACGAAGACTTCCTTGCCGCGCTCGACGGCCCGCGCCAGCGCGTCGACGATCCGCGAGCGTGCCCCGGCCCGGTACAGCGTCAGCTTGATCGCCGCGACGTCCGGGTCGTCTGCCGCCTCGACCAACAGCCGCTGCACCGTCGCCTCGAACGAGTCGTAAGGGTGGTGGACCAGGACGTCGTGCTCGGCGAGGGTCGCGAAGACGGACTGCCCGGCTGTGAGCGGTGCCCGACCCCGATGTGGCGGGTAGTCGAGCTCGGCGAGCGGCAGACGCGCGATCTCCCGCAGGGACGCGAGGTCGAGCCAGCCGTCCGCTTCGTACACATCCTCGGAGCGGAGCGGAGCGCCCGGAGCAGTCTCGTCGAACAGCAGCTCCCGCAGCAGCAGCTCCCGCACGGCTTCGGGCATGACCCGCTCCACTTCGATCCGGACGACGGGGCCGTACGGTCGGCGCTTGGCCTCCTCCTCGATGACCTTGAGCAGGCTCACGGCGTGGAGCTCATCGAGCTCCAGGTCCGAGCCGCGGGTAACGCGGAACGCGTAGGCTCCCTCGACCCGATGCGCCGGGTAGACCAGGCCGAGGTTCTCGCGTATCACGTCCTCCACCGGGACGAACCCGCCGCCG
>WNFY01006777.1_pt1 | contig 12919 bp, 12 predicted proteins | sample 5400091 | NCBI WGS metagenome assembly WNFY01 (sample SAMN13153364, study PRJNA577476) | soil metagenome | isolation source: 60 cm soil or saprolite under grassland replicate 1 | place: USA:California | collected 2016-06-15 | reverse complement strand
ATGTACCAGTTCGCCCGAAAACGGCATGAGCGTGCCCGATCTCAGCGGCCTCAGCTTCAATAAAAACGCGTAGAGCCGGGCGGGAGCGGCAGAAGCAAACGGACCATTATTCATAGCGAATTCATCCATTCCTCTCTATATACATATAGGAGCATTCAGCCGGGATGGCGTTTCTGCGGATACTACTAAAAGTGCAAAGCCCTGCCTGGCAAATGCGATGGAGAGCCAACTCGTTTGCTTAGTAATTTCTCGTATATTCGTGAAGGTTCATTTATTTATGTGCTATACTCCTTCGATATCACCACTAAAAAGAGGAGATGCGATGAGGCGACCGGGCGCGTGGGTTTCCACACGCGAGGCAACCACCACCGCCCTCTTCAACTGGGGAGAGTAACACGCAACCCAGGGAACGCCGACAGATGTGTTATAAAGGTGAACCAGCGCGGTCACCAGCCAGAGCGGTAGTTTGCCGTTCAGAATGACTCCGCGCTCAGGAGAGATCGAGGGAAAGACGAGCGCATCCGCTTCCGAGTAGTCCAGGTAGTCGTGTACCAGCCGAATGGAAAGCAACGTAATATCAGTGTATTGCCGCACTTCGATGTTTATCGACTGCGTAGACGGAAGGATGCCGGACCGGAGTTGAGGAGGTACGACCCAGCCGAGGCGCGGATCAAACTGGTAGAAATCTTGTGAGCCAGTGTGGTCTACCAGGGCGCCGTACAGCCAGTTCGTTCCACGGCCATAGACCGCCAGAGGCCGTGCGCGAGGCAGTTCTGCGAGTAGCGCGGGCAGCATCTGCGGTTCCCAGCGTTCCAACTGCGGAGCGTGCTGTTGCAGCAGCGCATCGAGGTCGACCACCTCTGCGGGAGCCATATTAAAGTAGCCCTGGCGCAGCTCCTCAGAAGAGTAGGATGTAAACAGGGTATCGATGCGTTCTACCAGCGCATCAAAGAGCGGGCCCTGCGTGAGGGATTGCCGATCCAACCCGGTCAGCGTCCCCTCGATAACGGGCGCCTGCGCGGTAATCGTAGAGGGGCCTTGCAGAAGAGAGTTCAGACGAGCAAGTGGAAGGAGGCCGTTTTCCTGAACCAGGCGTTGCCAGAAGTCGGAAGAAGCTTCGTCATCGGATCGGAGGAGCAGCAGAGAATGTGTACAACTGGAGATAATGTCCCTCTGCCATGCTTCCGGTCGCCCGCCCATATCTACCAGCAGAGGAAAATGGCGACGTTCCAGCGCGTGGCAGACACTTCTGACGAACTCCGGTTTCCACTGGCCCTTGATACGGATCAGGCGGACAGCCTCGCGGTCGATCTCCTGAGACCAATCGCCCTCGCCATCGGGGCAGGCGCGAATAACATAATGATCTATATGGCGTTTGCGCAGTGCTTGAGTCAGACTATAAGTCAGAACAGATTTCCCGGCGTGGGGTGGCCCACCTATCAAAATAGCAGGTAGGGGATTGAACAAGGGAACCTCCTTACGTGGTAGCCAGAAAGAGAACATCATGTCAGGTACAGAGTATATACACATATTATTGGCAACTATGGGTGGACAGCCGCAGGTCGTGACTTTTACGCTCGACCTGCTCCTGCAGCGCAACATCCCTATCAGCGAAGTCAATGTCGTGCACCCGTCCACGCCGCGCATCCACCGTGCAGTGCAGATACTCGACGAGGAATTCCTCGGAGACCGCTACCGCGATAAACAGGTCATTCACTTCCGCAGCCACGTTTTGTGCCACGAAGGGCAGCCATTAGAGGATCTCAACGACGAGACGAGCGCCGATGATGTACTCAACACGATGCACGAGCTGATCCGTAGCTTCAAGGAGCGCCACTGCATCGTCCACTTCTCCATCACCGGCGGGCGTCGCCTCATGTCTCTTCTCTCCATGTCGGCGGCCATTCTCAGCCTCGACCTTGACGACCATATGTGGCATATCTACACACCCGATACATTGCGCGAGCGTGCCAGAAAGGAGATCATCCTACACGTCGGGCCGGAAGAAGGTGTGCGCCTGATCGAGGTACCTCTCACGCGTCTGAGCGAAGATGTCCGCTCGAAGCTCTCCCTCGACGCCAGCGCGAAAGAGATCATCCGCGCACAGGAAGAACAGGCCGAGGCGGAGGAGCGGGCGCGCTGCGAACTCGTTGTCAGCCAGCTCACTCCGCGACGCGTGGAGGTGCTCAGGGCCTTTGCCGAAGGACTACATCCGTCAGAGGTCGCGGAGAAGCTCTCTATCAGCATGCCGACGGTGAGCACGCATACCACTGTTCTGCTCTCGTTGTGTCGCGACGCCTGGCCGACGAGGGAAAGGGAACGTCTCGATTACCGTTTTCTCCAGCTTAAATTTGCAAGGTACTTTAGAAAATAAGCGCTCATCTACAGTATAAGCGCAAACAGGGCAGGTTTAGAACCGAACTAGTTATGGTTTTTTTATATGTAGTTATGATCTCTCTCGTGCCTTGCTCCCGGTGGCGAGGCACGTGTGGACTAGAAAGATCTGTATCCATGGAAAAAGTAATATTTGAAGTGCGCACACTCACGCCCCTCTTTCTGGCAGGGGCCGACCTGATGGTGGCGGAGCTGCGCGCACTGACGCTGCGTGGACTGCTGCACTACTGGTTGCGCGCCCTGGTCGGCGGCCTGGTCGGAACCGATGAGCAGGGTCTTGAGAATGTTCGGCAAACGGAGAGCGCCGTCTTCGGCAGCATCGGCGCTCGCTCGGCGATCACGGTACAAATGTCGATGGCGAGAAGTGGTAGCGTCAACAGAGGAAACTTCAGGCCGGCACGCTGGTACTTTCCGGCGGGCACGAGTTTTCAGGTCGTCCTCTCTGCCCGCGAAACATTCAGCCAGCAGATCAAACAGGCGACCGCCGCGTTCTGGTTGCTGGCGCAACTGGGAGGCATCGGTTCGCGCTCACGGCGCTGCGCGGGCAGCCTCAGCGTCCAGGCTAGCAGCACACTCGCGGATCTTTCCATATTGCCATTCGCCCAGGCTGAGCATAGCCAGGCGCTCAAACAACTGCTCGAACAGGGCATCAACGGTGCCAGGGCGCTCGCCGCAGTAGAGATCCGCTCCCGGCAAGATGCTTTGCCAGATGCACGCTTCGACATTCTGGCATCCGGCGCGTGTCGCATCTGGATACTGCACGACGGGCAGCCGTGGCACAGCGCTGAACAAGCCATGCAAGTGACAGGGAAGCGCCTGCAAGAGTATCGCAGCCGACTGAGCATAAGAGAGCGGGAATTCTTCGGCCTGCCTCTGGCTCACAGCGCACCCGGCATACGGCGCGCGTCACCGCTGCACCTCCGCATCACCAGACTGCGCGGCTCTCTCTACGTCTGCGTCGCCGTCCTCTTCAAAACGGTCAGCGATGACATGCGCATGCAGGACTACGCCGTCATCGAACGTTGGAGCGACGAGTTCCGTAGCAAGCTGGAGGTGCTGCTGTGACGCAGGCGATGCTGCTCTTCTCACTGGGACCGGTGCAATCGTTCATTGCTCAGGCGCGCAAGACGCGCGACCTGTGGCTCGGCAGCTACCTGCTCTCGCTCTTGATGGAGGCCAGCATGGAGGGCATAGCGGCATCCGCCCTGATCTTCCCCGCCGCGCCACACGTACAGGGCACCATCGCCGACCTGCCCAACAAGTATATCGCGCTCTTCCCAGACGTCACCTCGGCGCAGACGGCTGCCGAACTGAGCGAAAGGCAGCTCAAACGGCGCTGGCTGCACATCTGTCGAGATGTCTGGAATAGAGTACTTACGCAACAAAGTACGGCGGAGACGCGCCAGATCTGGGAGAGACAGACCAACCCGGAGCACGTCTTCGAGATCTTCTGGGTCATCGTAGAAGGAGATGAGCAGCACTATCCTGAGTGGCTGCGGCGAACACAGGAGGCACTGGCCGCGCGCAAAAGGCTGCGCACGGTCAGGTGGCGGGAAGCGGCCACCTCTGAACAATGGAACGAACCGGGCGAAAAAAGCACGATCTCAGGGGAGCGCGAGGCGCTCCGCAATCAGGATGATACACACGAGGGCGTGCACGCCTTCTGGCAAAAGATCGCGTCCCACTTCGCGCGCGACCTTAACCAGAACGGCGAAGAGCGCCTCGACGCCATCGACACGGTGAAGCGTTTCGCCTTTCTCTCCGACGTTCTCACCGACAGAAACACGTTGAACGCGTCCTTCCCCTCGACCAGCTCCATTGCAGCCGCCCCATTTGTGCATGGGCTGCTCACAACTCCGCTTGACGCTACGACGATAAAAGAGTGGCTGGACAGCACGCAGAGCCCGCTCGACAGGATGGAGCAGAACACAATACCTTACCTCGAACGCGTGGCGGGTACCGATCCTTACAAGCGAGTAACACTTCAACGCGATGGCGATTGCTACTTCCTAGAAACGTTCACGCCCCATCGTCTCAAGAAAGACTATGGCCTCGGGCCGCTACCCGAGGCCAGCAGGCGCGCAGATAGAGGGAAGGATGCGTTGGGCAGGCTCCTGCATGAGACCGATGCGCACCTCATTCAGCGCCCCACGCCTTACTACGCCCTGTTTCAGATGGATGGGGACAGGATTGGCAGGCTGCTGGGCGGAGTTGAGAACAGGCAGGAGCACAGCGCCATCAGCACGGCCCTCTCGATCTTCTCTCGCCAGCGGGCAGCCGAGATCGTGCAAGAGTCCTATCCCGGTCGTCTCATCTACGCTGGCGGCGATGATGCACTGGCGCTCGCCCCGTTATATCACGACGATACAACGGACGGGTCGGCGAAACAGGCGTGTCCAACTATCTTCGCCCTTGTCGAGCGCCTGCAAGCGGAGTACTGTGCGACGATCAAAAAGGTGATCGGCAGCGAAGAGAGGCAGCGCGCCGTGAGCACCAGTGTGGGCATCGTTATCGCGCATCACTATGCCTCGCTCTCCTATGTCAGGCGCATGACGAGAGCAGCCGAGGAGGCAGCGAAGAAGGAATACGGACGCGACGCACTGGTCGTCATCGTCCTGCGACGTTCAGGGGAACAGACGAAGGTGGGTTGCCACTGGGAGTACAGCGTACGGCGACAGGGTGAGACGCTCACGATCAGACCGCTCGCCCTCTTCAATGAGTTTTACGCATTATTCAAGCATGGCGCGCTCTCGCCGCACAGCATCTACACGCTGCTAGAGGAGGCACCGACCCTGGTTGCGCTTGAGCAGGCCATCCAGCGCAGCGAGATCGCACGCATTCTGCAACGCCACCGCACCAGAGAACTTCCACAGCCAGAGATCGACACACTGGCACGGCGCCTGGTCGAACTGGCAACAGCGATGGACGAACGCCAGCCGGAAAAGAGCATGAGGCGAGCCAGCGAACTGCACGCTCCGGGTCCGCGCCACGGACTCGTCGAAGCGTCTGGCTGGCTGCTGGTTATGAACTTCATAGCGCGAAAGGAGCAGAGTTGACGTGCGCATCTTTATCCAGCCAACAGAGGCCCTGCTGTTCCGCACCGGCCACCCATTCAACGCAGGCGAGAACAACTACGCCGAGACGCTCTTTCCACCCACGCCCGAAACGCTGCAAGGGGCGATCAGGGCCACCATCGCCACCCACTGGGACCCGGAGAAGACGCTCGCCGAGGCATTCCAGCAGGAAGAGCTGGTCGCACTGATCGGCAACCAGGAACACTACGGGCGCTTCTGCATCACCGGCAGCACACCGGGGAGACGCGCTGCCAGCGCAAGTGTGGGAGCGCCCGTCGAGCGGCTCTTCCCCCTGCCCGCCCATCTCTGGCGCGAGGAGGAGGAAGGGCAACGCCAGGTACGCCTGAAACCCGCACCAGCGGCGGGAGTCTCCACCAACCTGCCGGATGATATGCACCTGCTCTATCCAGAGCGGCCCGCACAGAGCAGGCTGGAGGCCATGAAAGGCTGGCTTACAGAGTCTGGCTTGCAGGTCACACTGCACGCACAGGGCGAGATCGCAGCCGGGGATATCGTCGAGAATAACGAACTCTATGTCAACGAAATGCGCGTCGGCATCGCCATCGACGGCGCAACGAAGACAACGGCGGAAGGGATGCTCTACCAGGCGCACATGATCCGCATGAACGCCGACCCAGGTGCAAGTTTCGTGTACGGCTTCGTCGTCGATATCCGTTTGCTTGCAGCAGACGTCCGTTCTCAAAAAAACGCTGCTCATCGACAGTTCATAGACGATGGAGAGACGCAGCGCCTGCTCAGGCTACCTGATCATGGCTGGTTGCTGCTGGGAGGCGAACGGAAGGCAGCCTATTTTGAGGTCATTGCACCGGCATCAATCGAGCACAGTAGTGAGCCGGCACGCAGCGGCAATCTGTTGTACTTCGCAACGCCAGCCGCCCTGGCACGTGGCTGGCAGCCCGCCGCCTGGGCAAATCCTCTCTCCAGACCCGTTGCCATAGCATCTGAACGTTTTCAGCCAATCGGGGGCTGGCAACTCACCCCCGGCAGCGGCGGAGGAAGGAGCAAGGTCACGCGGCGCTGCGTTCCGGCGGGCAGCGTCTACTTTTTTCGTTCACCAGTCCAGATGCCACCGTTCCTCACAGATTACGGCTGGCAGATCGGTTACGGCATCATATATACAGGAGAATATCAGCCATGATTACAGCAACGAGCATGCTTTATCTCTATGTAGAGACCCCCCTCCACGTAGGAGCTGGCTCTGGTCTCAGCAGCATCGACCTTCCCATTCAGAGGGAGCGCACAACCCAATATCCGATGATTCAGGGCAGCGGCATCAAAGGGAGGCTGCGCACCACGGTGGCGGACAGCATCGACGACGCCGCGCTGTTCAGTGCCATCTTTGGGCCGGACAGTCGCGCGCGAGACGCAGGCGAGCATGCGGGAGCGCTGATCGCAGGCGATGCGCGCATCCTACTCTTCCCGGTGCGCTCGCTCAGCGGGGTCTTCGCCTATACCACCTCCCGCGACGTACTCGCGCGCTTCAAACGCGATTTCGAGCGGATCGGCAGCGAACTACCCTGGAACGTACCCGCCGCAACGAATGACGCGCTTGTCACAACACGTAGCAAGGTACAGGTAAACAATACCCTCGTCCTGGAGGATTTCAGCTTCAACGCCCGGCTTGATGCCCAGGTAGATCGTATCGCCGACTGGCTGGCAGAACAGGCTTTACCTGACCTGAGCGCCGGCGACTACTGGCGCGATAAGATCAGAAACGCGCTGGTGATCCTGCCAGAAGACGATTTCCGCGATTTCGCCCTCTATGCCACCGAGGTCATTACACGCATACGCATCGACCGGGATACGAGGACCGTTGAGAGCGGGGCGCTGTGGACCGAGGAACACCTCCCGTCCGATACGCTCCTCTACGTACCGATCTACGCAACCGACGCGCGCAGGAGCGGGAAAAACGGAGCCCGCATCAGTGGAAAAGAGATTCTGGCAGCCGTCAGGCCGACGAGCAATTATCTGCAGCTCGGCGCAGATGAGACCGTCGGACGCGGCATAGTGCGCCTGCGCTGGCAGAGCTGAAGACGAATGCTTCCTAATATATAAGCAAGCACTGATAAAAGGGGGAAAGACAATGAACGAGGTGCAACAACCGGCACCACACCGACAGAATAGCGAACAAGAACGCGCCCGGCAGGCGTGGGCCGCGGTCCGCGAAGTGAAAGACAAAGACAGGAGCAGAGACAGGGCACTGGAGAAAGAATATCGTTCGCTCGCTCGTGGACTGAATGCCCTGCTCCAGAGCAATGGACTCGGCCAGACGCTTGGTTTTCTCAAGGCAAGAGGACGCAGGGATAACGCCCATTATCTCCTACTCAAGCACCTGACCATGTGGATGCAGGAGCCGCGACATTTCGCCGCCAGCAATAGCGCGGTGATGAGCGGTGGAGACGACGGACTCCTGCGCTGGATCGTCGACGAGCAAACGAGCAGCTCCGATTATCGACGGGCAACCACGGAATGCCTCGCCTTTGGCTCCTGGCTGCGTCGTTTCGCCGAGGGAGAGTTGAGGAATAGCAGCGAGGTGCAGCAATGAGCGATTCCATGCATAGGAGTCCGTATTATCTACCAGGGCAAACGGCGAGGCTGCTCACGGCGGAGCGCGTGCGAGAGTGCGGCAACCTGGGCCTGCTCCTGGACAGGTACCCGCCGCAGCGTGTAATGCAGGAGGGCAGGAACAGAGGAACATTCAGGAGTCGATGGCTACAAGAAATAGCGAGCACATTTACCATCGACGCCGCACTGGCGGAGGGCGCTTATCGGCGCTGGTTGAACCTCACCAGCGCGGCGGGCGCACAGTACTTTCGCGCCATTACCAATGGGCGCATGGCTGTTGGTCTGGGAGGCGAAACGATAATGGGGACCGATCTCACATTGCACGCGCTCTACGGCCTTCCGTATATTCCTGGCAGCGCGTTGAAGGGCATGACCAGGGCATACGTCACCAGCGAGGTTAAAGATCATCGCAGCAAGGCGCTCAGCGAAGATGATGCGCTGATCAGGCGCATCTTCGGTTCCCAGGAGGTCAGCGGCACGGTTGTCTTCTTCGATGCGCTACCACAATCGGGCAGGTTCGTGCTGGCACTCGACATCATCAACCCCCACTACCCACGTTACTACGACAAGCAACAACCACCCACGAACGATCAGCGCACCAACCCGTTTACATTTTTGACCGTCACCGATACCGTCTTCGTCTTCGCGCTGGCGACGCGTCGCCCTGTACAGGCTGAAGCAAGAGACGACGTTATGCACGCGCAGCAATGGCTACAGGAAGCGCTTCAGGAGTATGGCGTAGGGGGCAAGACGAGCTCCGGTTATGGTTACTTCAATCCGCTGCCAAAAGAATGAAATGGAGAAGTAGATCGTCTGTAATAATGAGAGTTCTGGTACTGAAAAGTAGGAGAAATGCGTATTTGTCTTTTTATGCACGAAGAGGTACGCGAAGAGTGTATACTAGTGATATACCAGTTGCGACCGTGTGAGAAAAAAAAGGATAGCAGCCGTGAGGACCCACCATGCTCATACTTAATTTTACGCACCCACTGACAAAAGAGCAGTGTACACAGATCGAGATGCTTGCGCAGCATACTATCGCTGAAGTGCGCACCATTGCCGTACAGATCGACCAGGAGGCACCACTGGAGCCACAGATTCATAAGATCGTGGACGCGACGGGGCTTTCGGCTGAGGAATGGCAGACATACCCACTGCTCATCAATCCGCCTGGTTACGCGCCGGCGGCCTTTGTCCTACTGGCGGAGCTGCACGGGCGCATCGGACACTTCCCCACGCTGGTGCGCCTGTGTCCCCATCATGGGGCTACCACCACATATGAAGTCGTCGAGCTTCTAAACTTGCAGAGTATCCGCGAGACGGCCCGCGAGTACAGATAACTTCTTGAGCGATGCTACGTAATGATACTATAAAGACATGGGCCGTCATGGTCAGGCAATTCTTTCTCATAACGAGCGTGTATGAATACTGAAAACGATCATCCTGAGACTCTGCCCCTGTTGCAGCAGGTGGCTCAGTTCTTTAGCGCCCACAATCGTCCGGCATTCCTGGTGGGTGGCTCGGTGCGCGACCTGCTCCTGCATATTCCCTGCACCGATTGGGATATCGCGACCGACGGAGACACTCCCCGGCTGGCGCGCGAGCTTGCGGATACCGTGGGCGGCTACTATGCCTATATGAATAATAAAGCCTGCCGCATCACCATCAAGCATGGGCAAACAACGGAGCCAGCGGGCACGACGGGGATGATAGAGACGGTACTGGACATCGCGCCGCTGCATGGCGGCTCCATCGAAGCGGATCTCCGCCTGCGCGATTTCACCCTCAATGCGATCGCTGTGCCGCTCAGCGACCTCGTGGCGCACCTCGCGGCGGGGACGCCTCTTCCCCTGATCGACCCACTGCACGGCGCGGACGATCTGCGAGCGCAGCGTTTGCGCGCCGTTAGCGACACAACCTTTCAACAGGACCCGCTGCGGATGCTGCGCGCGGTACGCTTCATGCAGCGCTACCAGCTCACACTCGAGCAGCAAAGCGAGGCCATGCTTGTGCGCGATGCTCCACTATTGTTCAGAGTCGCGCCCGAACGCATCCACGACGAGTTCTACGCGATCCTGGCCCCCGTTGGCGGGACGGAGCGCCTGCGCTTCCTGGATAGCCACGGACTCTTCACCGCACTGTTCCCCGAATTTGCCCCGGCGCGCGGCATGCCACAACCGGAGCTGCATCACTGGGATGTCCTGGAGCATTCGTTGGAGAGCGTAGGCAGCCTGGAGCGACTGGTAGCGATCCTGCAAGAGTCGCCGGCAGCGCGCACTCCCCTGGCGTCCGCCATACCGGGCGACCTGGCGGAGATACGGGAGCTGCTCAAGGAGGCGAAACGGCAGGGCATTTTTCGCTTCGATAGTGCGCTATCCGCCCCGATGAAGCTGGCCGCGCTGCTGCACGATATCGGCAAAACTACCACGTACGCGGCGGATGACGAAGGACATACTCATTTCTATGGTCATCCCCAGGCCGGCATCCCGCTCGCACAACAGGTGATGCGCCGCTTGAGCGCCAGCACGCACGACCGCCGGATCGTGCAGCAGATCGTCGCGCACCACATGCGGCCAGGCCAGCTCAGCCACGATACCGTCACGCCACGCGCTATACGGCGCTACTTCGTCGATCTTGGACCAATGGGGATTAACGTCGCATTGGTCTCACTGGCAGACCACCTGGCGATGCGCGGTCCCGAGCCACTCGGCACGGCCTGGGAGCGGCATCTCGCCACCGTGCAATTGCTGCTCAACGCCTATATTCGCGAGCGCGAGCGCATCCTGCCGCCACGCATGCTTCAGCCGGACGAACTGATGCATCGCCTGAATATCGCGCCCGGCCCTCTGGTAGGACGATTGCTGGAGCAGATCGCTGAAGCGCAGGCCGAGGGAAACATTCATTCCAAAGAAGAGGCATTATGGCTAGCAGAGGAGAGATTGGCGCAGTCCGACACGTAAGAGATACGCAGAGCAGAAGCGCATACATCCAATCAGCATGGTTGACAAGATGCGTCCCATAGCGTACCATTACGGTGGCTAACCATGTAAGGGCGGCACAATGTGTTCGCCCTCGCTTGCCAATTTGGAGTTATTTGTGAAGACAATAGCGATATTCTACCAGGGGCTCAAGGAAGACACGTCTCGCTTCGCAGCCCAGCTCGTGCCGATGTTACAGAAACAGGGCCACATGGTCCGTATCGTCGACACGCGCGACGAAGGACCCGAGTGCGCTGACCCGTCTTTCCAGGAATGCGACCTGGCCCTGGTGTTGGGCGGCGACGGCACGATCATCCATGTAGCCCGTCTGTGCGCCTGTGTTAACCTGCCGATCGTAGGCATTAATTTTGGACGCGTGGGATTTCTAACCGAGCTTGAGCCGAACGAAGTTTCTAGAGAACTGGAACATTACCTCAACGGAGATAAAAGTGTGTGGGTCGACGAGCGCGCCATGCTGCGTGCAACGTTGCAACAGGACGGGCGCGAGGAAGAGTTTCTTGCAATGAACGATATCGTCATCGCGCGGGGAACATGGCCACGAGGAGTACGTGTCAATATCTGGGTCGACGAGTACTTCTATAACACGACCTACGCGGACGGCATGATCGTCTCGACCGCGACCGGCTCAACCGCGTATAACATGTCGGTAGGCGGTCCGCTGCTCCACCCACAGGTACGCAGCCTTGTGCTCTCGCCTATCTCGCCTCATCTCGCCTCCAACCGCTCCCTGGTCTTACAGCCGGAGGCGAAGATACGCTTACAGATCTTCACAAACGCCCAGAACGGAGTCTTCTCCGCCGACGGTCAACTGAACCGCGATGTGAAGGACGGAGCCACTGTAATGGTCGAGAAGAGCCCCTTTATTACACGGTTTCTCAGGCGTAGGCCACCAACGTACTTCTATCAGATTATCAATGCCAAGCTAAAAAACGACGGCGCCAGCGAAAGTCATCATGTTACTTGAGATAAGCATTAAAGATTTCGCGATTATCGACAGTTTACACCTGCGCCTCAATCGCCTCTTCAACGTTTTCACCGGAGAGACGGGCGCGGGCAAGTCGATCATTATCGATGCAGTAAATGCTCTGCTCGGCGGCAAGATCGGTGCAGAGATTGTGCGTGCGGGGTGCGAACGCGCCTCCGTGGAAGGGGTCTTTTCGCTAGAAGCGCTGCCACCCGTGAGCGACCAATGGCAGCCGCTCGAAGTATTTGCGTACGCAGGCGGCAACGGCACGATCTTCGAGGCTCTGGAACAGGTCGAACACTACCGGCCCAGCCCTGACCCGCACAGCGCTGACGCGCGCATCGCCCTCGCCACGCTGCTGCGCGAGTACGATATCACGCCCGAAGACGGACAGATCATCCTTTCGCGCGATATCTTTCGCTCCGGTCGTACGGTTGCACGCATCAACGGGCGCGCCTTCTCACAGCAGGTTTTGCAGCAGGTCGCGAGCTGGCTGGTAGATATCCACGGGCAGAGCGAGCATATGAGCCTGTTGCGATCGGATCAGCATATCAACTTTCTCGACCGCTACGCCGAACTTATCACACAACGCGAGGAGCTGGGCAGAAAAGTGGCCGATTGGCGCAATGCACGCAAGACGCTGCAATCGCTCATGCAAAATGAGCGCGAACGGGAGCGCCGCGCCGAGTTCCTACGCTTCGAGATCGAGGAGATCGAGAAGGCGGAGCTGCGTCCCGGCGAGATCGAGGACCTGGAGGAGGAGCGCAAGGTACTCAGCAACGCCGAGCGCCTGCGCGAACTGTGCTCGCTCGTCTATGGCTCGATGAAGGGCTCCGACATGGGCGGCGACGAATTCAAGCCCGCCCTCGACCAGTTGCGCGAGGCCCAGCGTAGCCTGAGCG
>WNFY01022272.1_pt1 | contig 12921 bp, 8 predicted proteins | sample 5400091 | NCBI WGS metagenome assembly WNFY01 (sample SAMN13153364, study PRJNA577476) | soil metagenome | isolation source: 60 cm soil or saprolite under grassland replicate 1 | place: USA:California | collected 2016-06-15 | reverse complement strand
TCATGAATTTACACCGCCGAAAGTGGTGAACGTGCTTCTAGAGCCATCTCACTAACCAGAAATAGTTGAGCTGCTCACTCTTCGCGCCGATTGCTCACTCTACACCTTAAAACCTGCTAGCTCTTCGTGCTTTTTACCAGTAGGAGAGCGGGTGTCCTTTCCCTTTGCGCAATCCAACCCAGACCGCTGAAACGGAAGGATCGACGTGGCGTTCGTCTCTGAGGTAGTGATGGTAGAGCGGCCAGAAATCATCTGTCACTGGGACTTGATGCTCATCTCGTGCCCCCTTCAAGAGCACTGTGATCATTCCTGCACGCTCGTCAATGTCAGCCAGCGTCATACCCAGGATGCCATGACGGCCAGCAAACACGCTCCAGTCGCCGATGCGTTGTCCCGTGCGATACAACAGGGTCAGGATCGCTTTGTCTCGCCAGGAGGTGGCTGTGTCAATCAATTGCCGTGCCAGTGGCGGATCTACTTGCCGTGGGATGTGTCGTGGAACACGTCGGCGAAGTTCACCTGCTTTTCCACGTCTGGGTGCATCACGGCCAGGCATCCCATGTCTCTCGTTTCCGCTTGCTGGACTCGCTGGAACAGGATTGGTCTGCTGGCTCCAGCGTCCCATACCACGTTCTGTCTCCTGCTGGATGCGGTAAGCGAAGAAGGAGGCCAAGACACTCAATTGATGATTAATGGTTCTGGGTTGCCGGTGGACTGAGGGAGAGGATTTTCGTGTGCGAAGATTGATTTGACCCACCCGGTGGGGATCAACAGGACAAGCCCCTCCTTTTGTCTCCGTACTAAAGAAGGCAATGTACGCTTCCACTGTCTGCGTGGTCACATCGTCAAGCTGCTGCCCTGTCATATGAAGCCAATCGAAGAAGTGAGCGAGACCACGTGCGTACGAACGAAGTGTGTAGGCGGATCGCCCACAATGAGATAAATGGAGGAGAAACTCATTGATGGTTAACACAGGCATACCCTCTGGTCCTACTACCAAAAAGAGGCTTGGGTTCTGCGATGAGTGCGTAAGCGTGAAGGTAGCCATCACGATCTCCTTCCGACCGGATAAGGCGTTTGGAACATCCGTTTGAAGATATCTTACCCCTGTCAGAAGCGGAAGTGCAAGCACAAGTAATCAACAAACCGGCGAAAAAATACAGCGCAGTGCGCATCTGGCCCACGAAATCACGAGATAATTCATGAACACCTTACTTATTCAAAGTGTGCTTGCCGATCCGGCCCAACTCCAAAAAATGAAACAGGATGATCTTCGAGCACTCAGCCCACTCATTTACAGACACGTCAACCCCTATGGAATGTTCCATTTGAATATGAGTGAGCGAATGCACATCGACAATGAGAGCACAACGGCATAACAGGGAATGCCAGTCCACTACCACTAAGTCTTCTTAGTAGAAGTATATCTATGGTATACTTCTACTAATGCGAAATTTGCAGACGAATAAAGTACTAAACGCACTTCTACTAACAGGGAGCGGCCATGACCGAGACTTTGGAACAGACGCTGACGGCATACAATGCTTGGCTGGATCGGCAGCCGCTGGCCGCAAAAACGCGCGTTGCCTATTGGCTTCAGGTCCATCAGTATGGAGCCTACCTTGCGCAGCGTCCCCCAACGACAGATGATCCGCTACGCACCCCCTTTGCTCGTGACTACGCTGTTCGAGATTACAAAACGTATTTGAAAACCGAACGCCAGGCCAAACCCACTTCGGTGAATCTTGCACTGGCAGCCATTGACCATCTCCACCAGTTCATCGGAAACGATCGGCTACAGGTCCAGCGCGAAAGCTTGCCAGCACAAGCACCTCGCGCACTCAAACCTGAAGAACAAAAAGCTTTCTTGCGGGCAATTGAACGAACGACCTCAGTGCGCGACCAAGCCATCGCACGACTGCTCTTCTACACGGCTATCCGGCTCGGAGAATGTGCAGCGCTCAATCTGGATGACGTGCGCGTCTCTGCACGCCGCGGAGTGGTCGTCATCCGTTCAGGCAAAGGGGATACCTACCGCGAAATACCACTGAATACAGAAGTGCGCGAAGCACTCAGGATTTGGCTCAAGGAGCGGAACAAACGGTTCTCGCAGACCACAGATCAGGCATGCTTTCTCAATCCCAAAGGGAAACGGCTCTCTGCGCGCTCAATTGACCTGATCATTCGCCGCATCGGGGCAGACGCGCATCTGGAACTCTCTGCCCATGTGTTGCGCCATACGTGCCTCACAAATCTCGTCCGCCGTGGAAATGATCTGGTGCTGGTCGCGGAGATTGCGGGACATAAACGCCTGGAAACCACCCGCCGCTACAGTTTGCCGTCACTCGAGGATCGTGAAAGCGCCATGGAAGGATTACACGTAGAGTACTGAGGATGTGCATCTTCTGACCAGAGACAAGGAGGTTCTGTATGCATCACCTCCCAACGGGAACCGTTACCTTGCTCTTCACGGACATCGAAGGCTCGACACGCCTCCTGCAGCAGGTGGGCGAGGGCTACTCCCGTGTCCTCGCCGAGTGCCAACACGCGTTGCGAGCGAGCTTCCAACAGTGGCACGGTCACGAGGTCGATACGCAAGGAGATGCCTTCTTCGTGGTCTTTGGCCGCGCCACTGATGCTGTGTCAGCGGCCGTGGAGATGCAACGTGCTTTGGCTGCCCATGCTTGGCCCGATGGGGTGACCGTGCGTGTGCGCATGGGCTTGCATACTGGGGAACCGAGGCTTTCCGCTGAAGACTACGTCGGCTTGGACGTTCACCAAGCGGCGCGCATCATGAGCGCCGCGCATGGGGGGCAGGTCTTGCTCTCCCAGACGACGCGCGACCTGGTGCAGTACGACCTGCCGGACAGGGTACACCTGCGAGATCTTGGAGAGCACCGTCTCAAGGACTTACAACGCCCCAGTCGCCTTTTTCAGTTAGTTATCGCGGACTTACCTGCCGACTTTCCACCGCTCAAGACCCTCGATAGCCGCCCCAACAACCTGCCCGTCCAATTTACTCGGCTCATCGGACGAGAGCAGGAAGTTGCAGCCGTGCAGCATCTCCTGCAGCGCGAGGACGTGCACCTGGTGACTCTGACAGGACCAGGCGGCACAGGGAAAACCCGCCTGGGTGTGCAGGTGGCAGCGGAATCCAGCGACCTGTTCCCTGATGGAGTCTATTTTGTGAACCTGGCCCCCATCAGTGATGCCGAGTTCGTCGTGCCTGCCATTGCCCAGACGCTTGGCGTACGCGAAGTGGCTGACCAGTCTCTGCCAGAATGCTTGCAGGAGGAGCTGCAACAGAAACAGGTGTTGTTGTTGCTTGACAACTTCGAACAAGTGGTGAGCGCAGCTCTGCAGGTGACGGACCTGCTCGTCACCTGTCCGAAGCTCAAGGTACTGGTGACGAGCCGGGAGGTGCTGCATGTGCGAGCCGAGCATGAGTTCGCCGTGCCCCCTCTGGCGCTGCCCGATCCCACACACCTGCCAGAGCTTGCAGCGCTCTCGCACTACGCGGCGGTAGCACTGTTCCTCCAGCGAGCCCAGGTAGTGAAACCTGATTTCCAGGTGACTGCTGCGAATGCTCGTACCATCGCCGAGATCTGTGTGCGGCTTGATGGGTTACCGCTCGCGATTGAGTTGGCGGCGGCCCGCGTGAAACTGTTTCCACCGCAGGCACTGCTCGCTCGACTGAACCAGCGGTTGCAGGTCCTGACGAGCGGGGCACGGGATGCGCCAGCGCGTCAGCAGTCACTGCGCAACACCATTGCGTGGAGCTATGACCTGCTGCATGCTGAGGAACAGCGGCTCTTCCAGCGGCTTTCCGTCTTCGTCGGTGGGTGCACCATGCAGACGATAAAGGCGCTTGGCGTTGCTCTGGACAAGAGCAGTGGAGCGGGATGGCTGTTGGATAGAGTCGCCTCGCTCATCGACAAAAGCTTGCTGCAACAGACGCAGCAGGAGGGGGATGAGCCGCGCCTCGTGATGCTAGAGACGATCTGTGAGTACGGGCTGGAGGCGCTCACTGCCAGCGGAGAGATGGATGTCACTCGGCACGCTCACGCTACGTACTATCTACGGCTTGCGGAGGAGGCGGAGCCGGAACTTGCACTGACAGGCCAACTTACAGGCCAGCGGCAGGTCATGTGGTTGGAGCAGTTAGAGCGAGAGCACGAGAACCTGCGAGCGGCGTTGCAGTGGTCGGTAGAACAAGGGGAGGCTGGACAGAGCATGGAGATGGCTTTGCGATTAGGTGCAGCGCTGGAGGATTTCTGGGTGATACGTGGTCACGACACTGAGGGGCGCACCTTCCTGGAACGGGCACTAGCTGGGAGCGAAGGAGTTACGCCAGCTGTGCGAGCAAAGGCGCTCGGCACTGTTGGAAGACTGGCTCTCGATCAGGGCGACACGGATCGGGGAGAGGTAGTATGCGAGCAGAGCCTGGCACTGTACCGAGAACTCGGAGACACAGCAGGTATCGCGCTTTCCCTCCATAGGCTAGGAGTGGTAGCCTGGACAAGGAACAACCTCACAGTATCCCGATCGCTCACCGAGAAGGCCTTGGCGCTCGGGAGGGAGATGGGCGACAAGGGGTGCATCGCCCTGTCACTCAAGCGGTTGGCGTTTATAGCCGATCAACAAGGCGAGTATACCAGAGGACGTGCCCTATGCGAGGAGAGCTTGGCCTTATACAGGGAGCGAGAGAGCAAGATAGGCATTGTTGCCTCGCTCTTGGAATTGGCCTTTCTGCTCTATCATTCCCACAGCGATCCTGTGCTGCTACGTTCTGTGCTCGAGGAAGGTCTTGCGCTCTCCAGAGAGCTGGGCTTCCCGACGGATATTGCAATCTTCTTCTGCCTCGCGGGGCAGCTCGCTCTCAGTCAGGGCAACGCTATCAAGGCCCGCCCGCTCATCGAGGAAGCCCTGGCACTCTTCAGGAAAGCAGGGGATCGGCATGCTACTGCCTTAGCGCTCTCCTTGTTAGCGAGGGTGGAGGCACGCCAGGGGAACCACACGGCAGCACGGGCCCTCTACAAGGAGAGTTTGGCGATGGCGGCGAGAGGCGTGACCGGCAAGAAGGGCCACATGGCTCTGGGGTGCGGCAGAAACCCTGCGTCAAGCCCTCGGTGTACCCATCCCACCTGTCGAGCGTGCGACCTATGAGCAGGCAGTGGCTACTGCACGTAGCCAGCTCGGAGAGCGGGCCTTTGCAGCAGCGTGGGCCGAGGGACGCACCATGTCGCCAGAGCAGGCCATCACCGGACAGGATCAAGCGACGATATCCACAGCAACCCTGACAGAGCCGTCGGCACCTCCTGCGGCCAAGCCGCCACCTCTCTATCCTGATGGATTGACCACCCGCGAGGTGGAGGTGCTGCGCCTGGTGGCACGGGGGATGACAAATGATCAGGTGGCCGAGCGGCTCGTCATCAGTGCACGCACTGTCAACACCCACCTCACCTCGATCTATGGCAAGATCGGGGTCTCCTCACGGAGCGCGGCAACACGCTATGCCATGGAGCATCACCTGGTCTGAACAGGTGGTTGTCCGTGTCTGGCTGACCCTCTCCCAGGACTTCCCCCGCCATGTGTCTCTCTCTCCATCTGTACATGGAGAGGAGTGTCTGCCTCAGCGTGCTTGTGCCTCGCATCCACGTCATTCTACGTAGAAGGCCTCACCATCATCTCCTCACAGCCAAACGAAGATACGTCTCACAATACGTTCTTCTCACGATGTGCCTGGCACCGTCGCCATATACACTGTGAGTAGAGGGTCTTTCCTCACATGTGAGACCAGAAGAGCATCCTGAAAGAGGCATAAAAAGGAGCAAGGCGATGATCCCAAACATTCATATCCATGAGCAATTGATGTTCGAGCGCTGCCAGGAACGGCAACGCGCGGCGGACCAGCAGAGATTGGTAGCGGGGTTACGTTGGTCCCGCACGTCGCCTTGCTGGAAAACTCGGCGTTCTCCTGGTCGCACTCGGTACGAGTGTGCAGCAGCTTGCGCTAAGTGGGAAGCAGGTGGTACATGACCAGGGTAACGGGCAGTAGACGAAAACGGGCAGGGCATTACCCATATCATCTCCTCAGAGAGAGCCACAGGGAATGAAATGGCAAATGGAGAACAAGAAAAATGAGCATGATGCGCGATGCAGAAGATACGACAGCTCCCAAGGAAGGAGATCAACCGACGGCACGACGGGATACTCTTCCTGAGCGATCGTCTCCTCTCTTTGAAGATTCTGACACGGCAGACCATGGACTGAGCGTCTCTACACTCGTGGAGCAGTGCCGATGGGAAATCCGGGCCTATCGTCGGGGAGAACTCTCCAATGAGACGTATGGTCTCGAGCTGTTGTCCCGTGCGATTGTGCAAGGCGATCAGGACGCCTGGGCCGGGATACAGCAGTGTCTGGGCGAGCTGGTGCGGGGCTGGCTACGGAGTCATCCCGGCAGAGAGGCGGCCTGTCGCTGGGAGAGCGAAGAGAACTACGTGGCGCTGGCCTTTGAGCGCTTCTGGCTGGCAACGACCCGGCAGCAGGTGGCATTCACGACGTTCGCCGGGGCGTTGGCTTACCTGTGTGCGAGTCTCAATGGAGCCATGCTCGATACGCTGCGCGCCTACTCGCGGCCACGAGAAGTCCCTCTGCCCTTGCCAGGAGCATGGGGAGAGCCACACGTAGAAGATCAAACCGATAGCGGTGACCTGTGGGAGATCCTGCAAACGATACTTCCCAACGAGCGTGAGCGGCGACTGGCCTATCTGCTCTATCACTGCGGTCTGAAGCCCCGAGAGATTGTGCGTTTCTGTCCGCAGGAGTGGAGTGATGTCCAAGAGATCTACCGTCTGCGGCGCAACATCCTGGAGCGACTCCTGCGCAATGCGGACCAACTCCGATGGCGGTTCAATCAAGAGGGGGAAAAATACTGCCTTTCCTAATTGTTGGCTGTATACAACAATTTCACTTGTTCGCCCCTCCAGCGACATTACTATCATAGGTTGATGCTATCGAATCCTGATATTCGATAGCTGTAAATGTTTTGATTTGATGACGTACTTTTTTGATAATTATCTGACGTATACTGCCGGCGCCTTTCTCAATGGGAGAGCCTTTAAACCAGCCTGCAAAGCTCTTTCTACCAGCAATGGAAGGAAAGGGTAGCTCTGGCATTACGCCAGATAATTATCAAAATTTGCCGCCATCAAGTAATCACATTTACACCTCCCCGCCGCGAAGAACGCCGCCCTCCTTCGTGGAAATTCTGGCAGCGCTCATCGTACGAGCCGCCTTCTGCGCCCATGCGCAAGCCGCCTTCATCTCCCTAAATGAGCTGCTTGAGCTGTTCAACAAAGATCTTCGCGACATTGCCCAGGTCGTGGAAGTCAAAACTCTGATCGATATGGAATGGCCGCGCCATCAACGCTCCATCGATGCCCATGCTGACGCTCCCGCCACTAAGCTGGCTGAGCTGACCCGCGAAGGCCGCGTGCGTAACAATCAGCAAGTTGTCGCTGCCGTGCTGCGCCACCCAGGTCGCAACATTGGCGATCTGCCCATAGCTCTGCACCACGCCGGCCAGCAACGCCTGCGCCGTTTGTAGCGCCAGATTGGCGCTATTCAGTTCCGCATACAGCGAGGAGACGCGCGGGTCCAGTTCAATTGGTGTTACCACCACCGTTGCCTGAAAGGCTATCAACGCCTGCGTTGCGATGACTAACGAGCCACGCAGACCGGCATTGGCCGTCTCCAATCCCCCAACTTCGCCCTGCTTGGCGATAATATCCGTGCTCTCCGATGAGAACGCCTTCCACGGATGATCTCTGATATCCTGTTTCAGCGAGGAGATCTCGCTATTCAACTGATTGATACGCTGCTGGTTAGAGTTAATGCTATTCTGCAAGTTGTTGACATCGTTCTGCTTCTGTGCCAGCGTCGCCTGCGCATTCTGACGTTCCTGCTGCACCACGGCCCTTTGCTGCGCAATCTGGCCGTTGATGGCATTCACCAGCTGCTGCTTCTGCGCGACATCGCTCTGCGCACGGCCAATCGCCCGCGTGGCATCGGCAGCCGATTGCTGAATGGCGGCACTTCCCTTCGTCTGTAGGAACGCAAAGAGGTCGTTACCCATCGTTGCCGAAATCGCGAACTCTCCATTCTTGAAGTTCTTGATCGGGCATTGCGCATTCACGCTGGCCTGAAAGACATCGAAGATCTTTGCATCAAGCAAGAAGGAGATCTGATCTAGCGTGACCCGTAGATCGAGGTCGGCGGAGGCGCCTAGCAGCGCGACGCCACCGGATACAATGCAGTGCGGCCCACGAAACTTCGAGGTCGGTGCATCATAAGTTGCCAGGGAGATCACCGGATCTCCCTGGTTGCCAGCCCCGGTGAGGCTAAAGACATCTGCCACATGCAACGCCTGCATCGTGCCATCAACCGCGATACCATCCGTTACATGCACCTCGACGGTCAGCGAGGCATCCAGCTCCAAAAACTGCGCCTGGGCCGCGAAGGTGATTCCTTGCTGATAGCTTAGCTGCCCGATCATGGTAGCCTGCGGCACGATCGCCAGTTGCACCTGAAGCAGCACCTGAAGCTGGCTATCCTGCTTGATAATGCTGTAATGGCTCAACGTCTGATAATCGGTGAGATACCAGACGCTCCCCGGCTCGCCCACCACTAACAGCGCCTGCTTCTCCGCTAGCCGCAGCCGCCCATTCTGCGCAAAGGCCTGTATTACGGCGACTGAGAGTTGCGCCTTATCCAGATCTCCGATCAGATCGAGCGGTAGTGTACAGAACGGCACCCCTTTGAGCGCGGTCTCCGCCAGTATGGACGCGACTTCGGGCGCAATCGGCGTCGTGGCATGCAGGAAGAGCGCCGCAACATCGGCCAGTGTCAGGTCGCTCATGCTACCGGCCAGTAAACTCTGGGCGGGATTCTGCGAGTTGAACAACACCGCCACCGAGCCCTGCTTGCCCCCAATCGTCAACGTTGCTGCCACACCGAGGGTTGGTATTCCCTCCCAATCGGTGCCCACCTCAACTGCGATATCGCTGAGCGTCAGCCCGCTCACATCAAAGGCATCCGTCCAGCTTCCCTGCATCGTTGCCGCAAAGAATGCGCCCAGCTCGTTGATCGCCAACTCTCCCGTAAAAAGCAAGGGATGATCGTGCACAATGATGCGCGCATCTCCCAGCAGGCCAATCGATGGTTGACCCTCGCTCAGCCTCACCCGCATCACTCCCTCGAAGGTCGAGACATCGTTAAAACGTCCACTCACGCCAGCCGTCAGCAAGACATTCGCAGGGTCCTCGCCGATCTGGAGCACAATATCCAGGGCGGTTCGATCAAGGTGCAGCGTCTTCTGGAGCAGTTCAAGATTCTTATTGCCCTCCAACGCCAGTTCTGCGAAGAAGTTAAAGCCATTCAGGGATCGTTAAAAACTGCCATGTCGGGGAGCATAAAATCCATCGACTGAACCGAGGAAAACAGCAGCAAGGCCTTGCTAAAGGTGAAGCTGCTATCAAACGGCGCCAGCGCATCACTGATATTTGAGAGCCTCCACTGCGTATCCAGATCGATGCCTAGCGCAAATCCCCACACTCCACTATCGCGCGCAATCTTTACGATCAAGCTACCGAGATGATCGACCTGCACGCCGAGCAGAAACTCCAGGTCCGCTGCCGCCTTCTGTATCAGAATGCGCGCGCTACTGATCTCGATATCCAGGCTGGCCGGCCACACTGCGCTCTCCCCGCTCAGGCCTGTCACCAGCGATTTAAGCGAGACTGGTGGCAACAGTCCCCGCAGCGCCAGCGAGCCCGGCACGGTATAGGTGATCGGCAAGCTGACTCCCGCAATTCCTATGGTACCTCCAAGCATACCACTCACGCCTCTCCCCTTGTCATACCCAAGCTGCAGGTAGGCCGAGCTAATGGTCAGGGGCGTCACGCCCACATCGATCACCCACGGTTGCGGCTGATCCGCCATAGTCGTTGTAATGTTAAAGGATTGCCCCGGCTGCGCCATCAGTGCAAACTGGTCGATCGTCAGATCGCTCACCTCCGGCAGCTCTGGCAGGTAACTCTGTAATAGCGTCTTCAGCGGCAGCGAACGCGGCTCGTTCAACCATGCCCCCAGCGCGAAATTCGGTGCCAGCGCCGTCGCCGTCAGTGGTACCGTCCCAATCGACATATCGCCAACCACCTGCACCGACATGGCACGCTGCGTACCCAGAGGATCATCGACCTCGAAGCGCACCGACAGGTTATGTACCGTAATCTGACCCTCCAATGCCTGCCACTCCACCTGCTTCAGTCCTACCGTCAACGCCACCGTATTGAGAGCCAGCGGCGCGAACGAGAACAGAAAGAACAGCGCCTCGATGTTCAGCGCGACGCTAGACGAGAAAAACGGCGTCACCGCTCCCGTCACGTTCAGTTGCGACTCTAGCTCCTCTGCCCCCACAAAACGCGCGAGATCGTTCAGGCTCGGTAAATGCACCTCTTCGTTGATGATCGCGCTAAAGGCCAGCACTGAGTTAACACCAAACAATTTACGTGCCACCACCTCGACCGTGTGCTGCTCGCCAATGTGCAAGTCTCCTCCGAGGTAAAAGGCTGGCGTCAAGAAGGGGTAGCTGCGATAGAGCTCGTTTGTCAAGGGAGTATGCACACGCAGGTAGACATCGGTAAGCTTGAATTCACCCAGGTCCAGACCCGCATCCAGATTGGCCCTGAGATTAATGCCCGGCAATGGCCGGCTCTGCCGCGTCGGCGGCCAGGGCAGTATTTGTGGCACGATCGGCATCGGTACCGGCGGTGGCAGTACGATCGGTCCCGCCAGCACCAGCGGCTCCTGTGCCTTCAGCAAAAGCTCCACATTGCCCAATAGGCTGTTCAACCTGATATGGCCGGCAAAGTTCAGCCCCACATCACAGCTCACGCCATACTCGCTATCGGTAGAGGGAGCGCTGGTAACGATAAAGCAGGCATCGGTACAAACAAGATCGTTCAGAATTGTATACTGCGGCGCCCCCAACGGCACCCGCGGATCCCACACAACCGGTAGCTCTGGAAAGCTCTGTGCAAATGTCCACGACGCCGGCAGGCGATATTTCAGGCAACAATCCAGACCATCGTCGGCCTCATGAAAAGTTACCTGCACCGGCACACGCTCAATATGAAGAATAGGGGCCTGGCCACTCACCACCAGCGCGGTCGCATTCTGATCGGCTGGCTCTATCTGCGCCCTATCGATGACAATAGCATTGCCTCCATAAACGGTAGCAAGCAGAGACGCTACCCGCGCTTGCGGCAATGTCGCATTGCTAATGGTTAATTGCCCATTCTGTAGCAAAGCCTGTACGCGCGCCAAAAATTGTTCACTGATCATAAAAAAGGACCCTTCTCTATTTCGGTAAGCGATAAAATGTAGAAGTGAGGAGAGTAATCATTATGGGAAAGTCATGCCAAAGGTCCGCGTCCAATAGGAGAAGTCGTCCAGCAAGGCGTAGCCAGTGGCATGGCCACCGCTACCAACATTTACCTGCGTGTCCAGAGGATATCCATACTGCGAACGATTATCAGAGTTGGTGGGCGTGGTATAGTTCACCTCGAAGAAGACAGGTAGAGAAACCTGTAAGGTGTGCGCCAGCGCGGCAATGTCTACGAGGAAGGCTACAATCCGCCCCTTGCAATCGTCGCACGGTCCCATGCTACCCGCGATGATGATATGAATACGGCTGATAAGGCCTTGTTGGAGGTGTACGTACAATGGGCCACGAATATAGTCGCTCAAATCCTCTAGCACCTTCACTTCACAATCACCCAGTGAATCATCAAGAGTCGTTGCCTGTGCATACTGTATAAATGGATGCACGGAGGCCAGAACACGCGTAGCATAGGAAAGCTGTTTATGGGCCACCGCTGCCCGAGCCAACTCGCTTGGAATGGGGCCATGTTGTATCTCGCTATTCCCTTGCCTTTCATAGTAAAAGAGCGATCCCTTACACCAGATGCTCCCATACGTACGTGCGTTATCGTACGTATCCTTCAAGTCTTGCAATCGTGCTCTAGCCACGACCAACAATCTCAGCAAACGATCCTCAAAGGGCGTACGATTGTTGAGTTGCTGCAAAGCATTCTCAAATTGTGTGAGTCGGCTTAACGTCATTTTGCCAGCCAGCGTAACCATCTCGGTAATCGCAAAAACATCACCAGGATTATTGGTATCAAGCGTTGTGCCTGGTACTTGTACCATTTCTTTGCCTCTCCTTGCATGATTTATGCAGCACATCGCTCTACCTTTGGGAACGATGTGTAAATCATTTTACTCTGTGGGCGAAAATTGGATAATTCAGTGGGCAGTAAAACGGGCAAGAGAAGAGAGAAAATGATGAGAGTTATGAAGTGAATTATCCCTTATGGCTCTACTGGCTCTTTCCTGATGCCTGCTTGCTTACCCATTTAATTCCCCAATTTTTTAACAATCCGCCCACTTAATTCCAAAATTCACAATTACCTGACCACCAGCGGCCGCATCATGTCGTGCTCTTCATGCTCCAGGATGTGGCAGTGCCACACGTACTCGTGCCCGCCCGTGCGCGGGCTGGAAGGAACAGTGAACGGCACCTTCGGCAGGTCGAACCGCATGATCACGGTGATCACCTCACCGGGGTTCATGCGCACCGTCTCCTTCCACCCCAGCTCGGTCCGGTCCGGACCACGCGCAGGACCGGTGTAGCTGGGCGTGCCGTTGTAGGTGTCCACGTTGAACGGTTGGCGTCCCAGCACCTGGACATTGACCAGGTGGAAGTGGATCGGGTGGGTGTCTCCCGTCAGGTTGGCGATCTGCCAGACCTCGGTTGAGCCCGCGTCTGGCGTCTCGGTCGCCGGGTCCTCGTAGGCG
>WNFY01004460.1_pt1 | contig 12921 bp, 10 predicted proteins | sample 5400091 | NCBI WGS metagenome assembly WNFY01 (sample SAMN13153364, study PRJNA577476) | soil metagenome | isolation source: 60 cm soil or saprolite under grassland replicate 1 | place: USA:California | collected 2016-06-15 | reverse complement strand
CTCCGTCACGGCTACGGCGATAATACCAGAATGCAGTCGCTGGACGAAATACCGCCAAATCGGCTTTGCTGTCCCCGTCGAAATCGCCCAGCAACGGGACATCGCCATTTATTCCGAATCGCAAAGCCGCGCCCGCTCCGTTGCTGCTCTTAATGTAGAACCAATATCCAGTTGAGGGCCGGAAAATGGCGATGTCTGACTTGCCATCACCATCGAAATCGCCCGGAACTGGCAAATCACCCGTTCCACCAAAATTTACCGCTCGGAGTCGGCCATTGGAGCTCTGGGATATGTACCAGACACCATTACGAAAAACGGCGAAATCGGTTTTGCCGTCTCCGTCATAATCACCCGGCGCAATTCTATCATTGCTCGTGCCAAACGTCACGGCCATCAGCGCGTTATTAGAACTCTTCAGCACATACCATGTTCCGTTGCGGAAGACCGAGATGTCGGTTTTACCATCCCCATCGAAATCGGATGTAGGTGGAGAGCGCCAAACGCGCGCTTGAGCGCTAAATGGATCCGGATTTCCTGTTCGCGTATCGATCCAGACCGGCACGGCTCGCACATTCGGGGTTGTTGGTGCGGCGATTCCAAGGTAATCGCCCAGCATGTATCCCTGGGCGGTAAGAGGAGCGAGCGCGGCGTTGGACGAAACAGAGGTCAGTCTGATGTTTGGTTGCCACTTGATTCCTCCATCGGCGGACAACGCCAGGAACATATCGACCAATGTGTTTGGACCGGGATTGGCTCGCTTATCATAAAAAGCGACGCTCAACGTATGGCCGTCCGAGGATGTTGCTATCGCGGGATTGAAGACGGCTGTGTTCGCTATGTTGTCGCTGATAGCAACCGGCGCTGTCCAAGTCGTACCGGCATTTGTTGATTTAGTGAAAAGGATCCGAGGCACGCCGGCGAATGACGCCTGGTAAACTACATACAGGTTATTCCCATTTATGCGGTCGGCAGTCGCGGAAGGCAGGAACGCGCCGCTGCGAATGTTGGGAGGATTATATTCGATGGCATTCGCGATTCGGATCGGGGCGCCGAAGGTTACGCCGCCGTTGTTAGAGACGACAACTTCGAGTCGCTCGCCCGGGCTCATCGCCGATCCGAAATTCCAATAAACAACCGCCAGCTTGCCATTGGGCAGGAAAACCGGCTGCGATCCTTGGGCATTCGTATTTGCTGGATGGATGAAGGTGGCGGCACTCCAGGTAAAACCTCCATCATCACTATAGGTCCGTGCAATTGGGGCGCCTTCGGCGGTAGAGCCACCGGCAAATAGAGTGAACGTTACAACGATTCGCCTAAAAGTAGGCGTCCCGGGAAATGTATTAATTGCTATCCAATTCTTGTCCGGAAAAACAGTGTTGTTCGGCGCTCGATAGGCGACTCGGGGAGCGGCAAAAGTCGCGCCGCTGTCTATCGAGCGACTAACCAGTACGACGCCCGTCGCGAAATTGACCTCTCCCGCAGCGAGAGTGCACAGATAAAGCAGGCCGCCTGCGTTCACAGCGGCAACGGGATCAGTAGCGCGAAAATATGGGCCGCCCGAAGTATGGGTAAGCCCAGGTATTAAGGCGCGCGACCAACTCAACCCTCCGTTACGACTGACTGAAAACCCACAATCGACCGCGCCAGCTGTTGTGAATCGTCCTTCCTGAAACGTTGCCAAAAGAAGATTTGGATTGTTTAGAGCACGAGCGATGTGCGGCTCAGCCTGCGCTCGCAGCGTGGGCGGCAGCACAATGGGATCATTGCCGAGACGGACGTTGGCGCCTACGCGCGGATCAAGAGCAACAGCGGTCGCGGCGGCTGTCGCGGTTTCCAGCGAAGGTCCAAGTCCAGTCGCGGGAGCTGCGGAAGCAGCAGGCCATTCAACTAGATCGCCATCACGATCGAGCAACGTCAGAGCACCAGAGGAGAGATGCTCGAGCGGAACCTTTTGCAATGCTTGGGGAAGTCTGCTTCGATCGCTGAGCGGACTTTTCGTGCGAATAGGCGTGCTGTCTGGTTGGGAAGGTTGTTGCGCGAACCCGCCAACACTTGCCGCTAGAAAAACAGCGCCAAGCATGGTCAGCATCGACAACCGGATTTTCACAGGTAGCTGAGGTTCTTCCTTTCTTTTTGCCCGCTACGTTAGTTTTGGGATTGCGGGTCCGGAAGGGGCGAAGAACCTAGCGGGCAAATGTCTTCCGCCTGATTCAGATCCGTTTAACGACGTCGAGTCTCAAGAAAATCTCGCCCGCCTGTCAAGACCAAAATCATGCGTGCCGCCGCGCGGGGCGAACAAAGAGCCGCGACTCCGTGAAGCGTAACAGCTGATTATTAAATACGATTGTTGAGGATGATTTGCGGCGGTCTGTCCTCAGCCGCAATCTCCCGTCTCTACGCTCGCCGCGGCGAGCGCCTCTACACCTGCTACACCTTTTGCATCTCTACCTATCGTTAACGACCACTTGCGGCGCAAGCTTGTTCGGTTCTAATCGGTTATTTGCTTTCTCTAAGCCGGAGGTAAGCGCTTTGATTTGCTTCTGCTGTTCCGCGAGCTTGCATTGAAAGTCCTGCTGTAGCTGCGCGATGGTCGCCTCCTGTTCCTGCATCTTGTCGCCTTGCTCTTCCACCTTCTGATGCTCTTTGAGGAACTCGTTTAATAACATCGCGTTCACCGCGTCGTAGCGCACGGTGTAGATCTCGCCATCGGCGTCGCGCACTACCAGGTCGGGGTTTACCTCGGCTACTTCCTCGGCGATCAAACCAAATTGCGGTATGCCTGTGGCGTCGCTCTTGTAGTGGAACGTCACCGGCTTAAGCGCCAGGATAGCTTCGCTGGCTTGGTCCATTGGCTTAATCTCTTTCTTGTAGCGCCGTGAAGAGCTGGCCGTGCCGAGCTGGCCGGCGGAGTCGATTAGTACCGGTATGGCGTCGGCAATTCCGGTTGTCACCCCGCGAATCCCGGCGATAAAGGTTCTTGACTGTTGTCCCCTCATGCCAATACGGATGACCGCCGACTCGCCAGCAATACCAGGGTTGCCGATATCGATATTGTTATTACCCGTGGTGAGGTTCGACCCCGCATTAAAGCCTAATGCTGTGTTGAACGATCCGCTGATGTTATGTGATAGCGCGAAGGCGCCCTCTGCTACATTCGAGTTGCCCAATTGATTTAACTCAAGCGCATGAACCCCATCGGCGGTGTTGCGGTTCCCGTCGTTACGCGAGAGCGCATTAAAGCCGGTGGATGTGTTACCGTTGCCGGTCTGATCGTTAACGAGCGCAGCGGCACCGTAAGCCGTGTTAAAGCTGCCTGTTGTGTTCTCCTGAAGCGCATTCCTACCGCTCGCTGTGTTCTCGGTGCCAAGTGTGTTGAAAAAAAGCGCGAACCAACCATAAGCCGTGTTGAAGTTGGCGGCGGTGTTGTTTCCAAGGGCATGAATGCCAGTCGCGGTGTTGCCGGTGCCAGTCGTGTTGAAAGTGAGCGCGCCAAGCCCGACCGCCGTGTTGCCGTCGCCGACCGTATTGCTTTGGAGCGCGAACGCTCCATTGGCCGTGTTGCTGATGCTGGTGGTGTTGCTAAACAGCGCTTGAGATCCAGTGGCCGTGTTGAAATTGCCTATTCTGTTGCTAAAGAGTGCTTCAAAACCGGTCGCCGTATTGTCGGTGCCGGTTCTCAGGTTGAAGAGCGCATCGTCCCCCTCGGCAGTGTTTTGGCTAGGATAGCCGCCGTCCGGCGGTGGGAGAACCGCTTGCGCTCTTGGTAAAAGCGCAAAGCAGGCGAGCAGCAGTGGGATGAGAAGTGGCAGAATTGTTGTTTTCTTGGATTGAGTCAGCGGATTCATGGTTCTTCCTTTCTGTTTCCCCGCTACGTTGATTCTGCGAATCGCGGATCCGGAAGAGGGCGAAGAGCCTAGCGGGGGAAATTGTCCTCCGCCTGATTCAGATCGGTTTAATGGCCTGCTTGGAAAAATCGGGCTAGCTCGTCGAGACAAATCTCTAAAACAAAATCTGATATACACGCCGGCAAAGTATTGGAGGGACGACCTCAGCCTGCACTGAGTAACACCGAATGTGTCGTCGTCCAGTTACCCGAACGGGACGGAGCCCGTCCCTCCATTTTCCGACGCTCGCCGCGGCGAACGCCTGGGCCAAATCTTTACCAGTGGTTGTGTCAACCACCGAAATAAATGAACAGGCGTTTGAGACAAACGCCTGTTCAGCAATAATCACGCGAGTACCGGTGGTTGACAAAATGCCGTCAACCTTTTCCAGTATGGAACTTATGCGACATGTTTCCCGATTCATTCTATTGGCCGCTGGCGGTTCCCTTTTATTTCTCACCGGCTGTGAGACCGGACGGGTGGCTGGCGGAGGTCCATATCACGTGACGGCTTATCGGCCGCACGATCCGTCGGCCGTGCGCGTGAAGGTTTCACTTTCGAAACAAAATGTTTACGTGATGGAAGGCGATCGATGCCTGATGGCTGTCGCCATTTCCGTTGGCATCCCGGCCAAGCCAACGCCGAAGGGAAATTTCACGATTTACTCAAAGCAGGAACAAAAGCGTTCTGGGTCCTATGGATTTAGCGTGCAGGGCAATCGCGTTGTCCCCTCCACCGGGGGTGGACCGGGACGCTATGTCGGTTATCCGATGGGATATTGGTGCGAATTCGCACCAGCATATGGGTTTCATCAAGGCTTTGTGCATCCGTACCCAAGGACGCACGGCTGCATTCGATTGCATGGCGAAGCCGCGCCGAAATTTTTCGCACTTGTAAAAATTGGGACTCCGGTGAACATCGCCACTTCGCAGCCGGAAGATGCAACTCTTGCCTCGACAGTGCAGCGCGTGGATGACTCTAAAGCGCCCGATCCGAGTCCGAGCCTGATGATCACCTCGGCGGCTTTCGAAAAGCCGAGCGGGCCGCTTCTGCAGTAGCATATTCTTGCGGGCACTCCGCCCGTTTAATTGTGAGCACGAATCTTATTTCCAGCGGCACGACGGCACGCGAGAAGATTAACTTGCGCACACCCGACGTGATGGCGGCGGTGCAGGAACAAGTCGAGGCGCATTACCGCAGCGACATTGTCGATAAAGTGCGTCGCGCCGGTGGAATGATTTCTGTAGGAAATACAACGGTGCGGTTGGCCAAACAATTTGGCTTTTGTTACGGCGTCGAACGGGCGATCGATCTCGCCTATGCCGCCCGCAAGGTTTTCAAAGATCGCCGGCTCTTTATTGTCGGCGAGATCATCCACAACCCCGAGGTCAATCATCAAATCGCCTCGTTAGGTATAAAGAACCTTACCGGCAAGAACAAGCAGGCCGACATTTCCGATCTCGGACCGGAAGACGTCGTCATCGTGCCGGCGTTCGGAACGGAATTGTCGATCCAGCAGCAGATCAGGGAGCGCGGTTGCCAGATTGTCGATACCACTTGTGGCGACGTGATGAGCGTCTGGAAACGTGTCCGTAAGTATGCCAGCGAATCGGCTACTTCCATCATTCACGGGAAGGCCGAACACGAAGAAACCAAAGCAACCAGTTCGCGCGCACTCGGCGACGGCAAGGGACATTACCTCGTCGTCCTCACGCTTGCGGACACCGATTACGTTTGCGAATACATCCGCCACGGTGGCGACAAGGAGGCGTTCCTCGAAAAGTTTCATGGCGCGCATTCGCCTGGTTTCGATCCGGACGTGCATCTGCAAACTGTTGGCGTAGCGAATCAGACAACGATGCTGCGCGGCGAAACAGAGGAAGTGCAGCGGCGCATTCGACAAGCCATTGTCGATCGGGACGGGCCAGAACTCGCGGCGAAGAATTTCCGGTTCTTCGACACGATTTGCGGCGCGACGCAAGAGCGTCAGGATGCGTTACGCGAGTTGCTCAACGTTAAAATGGACCTTCTACTCGTCGTCGGCGGCTACAATAGCTCGAACACTTCGCATCTTGCCGAGATGGGCGAAGAACAATTGCCAACTTATTTCGTGCTTAATGCCTCGCGCCTTCTTTCGCCCGACGAAATTAAACACTACGATTTGCACGAAAAACGTGAGGTGATCGCGCAAAACTGGCTGTCTGACAGTCACGCCGTCATCGGGATCACGGCTGGTGCGTCCTGTCCGAATAACTTGATCGAAGAAACTTTGATCCGCCTTTTTGAGCTGCGAGGGATCTCCCGCTACGAGCTCGACGCGGCCGCTTGATTTTGGGGAGCGCAGGCTGCCAGCCTGCAGCGTTCGGCAGATTACCGAATACATTTCCGTCTGCGAATCCTGCGGTCACAGACCGCCGCTACAGTCAGGAGATGCGAAATAACTTTAGGTATGCGCGCAATTTGGAAAGGCAGCATCAGTTTCGGTCTGGTTAACATTCCTATTGCTCTTTATCCGGCCACACGACGGGAAGAGCTCAAGTTCCGTTTGCTTCGCGCCAAGGACCTGAGCCCCGTCAGCTACAAACGGGTTGCCGAAGCTGACGGCAAAGAAGTTCCATGGGACGAAATCGTTAAGGGTTATGAGTACGAGAAGGGCAAATATGTTGTGTTGAAAGATGAGGATTTTCAGCGGGTCGATCTGGAAGCAACGCAGACGGTCGACATTCAGGATTTCGTGGCTGAAGAAGAGATCGATCCCATGTTCTTCTACAAACCCTATTATTTGGAACCCCAAAAGGGTGGCGACAAAGCGTACGTGCTTTTACGCGACGCGCTCGAGGACAGCAAAAAAGTCGGGATCGCGAAAGTCGTAATCAAAACCCGCCAGTATCTGGCCGGCGTGAAAGCGGAGGATAGCGTCCTCGTGCTCGAACTCATGCATTTCGCCGAAGAACTGGCCGAGGCCGACAAGCTCCATGTTCCCAAAAAGACCGAACCTGGAAAACGGGAGATAAACATGGCCAAGGCGCTCATCGACAGCATGAGCTCAAAATGGAATCCGAAAAAATATCGCGACGACTATCGCGAAGCGCTCATGGAAGTAATTGAAGAAAAGGTGGAAGCCGGCGGGAAAGAGATCGAAGAAAAACCGAAGGAAGCGCCCAAGCCAACCAAAGTAATCGATCTGGTTTCCGTCTTGCAGCAAAGCCTGGAGAAAACCGGCGGCGCGAAGAAGAAAACAGCGAGGAAACATCGCGCGAAACACGCGCACCACGCGAAAAAAGCAGCGTGACGTAGCGTAAGCGTCTCGCTTGCGCTTCTTGCCTCACAAATGACGCAAGCCCCGGGCTTGCGTTTTGATTAGGTCGCAAGCGGGATGTTAACGCTACTCTGGGCGCGTGTGAATTTCTTGACAGACAAGATCGACATCATCAACCTCGCCGGATGAACTTTCTGAGTCGATTTACGGATCCAGTTTACTGCGTCATGCGGCTAATCGTGGGGCTGGTTTATGCTTGTCATGGCGGCCAAAAGCTTCTCGGTTTTCCCGGTGGTGGACACAGCGGCGCACAAGGCCTGATGCTCGTGGGCGGAATTGTTGAACTCGTGGGCGGTTTCTTGATCGCATTTGGTTTGTTTACACGTCTAGCTGCGTTCGTTTCCAGCGGTGAAATGGCTGTTGCCTATTTTATGATACACGCCGCGGGCAAGGCGCTCGCCCATGCCGCGGCCCCTATCGAGCAATTCTTCCCAATTCTGAACAAAGGAGAACTGGCCGTGGTTTTGTGCTGGATATTCTTGTTCATGGTTTTCTACGGCCCGGGACGTTGGAGCATCGATGCAATGTTGTTTCGCAGAAATGCGCCCGCAACGACTCCATCGACCGCTTAAGCTCGACTCATTGACTTCGGCCATGAACTTTCTGAATCGATTTACGGATCCGGTCTATTGTCTGATGCGCTTGATCTTTGGCTTGAATTTTGCCAGTCACGGCGGCCAGTTGGTGTTGGGCATATTTGGCGGGATGCCTGGTTCCGATAAACCGCTCCTTCAGCTTTGTGGCTGGATTTGCCTTGTCGGCGGATTTCTGATTGCGTTTGGTCTGCTTACGCGTCTAGCCGCTTTTATATCGAGCGGCACAATGGCAGCGGCCTATTTCATGGCCCATGCGCCGCATAGCTTTTTCCCCATCGCCAATCAAGGAGAGCGCGCAGTATTTTACTCTTGGGTCTTCCTCTTTATTTTCTTTTACGGCCCAGGACGTTGGAGTATCGACGCCACGTTCTGTAGGAAATCAGGATCGCCAGCGCCGACCGCTTGAATACGATAAAGACAGTTGTCATTTCGAGCGAAGTCGAGAAATCTCTTACTGTGATGAAACGCATTCTTTTCGCGCTGGCGCTCATTCTCGTTTCGCAATCACTTCTCGCCGAGGTGATGAAAGATTTCGGCAAGGATCGTTTGAACAGCTCGCCGCGTCACGGCGAATGGGTCGATATCAAATCCGGCGACCGCACAATCAGAGCATTCGTCGTCTATCCAGAGCGCAAAGATAAAGCGCCGGTTGTCCTCGTCATTCACGAGATCTTTGGCCTGACGGATTGGGCGCGGAGCTTGTGTGACGAGTTGGCCGAGGCTGGTGTTATCGCGATCGCGCCTGACTTGCTCAGCGGACAAAAACTCGAAGATGTCGATGCCGCGCGCAAAGCGACCTACGCGCTACCGAAAGAGCAAGTGCAAGCCGACCTTGATGCCACTGCAAATTACGCACTTACAAAAATTCCGGCCGCCAATGGGACGCTCGCGGTTTGCGGTTTTTGCTGGGGCGGGGGATGGGCCTTCGATTACGCGAGCATGAATCCGAAATTGAAAGCCGCGTATTCGTTTTATGGAATTGCCCTCGATGACCCAGCGAAAATCGCAAAGATTCCATGCCCGATTTACGGTTTTTACGCCGAAAACGACGCGCGCGTGGACGCGACCATTCCAAAAGCGGACGACCTAATGAAAGCTGCCGGCAAGAAATACGAGCCGGTGATTTACAAAGGCGCGGGCCACGGCTTTATGCGTTCGGGCGAGCCAAACAATCCCCAAGTCCGCGAAGGAGATCGCAAGGCGCGCGACGAGGCGTGGGCGCGGTGGAAGGCGTTGCTGAAACAACTTTGAAATTGGTAGGGACAGCGCGCTGCGCTGTCCGCGGACCATCTAAGATGTTACCTACTCGCAAACGCTTGCCACATGATGTGCCGCTTTGGGTTGATCCGAGCAAAGCGCATTATTTCGTTACCGTCGGCTGCGAGCAGCGCGGGAAAAATCAACTTGCACATCCCGAGGTCGCGGACGGCATCTTCGAAACCGTCAAACATAGAAACGCACAAGGAGTTTGGTATGCACATCTCGTAATGATCATGCCCGACCATGTGCATCTAATGCTGTCATTTCCAGAGACCGACAAGCGCATGCAAACAATCGTGAGCAAATGGAAAGAGTGGACTGCGAAAACTCTACAGATCAAGTGGCAGCGCGATTTCTTTGAGCATCGGCTTCGGAAGGAGGAAAGCTTTCGTGAAAAAGCCGATTACGTCTTAGCGAATCCGGTTCGAGCGTGCCTTGTCGACCGAACAGAGGACTGGCGATATATTTTTACTGCAGAACCGTGGTAGGGACAGCGCGCTGCGCTGTCCGCGGACGCCGCAGCGCGGCGTCCCTACCGATTTACTTCACGCTCAACAGCTCATCGGCGAGCGCGCTTGCATCATAAACTTTGCGCAAAGCTTCGATGATCGCGGCGGAATCGACCGAGACGGCGCGCGCTTGTTTGTCGGTGAAAATGCAGTCGAGGACGAGCGATTGAATGTTGCCGTCGAAAATGATTCCCACGAATTCGCCGGCCTTGTTCACGACCGGACTGCCGCTGTTACCGCCGATAATGTCAGCATCGGAGACAAAATTGAAATGCGTCGATAGATTCAAGTTGGTCTTTTTGTCAATCCAACGCTGTGGCAGATCGAACGGAGGTCGGTTGTCGTGCTCGGATGAACGCTGATATAAACCGGCAAAATCAGTGAACGCGGGAATCTGTTTTCCGTCTTCTTCATAGCCGCGCACCGTTCCATAGGAAAGCCGGAGTGTGAAAGTTGCATCGGGATAACTGCTCGTCCCTTCAACGGCGAAACGCGGCTTCGCAATTTCCGAGTACGCTTGCTTTTTGGTTTCTTCCTGCGCGTCGTTAATCTTTCGCGCTTCACGCGCAGGCGCGTCGATCATGCCTGCGAGATCGAGCATGCGATCGTGCGCCGCTTGCACCGCAGCCGCGCCTTTCGCATAAAGGTCTTTTCGAACCGCAACATCCTTCAATTTCGTGCCGGAGACTAGTTCCATAGCGCGCGCGTGCGGTGATTTTCCGGCGAGCACTTTCTGCACGAGTGGATCGGTCGCCCCAAATTGCGAGGCGAAATCGGTCAACGAATCAGTCAGGCGCAATATTTCGTAATCGTCGTAAATCGGCTCGGTTGAAAAAAGTTCGAGCTCGAGCGATTCACGAGCGCTGTCGCGAAATTCTGGGATCCGCTCGCCGTTGGGCTTGGCGCGTTCGTCCACTGCGCGAATGAGCAAGCGCGCGTATTTGAAAAGATTGCCGACCAATGCGCGCGGCTCCCGATAACTCGTCGTTTTTGGGCGCTCCATTTCGAGATAATTGTAGAGGGGGGCGTTCCTTGCGATGTCCGCTTGCGCCTTTTTGATTCGAGCGTACGCAGCACCGGTCGATCTTAGCTTAGGATCGCGCGCAATCGCGTCACGTAATTTTTGTTCGCGACCTTGCAGCTGAGACCAGACCTCCGGATCGAGCAGGCCGGCAAGATACCCATCATAGCGTTTCCGATTGTTTTGATCGCCGAAGAGGTCGTCGCGTGCTTTTCTTGCATTCTCGAATGAGCGCTCGCTGTAAGCTATTTCCAGCACTTCGCGCCGGTTAAACATGCGCAAGAGATAAGGTAGAAAACGATCACGCATGTCGGCCAGTTCATCCAAGCTAAGTTGCCGATCCGTTTTCCCCGGGCTGCCGCTCACGAACGTCAGCTCGCCGTCACTCGGCCCGCGCGAATTCCATTTCAAGAAATTATTGATCTTCGCTGGCTGCCCGTTCTCGTAAACACGAAAGATACAGATATCGAGATCGAAGCGCGGGTACTCGAAATTGTCCGGGTCGCCGCCGTAAAAGGCCATCTGCTGTTCCGGCGCGAAAGCGATCCGCACATCATCGTAGCGTTTGTAACGATAAAGATGATAAGCGCCGCCTTGATAAAGCGTGATTACATCGGAACGCAGTCCAGTCTTCTCTTTGCTTTCTTTTTCGATGGCCGCTATCGCATTGCCGCGTGCCGCCGATGCTTGATCGGCATTCATGCCAGGCTTGACCGCGCCATTTACTCGCGCCGTAACATCTTCGGTCGAGACCAGGACGTTGAGCTCGAGATCGGCACACTTGATCTCCTCGGCGTTGGTCTTCGCGTAAAAGCCATTTTTCAAATAATTGTGCTGCTCGCTCGAGGCTTTTTGTAGCGCATCCGCGCCGACGTGATGATTAGTGATACAGAGCCCGGTCGCGGAAACGAATGAGCCGCTGCCGCCGGAGTTGAAACGGACACTCGCTTTTTGCAGATGCTCCAGCCACTGCGGGGTGGGCTCGAACTGATATTTTTCCTTTAGCTGTTTAAGCGGTGGCGCACTGAAGAGCCACATGCCTTCATCGGCTCTGGCCACTGTGGCGAGGCCGATTGCACAGACGATCGTGAAGACGAGTTTTCGCGCGTTCGAAAAAGCAGCAAGCATCAACCAGCATAAAACGCTGACGAGAGCGCGACAACTGCAAGACGATTTGTTATAGAGTGTGGCGATGTTTCAGACGAGGCGGCGAAGGATCGAGCGACTCGATTTCATTCTGGCGGGTGCGCAAAAGTCGGGGACAACGGCGCTGCACTATTTTCTCGAGAAACATCCGAACATCACGATGGGCGACCAGCAGGAAATCCATTTCTTCGATAACGAAGCGATGTTTGCCGGCGCGGTCGATTATGAACAACTACACAAGCATTACCCGGCGCTTGCGCCGTCAACTATTGCCGGTGACTGCACGCCAAGTTACGTCTACTACGAGCCAGCGGCGGAACGGATTTGGCAATACAATCCGAAAATCAAATTGCTCGTTCTCTTGCGCAATCCCATTGAGCGCGCCTTTGCGCATTGGAACATGCAAAGATTCAAGGGACGCGAGCCGTTGGACTTCTTCGATGCCGTAAGAGAAGAGAAAACGCGCATCGCTGGTGCGCCGCCGACCGAAGCGCGTCGTTTTGCTTATGTCGATCGGGGATTTTATGCCCGGCAACTCGAGCGTCTCTTCAAATTCTTCCCGCGCGACCAAGTGAAGGTCGTTAAGTTCGAAGAGTTCACGAGCAAACAGCGGGAAACGCTCGTTTCCATCTTTTCGTTTCTCGGTCTCGAGCCGCTGCGTTCGGCGCGCAGCAAAGACAGAAATGTTGTGCCATACGAACGCGTGATGAATTGGGAGGAGAGAATTTTCCTCTACAACCTTTTCGCGGATGACATCGCGAAGCTCGAACAAATGCTCAGTTGGGATTGCTCTGATTGGAAACTGTAGGACCCTGCCAGCGTTCAATAGGAAGCCAACGGCTTCCCCTACAGAATGTCGATCTTGTCCGCCGACGTGCTACTTCTCGATTTCTTTGAATCGTGGACGTCGAGTCGGGTCCGAAGCGAGCAGTGCTTTCGACCGAAAGATGCGCGCGCCTTGCGATAAGAAGGAGTCGCGCAGTTCGTTTGTAAAAAATGAGGCGCCGTTAGGGCGCGGATTAAAATCCAGCAGAAGACGACCGTTCGGTTTGAGAAACCCCGTCCGGATATCGTTGATGAAAAAATTCCACTCGGCGGGAGTCCATTCGTTCCACTCTCCGTTTTCCGCCCGCGTTATTCGGTGAAAACAAACGCGATGCGCCGTGACGAGATCGAATTTGTCTCC
>WNFY01018143.1_pt1 | contig 12922 bp, 5 predicted proteins | sample 5400091 | NCBI WGS metagenome assembly WNFY01 (sample SAMN13153364, study PRJNA577476) | soil metagenome | isolation source: 60 cm soil or saprolite under grassland replicate 1 | place: USA:California | collected 2016-06-15 | reverse complement strand
GTGCCGATGGCTACAACAAACCTTTTCTATGATCCGGTTTTCAAAGACGGCGCCTTCACATCAAATGATCCGCGTGTCCGGCTTTATGCCGTGCAAAAGACAATGAGGGCGATGGATTTGGGAGCCGAACTCGGGGCACAAATTTTCGTTTTCTGGGGTGGCCGCGAAGGCGCGGAAGTCGATGCTGCCAAGGATCCGCGTGAAGCTTTGAAGTGGAATCGTGAAGCGCTCAATTTTCTCTGCGCGTATTCGATCGACCAGGGCTATGACTACAAGTTCGCGCTCGAAGCCAAACCTAATGAACCACGCGGCGACATTTACTTACCGACTACTGGCGCAATGCTCGGCTTCATTGCGACGCTCGAACACGCGGAAATTCATATCGATCTCAACGATCAAAAAGGACCGCGTTTTGATCAGGACCTTCGTTTCGGATCCGAATCGATCAAGAACCTGTTCTTTCTCGTTAGACTGCTTGAAGAATCTTACCAGGGCCCAAGACACTTCGACGCCCACTCTTATCGAAGTGAAGACCAGGAGGGTGTTTGGGATTTCGCGGCCGGCTGTATGCGAAATTATCTGATCCTCAAGGAGAAAGCCCGGCAATTCAATGAAGACAGCGAGATTCAATCGCTGCTGGCTGAAATCCGCTCGGCGACGCCGGAATATGATGGAATCATCGAAGGTTACAGCCGGGCGAAAGTTGCTCAGCTTAAGTCGCTGACCCTCGATCGAACCGAATTGACAGCCAGGAAACTACCCTACGAGCGTCTCGACCAATTGACCGTGGATATTTTGTTGGGCGTGCGATAGGGCAATGAGCAAAAAAGTTCCAGCGCGAAGCTACTGTACCCACGCCGGACGAGTTCCGCGTATGATCCAGCGCCGATTGGAACCATCGGCATCACAAGTCACTATACCGCTATAGGCGAAACGCTTGCCGTCTGAGGTCCAGGCCATTCTGAAACGCTGCGGAGCGTAATCTTCGAATGCTGGGGTTAGTGTTACTTTGCTTGAAGCATCAATCGCTACTAAGTAGACGTAAGATGGAGTGATGGAATTCATGGCCATGCCGTGTATCCAATCCTTCACAGCAATTCGTCGGCTATCCGGAGTCCAACCGAGCAGCGAGGGCCAGACGCCAATAAGATTAAACAAACTTTGTCGCGTCCGGAGACCATGCGATTGAGGCGCTTATTTGGTTCGGTTCGTCTTTTAAGTGTTTCGGTAACCATCGCGATACGTCGGCGACGAGATTCGTGCGCTTGCTTTTGATGTCAGTAACATAGACACCATCAGTATTTCCGCGGTCCGAAACAAAGATGATGCTTTCGCCGTCTGGCAGCCAGGCGGGGGCAAAATTCCAGGCCGGCTCGTTAACGATCGTATGTTCATCTGAACCGTCCGCATTTGCTACCTGAATCTGTAAGTCTCCAGGGCGGCATCCCTTACAGTTCGTCATCTCCTTAACAAAAGCAATCTTGCTCCCATCGGCAGACCACGCCAACCACCCGGATTGCATTCTCGCCACGGTGAGTTTCCGTAGATTGGATCCGTCGGAATTTATGGAGTAGACGCCCGAATTTGAAGTTCCGTCGGTTGTCTTTGTGTTAGCGACAAACACGATGACTTTACCGTTAGGTGAGGAAGAAATGTCAGAAACATCCATCCCCTCATCTGTAAGCCGCTTGATATAGCGCGGCTCGATTTGGGTTACGTATAGATCAAGATCTAGAGAGTCGGGCTTCCTGCGCAACTCAAGCGTGTTTGACACCAAGAGGTGATTTCCATCCGGTAACCAGACAGGAAGGCCAAAGCCTGAAGTATGAAATAGAATCCTCGCTTTCTCTGTGCTCAGGTCAAGAATGCTGACGACGTTTTCTCCATAAGCGATGCGTTTACCGTCGGGTGACCACGCAAATGGTGCTTCGACTCCAGAGAAGAATCGTAAGCGCTTTCCCGAAGCGTCGCGAGTGGACCAAACGTAGACACCGCGTTTCCCTTCAAACTTCGAGACAAACGAAAGAAACTCGCCGTCCGGCGACCAATTCAAATCCAATTGCCAATCGAGAGTCTGGTTTTCGACCACGATTTGCTTCTGTGTACCGTCCAGTGCAATCACAACAAGATCAGACTTGGGTTCTGAGCTGGCCTCGGCACGCGATTCGATGACAGCAAGTCTCTTTCCATCCGGGGACCAACTACATTTTCCAGGGCGGCCACCTGTAGAAACCTCGCGCAGGTTGGTACCATCTATGTTCACCACGCGAAGGTACCTGGCGTGCTTTCCCGGAACGTATGTTGTTAAGGCAAGTTGGTGCTCATCAGGGGACCATGAGAACTGATCCCCGTCGGCTACAAAATGAAAGTCTGATCCATCCGATTTCATTGCATAGAGTTTCGCGAGATTTTCTTCGAGAATCCTGACAACGACATGATCGCCAGTGGGTGAGGGAGACGCTGAAAACGCATTCCCGATAAACCTCTTTAAATCCGTTAGTTTTCGCGCGCCAGACCCGTCAGTGTTGGCTACCCAGAGGGCCGGGTCCTTACCGTATTTTTTCGCGCCCACGAAAATGACCTGCTTTCTATCGGGAGAAAACAACAGTTCATAGGGCAGGATTCGCGGGATTCGTACTCCCTCGATATGTAACTTACCGAAGATCTCCACATCTGAATGATCGGGATTTGTCACGTAGAGGGATTGACCACCTCCGATGTCGGAAATAAACGCTATCTTGTTAGGGGTAGTAGAAGCGTCCGATCCTGTTTGCTCTGAAGGCGGAAGCTTGATTGTGTACGACTGTTGTGCGAGAACGGTTGCGGTCAGAATTGTCGGTAAGAGCAGACTGAGAAAGGTGAGAATGAGTTTTGTCCTCATAAGTGTACCTGGCTTTTGTTGAAGTACTACGTTGCCGCTTCGTCAGATGAGGTATCCCGGGGCGTGAACTCGTTCATTTGTCAGTTGCTGGATAGCGCCCCGAGGATGCCTGGGATTAGTGTCCTGAATTCTACGCCGGCGCTTTATTCGACTGATGAAACAAGAATATCGCACTGCATGCCCTCCGTTGGGCTCATGGCCAGGTCCGATCCAATCCTCTCTGTCGGAAGCGTTTCGACGCGCATCACTTGCAAACCGATTCCAAGCTTGCGCCATACGCCACAGTGACGTAAAACAGCACGCATGGCAGAGCTATCCGCCGACACGAGCCTGTCTCACTATCGCATTGTCTCCAAGCTCGGTGCGGGGAACATGAGCGAAGTGTACCTCGCGCAGGATACAAACCTTGATCGCAAGGTAGCGCTGAAAATTCTGCCTGCGGACCTGGCAGCGAATCGCGACCGGATGCAGCGGTTTGTGCGCGAGGCGAAATCCGCGGCCGCTCTGAATCATCCGAATATCGCTCACATCTATGAGATCGGGGAGAGCGACGGTGTGAACTTCATTGCGATGGAGTTCATAGACGGCCACACCTTCGGTGATGTGATTCAAAGCGAGACTGATCTGAGAAAGATCGTGCGCTACCTGCAACGTGTGGCCGAAGGCTTAACGAAGGCTCATGCTGCCGGCATCGTCCACTGTGATCTCAAACCCGACAACATCATGGTGACACACGATGGTCACGTGAAGATTCTGGACTTCGGCATCGCGAAATTGATTGAGGCACAAACACTCTCAAGCACGGCGAGTGAAATCGACACCGCGATTACCCTGCAGCACTCGCAACCCGGCACAGTGCTCGGCACTGTCGGTTACATGTCTCCTGAACAAGCGCGGGGAAGAACACACGACATCGATCGACGTTCAGACATTTTTTCTTTCGGCTGCATTCTGTTCGAGGCAGTAACAGGTCACAAAGCTTTTGCGGGAGAAGACGCGATCGATACGCTGAACAAGATCATTCGTGGGTCGCCGCCTCCGATCACCGACTTACGGCCCGACGCTTCAAACACTCTGAAAAGAATTGTGCGTCGATGTCTGGCGAAGGACCCGAAAGATCGCTATCAAACAACTAAAGACTTAGTCATTGAGTTGCGGGAACTGCGGCGCGAACTCGCGAACCCTGCCGGGATCGACATTTCTGCGGCGCCCCCATCGATCGAAGCGGCGACTGGCGTTCACCTGAAGAGCCCGTCACCGGAAAGCGTAGTCTCGAGTTCACCGCCGGCGCGCGCCTCCAGTGCAGAGTACCTTATCAGCCAGGTTAGGCTTAGTAGACCCGCCGCCATTCTGACGATCGGACTGCTGTTACTGGCCGCAGCGCTAATCTTGATATGGTACTTCGAACACACTGGCGCTGCCGTCTTATTGATGGGACTGCTGGCACTGACTCTATCGCTAGTGTTGTTTTGGTATTTCAGAAAGAGTCGCGCTGTTCCACTCACTGATAAAGACACCATCGTGCTCGCTGATTTTCTCAACACCACAAGTGACGCAGTATTTGACGGAACGTTAAAGCTCGCCCTGGCGGTGCAATTGGGCCAGTCGCCATTTCTGAACATCTTTGGCGATGATCGCCTCCGTGAGACTTTGCGCTATATGGGCCGATCGCCCAACGAGCAAGTAACGCGTGATGTTGGCCGTGAGATCTGCCTGCGACAGGGATTGAAAGCATTGCTGGCCGGCTCGATTGCGCCGTTGGGCAGTCACTACGTAATCACTCTCGAAGCGATTAACGCTCTGACTGGCGACGCCATCGCGCGCGAGCAGACCGAAGCTGAAAGCAAAGAGCAGGTGCTCCGGAAACTGGGTAAGGCAGCGACCAGGTTACGGGAGAAAATGGGCGAATCGCTGGCTTCAATTCAAAAGTTTGACGCGCCGATTGAGCAGGCCACCACATCATCGCTCGACGCGCTCAAGGCCTATTCCATGGGACGTGAACTCGCTCTTGGAAACAAGGATCGCGAAGCCGTGCCGTTCTTAAAACGAGCAATCGAACTCGATCCTGACTTCGCTCTTGCCCATGACAAACTGGCGGGATCATACAGTAATACCGGGCAGCAAGAGCTGGCCATAGAAGCTTTCCAAAAGGCGTTTGATCTGCGCGAACGATCCAGCGAGTATGAAAAGCTCAGGATTGCCGCCGACTACTACGCGTTCGCAACCTTTGAGGCTGACAAATTCATCGAAGCGTACGAGTTGCTGGTGCGGACGTATCCGCGCGACTTTGTGGCGTGGAACAATTTGGGTAACCGGTACAATTCGGTAGGCCAATTCGAGAAAGCAGCCGAAGCCTGCCGCGAAAGTATTCGCCTTAACCCAAACTGGGTTATTCCGCGAAGTAACCTGGCGCTGGCCTTCATCTCTCTCAATCGGTTCGATGAAGCCAGGCAAGTAATTCAGGAGGCGCTGGCGCAAAAACTCGAATCCATGCCAATGCATTCCCACCGCTATTCGATCGCCTTCGTGCAGGGCGATGCCGCCGCAATGAAGGAACAGATCGACTGGGCCGGCGGACGGCCTGATGAATACCTGGCCCAGGCATGGCAAGCCGAAGTGGCGGCCTTCCGCGGCCAGTTGCGAAAGGCGCGGGAATTCAGCCAGCGCACGGTTGAACTTGCACTGCAACACGAACAGAAAGAAGCCGCGGCCCAGTTCCTCGCCGGCCAGGCGGTAACGGAAGCAGTTTTTGGCCAAAGCGACCTGGTTTCGGACCTCGTCGCCAGGGCTTTCTCCATCTTGCGCAGCCGCGCGGCAGTGGCAATTGCGGCTAATGCTTTTTCCCTTTGTGGCGACTCCGGGCGCGCGCAGCCGCTCATGGACGAGTATTCCCAACGGCTTCCGAAAAACACATTCTGGAATTTAGTGAGCGCTCCGTTGTATCGAGCTCAAATTGCGCTGCACGGCGCCAATGCTGCGCAGGCAATTGAGTTGCTGGAATCAGCGCTTCGCTTTGAGTCGTCCGGAAATTTTGCGCCCCAATACGTTCGAGGTCAGGCCTACTTAAAACTGAACAAAGGCGCGGAAGCGGCTGCTGAGTTTCAAAAGATCCTCAATCATCGCGGCTGGTCTGTGCGCGGGGTTTTGTATCCTCTTGCATACGTCGGCCTCGCCCGCGCAGCCGTGCTTCAAGGCGATACTGCAAAAGCGCGCAAGGCTTATCAGGGTTTCTTCGCGCTCTGGAAAGACGCCGACCCGGATATTCCCATTCTGATTGAAGCAAAGAGAGAATACGAGAAGCGGAAGTCAGCATGAAGCAATACCAGCAAGGCCCTCAGGTTTAGTTCCTCGATCATCGCCGAGCGACCCGCAAAATTCCGGCAAAGGTCATGAAGTCAGTTTTTCGCTAGTGCGGCAGGCCGATACGGTGCAAGAGGTCTTCGAAGCGTGGGTCTGAGCGTAAGCTGTCCCATCTTGGTTCTATCTTGATCCATTGCAGTTGAAAAGCGCGCTGTTCATAAGCCTTGTCGAGCCAGGCAAAAGCCTGGTCCTTCTCGCCCAGGCCCGCATAGATTAGGGCGATGCTGGTCGCGGGCACATATTCTTGTGCGGAGAGTTGCTTGAGTCTCTCGAGCACTGTTAGGGCCTCACTTTTTTTACCTGTTACCGCATAAACGTGGCCGAGACCAGCCTGTGAAAGGGTCGATTCACTTCTCGCTGTTAGCGGAATCGACTTCTTGAATCCGGCAATGGCTTCGCTATACATCGCCTTTTGTTCATAGGCGGCAGGGAGCCAATCCCAATTCAAAGTTGATGACCAGTGAGAGCGGCTCTAGTTCCAGCGCCCGTTTTCTCTCGGCAATCGCTTCATCGCTGCGGCCCATTACCGATAAGTATCCGCCATACCATTGGTGAGCCGTCGCATAGCGCGGATTCAAGTCGATGGCACGCTTGTATTCCCTCTCGGCACCGGTCCAGTCCCAATCGTATGCTGCCAGGACGCGGGCTAGTGAAACATGTGCTTCGGCGAGCGTCTCATCCAGTTCCAGTGCGCGCATCGCTGCCGCCTTAGCTTTAGGCATTGCTTCTCGCGGCGATAGTCGGTTGCCCGGCACAACATAGCTGTCAGCCAAACCAACGTAAGCCAATGCGAAGCGGGGGTCTTGATCAATCGCTTGATTGAAAGACTCGATTGATTTCTGAAGTGCTTCGGCCGTCCGCTTGTTCCAGTAAAAGCGGCCTTTTAAGTAGAGTTGATAAGCCTCGTTGCTCTCGGTGTAATGTTTGACAGATCTCTGCTCTTCGCCCGAAACCCTTAGCTTCAGTTTCTCGATTATCTCGCTCGTAATCTCGCGCTGGACCGCGAGAAAGTCTGACATCTTGCGGTCGTAATGCTCGCCCCACATCTGCGTCTTATCGCTGGCATGGACAAGTTCGACGCTGATCGATAGGTTCTCGCCGCGCTGTGTGACCTTTCCGGTCAGGATCGCGTCGACGCCTAATGCTTTCGCAACTTCCTGCAAGTCAACTTCTTTGGCCTTGTACTTGAAGGATGAACTGCGCGCGATGACTCTGACACGGGGCAATTGCGAGAGACTGTTGATGAGGCTTTCGGAGATTCCGTCCGAAAGGTATTCTGCATTCGGATCACCGGTCTCGTTTGCAAAAGGCAAAACTGCGATGGAAGTGGTTCCCGCCCTGCTGCCTCCGGCAAGATAGCCTGAGTAGGCGAAGTAAGAGACGATAATTGCGGTTGCGAGTACGGGCGTTAGAAGTAACAACACACCGCGCTTGTGTCGTTTAATCTCACCCCAAATGTATTCCGCACTCGATAATGGGTGCGTGTGGCTTCCTTCGCCATTTGTCTGAGCACCTGCGCTGATTTCGGCGACTTCTTGATTGATCAGCACATCTGGTTCGCTCTCCGGCGACCTTTCGCCGCCAAGCTGCCGCACGTCCGCCACAAACTGGTACCCGCGACCAGGCACAGTTACCACATATCGGTGTTCGCCCGGACTTTCTGTAAGAGATTTCCTCAGCGCCGAAATGTTAACGGTGAGGTTGTTCTCCTCCACCACCGCATCAGGCCAAACCCTCTGCATCAACTCGTCTTTTTCTACGAGGCGCCCGTTTCCTTCGAGCAGCACCAGTAGGATCTCAAAAGCCTTCGCGGGCAAACGCACCTGGTTACCTTCCCGTAGCAGGACGCGCCTGAGAGCGTCGACACGGAAAGGACCAAACTCGTAGATCTGCATCGGTGTGTCGCCCACTGTCGCCTTAGCAAAGTTTAGGAAGCTTTAGGGAATTTTGCGGGACTTTTAACCTGTTCACGAGCGATTATCCGCCACGTCCAATTTGTGGTCAACAGACTGGCTCGACCTCGGTGGTGTTCTTGACAACCTCAGATTGCGAACGAATCGTTTGACCCTTTGTATTAGTTACGACCTACCGGTTTATTCCGGTGCAAAAGGAGTAAAGACATGTACAAATCCAGCAGATCAATAATCGCTTTCCTTGGTTTTGCCCTCATAGGCGTGATTGCGGCGGTGGTGCCGCATTCGGGCCGCGGACAAGCTTTAGAAGGAAACGGCGCGATAGAACTCAATTGTGACGAGGGCCCTTGCGATGCAGTGGCGCGAGGTCGTAAAGCCTTCAATGATCGCAACCTCAAAGAGCTTAGTGGAAACGGGCGCTCGTGTGCGGACTGTCACATGCCATCAGAGGGCTTCCAGCTCTCTCCCGCGGCTGCAAGGGCCCGGTTCGATGCGCTGCGGGAAAAACTGGAGCAAAACAAGAATGCGGATGATCCGCTCTTTCGCCCGGTGGATGCCGATGACTTTCGTATAAACGGAGACAATGCGATCGACTTCTCGAATCTGCTGGATAACGGGCTAGTGCGCGTGACGATGCCTTTGCCCCTGAACGTCAAACTCATCGATCCAGCCACGGGTCAACCCAGCGAAGAGACCTCGGTGGATCTCTGGCGCGCGGTCATGCCCGTGCTCAACGTCGCGATCACCGGTCCGGACGGTGTCTTGCCAATCTGGCCTCCGGGCGCGCCCCGTCCCCCCATCATGGGCCAGGATCCCAACGGCCCCAACCGACAAGGCGGCTATCAGCACGATGCGCGCTTCGGCACGCTCCAGGAGCAAGCGCGCGGCGCACTCTTTGCGCACGCGCAGGTGTCTGTCGAACCGCCCTTGAGCAGCAGGGCAAAGTAATCTTTAACCGCGCCTGCGCCCAATGCCATGGCGGCACGTTGCATCCGAGTGGATCAACGCCCGACGCTACTCTCGTGCGCCCTATCGTGCGCTATCACAACATCCAGACCGCATGTCCGCGACCAGCCACGGATGGTTACGCGCCATGTCCGGAGCGGCTGACGCGTAACGCGCGCACGTACCGAATCACTCTCGCGAATGGCACCTTCCAATTCGTCACCACTTCGGATCCAGGACGACTGCTTCTCACGGGCCAGCCGGCGGACCTCGGGGTGATGGACATCACACAGTTGCGTGGAATAAGCAGAACTGCGCCCTACTTTCACAACAACTCTGCGGCCACACTCGAAGAGGTGATTGACCACTACGTTGCCTTCTTCACACGCGTGGCTCGGCTGAATCCGCCACCCAACCTGCCGCCGATTCTTTCGTCGAACGGCCTTGTCGTTGATCGCGGTTTCGTTACTGCGGATGAGCGGGCGGCGTTGCTGGCTTATCTCAGAAAGCTGTAGCTCGCGTTCGCTGAGATGATTTGGTAGTGCCATAATTTCCAAATTAGGGCACTATCGATGATTTAAGTACGCGCTTACTTCCATCGAACTGATGTTTGCGTGATTAGCAGTGCGATGATCCAAAGGATGTGAATAGGACACTGCGCGAGCTTCGGTTCGCCTCACGGTGACTTATTGAGAAGATTGGTAGGCGCGTGGGGATTTGAACCCCAGACCCTACCGTATCAACGCCGTCACTAGTCACCTCGTAAAACGCTTAATCGTTTCCAAGACCACGAACATTAACCGGAGCGGCTAGAGAAGTCACGTTTGCGCTGTATAAACTGATCAAGTTTCAGGCGTAGTTTGCAAAAGTCTGCCAGAGAAGCCGATTAGAACCAGATGTTTTTGGCTTCACATCTACGAAAGTAGCTTTGTTCGCGCCGGATAAATCTATAAACTACCGGGCCCGATGAACACCTGCTCCGTATGTTCAGCCGTCGCTCCCGAGAGCGCTGATCTACCTCGCCCTTCACTCATCTCGAGTCTTACGGCACTTGCAATAAAAACCAGTAAGAGGATGGAAGGGATATGATTCATCACGCGGTATCGGTCGCGGGCTTCATGATCTTTGTGGGAATCTCCTGGCTGCTTTCCGGTAATCGACGAAAGATTGCGTGGAGAACGATCGCCTGGGGAGCGGCTCTGCAACTTCTGATCGGTCTGATTATTTTTCGCTTACCTGGTTCGCATCGAATCCTACTCTGGCTGAACGACGCGGTGCTGGGCTTGCTCAACGCGTCAAAGAGCGGTTCGGTGTTCCTGTTTGGACCACTTGCGGCAAGCCCCGGAGAGTCGGGATCAATTGGCTTCATCCTCGTCTTCCAGGTTCTTCCGGTGGTAATTTTCTTTGCCGCGTTCACCTCTATGCTCTATCACCTGCGCGTGTTGCAGATATTCGTACGGCTCTTCGCCAGGCTCTTCCACCGAACGATGAAAATCAGCGGTGCAGAATCACTTTCAAGTGCGGCAAACATTTTTGTGGGGATCGAATCGGCGCTCGTGGTCCGACCGTATCTGGAAAAGATGACGCGATCGGAATTGTTGCTGGTGTTGACTACCGGCCTGGGGACGGTGGCATCAAGTACGCTCGGAGTCTACGTGGCCTTTCTAACGGGAGTGTTTCCACAGATAGCGGGACACCTGATCTCGGCTTCTGTGCTGGCGATTCCTGCTTGCGTGGTTGTAGCCAAGCTGATCATTCCCGAAACCGAAACGCCGGAAACCCTCGAGGCCGTTCCTCCGGAAGACGAGTCAACCCGATCGAAAAATCTGATAAGCGCAATTATCCAGGGAGCCATGGACGGGCTGAAGCTGGCGGCGGGAGTTTCGGCATTACTCATCGCTATCCTGGGAATCGTAGCGTTGGTCGACAAATTACTCGGCGCCGGCAGTTCGTGGTTGGGAATGAGCGAACCGCTTTCGTTTGTGAGAATCTTGAGCTGGATATTCTATCCCTTTGCCTTTCTGCTTGGAGTGCAAGCGAGCGATGTACCAATAGCGGCTCGCTTGTTGGGCGAGCGGGTCATCCTTACTGAGGTCTTTTCATACAACCATCTCGCCCAGTCGATCTCCAGCGGACAGATAACCGATCCTCGGACCGTGGTTATCCTGAGTTACGCGCTTTGCGGATTCGCCCACGTGGCAGCGATGGCAATCTTTGTCGGGGGCACGGCGGCACTTGCTCCCTCGCGCCGCGACGACCTCGCCAGCCTCGGCTTACGAGCCCTGCTGGCGGCTACGCTGGCGACGTTGATGACCGGATGTGTGGCAGGCATATTCAGCGGCGGCGAAGGGGTGTTGCTCTTGAGAGCGGGCTAAGTTCAAGCTATTAGGCGGCCGGTCTCCAGGACACGAGGCAGGTAGATTCTTGAAATACCCGGTTATAAAAATGGTAGGCGCGTGGGGATTTGAATAGCCGTTTTCTGTCACGGCACCTCGAATTTGTCAGCGCGTACTTTTTGAAGTGAGTGTCCGTCATACATGGTCACGCCTTTTCCTTAGTTCAAGCAGAATGATATGCGACGGAGAAAAACCGGTCACCTTCGAGTTCGCAGGCATCCTCAAAGACCGTATCTTGCAACTGAGTATCAGGTCCACGCCCCAATTACCTCAAATAAAAAGTACGCATTGTGCGAATGGAGAGGTCTCACATGGGGTTCACACTCCTTTTCATTTCTTTAAGTTCGTTAATGCTGGCGATTCACAGTAGTCGCGATAACTAATATGCAGACAATCGTGCGCAATTTACTCAAAAAATGTTGGCGGCTAATTTTAATTTGTTGCGAGTAGACGACTTCTCATAGTGCACCCAATAAGAAAGAATGCGCAGTAGTGGTCCAGCAAACAAACTCATTAGATCTATATAACGAGCGCTTGGAACGAACTCACCCTGAGGGGGCTGGGGGTAGGTAATGAAAACTATGCTCCTTGTGTTTATGTTGTCTCCTGTCGCTTTGGTTAGCGGTCAGCCGAGGTCTGATCGGTCGCGGGATAGATTGTTCGGTCCTGTTCAGACCGTCGTAGAAACATATTCACAATCGGAGTGCGGCCCTGGGAGATACGGCGGTTCGGTGGCGATTACCAGCTATGACCGTGAAGGATACGAGACCACGGAAGCTTACGATCCGTCCTTCTGCTACTCCCCCGTTATCCACTACAGACACGATCCGGACGGCTCGGTGCATTCTTACCAGGACGGCAACCGCTGTGGGGACATGCCGGTCCAAATACCGCTCTATAAAATCTTGCGCGGCTACGACTCATCGACTAACACGCTGAAGGAGGAGTATTACCACGGCGGTGTATTGGTCTCGCGGATCGTATATGTTTATGACAGAAAGGGCCGCCCCGCTAAGAAGAGGACATTCCAGGCAGCCGAGCCCGTTACTGGTGAGAGCCGCTTCACGGGCCCAGCGTCGGATAAGTTTAAGCCCATCGCGATGGAGGAGGTTTACAAGTACGGGACGGGGGCATTTCCTGATAGGGTCACGTTCATAAGGGATGGTAAAGCTCTGTGGAGTTATTCATACGAATATGTATTGGACCCGAAGGGAAATTGGACCCAAAGAATAGCGGTTCAGCACCCCGGGACGGTCCAAGTGCCGACACTCAAGACTGTGACCTGCCGCGAGCTGACTTATTGGACGCCGGGTGTGACGCCCGCTGGAGTCGCCGGGTTTAGCCAGACCCCTGTAGATCAACCGAAGATCCCCCAAGCTCCTCCACTAGGGATTACTGACCAACTCGATCAACTCGCTTGTGGCCAT
>WNFY01007885.1_pt1 | contig 12928 bp, 15 predicted proteins | sample 5400091 | NCBI WGS metagenome assembly WNFY01 (sample SAMN13153364, study PRJNA577476) | soil metagenome | isolation source: 60 cm soil or saprolite under grassland replicate 1 | place: USA:California | collected 2016-06-15 | reverse complement strand
GACGAGCTGGGCGCGCAGGCGCTCCAGCGCCCGGCGCAGCAGGCGGGACACCTGCATCTGCGAGCAGCCCAGCCCCGCGGCGATCTCGCGCTGCTTGCGGTCCTGGAAGTACTGGCGCACGGCGCTGCGCTCGGCCGCCGGCAGGGCGGCGACCAGCCCGGGCAACACCGCCAGATCCTCGGGCGCCACCGTGGGTTCGGGATCGGGCAGCAGGGCAGCCAGCGGCACGCCGTCCTCCCCGTCGACCACTGGGATATCCAGCGACAGCGCCGTGCGGTTCTGGGCCGCCCGGATGGCGCGGGTGGCCTCGTCGTGGGTGATGCCCAGGCTAGTGGCCAGCTCGGCGATGGCCGGCCAGCGGTCGCCGCGCTGCGTGAGCCGCTCGCGGGCGCCCAGTAGCGCCAGCGCGTGCTGCTTGATCGTGCGGGGCACGCGCACCGACCAGGTGGCGTCGCGCAGGTGGCGTTTGAGCGCGGCGATGATACTGGCGATCGCGTAGGGCTGGAAGGGCGTGCCGCGGGTGGGGTCGTAGCGGTCGACGGCGCCGATCAGCCCGACTCGGGCGGTCTGGCGTAGGTCGTCGGGGGTGGTGTTGGGGCGGCCGCGGCAGCGGGCGGCCAGCCGGTCGGCCAGGTCGAGGTGGGCGAGGATGATCCGCTCGCGGTCGCCGCGGTCGCGGCGCTCGGCGTAGCCGCGCAGCCAGTCGGCGACCTGCTCGTCGGTCGGCCTGCCGCCTTGCGGCAGCGCCACGCCGACGACGGGGACACCGGCGCTGTCAGGTGCAACGATGGTGTCCAACACTCGCTCCTTCCCTGCATGGCATCAATGGAGGATCTGACGGACCAGGGCCAGGTGTGGGGCTCGCGCGGCTCCTTCGTGCGCATGGCCCACAGCAGGCAGGTCGCCAACCGCACCCATAGGCAGACCCGCCTGCTCCGAGTGATCGCGCGCGTGGTCGTGGTGGCCATTGGCGTGGCGGAGCACGTCCAGCGAGTCGATGCCGTGCTCGGTGACCAGATGCTCCTGGACCGATCCTGGCGGGTAGAAGCAGACCGACCCCTCTCCCGTGTGGTACCAGAAGACGTACTCGGGTTCCTCAGGCGGGTCGGCGGCCGCTGACATGGCGATCCGGCCGAGGACGTTACTCTCCGCAGTGGCGCTGGTGAGATCTGGCGTGCTCATGGCGGCAACTTCCGCTGCAGGCCCTTGGCTCGAACGACGTCGGGTCTCGAAGGCGGCGGCGCGGCCCGAGGCCACGCCGCCGTTCTGCATCAGGCTTGCGAGCTGCGACCGGACGCGGTCGAGTTCTGCGCTGTGAGCTGTTAGCTCGGCCTCGCTCGCACCCCGCTCCTGCAGCAGGGCGCGAACGAGGACGCGTCCCTTCCGGTGGAGGACCAGGTCGTCCACCTCGTGGAACTTGCGCTGGAGCCTGGCGAGCTCCATCACGCCGCCTCCGGGACGTCCTTCGGCTCCACTTGCTGCGGAGGCGTGGTCGCGGAGCGCGACTGGGTCAACAGTCCTGCGAGCACCGCGCCGGCGACCGCGATCGCCGCGAGCGCGTAGAACGTGATCTGGAAGCCGTGGGTGAGGGCGGACCCGCTGAGCGCGTTGACGCCCGGGTGGGAGTGGACGTAGTGGTTCGTGAAGGTCGTCGCGATCGTCGTGGCGAGGGCGACGCCGATCGCGCCGCCGATCTGCTGGCTCGTGTTGAGCAGCCCCGACGCGACGCCTGCCTCGGCCTGGCGTACGCCCGTCAGCCCGCCGATCGACACCGCCACGAACGCGAGGGCCAGGCCCACGCCGCTGAGCAGGAACGCGGGGAACAGATCCCAGAAGTAGTGCCCGTTGACTGGAAGCTGCGCATAGAGCACGAGCCCGCCCGCGGACAGCGCGAGACCGGCGGTGAGCACCGGCCGGACGCCGATCCGGGTCGCGAGCGCCTGTGCGACGCCCGAGAAGCCGATGGTCGTCAGCAACAACGCGGTGTACGCGACGCCCGCCTTCAGCGCCGAGTAGTGCAGCACCTGCTGCATGTACAGCGTCAGCAGGAAGAACTGCGCGAACAGGGCTCCGGCGAGCAGTAGGTTGCTGATGTTGGACGCCGTGAGCGTGCGCAGCCGGAAGATCTGCAGCGGCAGCAGCGGCGCCTTCGAGCGCGCCTCGATCACGACGAAGGAGACGACGAGCGCCGCGGAGGCCGCCAGCAGCCCGATCGTCGGCCCGGTGCCCCAGCCGTGCTGGGTGGCGCGGGACAGGGCGTACACGAGCAGCAGCAGGCCGCCGGTGATCGTCGCCGCGCCCGCGACGTCGAAGTTGCGGTGCCGGAGGTCTGCCCGGCTCTCACGCAGCAGCCATGGCGTCAACGCGAGCACGATCGCGCCGGTCGGCACGTTGATGAAGAAGATCCACGGCCAGCTGAAGGCGCTGGTGAGCGCACCGCCGAGCAGGACGCCGGCGGCGGCGCCGCTGCCGGCGGCGGCGCCCCAGATCCCCAGCGCGAGGTTGCGCTCACGGCCTTCCTTGAAGGTCGTCGTGAGGATCGACAGCGCCGCCGGCGAGAGCATCGCGGCCCCCAGGCCCTGCAGCGAGCGGAAGGCGATCAGCGATCTCTCCGACCAGGCGAGGCCGTCGAGGAGCGAGCTGACCGTGAAGAGCGTGACGCCTGCGACGAACAGGCGTCGCCGCCCAAGCACGTCGGCCAGGCGGCCGCCGAGCAGCAGGAAGCCGCCGAAGAGGATCGAGTAGGCGGTGATCACCCACTGCAGGCTCTCCTGGCTGAAGTGCAGGTCTGTCTTGATCGAGGGTAAGGCGACGTTCACGATGGCGACGTCGAGCACGACCATGAACTGGGCGACGACGATCAACGCGAGGGCAAACCAGCGCTTGCGATTCTCGAGGGAAGTCATGATTCCTCCAGGTCCGTTGCTAACTATGACGTACGACTTAGCTCGATAGTAGGTTTGGCGTCATACATAAGTCAAGGGTAAACTCGGTCCATGCCCCGACGCACCGACAGCCGCTCCCGGATGCTCCACGCCGCCGCCGAGCTGTTCCGCCAGCGCGGCTACCACGCCACCACCTTCGCCGACGTGGTCCGCGAAAGCGGCGCGCCCCGCGGATCGACCTACTTCCACTTCCCCGGCGGCAAGCAGGAACTCGCCCGCGAAGCCATCGCCAGGGCGGGCGACGAGGTCGAGGAGATGGTCGACGAGGCCGCCCGCCACGCCGATGACCCCGGGTCGCTGGTCCGCGCGCTGGCCCAGATCCTCGCCAGCCGCCTCGAACGCTCGGGCTACCAGAGCGGCTGCCCGATCGCCACCATGGTCCTGGAGCTGGCCCCCCGCGACGAGCAGTTCAGCGCCGACTTCGACCGCGTGTTCGCGCGGTGGCGGGCGGCGCTGGTTACCCGCTTCGAACCGCTGGGCATCGCCCCCGAGCGCGCCGCGGTCCTGGCCGACCTGACCATCTCGGCGTTCGAGGGCGCGCTGGTCCTCAGCCGCGCCGCCCGCAGCATCCAGCCGTTCAACACCACCATCGAGGCGCTCATCAGCGCCATCGACCACGACGCCGCCCCCCAGCCCGCCGCACCCTGAAGTGAAGGGGCGCGCTGGTCCTCAGCCGCGCCGCCCGCAGCATCCAGCCGTTCAACACCACCATCGAGGCGCTCATCAGCGCCATCGACCACGACGCCGCCCCCCAGCCCGCCGCACCCTGAAGTGAAGCCGGGCCCGCCGAGTAGGGCCGTCCGGTAGTGCGTGGCTGCTGAAACTCCGCCGCCGTGTGCGTCCGCGGGTGATGTCATGGCTTCGCTCCGATCATTCAGGTGGCTTGGGTGCGGGTCCTCGCCAGTTGGAGGCCCCCTTGCCGCTCTTTCGACAGGATCACGGTCGCGCTTCGGGCCGCCCGTCGCGCCCGTGTAAGTCCCTGGCCGGGACCCCGGTCACTACTCGGGTACCGGCGCGTCCCGGCTACCCCGATGGGTCCCTCGTGCAGCGCCGTCGTCGGTTCTGGGCAGCAAGCATGGCGCGGGCATGACCCGCCCTGCCCTGCAGGCGAGAGCGCGAGCCCCGGGCCGTCCGCAGAGTGCATCCTCTCCTACTCTGCCGAGCTGACGGGTTCGGTGCCCCGCGTCGACCTTGACACCATCCACATCCGCAAACGTCCGCCTGATGCGGGGTCGCGCTGCAGCGAATCGCCGAACACGGCCTTGGGCCCGAGAGACGCCAGGGCCGCACCCTTCCCGCGGTCGCGCTCGGAGAGTGGAAGTCCGTCAGGCTCTGACGCCGCCGCGCTGCGCTCCCTGGCAGCTCGGCGGCTGCGAGGACCGTCCCCTGGCAACGGTCAGCCTTGCGCCGTTGGCATCGCGCTGCTCTGCTGTGGGTACGCTCAGCTATGGCGACAGCGATGGCCATAGGCAGGCTGTCGCTTCCTGGCTCCCGCGAGGCTGCGGCGCCCGCCGCACGAGTCCGCTGGAGACACACCCATGAGACCTCGCATCCTGATCGTGGCGACAACGTTGGTGCTGCCGTGGCTGATGCTGGCAGGGTGCGCCAGCGTCCAGCCCACCTCTCCCCCCAGCAAGGCCACCACGAGCACGCCCCGTACGACCCGGTCGCAGGTGCCGCCGCCGACCCTCGGACCAACCGGGCCGTCAGCCAAGGACACCACCCGTACAGCCACCCACAGCTGCCTGCACATCAGCCGGCACCAGTACGAGGTCTGCGTCGCCTATGTGGCCAACGCCAGCTACCTCGCCCGGCTGCCGTTCTACAAGTTCGGGCACACCACCAACGCCGGCGTTGCGCGCACGTCCAAACAGCATCTGGAGAGCCGCTACACCGGCGCCGCCCGCGCCCAGATCGAGCGGCAGACAGCCAACTGGCCGCCACCCGACCAGCTCGACGTGTACCTGCCGTCGATCCACATCGATTCGGTCACGGTCGCAGCCGATCTTTCGACCGCCACACTGGCCACCCATGAAACCTGGCTGGTCCGCACCGAGCGCGGCACCACGCTGTTTTCCGAGCGCAACGCCCCGCACACCATCGCACTGGCACGCGTGCCAGGCCTTCTCCTCCACAAATGGATCGTTACCGCCATCCGGTAGCTTCGACGCCCTCCCGAGCTGTCAACACGTAGCGCTGTCGCGTCGCCGGCGACCCAGGGCATGCTGAAGCCGCCACCTCCCACCCGGATCAGCTGAACCTGTTGCACCTGTGGCGACTGCGGCTGACGGAGCAAGCTTCCCGCTCCCGGGGCCTGCCGGTTGGGAGCGGGCATGAGCTGGGCAAGCCACCTGATCCGCGCCGATCAGCGCTCGCAGCCCACGCCGTCGCCGTTGCGGTCCAGGTCGAACGGGTCGGGAGGCAACACCCGGATCGGACCCTCAACATAGTTGGGCCCGTTCCCGGAGCCCCCCGCGCAGTCGTAGTCCCCGATCCCGTCGTGCAGGCAGGCGTCAGGGTAGGCCGGGTCGCAGTTGCGTGCCGGGGCGGCCGTGGTCGGGGTTGCCCGCCGCGTGGTCGGCGTCGCCTTCCGCGTCGTCGTGGTCGGCCGCCGTGTGGTCGTGGTCGCCCGCGGCGTGGTAGTGGTCGGTGCCGCGGTGGTCGGTGGTGCCGTGGTGGTGGTCGGCGCCTGGGTCGTCGTGGGCGCCGCGGTCGTGGTCGTGGGCGTGGCGGACTCGCTGCCACCGCCGCCGCAGCCGGCGAGCAGGCAGGCGAGCACGCCGCCGACGATCATGGTGCTGGTCCGGGTCCTCATGTCTCCCCCCTCGAAGCGACCGGCCGACCCGATCGCGTACCCTCCACGCGAGCCGGCCAGTCCATTCGCACTGCTCAATACCCGCGATAGCTCACCCCCTCTCCGCTCGGCGACGTGGGAGGCCAGGAAGTCCGCGGCCATAGAAGAGCGGCTGCAGTGGACCGAAGCGGAGCTGAGCGAGCGAATCGGCGCCCGCGCGCCACCCACTGTTAGGGCTCACTCCCGTTGGTGATGTGGAGGCCTTGCCGGGACATTCATTGTGGGGATGAGCTGGTTTCGCGTTGACTGGCCAACGGGCTGGGGTGGGATCCTGCCGGCATGGCGAGGGTGCGGCACGGGCTGAAGCTGATGGCGGACTACCAGTGCTTCCCGTTGTGGTGGCATGGTGGCCGCTCGATCGGCATGATCGAGCCCGACACACTGCCACTGTCGGAGGAGCTGAAGGGTCGCCTGTCGGCCTGGGCCGCGGTCTACGACGGCCTGATGCAGACCGACTACCAGTGGCCAACTGCGGCAGCGCAGGCGGCGTTCGTGCGGGACGGCCGGGTGCTGTTGGCCGCACTACGTGACGAGCTGGGTCCCGACTACGAGGTCTGGTACTTCAACGACCTGACCAGCCAGCTCGAACGGTAACCGCGGTGCTGGCGCTGTGGCACGACAGTCAGGAGACCCGCACGACCGACCTCGACCACGTGGCCCGCAGCTACCTGCACGCGACCTCGAACGAGCAGATCACGGCCGACCAGACCGCAGCGCTCCCCCGGCCGCTGGCATCGCTGCTGCGCGGCCTGGTCGCGGAGTACGAGGGCCGCGCGTCGCTGGAGGCCGACTGCGCCCGCGACGCCGACAAGCTGGAGATGCTCCTCCAGGCCCTCGAATACCGGCAGGGTGGCACGGCCACCTGCAGCCGTTCATCGACACTGCCATCGCGGCGCTGCGGACACCGTCGGGGCGGCGGCTCGCGGAGGCAGCGCAGCAGGTCGACCCGGCCGCCTGGGGCGGACGTTCGAGCGAGCGGTCGTCCCGGCCCGAGCGGCCGAACGGGAACGGCTCGTAGCCCCCCCGAAACGACTCGGGCGCCCTGCGATCAGGATGCCGTAGGGGCGCTGTGGTGTTGGCCTCGCCGCTGGTGCAGCTCGGACTGGACGCGGTACGCCTCGGCCAGGTCGAACAGCACGCGGCCTCGGGCGTCTCTCCCCCGCCTGGCGATGAGCCGGCGATGCGCCCAGATTCGGATTATCCCCGGCTTGACGCCGAGGGCGACAGCGATGGCTGGGCCATCCAGGAGGACCGGTACCTGGTGCACATCATGAGGCTACCTCGTCGTCGCGCTACGAAGGATGACCCTGAGCCGCTGCCAGAGCCGACGCAGCCCCCGTTTGGCCGGCCGTAGGACAGCCTGCTGGCGCTGCGGCAGGTATGACACAGCGACGGTCCTGATAGCCGTGGACGAGATGACCAGCCGCTCCCAGTGTGCGGCGAGCGGCTCCGGCTGATCGGAACCGGGCAGGCGCCGCAGAAGCCGCCCGCCGAGCTCCAGCTCCCGGTCCTCGACCGAGAGGTCGACCGTGTACCCTTCCACCCATCCGTAGTACTCGACCCCGCCGTCCAGCACGACATGGACGAACGGGGCCTTGCCGGGCGGGGCCACGATCCGAAAGACCTTGAACCACGACGAGATCGCTCTGATGGTGGGCTCTCGACCCTGCGCGGTGAGACGCTCTGCCAACATGGCGAGACCGGTCGACAGGCCACCCTGCGCGAAGACGAATCCTGTTACGACCGAGTAGTGCGCGGGCAGATAGTGCTCTGGGTCACGCAGCCACGCCCCGGGATCAGGCATCAGCGCGGGCCGCCAGGCCCTCACGCCGATGAGGATCAGTAGGGCCAGCGCGCTGAACAGGGAACTGGCGAGCACGACCCGGCTGATCTCGCGGAATGCCGACTCTCCCCGCTGCGGCCAGCGGCGATCACGTCGAAGCTCGAACACCAGCCCGGGGAGGACGAACAGCAGAAAGGCGACGAACGCTGCCGCCGTCTGCGGGATCACTGCTCGTCTTGGCTGCTCTGATCAGTCGCTGGGGCGGGGGCGATGCCGGCTGCCTGGTCTGGAGTCAAGGCACTGCCCTCCGGAAGCGGCCCCGCGATAGTGTCGTACCCCCTCCGGTACTCGTTCTCCAGCGTCTTGTTCGTCGTTTGGCGCTCCACCTGTTCTGGAGCTGGCCTCTCCGTCGTCTGTCGCTCCGGCTCCGGTGCTGTCCTGTCGTCGGCCACGAGTCCTCCTTGGAGTCTTGTTGTGCTCATCGGCGCAACCTACATCAGCCACCGGACAGGCCGAGCGGCCGTTGGCGTGAGCAGCAGCGCTCAGCCCGGGGTTACGGTCGACCTCGCCGACGCTCCTACTTCCAGGCGCCGCTGTCGACCAGTGACCGCAGCGTCACCGTCAGGTCGCCGTAGGGGACGGTGAGCTGGTCCAGCGCCTCCCAGAGCGCTTGGTCGTGCGGCTCCGGGCTGATGTCCTCGGCTCTCGACGCTGCCTGGTGCCGGTGGACGGCCAGCGCGAGCCGGCACAGCGCCGCCCGGGCGGTCTGGTCGTCGCGCGGGTGCTGCTGGGCGTTGCGTTCGATCCGGGCTTCCCGGTTCCGGTCCTTGGCGACCATGAGGCGCGCTTCCAGGGCCCGCTTCCACCCGAGCGCCCGGCTCCGCCAGACCTTGTGGTCGGCCTCGGCCTGGAACCAGTCACGCCGCCCGGCCTCCCCGCGCCGGTAGCACTCCTGCCGCAGCGCGTCCAGCTCGGCGGCCCGGGTGGTCAGCAGGTTGTCGGTCTCCCGGACCATCTCGACCAGAGTGGTGTAGGTGCGCCCGATCACGGCCAGGTCGTGCAGCGCCGCCCACACGGTCCCATCCGGATCGGAGCGCTTCGGTACGTGCTGGTTGACGGCCTCGCGGAACGTCGGGTCGTCGAGCCCGAGCAGTACTTCGGCGTCCAACACCGCCAGCATGGGTTGCCTCCCCTTCGCGTATCGGCCAGATGTTACCGGACGCGCTGGATGGTGATGAGCAGGCACACGATCGTGGTGACGTCTGCGGTCTGATCCATCACGTCGACAACCAGGCACAACCCGATCGGCCGGGCACCGGGTTCGTGTCGCCCCAGGATCCTCAGCGCGCCCACCCAACAGCCGGTGGGCGCCACCTGTCCCACGACCGGTGAGCGCGCCTCGCCGTGACCACGCCGTCCCGACACGGTCGTAAGGCAGCGCCCACCGAAGTCCTCCCCGACAAGTCCAATGAGTCCAATGAGAGTGTCCGTGATGCTTCTTCACGGCGGTGTTGTGCCTTGATGCGCACTGTGGGCGCCGGCCACGACACCAGGACTGGAGGTCGTGGTGCTCGACGGCAACCGCGGCGACCGCTGCGCATCCCGCCTGGCCGCACGGCCTGGCGTCCGCGTCGGGGCCTGCGTGCCGCGCGGCACCTCGGCCAGGAGTAGATTCCCGCCGAACGCTCCGTCCAAGCAGAGGAGGATACGATGGCGGCGACAGGCAGACGCTCATCAACCCGGCTTGTCGTGGTGATCCTGGTCATCGTCGGCCTGTTGGCGCTGGCGGCCGGGATCTACTACTTCACGACTGCGTCCGGCAAGCTGCCGACGTGGTTCCCGGGGTACCTGGCTGGGTCGACGCACCACCACATCAAGCGGGCCATCGCCGGTGTCATTGTTGCGGTGCTCTGCGGGATCGGTGTGTGGTTTGTCAGCGGCCGAAGGTCCCAGCTCGGCTCGACGTAGCCGAGACCGGCCGGTCCCTCTGCGACCCCGGCGGGCGGACGTCGCGGGTGTGGCGCAAGCTGGTCGCGCTCTTGCCAGGCGAAGAGCTCCCGGCGGGCAGCAGGTCGCCGAGGTCCGAAAAGCGCCTGTTCACGCCTTCGGTGACCGGTTCATGATCGACAGTCCCGGCCCTTGAGGACCTGCGGTTGGTGGGCGGTGGGCGATCTGTTCGAGCATGTGTTCCCCATCCGGCGGGGACCAGACGGTGGCGACCGTCTCTGGTTCAGCGTGCGCGAGACCTCCGCGTTGGGGTCGGCCCGGGTGAGGACGAGCTGTTCATCCTGGCGGGCGTTCTGGCGCTGGATCTGGCGGAGGACGGGAACGCGACCGATCGATCCGACGCCAGCGGGAGGAACCGGCGGGGGACCGGCGGGGGACCTTCGGAGGCGAAGGATTGGTCGCTGGCTACCCTCCCCGCTTTGGGCCCGTGGGGTTGCGGCATCTGTACCCCGGCGTCACTGAGCGCCTCTTGCCGCAAGCGGATGATGCGCCTCGTCGGAGTGTCCGGCGGTGCTCAGTCGCTCCATGATCGCGCGGCGCGCGGTGCCGCGACGCGGGATCTTGGGTATGGCGCTGTCATGTCGGCAGCGGCGATGACGTCACCACCCCCGAGATCGCCAGCTGATCAGCCGAAAGGTCGCCGATGCTCCAGGTCGACCGTGCCATCGTCGAGTCCCTCAACCGCATCGCCCAGCACGAGCCGCTGCGGCTTGCCGCCCTGCTCGCCGCCGACTACCTGATCGTGGTGCCGATCGCGATCCTGGTCGGCCTGGTGGTGGCCGCGCTGCGACGCCGCGACACCCACGCCCTGGCGCTGGCCACCCTCGGCGCGGCCGGCGCGGCCGGCGCGCTCGGCCTCGACCAGCTCGCCGGGCACCTGTACTTCCGGCTGCGCCCCTACTGGGCGCTGCCCACCGTCCACCCGATCGGGCCCCGCGCCGGCAGCAGCTCGTTCTTCTCCCCCCACGCCACCCTGGCCGCCGCCGTGGCGGTCGGCGCGCTGCTGATCGCCCGCCGCTGGGGCCTGGCCAGCGCCCTGCTTGGGCTGCTGGTGGCCGTGGCGCAGGTCATGATCGGCGCGCACTACCCCGCCGACGTGCTCACCGGCCTGCTGGTCGGCGGCCTGGCCGTGGCCGCGCTGCTGCCGTTGCGGCGGTGGCTGCAGCGGCTGCTCGACCGCCTGCTGCACACCGGGCGCGCACCCGCTGCGTCACGGCCGCAGGAGCTGCGCTTGGGCGTGGTCGGGCTGGTGCTGCTTGTCGGGCTGGGTGGTTGGCTGGTCGCCCGCGTGCAAGACCACGGCCTGCGCGTCGCGCTCAACCGCGCCGACGCGCGGCTGGCCCACCACCTGCCCACCGACGCGCGGCTGTACCGGCCGGCCAGCATCGACAGGATCGCCACCGGCCGGTGGCGGCCCACCCGCGCGCGCGTCTACGGGCAGGTCACCTTCGTCAACCGTGAACTGGATGGCGATGTGCACGTGCAGCTGAAGGCCCCCGACGGCAGCTTCGTGGTCCTGGAGATCATCCCCGAGCTCCCGTTGGCCGCTCCCCACGACGACCGCATCACCGCGTGGGGGATCGTCCGCCATGATGGCCTGCACAACTGGTGGGAGCTGCACCCGCTGATCGGCTGGGCCCACGGGCACGTCAACGCGCCCAGCACCGGCGGACTTGACGACTAGGCTCGGGGGGGCCATGAGCGACCCGACAGCCACCAGCGCCACCGGCCGATCCGACCGGCCAGCACGCCGGCCGCGAACGCCTCCAGCACCGCTGCGGGCAACGCCACCCCACGGCGTAGGTGCACCAGCGCGGCGACGGTCAGGGTCAAAACCGCGACCGGCAGACCGGTGGCGGGGCGGTGCAGCAGCATGGCGGCCAGCCCGATCAGGCCGACGCTGACCGCCGCGACCACCAGCGGGCCGCCGAGCAGCCCAGCGGCAACCAGATCCAGCGGCGGCACGCGCTGGCGAACGGGCGGCACGGCCGTGGCCAGCTGGACGAGCCCGACCAGTGCGATCAGGCCACTGGCGACGACGATCAGCCGGTCGGCGGCTGCCGATCGCAGCTGCCACTGGACGCCTCTGCTGCGGCTTGGCCTCATGGGGCTGGCGGCTGCCCGGTCCAGTCGAACCGGTCCTGGGTGTCGGCGTCGTCGCGGCGGGCCGGGTCGGGGTCACCGTGCAGGGCGCTGCGGAACTCCCGCAATCCCTCACCAAACCCTCGCGCCAGGGAGGGCAGGCGGCTGGAGCCGAACAGCAACCCGACGACCAGAATGATCAACAACAACTCCCACGGCCCGATCGTATCCATTCGCGTCCTCGCCAGCACCAGACAGCGGCCAGTTCGCGGCACACGCGCCAAGTATGCAGCAGCCGGCACTGCCCCGCCTGGTTCAGCCCACCGCCTGCTTGAGCGCCCCGCCGCACCAGGCCAGCACGGTCGCGCCGAGCACCGCCGTGGCAATCCCGGCGGCAAGCAGCGGGCCGCCGGCGCCCGACGCCCACGGCTCGTGGTCGGGCACCCCGGGCACGGTGTCGAGCGCAATGCCGCTTCGGCCACGGCTGGCCAGCAGCGCAGCGGTGGCCGGCGCGGCACCGACGCCGAGCCGCGTCCCGCAGCCAGCGGCGCACGGGGGTGACGCCCACGACCGCGACTGCGGCGGCCGAGCCGCCGGTGGCGACCAGCGCTTCACGGACACCCTCAATCAACTCCGAGGGCGCGATGACGGTGATGGCGATAGCCACGATGTTGCCAGTCTCTGCGCTGCTCGCCGGCATGCTCTTGCCTGCGGCGGAGCTTCCCGTCCTGTGCAGGTTCGTGTCGCCGCTCGTGGTCATCTCGAGGGTCGCTCTACACCGGGCGGTGCGCCAAGATGCTCCTGCCTGGCCTGTCTTGTCTATGCCGGTTCGGAGTATAGACGGCGCTCGCGACAGTTCACGCCGCCCCTCGCCACGGACTCCACGGCTCCAGCGCCTGGTCACCCCGGACGTACAGCGGATGGCGCGGCGCCCCGTTGGCCGTCGTGCCAAGGCAGAACGGCCCCCGCCGGCCGTGGGCAGGCAAGTTGTCGTGGATCTCCGCGCCGACCGCCCAGGCGCCGGGCCAGCGGGCGGCGGAGAGCGCCCCACACCACGACGACCAGGCCAGCACGCGCTACCGCCTTGGAGATGAAGTGGTCGTTGGCCGGACCGACCGGATCCTCCACGAACCGGAGCGCGGCCGGGTCAGTCGCCCGGTAGGCGAACAGGTTGACGACCTCCAGGAGCCCGCAGCCCTCCCGCCGGGCAAATCTCCTGCACCTCCGAATCGTCGGGTCATCCTCGCTGGCGTCTGC
>WNFY01006576.1_pt1 | contig 12929 bp, 7 predicted proteins | sample 5400091 | NCBI WGS metagenome assembly WNFY01 (sample SAMN13153364, study PRJNA577476) | soil metagenome | isolation source: 60 cm soil or saprolite under grassland replicate 1 | place: USA:California | collected 2016-06-15 | reverse complement strand
CGGCACCTGGCTAGATTTGGTAGCTTTTTAACCCTTTTAACCTTTTTAACTCTCTCATATCGTTTGAACGTCGTGCCAATTCGTTTTTCAAAAAAGAGCCGGAGAAACATTGTTCGCCAATCTCCGGATAATGCGACAGCCAAGCGTTCTACCCGAGTCCGGTTGCGTCCACGAGCCGACTGGCATAAACGCAATTTTCTTACCAGCGTCCTGATTCCGTCACTTTTTGTTAAACGGGCGGGTGATCACGCACCGCGGCCCCCGCAATTCCCAAAAATTCGAGAAGGCGAGATTTGTATTACGTGGATCGGCCACGCGTCATTTCTTGTTCAGACCCACGAGGTCAATGTCCTGATTGACCCGAACTGGTCGAAGTGGCTCAAGGTAATCAAGCGTCTGAAACAACCGGGCTTCGAAATCCATCATTTGCCATCGATTGATTTCGTCTTGGTGACTCACGCTCATTTCGATCATCTCGACCGGCGCACGCTGCGGCGCGTAGCGGCCGACCAGCCGATCATTGTGCCGATGGGCGTGGGAAACCTGGTGCACGATCTCGGTTTTCACATCGTGCACGAGCTCGATTACTGGCAGACAGTCGAACTGGGTCCGCTCAAAATTTCGCTCACGCCCTGTCATCACTGGGGTGCGCGGTTTCTCGCGGATTTGCACCGGGACTTTGGCGGGTTCGTCATTGCGGCGAATGGCCGAACCATTTTTCACTGCGGCGATAGCGCCTACTTTCCCGGCTTCAAAGAAATCGGTGACCGCTACCCGATCGAAATTGCTCTGCTTCCCATCGGCGCTTACGAAGCTCCAACAGGCCGGGAAGTTCATATGAATCCAGAAGAAGCGGTCAAAGCATTTTTCGAACTCGGCGCAAAGACTTTGATCCCGATGCACTACGGGACCTTTCGCCTCGGCTTCGAACCTCTGCATGAACCGCCGCAACGTTTGCTCAAATCCGCGCGCGAACACAGGATTGAGGAAAAGGTCCTGGTGATGACCGAGGGAAAACCGGTTGTTTTGTAGGGCGTTTCTGTGAAACGCTGCGAAGACCAGATCCCAAATAGGCAGCGTCTGACACAGACGCCGTACAATTTCGTTGGCGCAACCTTCGCCGGCCTACTGGTCGTCTTCTTCTGCCTCATTCTTCTCTGGCACAGTCCCCTCGTTTTTTGGAACGACGATTATGAACTGTCTGTTCTTCCCGTGTTCGCCGACATGGCACGCAGCTGGTCCGAAGGCCATTTCCCAATCTTAAGCCCCTATTCGTGGGTCTGCGGCAATCTCGCCGGGGAATTTCAGTACGGAGTGTTCTCGGTTTTTGTGAACGCCGTCGTCATCGTCGTCTGGAAATTTCCGCTCACATTTCCGCAGCAAGCGGCTGCCGTTTCCATTGCGCATCTTTTCGCTCTAGCAGTGGGCGCGTTTTTGCTCGCGCGCGATCGTCAGTTTTCGGTTCCCTTGTCGATTTTCGTCGCGTTGATCACGTCGCTAAACGGTTGGATCATCTGCTGGGGCGCGACCGATTGGTTCGGCGCCCTTGGGGCTTTTACATGGCTGCCCTGGGCGTGGTGGGGCGCGGCGCGCGCGCTCGATCCTCGGCGAGGCAAATGGAGATTCCTCTGGCCTGCGCCGTTTGTTTACCTCGTTGTTACTGGCGGATTTCCCTACACGGTTTTGATGCTGCTCGTCTTGGTTGCATGGCTGGCAATCAAGTTCGCCACGGCGAATCCGTCCCGCCGTGCGGCGGGCGGATCGTTAACCGGAACGCGAAGCATTTTGTCGGTTGCGCCAATGCTCTTTGGCGTGGCACTCGGCTTCGGATTGTCGGCGCCCGCGTGGCTCGCGATTCTTGATTTGGTCCAGGGTTCAGCGCGCGAATTGCAGCCGGCGAGAGCGCATTGGCAATGGCTTGTTCCGCCAGCGGCTTTGCCCAGCCTCATCTTGCCATGCTGGACCGTTAATTGGTCCGATTTTTCCAACCGCTACTTGCCACACACGGCAACGGAACTGGCGTGTGGGCTTGTCGCTCCGGCAGCGCTGATCTCCGGATTGCTCTGGCGCGCGGGGGCGCTCGTTAGGCAAATCAAATGGGAACTGGTCCTCCTCCTGGTTGTGCTCCTGCTCTGCATGATTCCGACGCCAATGATGATTACGTTTCTGGCATTACTGGCCACTTACGTCTGGATCCCGACAAATTGCGACGTCCCGAGGTACAACTTTTCGCAAGACCTGCTCAAACCAGAACCGCTCGATCCCGCTCGACTTTATCTCGGCATTTATCCGTGGGCGGAGCTTACCTATTGTGTGGCAAACAAACCGCAGCCGGTGGGCGAAGTTCTGCGTCCTGGAAGCACACCGATGTGGGCAGGATTGCATTTCATCAATGGCTACAGTCCGATTCGGCCCGCGGGCGTGGCTCGGGAATTCCAGACTTCGATTCATGGTGAAATCAATCCCAGCGTCGGAGGTTATTTGCTCAGCAATCAAGCCGGCAAAGACGGCGAACTAGCTTTGTTAGGCGTGGATGGAATTGTCGTTGCCCGGGAATTGGATATCGCGCCTCAGCCGACTTCCGAATGGCAAGCGGCATTGGCTCGAGTTCGTTCGGTAACGTCCATCGATTCGCGGCCTGAAGAGCAATTTGCCACAGCGACTATTTCCCGAATCAATGATTCGCGAAATAGAGTGGAAGCAGATGTCGATGTGCCCAATGGCGATCGTCCGGCTCTAGTCACTTTTTCCAGGCCCTACTTTCGCGGATACGAAGCGCGGCTGAGCGATCGAAAACTCGCCGTCACATCTTATCGCGGATTATTTTCAATTGTCGAAGTTCCAGCTGGCGCTCACGGACGGCTTGCTCTCGTTTATCGACCAGCTTGGTTAATTTGGGGAAGTGCGACCGCCGCGGCGTGTGTCTTCGTAATCCTGCTCGCATTCATCTTGAGAGGCAGAGCGAACAACTGAATTTTTGCCACGACTCTGCGGGGGTTAAGACGCAACCTCACCGGCGAATCTTTAAATTCGCATGCGCCTGATGATACGGCTAAGCCTGCCGGTCTTCTTTCTTTTGAGCTTGAGATAACATTCTGTCCACTCCCGGGAGATTCGAGTGGCTTGCTTTTCAACGACTGGCGGCGGGATTTCCAAGTCCGGTGGAAATGGCAATCCCAGAAATTCCAGAATGCGTTCCGCCGCGGCGCGGTGAGACGCGACGACGTCTTCGTAAAAGAGGACCAGAGGCTCAATTCGATTCTCACGAAAATAGTTCGCCCAGCCTTCGTCGTGCGCTGCGATGCGGTTGCACCATTCGTCAATTACCTTGAAGTCGAACCTGGGTATGGCGTTGGGTTGCAATTTCTCCTCGGCTTTTTGAGCCCAGACACCCGTTTGGCACGCCATGGCCCAGGAGACCGCCTGCTCGACATGGTTCCGGCGTCGCATCCAGATGTATTTTGGCTTGCGGAAAACAGCCGCGAGAAGTTGCGCTCCATTCAAAGTTTTGTATGCGGGGATTTCCTGCAGCATCTGGAGCATTCGTTCGAAATAACTCCACATCACGACAGTGCCGAAGACTCCATTGGTCGCGGTATTTTGCCGTAAAACGTGTTGCACATAGGCGGCGCGCGATGGCGCGCCCCAGCGTTTCTCCCAGGTTTCTCCGGGCTTGGACAAAAAATACTCCTCAGGCGAACCGGCCATTCCAGTGCTCCGAAGGATGCTGCAAAGCAAATGCGTTCCGCTGCGCTGAACGGAAGCAATGACGTATGAAATTGCAGCGCTCATTATCTCATGCCGCTGACACCGAGAGGACGCCCCGCATGACGCGGACGGGCCTTACAGTTTTTTGGCACTCTCCAGCAGCTCGATGACGTGTTTGAGCAGACGACTCGCGCCGCCGCCGTCGATGCTGCGATGATCGAAGCTTAGCGTGATCTGAGCCTCGGTCTTGGGAATAAATTCTTTTTTCTCTTCATCCCATGAGGGGACTTTTTTTCCGGCCCCCAGACCAAGCAGCAATGTCTGGTCCGGCAGTGGGATTGGCGTGCCCCATTCCATTCCAAAAGTCCCGAAGTTCGAAACGGTCGCAACGCCGCCGGCTTGCATGTCCGGCGAGATACGTCGCTGTCGGCCGAGATCGACGAGCTCCTTGTATTTCGCGGTGAGATCGGCAAGCGATGTCTTGTCGGCCGCCCGAATCACAGGCACCATGATTCCATCCTCGGCTTCGACGGCGATGCCTACATCAATGGAGTCTGATTGCACGACGCGATTGCCGATCAACTTCGCCGCTGCGCCTGGAGTTTCTGCAAGGGCCAGCGCAAGCGCGCGAACCGCGTACAAACCTGGGCCGGGCTTTGGATCGCGCGACTGTCGATCCTGCAGCACCGGATCAAGATTCACCGACGACCCAATCGTTGAAAGCGGTCGTGTCCAACTTCTCCGCATCGCGTCGGCCACGCCCGCGCGAATAGCGGAAGCTTCATGAGCCGTTTGGTTCTCGATCTTCTTCAGGAAATTTTCGAGGTCCTTGATTGTAACGCGGTTGCCCGTGCCGGTGCCCATGATTCCTGCGAGATCAGCGGTTGTTAACTGTAGCTCGGCCATCCGTGCTCGAACACGCGGGGACATGAATGTCGCGCCTTTCGCCACAACTGGAACGGGCAATCCGCCAGAGCGTGCGCCGTCGCCGTCACGCGCCGCGATCTTCTTCTGGCGTGCGCGAGCGACCTCCTGGTCAGCACGCGCGGGAATTTCTTCTGCGACTTCGCGCTGCGGTGGAGGAGGCGCTTGCTTTGCAAATCTCGCGGCGTCCGCTTCGCTCGCTTCCACATATCCGAGAACCGCACCCACCGGGTAAGTCTCTTTCAATTGCACCGTGATTTGTGCAATTTTGCCTTTGCATGGCGTCGTCACGCCCATCACCGCTTTATTGGTTTCGACGTCTATAATTTCCTGGTCATCCGCGACGTCATCGCCAAGCTTTATTTTGATATCGACGATGGTGGCTTCGGCGATCGACTCGCCGAGTTGCGGCATGATGATTGGGACTTGCGGCATAAATTTCTATTCTCGAAGCAGGGCGCGAGCTTTTCGCGCAATCTCTTTTGCGCTGGGCCTATGGGCCGACCAAAGATTTGGATGATAAGGGATCGGTGTGTCTTTCGCATTAATCCGTTGCGGCGCTGCGTCCAGCAGATGAAAACCTTCGGCCGTAACTCGCGCAATCACCTCGGCTGTTACGCCGCCCCATGGGAATGATTCTCCTACACATAGCAGGCGACCGGTGCGCGCGACCGAAGCGAGCACGGTATCGGTATCGACCGGCTTAACCGAGCGAAGATCCACAACTTCAATTTCAAAACCTTCAGGGGCCAATTGTTCCGCGACCGCGAGCGCTTCGTGCACCATCGCGCTATAACTCACAATGGTGAGGTCGCGTCCTTCCCGCGTGATACGTGCCTTGCCTGTGGGCAAGCCCTCCGTCGGTAGTTTGTCCGCCTTGAGATGATAATAGAGATACTTGTGCTCGCAGTAGATAACCGGATCATCGATGGCCACCGCTTCAATGAGCATGGTGTACGCGTCTTCCACCGTGGCCGGCGTCATGACAATGAGCCCCGGATAATGCGCATAAATTGATTCCATCGATTGACTGTGGAATGGCCCACTGCCTTTAGTCCCACCAGAAGGCAGACGAACGGTGATGGGGACCGGCATATTTGTCCGCCAGTAATGGGTGCCGGCGTTGTTCAGGATTTGGTTCAGCGCGATGCTGGAGAAATCAGCGAACTGCATTTCGACAATCGGTCGCATTCCCTCTATCGCCGCTCCAATGGCGGTTCCCACCATTGCATCTTCACTAATCGGCGTGTTCAGCACCCGGCCCGGAAATTCTTTGGCCAGACCTTTTGTTGCTTTGAACGCGCCGCCAAACGTGCCGCCGACGTCCTGCCCATAGATAAACACGCGTTTGTCGTCGCGGAGCAGTTTTGCCTGCGCCTCGCGGATTGCTTCGAGATACGTGATGCTCATTCCGGGCTATCCACAAGATTGCGCATGGAGATCGCGCACCAATCTTCTTTGTCGCCTTCGGGCGGAGCTTCCTGTTGTGCAGTAGCAATTGCTTCATCCACTTTTGTGGCTGCCTCTTTGCGCCACTCAGCCAGCGTTTCGCCATCGACCAATTTCAAATCAGCGATCGTTTGCTCGGCGACCTTTAAACAGTCGCGTGCAAATGGTTCGCGCTTGATCTCCTCCGTCACGTAACTGGCATCGTCATGTTCGCCGTGTCCGGAAAGGCGCAAGACGGAAGCGACAACCAATTGCGGCGGACGTCCCGCGCGCGCACGTTTAACGGCGCCACCGATTACCTCCAGGCACGCGCCGAGATCCGTTCCATCAAGGCTGTAGCCTTCAAAACCATAACCAATCGCGCGATCGACCAGGTCATGGCACGCGAACTCGCGATCATTTGATGTGGAATAGGCATAATGATTATTTGTCGCGACGATAACCAGCGGCACCTGTTCTACTGCGGCGATATTCATCCCCTCATGAAAGGCACCGGCCTGCATCCCGCCTTCGCCGATGCACGCCAGGCCGACGAAGCCTTTCTCTCCCTTGAATCGTTTGGACATTAGCGCGCCGACAGTAACCGAAATCATCGCGCCTAGATGGCTGACCATGGCAAGCTGGTTCTCCTGTGGTCGCCCCCGATGGATGTTGCCGTCGCGACCGCGCATTGGGCCAAGGCGCGAACCCAGATAAGTGCGCGTGACATCCAACAGCGGTTCGCCGAATGCGGATCGTCCTGCCTGGTCGCGAATCAACGGCGCGAAGATATCGCCCTTTTTCAAAAACAGACCGCACGCCACGCTCACCGCTTCCTGGCCTTTCCCAATGTAGACGCCGCCGGTGATCAGGCCGCCCCGATAGAGACTAACGAGTTTTTCCTCCAGCGTTCGCGCCAGGAGCATCCAGCGAAACGCTTCGAGGAAGCGCTCGTGTGGCAGCGCTGTCTTTGGCTTTTTGGTTTTCGATTGGCGCTGCGCCGTCTGAAGCATCCCGCAATTTTACGCAAGATCGGCCAGCCCGCGCAAAAAAATTTTACAGCGCCGCTATTCGCCCTCCAGGGAGGACAAGGTGCCGATAACTCCAAGCGAGCAGCCTGCCTCCCCAGAAGGAAAACTACCGCGTGGCAAGCGCGAGACGCTGTTGTCTCGGCTTCTGTTCTGCGTTCGTAAACGTTTCGGCGGAGACCTGGTGTGGCGCGGTCAACTTCATCCCTACCAGCTTGCTCACGCCGCGCTCTTCCATCGTTACGCCGTACAGCACGTCGGCCTTGGCAATGGTGCGTTTATTGTGCGTGATGATGATAAACTGACTCTGTTCTACGAAGCGATCCAGCACACGGATAAACCGGTTGATGTTGCCCTCATCCATGGCCGCATCCACTTCGTCGAGAATGCAGAACGGACTTGGTCGCACCATGTAGATTGCGAACAGCAATGCCACCGCGACCATCGAGCGCTCGCCTCCGCTCAGCAGGGAAACGGTTTGCAATTGTTTCCCCGGGGGCTTGGCGCTGATTTCGATTCCGCAGTTGAGCGGATCGTTTTCATCGAGCAGGGACAGGTCCGCGCGTCCGCCGCCGAAGAGCTCCAGGAATATTTCACGAAAGTTGATCCGTACCTGAGCAAAGGTTTCGCTAAACAACTTCCTCGTAGTCGAGTTGATCTGCGCAATCACGTCGAGCAATTCGCGACGCGAATTAGTGAGGTCGCTATTTTGCGTTTCGAGAAATTTGTATCGCTCTTCCAGCTCGTCGTATTCATGAACAGCATCCAGGTTTACGGGGCCCATGTTGTCGAGCTGCGTCCGAAGATCTGCGATAAGCTCTTCGACATGTGGAGGAGCGAGCTCCGGTGAGCCCGGCATCGCGGGAGTTCCGCCCTCCACTTTGTCATTACGCTTCAGCTGCGTGCGCAACGTTTTTTCAAATGCCGATTGGTCACAGCTAAATTCGCGCAGATTAATTTGATACCGGCGCGAAACGCGGTCAGTGAGATTGTCGATCTTCAACTGCAGCTCTGCCTGGCGCACTTGTTCCTTCGAACGCGAATCGCGCAGGTCGTTTAACGAGTTTCGAATGGTGCGCAGATTCGATTCCGCTTCGTTCATTGTTGTCGAGCGCTCCCTGCGCTGTTCGGTGAGCGCGGCTAGTGCTCGCTCAAGGTCTGCCTGTTGTCCGGTTTGCTGCTCGATGGCGGATTCGGCGGTTCGCGATTCCTCTGACTGCGTGGCCAGCCGCTTTTCGAAGTTGAGGATCTCAGCCTGGCGCGTCGCAATTGCCTCTGCAAGCTCGGCTTCACGGGTGCTCATCGGCCGGCGCTGCGCGATAAGATGGTCGTAGCGCTGTCGCTCCGTGGCGACGGTGAGACGCAATTCGTTCAGTTGCTCCGTTGCCTCGTCTTCGCGCTTCGCGACGTCATCCTGTGCGGCCTCCAGTAATTCCTGTTCGCCTTGGTTCGCTCCCAAAGTCGCCTGTTCTGCAGCCAGTTCGTCTTCTAGTTTTGCAATGCGTTCGTCTGCGGCCTGGATTTGTCGGGCCAACGTAGTTTGCTCAAACCGAACCTGGGTCTGCTTCTGTTCGCCCTCCTGGAGTTCTCGCGTGAGGAAGAGAATTCGATTGTCGCAATCGGACTTTTCACGTTCCGCGGTTTCGTAACGCCGTCGGGCCTCTTCCAGCTCGCCGCTAGCTTTTTCCAATGCTCCTCTGGCGTCATTGCATTTTTTAAGCAGAGCGTCGCGTTGTTTACCGATCTCGGAACATTCCCTTTCCAGGGCCGATATTCGCGCTTTGCGTTCGAGTAGAGAATCTGCTGATGCTTCCCGGCTCCCGCCAAACACAACTCCCTCGGTCGAAATCAATTCGCCATCCAGCGTCGCAGCTGCGATTTCGCTGTGTTGTTTCTTGGCAGCCAGCGCGTCCTCGAAGTTCTGAAAGATCGCGATGTTGTGAAGCAATTGTGCTAAAAGTGGTGCGAGCGGTTCCGGCGCTTTCACTTTGTCGATTGCCCACCCGAGCGATTTTTCAGGAGCGCGTTTTCCATGCTCTTTGGTTATGCCATTGGCGAGTTGCGGAACGACCAACGCCACCTGACCGAGTTTCTTCCCTTTCAGAGCCGCAATAATTTCAGGCGCCAATTGCGCGTCGTTTAGGACGATCGCCTGCAAATTGCGGCCCAAGGCTGCTTCGATTGCGGGGATGAAATTCCGATCCACATCGAGATTCGCTACCAGAGCGCCGGCCAGCGCGGGCTTGATTCGCGCTCGGTCATGAAGACCTTTGAGCACAGCCTGCGACCCCTGCGCAAGACCTTCGCCCTCCTCGTTAAGCTGACGCAGAATTTCAAGCCGCGATTCTTTTTCTGCCTGCCCACGCTCGATTGCGGTGAGCTCTTTCTCCATGCTTGCGACAAGTTGCTGGTGCTGCCGCAACGTCTCGCCGCCAATCTGAACAGCGGCTCGACAATGATCGAGTTTGTTCTGCAGGTTCTCGGCCGTCGTGCGTGCAGCAGCGATCTCATCCTGGATTCGGGTGCGGGCGGCCTCTATGTTGGAAACGGCGGTATCTAGACCGCGCCGATTTTCCTCTGTCGTTTCACGGCGAATTTTCAGACCGGAAATCTCCTCCTGCAGTTCAGCGATGCGGCTCTCGATTTCTGACGCTGCTTTTTGCAACGTCTCGCGTTTCGATTCGTGCGCATTTCGCTGGGTGCGAAGGTCCGAGAGTTGGCCAGAAAGTTTCTTTAGCTCTGCTTCCTTGGACTGCAGGGCCCCCTCTGTCTTTTCAATCAGCGCATTTGCCTCTTGAATTTCCTTGCCTTGCTGCGCGCGTTTAGTTTCGGCAGCCGCAATATCGTTTCGAGAGCGTTCAACCAGTTCGTTCAATTCCTCGGCCCGCTGCCGATTGAATAGGATTCGATTTCGGTGCGCGTTAATTTCGCTTTCAAGACGCTGAAGTTCACTGCGGCTGCCCGCAATCTGCGCATCGATTTCTTCCAGGGCGCGGCGTTGCTCGGCCAAATCGTTTTCGCCTGCGTCGATTTTGGTGCGAGTGGAATCTTCTGATTCGCCGAGACGCGCAATCTCAGCCTGACAATGGGCGAGGTCAGCTTCGAGCGCTTCGAGTTGCTTGCGCGAATAATGAGTATCAAGGACGCGAAGGTCGTCGTGCATTGCCTGGTAACGCCGCGCTTTGCCCGCCTGCCGCTGTAACGAACCGATTTGGCGTTTTACTTCCTTAATGATGTCGCCGATGCGCAGGAGATTTGCCTCGGTCGCTTCCAGTTTGCGCAGTGCCTCGCGTTTTTGCGTCTTGTATTTTGTAACTCCTGCTGCTTCCTCAAAAACTGTGCGTCGATCTTCGGGGCGCGAACTCAGGATCATATCGATTTTGCCCTGTTCCATCATTGAGTACGCAGCACGCCCGATACCCGTGTCGGCGAAGAGATTCTGGATGTCGCGCAGTCGACAGGACGTTTTGTTTAGCAGGTATTCGGAGTTGCCATCGCGATAGACACGCCGAGTTACGCGCACGTCATGCCAGTCGATGCCGAGCTCGTCAGCACAATCAGTGAAAGTCAGTGATACCTCGGCGAATCCCACCGGCTTGCGTGCCTCGCTGCCGTCGAAGATCACGTCAGCCATCTCATCGCCGCGCAAGGATTTTGCAGATTGCTCGCCGAGTACCCAGCGCACCGCGTCCAGCACATTGGATTTTCCGCAACCGTTCGGCCCGACGATAGCGGTGATGCCTTCGTGAAAACTAAGGAGCGTTTTGTCGGCGAACGACTTAAAGCCGAGAAGCTCGAGCGATTGTAAATGCATGGTAGGCCAAAACCTCGGGCCTCAGGAGGTCAATACAGCAGGCGCAGAACGGTTACAAGCGAAAAACACACAATTTGGAGGGTTTTTGATGAGGTCCGACCACAGGATATTGGGTATTGAGCGCCCCACTAGCGTGGAGGCCTACGCGCTTACGCGCCTCGCCCCTTGAGATAAAGGGAGAGGATGACTGTGAGGGGTCGGAACAATTAGCGGCCCGGGACTCGATCACCGTCTCCCTCTCCTTCGCCAAAGAGAGGCGTCCCAACCCACGTGCCGCGCTAAAAGTACCCGCCATTCGAAAAAACGACCCTCGGCCGCGAAGCTAGCGCGCACTCTTGCGTTAGACAACTGAATCACGCAGGATGCGCCAATGGCTGATGAATCGACGCTGTCGATCCAACAAGCGGAGCGTGTCGATCATCAGCTGGTCCGGGGAATTGGAATTCCAGCTCTGACTGCCAACATTGTCAGCTCGACAATTGGTGCAGGAATTTTCGTGATTCCGGCAACGGTTGCGGGAGAGCTGGGACCTGCGGCTCCACTCGCATTTGTTTGTTGTGCGGTTGCGATGGTGTTGTTCGTTACTTGCTTCGCAATTGCGGGCAGCCGGGTATCCTTGACCGGTGGCCTTTACGCGTATGTCGAAGTCGCATTTGGTCGTTACGTCGGCTTTCTCGCCGGCATGCTTTATTTTCTCACGGCGCTCGGCGCAGTTGCCGGCGTCGTAAACGTTCTCGCAAATTCAGTCGCGCTCGTAATTCCATTCCTCGGCAACCCCATGATGCGCATTGTCGTCATCCTCGCCGTTTACAGTTCGCTCGTCCTAATCAATATCCGTGGCGTGCGGGAAGGCGCAGGCACGGTCACGGTGGTCACGGTCACAAAGCTCCTGCCGCTGTTGCTGTTCATTGGCGTGGGAATTTTCTTTGTTCATCCGCCGAATCTTGCCTGGAGCGGTTGGCCCGGCAGCAAGTCGTTAGGCGACGCGGTGATCCTGTTGATTTTTGCCTTCGTCGGAATCGAGGTGGCATTGATTCCCAGCGGTGAAGTGAAGAACCCGGCGCGCACCGTTCCGCGCTCCGCTTATCTCGCGCTCGTTATTACGACAGTGATTTATATCCTGATCCAAGTCGTAGGGCAGGGCACGCTCGGTGCTGATCTCGCAAACCATCCTGGCGCGCCGCTTGCTGAAGCTGCGGCCACTTTTCTCGGGAATCTGGGCCGCACAATTCTTCTGGCTGGAGCGACCATTTCCGCATTTGGATTTGTGACCAGTGACATCCTGAGTTCGCCGCGGATGATCTTTGCTTTCGGTCGGGATGGGGCGTTGCCGCAGTTTTTCGCACACGTTCATCCCCGCTATCGATCGCCGGACGTCGCCATCATTACTTATGCGGTGCTGGCCTTTGCGCTGTCAATCAGCGGCACGTTTGAAAAGCTGGCGGTGCTTTCGAACGTCGCTGTTCTGTTGATGTATCTGCTTTGCTGCGCCAGTTGCTGGGTTCTCGTGCAACGCGATGTGCGAGCTGACGGTGCTCAGCCCTTCAATTTTCCCGGAATGAAAATTGTGCCCGCGCTTGCAATCGTCGCGATCATTTGGATTCTCGCGCACGCCACGGCTCGCGAGTTTGTGGTGACGGGAATTGTGTTAGCGACGGCTTCGATTTTGTATCTGATCCGCGTCGAACTTCGTGGAAATCGTAGGCAAATGGCGAAAACCGATTAGCTTCTGGCCATGCGCGACAATTACCTCGAGGATTATTATTCGTTCCTTCGGTTTCCAAGTGTTTCAACTGATGACAAGTACAAAGAAAAGCTGGAGGATTGCGCACGATGGCTCGTAAACAAGCTCACGAGCATCGGGCTGGAGACACAACTTGTTCCCACGCGCGGGCATCCCATCGTCTGGGCGCGGAATAAACATCAGCCCGGGCGCCGCACGGTTTTGATCTACGGGCATTACGATGTGCAGCCGCCCGATCCGTTGGAACTGTGGGATTCGCCACCGTTCGAGCCCGTTCTCAAAA
>WNFY01004456.1_pt1 | contig 12929 bp, 14 predicted proteins | sample 5400091 | NCBI WGS metagenome assembly WNFY01 (sample SAMN13153364, study PRJNA577476) | soil metagenome | isolation source: 60 cm soil or saprolite under grassland replicate 1 | place: USA:California | collected 2016-06-15 | reverse complement strand
GCATCCGTCGTGCCGCCCCCGAATTCCCGAGTTCTTGCAAGCCCTTGCTAAGCTCTGCTGACCGTGACTTACGGTCAAGGCGGGATTGGGGTGCAAGTGGTCGCTGGTTCAAATCCAGTCGCCCCGACCATCTGAAGGCCCCGGAGTACTTGCCGATTTCGGCTGGCTCCGGGGCCGTTTTTCGTGTGAACCCACGGCCAGTTGCGATCGTGCAAGTGCTGGGGGGTTCAGAATTCGCAGGAAGTGCTGACGCCGCAGGCATTTGCGTATCCGAGCCTACGGCGGGCAGTCCGCCGCTGAATGGCGCGCCCGTGGCGCGACGAGCGTGAGGGCGTGGGGGTCGACGGTCGACGTCGCCGTGGCGCCTCAGACCTTCGCGCGTCGAGACTTGCCCCGAGCGCCCGCATCCGATCCCTCGTAACGCTTGAGCTTCCTCTTCAGCGTCGCGAGCCCGATCTCGAGCTCCGCGGCCGCGCGGGTCCGGTTCCCACCTGCGGTCTCCACCGCGGCGAGGATGTACTCGCGCTCGACGTCCTCGAGCGGCCGGGTCCGGCTCATCGGCCGAGGTCGCGGCATCGCGACACGCAGCTCCTCCGGCAGGTCCTCGACCTCGATGCGGCTTCCCGCGGCGAGCGCCACCGCGTGCTCAATGGCGTTCTGGACCTCCCGGACGTTGCCTGGCCACTCGTAGCGGATGAGCTGGTCGGCCGCGCGCGGCGTGAAGCCGGTCACCTTCCGCCCCATCCTCTTCGCGGTCTCGGCCAGGAAGACGCGGGCGAGCGGCAGGATGTCCTCCAACCGCTCGCGCAGCGGCGGCACCCGGAGCTCGATGACCCGAAGCCGGTAGTAGAGGTCCTTGCGAAACCGTCCCGCAGCGACCTCGTCGGCGAGGTTGCGGTTCGTCGCCGCGACTACCCGGACGTCCACCGGACGCGATCGGTTCTCGCCAACGCGGCGGACCTCCTTCTCCTGCAGCGCGCGAAGGAGCTTCACCTGCATCCCCGGCGAGACCTCTCCGACCTCGTCGAGGAAGAGCGTCCCGCCGCTCGCCGCCTCGAAGAGCCCGGGGCGCTCGTGGTCCGCCCCGGTGAAGGCCCCGCGCGCGTGGCCGAACAGCTCGCTCTCGAGCAGCGTCTCCGTCACGGCGCCACAGTTCACCGCCACGAACGGGCGCGCCGCTCGCGGCGACTCGTCGTGGATGAGCCGCGCGATCCGCTCCTTGCCGACGCCGCTCTCGCCGGTGATGAGGGCTGTCGACTCGACCTTCGCGACCCGCTCGGCGAGATCGAGGACCCGGCGCATCGCCTCGCTCCGCACCACGAGCCCTCCCCGATCCTCGGTCCCGGGCTCGAGGTGCGCCAGCTCCTTCTGGCGGGCGCGGAGGCGCCGCTCCGCCGTGCGCAGCGCGACGGTGACGCCGTCCAGCGCGGAGTCGAGGCAGGCTTTCTCGTAGAACGCCAGGTGGGGCTCGATGGCCGGGCCCCAGTCCTCCTTGAAGCGGCCGACGAGGTGGCACGCCGCGTCGCCCTTCCCGCGGCACCGGTCCTCGACGCAGTAGATCTCGCGCCCGTTCGCGAAGGAGACGTAACCGCTCGCGAAGCCGGCCAGCGTCCAGCAGACCGGCTCCTCGGCCGGGCCGAGGTGCAGCAGGTGCTGCTCCGCCTCGTAGGACTCGTGCCAGATCGACTCGACGAAGGGGGTGGGCTTGGCGGAGGCGCTCGCGTCCGGCTGCTCGATCACGACGAGCCCCTGGAGCATGTGGAGCCGGCCGCCAGCGATCCGCCACTCGTCCTCGTTCGCCCACGGGAAGCCCGTGCGGAGGTTCTCCGCCATGCGCCGCCCGTGGGCGTAGCCGAAGCGGGTGAGGATGCCGCGCGCCGCCGTCAGCCCGAGGTTGTCGATGAGCTCCCTGCGGAGGATCCCGAGGGCCACCGCGTCGAAGAGGAGCACGCGCTCGCCGCCGAAGCGGATCACGCCCCCGGCTGGCTCGAAGGAGAGCAGCTCTCGCAGGTCGAGGTCGGTCGCGCGCATGAGCTGCTCCTGATCGAAGTGAGCCGGCATGGCTCATAACGAGCCGCAGCCGGCCGCGCTCTTCCAGGGACCTCTCCATGATCTCGCGCACTTGCGGTCCAGGCGTCGCTGGCCTGCCACCTGCAATCGAGAGCCCCGAAGCTGCGAAGCGAAACAGAACCTCGGCGAACGGGAGCAACGACATGGCGAACGAGAACTGGCAAGTCGACGGCGCGCACTCGGCAGTGAACCTCACCGTCCGGCACATGGTGATCTCGAAGGTGCGCGGGCGGTTCACGAAGTGGAACGCGACGCTCGCGCTCGACACCGCGGACCTCGCCCGCTCGGCCGTGGAGGTCGAGATCGAGGCGGCGAGCATCGACACCGGCGTGGCGGACCGGGACACCCACCTGCGCTCGGCCGACTTCCTGGACGCGCAGAAGTTCCCCACGCTCCGCTACCGCAGCCGCCGCGTCGAGGCCCCCTCGAAGGATCGCCTGCGCGTCATCGGCGACCTCACCATCCGCGACGTCACCCGCGAGGTCGTCCTCGACGTCGACTACGGCGGCCAGGGGAAGGACCCCTGGGGCAACCAGCGCGCCGGCTTCAGCGCCACGACGTCGATCAACCGGAAGGACTTCGGCCTCACCTGGAACCAGGCGCTGGAGACCGGCGGCCTCCTCGTCGCCGACCGCGTGGACATCGAGATCGAGCTCCAGGCGATCCGGCAGGCCGCGACGCAGGTCGCGTAGGGGAGACCAATGAACCTTTGCCCCGAGCTCCGGCGCTTCCAGGCCGAGCACGCCCGCTGGCTCGCCGAGCTCGCGGAGCGGGGGCCCGGGGCCGAGGCTGGCGACGCCGCGCGCTTCCTCGCCCTCTGGGAGGACGAGATCCTCCCGCGCTGCCGGCGCGTGGAGGACGTCCTCCTCCCCGAGCTGGCCCGCCGGATCCCGGAGGCGGACGCCGTCATCGTCTTCACGCTCGGCGATCACGTCGTGCTCCGGGGCCTCGTCCGCGAGCTACGCGGCGCACCGGAGCCCGGGCGCCGCGAGGTCGCGGCGAGGCTCGGGAAGAAGCTGGCGGAGCACTTGGCCTTCGAAGAGCGGACGCTCTTCCCGGCCGTGCAGGAGGCACTCGGCTGCGACCGACTCGCGGCGCTCGGCTGCGAGCTCACGATTCGTGAACAGAACCAGTCGGCGGGCGAACCGCCGGCCATACACCAAGCAAGCAGGAAGAAAGGCAAGAAGCCATGACCTGGAAGAACCGCATCTCCACGCTCGTGCTCGGCGCGAGCCTCCTCGGCGCGCTGCTCGCCGCCACCCCCGCCGCCGCGGCCGAGAGCAAGTGGCCCGGCACCAAGGCGGGCGAGCCCACCCCCAAGGTCAAGGGGGTCCCGGCCGCGCTCGCGAAGAACCTCGCGAACTTCGACGACCTCGATTTCCGCGTCTACACCGGCCAGCAGTGGCAGGACCTCCACAAGAGCCACACGAAGGACGTGGTGGTGCACTGGCCCGACGGGCACACGGCGCAGGGCATCGAGAAGCACATCGAGGACCTGAAGGTCATGTGGACCTTCGCGCCCGACAACCGCATCAAGGAGCACCCGGCCCGCTTCGGGACCCCGGACGGCGAGTGGACGGCCGTGACCGGCTGGCTCGAGGGCACGTTCACGCAGCCGATGGCCGTGGGCGGTGGGAAGACGATCCCGCCCACCGGCAAGGCCTACAAGATCCCGATGGCCACCATCGGCCACTGGAACAAGCAGGGCATCATGTTCGAGGAGTTCCTGTTCTGGGACAACGGCGAGTTCATGAAGCAGATCGGGCTCGGCCAGTCATGAAGCAGGGACGTCCTGCCGCGCCGGCGCCGCGAGCGTCGTCGGCGGCTGGCGTCCGCCCCGCGGAGCCGCTCGCCCGGCGTGACTTCCTCAAGGCTGGCCTCGCCGCCGCATGCGCGCTGGGCGCTGGGGAAGCCGCCGCGAGCTGCGCTGCGAAGAAGGGAGCTGCACCCGTGTCCACGTCCGCTCGAAGCTCCGGTGACGCCAACAAGCCGCCCCGCATGCCCGTCCTCTTCGTGGGCCACGGCAACCCGATGAACGCCATCGAGGACAACGTCTGGAGCCGCGGCTTCCGCGACCTCGCCCGGGCGCTGCCCCGCCCAAAGGCCATCCTCGCCGTATCGGCGCACTGGTACGTCGACGGCACCTTCACCACCGCGAACGAGCGACCCAGGACCATCCACGACTTCGGCGGCTTCCCGGACGACCTGTACCGGGTCCAGTACCCCGCGCCCGGAGACCCGGACCTCGCGACGCGCGTCGTGGAGCTCGTCGGGGAACGGCGGGCCTCCGTCGACAGCACGTGGGGCCTCGACCACGGCACCTGGAGCGTGCTCGTGCACCTGCGCCCCACCGCAGATGTACCAGTGGTCCAGCTCAGCATCGACGGGCGACTCGCGCCAGCGGAGCACCTCGCCATCGGCCGCGAGCTGGCGCCGCTCCGCGACGAGGGCGTGCTCGTGCTGGGGAGCGGCAACCTGGTCCACAATCTCGGGCACGCCTTCGGCGCCTGGCACTGGGGCGAGACGCGGACGCCGGAGTGGGCCCGCGAGTTCGACCTCGGCATCGCACGCGCTCTGGAGCAGCGCGAGACGGACCACCTCGTCCGCGCGCTGGAGAGCGACTCCGGCCGCCTCTCGCACCCGACTCCTGATCACTACCTGCCGCTCCTCTATGCCGCCGGCGCGAGCACGCGGAACGACGCCGTCCGGTTCCCGATCGAGGGATTCGACATGGCTTCGCTCTCCATGCGCTCGGTGGTGTTCGGATGAGCGGCGTCCCCCTCCCCTTTCTCGCTCCGTGAGGCGCCCATGACCGCAGCCCTTTCCCGCATCCCGGAACATACAATCGACCCGCTCTTCCACGAGCGCTGGTCGCCGCGCGCCTTCACGGGCGAGGAGATCTCGGTCGATACGCTCATGGGCCTCTTCGAGGCCGCCCGCTGGGCCCCGTCGGCGAACAACGCCCAGCCCTGGCGCTTCGTGTACGCCCGCCGCGGCACCCCTGCCTTCGAGAAGCTCCTCGCGACGCTCGCGCCAGGGAACCAGCTCTGGGCGGGCAAGGCCTCGGCGCTCGTCGCGGTGGTGTCGCTCGAGCTGATGGCCGTCCCCGGCAAGCCGGACCTCGTGCCCTCCGCCAGCCACTCGTTCGACGCGGGCGCGGCATGGGCGCAGCTCGCGCTGCAGGCGCACCTCTGGGGCTGGAGCACGCACGCGATGGGCGGCTTCGACCGGGCGAAGGCCGGCGAGGCGCTCTCGATCCCACCCGCCCACCACGTCGAGGTATTCGTCGCGATCGGACGCCGGGGCGACGCGTCCGCGCTTCCCGACTGGGCGAGGGCGCGAGAGAAGCCGAACGAGCGCAGGCCACTCGCGGAACTCGTGCGCGAGGGATCGTTCGCCCCTTGAAGTCTGCGCTCGCCCTCGCGCGCCAACCACCACTCACCCAAGGAGCAGAGCCATGATCGTCGTCACCGGAGCCACCGGGAAGCTCGGCCGCCTCGTCGTCGAGGGCTTGCTGAAGAAGGTCCCCGCCCGCGAGGTCGGAGTGGCGGTGCGCAGCCCCGAGAAGGCGAAGGCCCTCGCGGTCCGCGGGGTCGAGATCCGCCCGGCCGATTACTCGAGGCCCGAGACGCTCGCGAAGGCGTTCGCCGGCGCCGAGAAGGTCCTGCTCGTCTCGTCGAGCGAGGTTGGCCAGCGGGCGCCGCAGCACCTGGCCGTCATCGACGCCGCGAAGCGCGCCGGGGTGCGGCTGCTCGCCTACACGAGCATCCTCCATGGCGAAGCCTCCAGGCTCGCCCTCGCCGCGGAGCACCAGGCGACCGAGGCCGCGCTTCGCGCGTCCGGCCTGCCGTGGGTGTTCCTCCGGAACGGCTGGTACGTGGAGAACTACACGGAGCACCTCGACCCGGCGCTCCAGCACGGCGCCTTCGTGGGCAGCGCCGGCGCCGGCCGCATCGCCGCAGCGACGCGGGCCGACTTCGCCGAGGCCGCCGTGGCGGTGCTCACCGGCCTGGGGCACGAAAAGAAGGCCTACGAGCTCGCCGGCGACCGCCCGTTCACGATGGCCGAGCTCGCCGCGGAGGTCGCGCGCCAGGTCGGGAGGACCATCGTGTACACAGACCTGCCGCCGGAGCAGTACAAGGCCATCCTCACCGGGGCTGGCGTGCCTGGACCGTACGCGGACCTGCTCGTCGACTCGGATCTCGGCATCGCCAGGGGGGAGCTCGACGACGCGAGCGGGGACCTGCGGCGCCTCATCGGGCGCCCCACGACGCCGCTGGCGGACGCCGTGGCCGCGGCGCTGGGGCGCTCACGCCCGTGACGCCCGTGTCGTCCATGACGAGGACGCACCGCGCCGGATACTTCATTCGACTGTTACGAACATGCCCGCTCCCACCGACGCCATCGTCGCAGCCGCCCGGAAGTTCGGCGTGATCCGGCCGCGTGACGTCCTCTCGTCAGGCGTCGCGCCCATCCACTTCACCCGGCTCGTCCGCCGTGGCGTGCTGGTGCGAGCGGGGCGCGGCCTCTACTCCCTGGCCGAGGGAGAGCCGAGCAGGGATCGAACGGTCGTCGAGGCGGCACTGCGCGTCCCACGTGGCGTCGTCTGCCTGCTCACCGCGCTGCGTCTTCACAGCCTCGGAACCGAGATGCCCCCGGAGGCCTGGGTGGCCATCCCGGCCAAGGCGCGCGCGCCAAGCGCCGACGGACCACCGGTTCGGATCGTCCGCATGTCAGGGCAGTCTTTCTCCGCCGGAGTCGAGGAGCGCGTCCTGGAGGGCGTCAGGGTGCGGCTCTACGGTCCGGCGAAGACCGTGGCCGACTGCTTCAAGTTCCGGAACAAGATCGGCCTCGACGTGGCGATCGAGGCGCTCCGGGACTACCGCCGGCGACGGGGCAGCGTCGACGAGCTGCTCCGGTACGCGGAGATCTGCCGCGTCGGGCGAGTGATCCGCCCCTACCTGGAGGCGCTGTCCTGAAGAAGGGGCCCACGAACCTCGGCGCCTCGGTTCGCCAGCGCCTCCTGAACCTCGCCAAGGCGCGCGGCGAGGACTTCGACCTCGTCCTGACGCGCTTCGCGCTGGAGCGCCTCCTCTATCGGCTGTCCGTCTCGGCGTACGCGGACCGCTTCGTCCTGAAGGGCGCGATGCTGGTCGCGGCCTGGATGCCCGACGCGTTCCGCGCGACGCGTGACCTCGACCTGCTCGGACGTGGTGACGCTTCGCCGACTTTCGCTGAAGTTGTCTTCAAGGAGCTGTGTCGTCTCGCCGTCGAGCCAGACGGTGTCGAATTCGATCCAGCGACGGTCCGCGCCGAGCTCATCCGAGAAGACCAGCGGTACATGGGGACCCGGGTGAAGCTCGAGGCGCGTATCGCCAGGGCGGTGATCGGCCTGCAGGTGGATGTGGGGTACGGCGACGCTGTCGTGCCGCCACCAACGACCATCGACTACCCGTCAATGCTGCAGTTTGCAGTGCCGCACGTGAGCGCGTACTCGAGCTACACCGTCGTCGCCGAGAAGCTCCAAGCCACCGTCGAGCTCGGGCTCACGAACAGTCGCCTCAAGGACTTCTTCGACCTGTTCACGCTGGCGTCCCGATTCGACTTCGAGGGGCCGCAGCTCGTCGAGGCCATCACGGCGACGTTCACGCGCAGGGGCGCAACCTTCCCCACGGAACCGCCAGCGGCGCTCTCGACACGGTTCGCCGAGGCCCCGGACAAGCTCGCGCAGTGGAAGGGCTTCCTGAAGCGCGCCCGTGTTCGCATTGACGTGCCGCCGTTCCCAGCAGTGGTCGACGCAGTGGCGCGATTCGCGCTTGAACCTCTGGCCGCGACACGAGTGGGGGCGCTGTTCCGGCGTACGTGGCGATCTGGTGGCCCCTGGGTGGAGGACGCGTGATGGATCTCCGTACGTTTGCCGCGCGTCTGGCGGCGATCCGGGCACAGGTCCGCCCCGACGACCCCGATTCAGCGTCCAAGGCGCTGAAGGAAACAGTCGAGTTCATGAAGGCGGAGCACAAGACATTCGACACGATGGCTCGGCGGGAGGCCGATCGGATCCTGGATGGGCTCATTGAGCTGGGCACGCAAGGGGCCGAGAAGGCTCTCCCCGGAATGACGGAAGGACCCGAGAAGCGGTCCGTGACCCGCGCTGTTGCGGCGGCGCGGGAGGACCACTTTCTGGCGATGGACCTCGTCGCGATCTTCGAGCGCCCACCAGCAATCGGCGGCCCGGCTGTTAGCACGGCGCGACCGGTCTTCCTGAACGGGCTCCAGCTGGCGCTCGATTTTCTGTTCGACGCGCGCTCTTCACCGACGAAGGGAAAGGTCTTCTTCGCGAAGTATGGCATCGCGACGTGGGCTGTCGACGAGCTGCTCGTCGCCTTCGATCTCGCGCAGCGGGCATTCGTCAACCAAGCCTACTCTCACATTCGAACGGTCCACGAGGTGTTCGACAAGCTGGAGCTGTTCCACCGCGATGCCGCCTGGGCCGAGTTTTGGGTCGACAAGGGGGCGGAGTACCCGCACTGGAAGGAGCTCGCGCCGGCCGAGGTTCGAAAGAAGCTTGGCCGCGTCGGCCACGACCCTCTCTACAACTTCTTCTCCAGCATGGGAGCGCACATGTCCTTCCGCGGGCTTCAGGCGCGCGGTGGCATGGTCAGCGGTCGTGAGCATCCTCAGAACACGTTCTTTATCGCCGGGGCGCCACTCGAGCACGAGTTGATCGTTGTAAATGTCCTCGCGATTCACGCGGCGCTCGCGTTCGCGGTAAAGGTAGCGCGTGTGTTCGCGGACAAGCTGAACAAGGACGAAGTCAACCAGCGACTCGGGACGTGCGCTGGTGAGTTCCGCTCGATGGTGTTCACGACCGACGTCCTGCGCGCGACCGCGCGAACTGGCGTGGACGCCGAGGCGTTCGGGCGCCTGCTCCGTGTAGCTGACGGATCCGACGTGTAGCGAACCACAGCGCGCAGTGGAATCCACCATGTCCTACCTACCGGGCCACTTCACCCTCGCAGCGTGTCCGAGGCGTCCTGACTCCGACCAGTTCAGTCGAGGTCGGGGCCGAGCGCTCCCGCCCAAGTGCGCAAGGATTCGACCATGAGCGAGATGACGGCGCAGCAGGTCAAGGCGGAGCACGTCCGAGTTCTCGGGGCAGAGATGGGTAGCATCTACAACCGGCTCTGGAACGAGATCGTGCAGGTCCGCTGGGAGTGGACGGAGTACGTCACGCTCTTCGCACAGCCGCAGGACCGGATCGACGTGCTGAACGATGCAGCGGGGGCGTTCTTCTTCCTCGTTCAGCATGCGCTCGAGCAGCACGTGATCTCATCCATCGCCAATCTGACGGATCGGCCGGAGACGGGGAGAAGCCCCCCACAGCCCAACCTTACCGTCCTTCGCCTGCCGGCGTTGGCGAGGGCGGTGGATCCGCGGTTCGGCGACGAGGTCGAGATGGTCGTTGGCGCCGGAAGCACGTCGTGGAAGCCGATCAGGGACTGGCGGCACAAGCAGCTGGCGCACCTCGACCTCGATGTGGCTCTCGACCGACGGGTGACTCCGCTGCCGACGGTTGGAAAAAGAGAGGTCGACGCGGCACTTTCGGCCCTTTGCGATGTGCTCGCGGCCGTCGACAGGAGGTGCTCGCCCGGAACAGACGTTCGCTACGACATCGTCGGACGATACGGCGGGGCCGACGCGATACTCGACGTCCTCCACCGAGCAAAGCAGGCGATCGATGGGCGGATGGAGCGACTTCGAACTGGACGCGCGTTACGCGAGGACCTGAAGTAGAGCGCGACAACGGTCCGCCGACTCGATAGAGCCGGTCAGGGCTTGTTCCGCTTCGGAACGAACCGGATGGCGTGCCCGATCCGCACGTGCGGCAGCTTCCCCTCGGCGACGAGCTTGTAGACTGTCGCTTTTGAGAGCCGCAGCATCCGCGCCACGTCAGCCACGGTCAGCAAGCAGTCGGCGCTCCCGAGTGCCAGCAGCACACTAGCAGCAAAACAATTCGTTTCAGGGCCCTCAGACTGGGACGGCTGGACGCCAGCTGGATCCGAAGTGCCAGCACTTGCCACAGCTTGCGAATTGCCGTCACCGCCTGGACGGTCACAATCCGCGTTTGGGGTGCAAGTGGTCGCTGGTTCGCTGGTCGACGGAAGCACTGCGCGCTCAGATGGTTACGCGCGAACCGTGGCGCGCCCCATCGCGTCCGCGAACCGTATGCGGAAAGGGACGGCGGGCGTCGTTCCGGATACGGTTCGCGGACCCTTCGATTCAGGCTGAGCCCCGGGGCGACGATCGCGAGCTTTCGCCCGCTCGAGGAGACGCTCCGGGACGAGGTGGCCTGGTTTCAGGGCGAGCGGTCTCGCGCTGCCCGCGCGCGAAGCCCACCCCGGCCCGGCTTTGACCGGCGCCTCGACGCGCTGACCCGCAGGTCCACGCCGCGCGATCGAGCACCTGAGTTTCGGACTGCGGCGCGACCCGCGCCTGAGGGCGGCGGCGGCCGCGCCCGCCCTCTGCCTGGGCGGCGCGGGGTGGGACTTGCGCGGGCCGAAGCAGCGGACTATTGTTGAGTACGTACTCACGCATCATCGCGCTCATGGCACGCCCCCTCAGCGACGAAAAACGAAGTGCCCTCCTCGCGGCCGCGATCGACCTCTTCTCCGAGAATGGGACCGACTCGACGCCGACGGCGGCCATCTCGAAGGCGGCGGGCGTCGCCGAGGGCTCGCTCTTCACCTACTTCAGGTCGAAGGACGGCCTCGTCAACGCGCTCTACCTCGAGCTCAAGGCCGAGCTTGCGCAGGTGCTCATGCAGGGGTTCCCGCGCGGCGGCTCGATCGCAAAGAAGCTGAAGCACCTGTGGGATCGCCACGTCGCCTGGTGCGCCGCGTCGCCGAAGAAGGTGAAGGTCCTCGACCGGCTGCTCCTCTCGAATCGCGTGGACGCCGCGTCGAGAGCGCAGGGCGCCGAGCCGTTCCGCGAGCTCGACGACGCCGTTCAGCAGGCGGTGGAGGACGGGACGCTGCGCGACCTCTCCCTGCCGTTCCTCTACCAGATCTTCGCGGGCATGGTCACGGCCACGCTGCAGATGATCGCGGCCGATCCCGCAGGGGCCGCGAAGTACCGCCGGGAGGGCTTCGAGATCCTCTGGAACGCCGTGCGTCGGTGATTTTTTCGGACGACACATGAGCGAGCACTCACGCAACAACCGAGGTGTGAACATGGACCGCTGGACCTCCGCCGACATCCCCGATCAGACTGGCCGCACGGCTATCGTCACCGGCGCGAACACCGGTATCGGCCTCGAGACTGCCCGCATGCTCGCGCTGAAGGGCGCGAACGTGGTGCTCGCCTGCCGCAACATCGAGAAGGGAAAGGTTGCGGTCGAGCGCGTCCAGTTTGCCGGGCCCCGCGGCAGCGTGACGCTCGCTGCCCTCGACCTGTCGGACCTCGACTCGGTCGCGGCGTTCGCGGCGACCTTCGCCGCCTCGCACGAGCGGCTCGACCTCCTCGTCGCGAACGCGGGCGTCATGGTGCCGCCGCTCGGGCGCACGAAGCAGGGCTTCGAGTTGCAGCTCGGCACGAACCACCTCGGCCACTTCGCGCTGGCGGGTCGCCTGCTGCCGCTCGTGCTGCGCACGGCCGGCGCGCGGGTCGTCGTCGTCTCGAGCGCCGCCCAGAACTTCGGCCGGATCGACCGGGACGACCTGAACTGGGAGCACCGCCCGTACCGCGCGTGGGCGGCCTACAGCCAGAGCAAGCTGGCGAACCAGCTCTTCGCGCTCGAGCTGCACCGGCGGCTCTCGGCGGCCGGCTCGCGGGTACGCGTCACCTCCGCCCACCCGGGCTTCACCGCCACCGACCTGCAGCGCACGTCGCCTGCTGCGCGCCTCTTCAACCCGATCTTCGGGATGAAGCCGGTGGACGGCGCGCTCCCGACGCTCCGGGCCGCGACCGATCCCGCGGCAGCGAGCGGCAGCTACTGGGGTCCGCATGGCCTCTTCGAGCTGCGAGGGCCGCCCGCCCCGGCGCGCATCTCCGCCAGCGCGCAGGACCCGTCGCTCGCCGCGTGGCTCTGGGACGAGAGCGAGAAGCTCACGAGCGTGGCATTCGGCCTCGCGCCGGCGGCGGCGAGGACGGCGGCGTGATCGAGGCGACGCCGTGAAGATCCTCCTCTTCGGCGCCACCGGCATGGTCGGTCAGGGCATCCTCCGCGAGTGCCTGCTCGACCCGGACGTGGAGTCCGTCCTCGCGGTCGGCCGCCGCGCGAGCGGCGCGTCTTACGCGAAGCTCCGCGAGCTCGTCGCCCCGAACCTCCACGACCTCTCGCCGCACGCGGCGGAGCTCACCGGCTTCGACGCCTGCTTCTTCTGCCTCGGCGCCTCCTCCGCCGGCATGAGCGAGGCGGACTACCGGCGCGTCACGAAAGATCTCACGCTCGCGGTGGCGGGTGTTCTCGCGCGCCTGAGCCCGCGCATGTTCGTGTACGTCTCCGGCGCGGGCACCGACTCGACCGAGCACGGCCGCAGCATGTGGGCCCGCGTGAAGGGCGAGACCGAGAACGCACTGCTGCGGCTCCCGTTCGCGGCTGCGTACATGTTCCGGCCGGGCTACATCCAGCCGGTCCACGGCATCACGTCGAAGACGAGCCTCTACCGCGCGATGTACGCGGTCGTGTCGCCACTCTTCCCGATGTTGAACAGGCTCTTCCCGAACCAAGTGACGACGACGGAGCGCGTGGGTCGGGCGATGCTCGCCGTTGCGAAGCGCGGGGCTCCGAAGAAGGTGCTGGAGACATGCGACCTGAACGCGCTTGCGGCGGGAGCGTGAAACCCCGCGTTCGAGCTCCA
>WNFY01013366.1_pt1 | contig 12930 bp, 11 predicted proteins | sample 5400091 | NCBI WGS metagenome assembly WNFY01 (sample SAMN13153364, study PRJNA577476) | soil metagenome | isolation source: 60 cm soil or saprolite under grassland replicate 1 | place: USA:California | collected 2016-06-15 | reverse complement strand
GACAAACTATTTCCGCGATCATTGCCCCAGAACCCGGTCACGCGTTCATGGCAACGGAACAAGGCCAGGTGTTTGAATGCCGGGCGAGCGTTCCCAACCCGAATATTTCCAATACCAATACCTCGCGAAGAGATATTTCAACCAGCGAGTCAGTCAACGGGTCAGTTAATACTCAAAAACTCTTGGCGCAGCCGCTGGAAAGCGCCGATCGAGATCATGCCGGTCCGCTGGTAATCACAAGTCTGACGTGGACCAATAACAAGCTGCTCGCCGGCACTTTCAGTCGTGGGGTGGTAGCAATCGAGAATGGTGAGGCAAAAGATATTACTATGCATCCGGTGGCTTTCTTCGTGCGAGCGCTGGACACAGACACGGACGGAAAACTATGGGTCGGCGCGCGCACCAAAAAAGAAGAGCCAGGCGCATTCACCGGAAGTGAACCTTCGGGTCTTGTTCGCAACGATGCGCCGACTGGTCCAGTGATGACCATCAAGACAATTGGCCCGGAGGTGTGGATCGGGACTGACGGGCGTGGTGTCTTTCGGTTCTCAGGTGCCAGGACGCAGCGCCTCACCTTTGACGGGACTGCCGGCGGTTTGCGGTCAGATCATGTTTACGCAATCTTCCCCGATCGAGAAGGTGTGATCTGGTTTGGCACAGACAGAGGCGTTTGCCGCTATGACCCGCGCGCACCGCGCGTTGAATTAGTCGGAGATAATCCGGAAAGTAACTTTGTTCGCACACTGTATCAGACGGCCAGCGGCAAGATTCTGGCGGGCACTAACCGCGGACTTTTTGTATTTGATAATGAAACTTCCACATGGACCGCCGTGGCCGAACTGGCACGGAATATCGTCTACGCCATCGCCGAAGATAAATCAGCTCGTTTGCTTGTGGGCTCCGCTAGCGGTTTTTATGTCGGACAAAAACGACCAGGCAAACTCGAAGAGCAAGCATTCGCACGCCTGGAGGCCAGCTCCGGAAATGCGGATGCAGTGGGCAGCATAAGAGCAATCACCGACTTCCGCGGCGCAACCTTCTTTGCGAGTTACGGCCGGGGCGTTGAACGCCTTGACGACCGACGAGTGAGTTCTATCTGGCCGGGCAACGGAACAACTCGGGAAGTAATCAGTGTCGTGTCTGATGGCGACGCAAGACTCTTGATTGGCACTGCAAGCGAGGGAGTTCTTTCATTCGACGGCGGAGAGATCAGGTCGGAGGCCGTCTTTGCCGCTCTCAAAAGTTTCACCGTTCGAGCGATGGCACGTACTGGTGACGGATCGCTTTGGTTCGGCACCAGCCGAGGACTCTATGTCTGCAGCCCGAATGTCACCTGTGCACTCGCAGTACCCAATGTCGATGCACGTTTCCTGTTAGCCCATGCAGCAGACAAAGTCAACGAAGTGTTGTGCGGCACAACGGGAAACGGATTGCTCAGGATACTGCTCGATCCAAAACTGGGGCCGATTGTTGCGCAACTCGACTCCGAACAGGGCTTACCATCGCAAAATGTCTTCGCGGTTTTACCCCAGCGACTCGGGGACAACAGTGATCTGTTATTGATTGCCACGAGCCGTGGGGTTGCCCGATATGAACCGGGCACAGTGGAGCCGACACTATTCGTAACGCGGATAATCAGCAAGCGGGTACACAGTCCGGGCGAATTGCAGGCGGGGCTTAGCCTGGAGTACCCGCAGAACAGTTTGCTGCTCGAGGTCACGGCGATGAGCAGCCGGACATACCCTGAACAGTTTCAATATGCATTCACGCTGGTCGACAGCAGCGGCCACTCGATCAAACAGAAACTTTCACGCGACTCGCAGTTTACGATGGAGGGACTGAAGCCGGGTAAGTACACAGTCACGGCACGTGCGTTCACAAAAGACCTGATCTCATCGGCGCCGTTGAGTTTTGAATTCAGCGTTGCCAGGGCACCCTTCCCCTGGACCTCAACGGCGCTGGCCATTCTACTGGCGATGGCTTTGTTGGCTTTGCTTTGGGCCATTCTCGAAAGGCGCAGAATCGTGGCGACCAGCGCGGCGTTGGTGGAGGCAAACCGTGAATTGGCCGGCGCTCGCTTGAACCTTGCTAACGAAGCTGAGCGCGAACGGCGGCGAATCGCTCGCGACTTGCACGATCAAACTCTCGCGGACCTCAGACACCTGGCGTTACTTACGGATCAACTCAAGACTGACGGCGATCGCGCTGACACTCGATCTCAGTCGTCGACTTTGCGCCAGGAGGTCGAGTCAATTTCCCAGGAAGTACGCCGGATCTGTGAAGACCTCAGTCCTTCAGTTTTGCAGAACGTCGGTTTTGCGGCGGCGCTCGAATTTGCACTGTCACACGCCGTGCAAGATGCTCCGTTAGAAAAGAGGTTCGAATACGAGTTTCACTGTGACGACTCTCTTGAGGAACGCAGCCGACTGGCGCCGAGTGAACAAATGCAGATTTATCGTATTGTGCAAGAGGCGGTGAACAATATTTGGCGCCACGCAGAGGCGACTGAGGTAAAGATGTTTGTCAGCTCGTCGCTGGCAGGTGAGTTCGTATTGCGACTCGAAGATAATGGCCGCGCCTTCGCTTCGCCGGGCAACAATTCTGAAGGACGTGGTCTTGCCAACATGCGTGCGCGCGCAGGCTTGATCGATGCAAATCTTCTATGGGAAAAACGCGAAGGAGGCGGTACCGTGTTCACGCTGGAGAAGGAAGGCTCCGATAGGTGACAACGCAAATCACCGGTCATATATCATTGGCACATATATGCTGACGGATATTCTAGAAATTGCTCCAGAAGTCGCGGCCGCTCTCGCCTCGAATGAACCTGTCGTTGCCCTGGAATCGACCGTGATTGCACACGGCCTGCCACGCCCGCAAAATCTAACCACCGCACTTCGTTTACAAGAGATCGTGCATGATGCCGGCGCGGTCCCCGCCACAGTCGCCATCTTACAGGGCAAGCTTCGAGTCGGGCTTAGCAACAACGAACTAAGACAATTGGCAGTCACTAACGAGATTAGGAAAATCAGCACGCGTGATCTTCCTATCGCCGTCGCGCAAAACCTAAACGGAGCGACCACAGTTGCTACGACCACGCGGATCGCCCATCGTGCGGGAATCAGGGTGTTCGCGACAGGCGGCATTGGCGGAGTTCATCGTGGCTCGTTGCCGGATGTCTCGGCGGACCTGCCCGAGTTGGCGCGAACTCCGATCGTAGTTGTCTGTTCTGGGGCGAAAATCGTTTTGGATCTGCCGGCGACCCGTGAATGGTTGGAAACACACGGCATCACAATCGTGGGCTATCAATGCGACACGATGCCGGCGTTCTACTCGCGGCGGAGTGGTCTTCCGGTTGATGTGCGGGCAAACGGTGCCGCGGAAGTTGCCAAACTCTTTCGCGCGCAGGAAGCTTTGGGAATTAACGCTGCCCTGCTCGTTACGGTGCCCGTGCCAACAGACTTTGAGATTCCTTCCGAGCAGTTGAATAGAGTTCTCGACGATGCGCTTCAGGAAGCGGATCATGGTCGTGTTTCAGGCGGTGACCTTACACCGTTTCTTTTGGCCCACATGGCAAAAAGCAGCGAGGGCGCCACGCTCCGGGCAAATATTGCGTTGCTTGAAAACAATGCACGTGTCGCTGCGGAGATTGCGCGGGCTTTAGTTTGAGAGTCATCAATCTTCAATGGCGCCGCAAATGAAAATTAACGACCAGACAATTACGCTAACGGCGTTCACCAATTTCAGCCCAGGGTTGCAGCAACCCTGGGTCCATAGTGATTCGCCAGTCGTAACGCCGAAGGTGTTGGCGAATGTCACGCAACCAGTTTGCCAACTCTTTCAGAGTTATATCTAATCGTTGCCCTTCTAGCCCAGGGTTGCTGCAACCCTGGGCTGAAATTAGCGAACGCCGCTGGCGTAAAGAAATCCAGGTGACGCTATTTCATAAGAGCCTCTAAAGCCACGGTGTGGGTGAAAGTCTCCGGAACAAAGCGCATAGAAAATAGGCTCGGACTAGTTCCCTAGACGGGAGGCTGTTCAGCCGGGAACCCAGGCTCACTCACGACTCTAAAATTTCATCCTTTGGAGATCCAGAGAATCACACTACCATCTCAAGGTGAACCAGTGAGATGCGGGCAAAAACGAGCGGCCCGACGGCCATTATGCTACTCTAGGCGCCCCACGAGAGATTCTATTAGGAGGTTCTGATGGCTGACGATAAAGAAAAGAAAGAATGTAAGAACCCTGTTTGTACTTGTCCTCCGCAGCCGGACGGCAAGTACTGTAGTGCGTCGTGTGAAGGCGCTGGCAAGACAATTGAACTGGATTGCGACTGCGGCCACCCCGAATGCGGCGGTAATTTCTAACGCAACGGCATTCTTCAGTTAAAAGTTTGTTCGTTCAAAAAAGAGGCGCTCACCGAGCGCCTCTTTTTCTTCGCCACTATCTTGACAGCCAGGACAAATTCCGGTTTCGATCACCCTATCTGGTTTTACTTACCCGCGAGCTGGAGGAATTGCCCCGCTAGTTTTGGCCCAGTACCTTCGTCCTCATGTTTGAAAAATACATATGAAGTGGTCCAGTTCTGAGCTCGAATGCGCCGCAACCACTCAGCCAGATCCGCTTCAGAGTAGTTAACGCGGCGCAAACGCAAATAGCCCCAGTCAGCCGTTTTATCTAAATGCGTCACGGGCAGGTCGTCAGTGTCAGAGATACAGAGCGCCCGATTCTGACGACGCAGAAGCTCCAGGACGTCGTCGTCAAACCAGGTGGGATGGCGAAACTCAAACGTCGCATGCGTCTCATGAGGTAAATGCTGCAAAAAGCTTTCCAGACGCACGAGGTCTTTTTTCATATTTGGAGGGAGTTGAAAAAGAACCGGCCCCAAACGATCGCCGAGAGCAGACGCGGTCTCGAGTAAATACTTTGTTTCCTCGTGAGCCTCCTTCAGTCGCTTGAAGTGGGTGATCCTTTGCGAGGCTTTCACAGAGAAACGGAAGTAGTCAGGAACTTGCTCTTTCCACTTCTCCAACATGCTGCGCTGAGGTAAACGGTAGAAGGTGTTGTTTATTTCGACGGCGCGCAACTTCGTTGCGTAATACGACAACATGTCCTTTGCCGGCAGTTTCTCCGGATAGAAACTTCCCTTCCACTCCTTGTAACTATATCCGCTGGTGCCAACGTACAGGTTCATATAAGGTTGAGCGCGAAGACCGCAACGATACAGCCGGCAATTGTTGTCGCGTCAAGCTAAACTATGGTACACACTTTCACGCAACACCGAGCGCTTTGACCGGAAGATTCTAGCCTAGTATGTCTCCAGCCACTACAAACATTGAATCTCTGCAACAGGAAGACCGGGTCTTTCCACCACCAGTAGCTTTTTCCGAGAACGCCCACATCAAATCGATGTCAGAACTGGAGCAGTTGCGCGCTGAAGCGACTGCCGATCCAGAAGGTTTCTGGGCGCGCATGGCGGAGGAGCTGCACTGGTTCAGGAAGTGGGACACGGTGCTGAAGTGGGAAGCGCCACACGCCCAATGGTTCGGTGGTGGCAAGATTAACGTTTCCTACAATTGCCTGGATCGGCATCTCTCAACCTGGCGGCGAAATAAGGCTGCACTTATCTGGGAAGGCGAGCCCGGCGACCAGCGCACCTTTACTTATCAGCAACTTCATTCCGAGGTATGCAAATTTGCGAACGTGCTAAAGCGCGCTGGTATTGCGCGGGGCGATCGCGTCGCGCTTTACATGCCGCTCATTCCAGAGCTTGCGATTGCCATGCTCGCATGTACGCGCATCGGCGCCACGCACTCAGTCGTCTTTGGCGGATTCTCGAGTACCGCGTTGATAGATCGGATCAATGATGCGAGTTGCAAACTCGTAGTCACGGCCGATGGTGGCTGGCGGCGAGGCAGCGAAGTAAAACTGAAAATCGCCGTGGACGAAGCGCTCAAAGACACGCCTTCTGTTAAGACCTGTATTGTTGTAAGACGCACCGGCACGCCATTGCATATGGAGGCAGGTCGTGATTACTGGTGGCACGAGCTAATGGAAACTGTGGGTGCAAACTGCGCTGCTGAACAATTGGACAGCGAGCATCCGCTTTACATTCTTTACACCTCGGGGACCACGGGCCGACCAAAGGGCATTCTTCACACGACCGCGGGTTATCTGCTGCAGGCGCACCTCACAACAAAATGGGTTTTCGACCTCAAAGACGAAGACATTTACTGGTGTACGGCTGACATCGGCTGGGTAACCGGACACAGCTATGTCGTCTATGGTCCCCTCTCAAATGGGGCGACTGTGGTGATGTATGAAGGTGCGCCCAATTTTCCTGAACCGGATCGCTTCTGGAGCATCATTGAGCGTCATCGCGTCAATATTTTCTATACTGCGCCTACGGCAATCCGCGCCTTTATCAAGTGGGGCGAACATTGGCCCCTGAAACACGATCTCTCGAGCTTGAGATTGCTGGGCACGGTCGGAGAGCCGATTAATCCTGAAGCCTGGATGTGGTATCGCGAAATGATCGGGAAGGGTCGTTGCCCAATCGTAGACACGTGGTGGCAGACAGAGACCGGCGCGATAATGATAACGCCGCTGCCTGGGGCTACGCCGACAAAGCCTGGGTCAGCAACGATGCCCTTTCCGGGCATCGAGGCCGATGTGATGACGCGCGAAGGCAAAGCCGTCCAGGCGAACGAGGGCGGTTACCTCGTTATCAAACGGCCCTGGCCTTCGATGCTCAGAACAATCTGGGGTGATGACGAACGTTACCGCGAACAATACTATCGACGATGTGATAAATGTCAGCGGCCATCGCCTGGGTACCGCTGAGGTGGAGAGCGCGCTCGTCTCTCATGAGGCTGTCGCTGAAGCCGCCGTTGTGGCGCGGCCTGACGAATTGAAAGGGTCAGCTATCGTCGCTTTCGTGACCCTCGAAGGCTCTCACACCGCCTCGGATCTTCTCAACCAGGAATTGCGCGCTCACGTTGTCAAAGAAATCGGTGCTCTCGCTCGACCTGATGAAATAAGGTTCACCGATTCATTGCCAAAAACCAGATCGGGGAAGATCATGCGCAGACTCTTACGCGAGATAGCCACTAGCGGGTCGGTTGCAGGCGACGTGACGACGCTGGAAGATTTCTCGGTGCTGGAGAAGCTGAGGACGGAGGAGGAGTAAGACGCGCTTTCAAAGTTGCGATTCCGAGGACTTGAGGACTAACGTCCGAATCGAAACTGCAAACCAACATTTTTAGTTTTACGATCTGGCCCTTTAACCAAGGAGTTTTTCAAGCTATGCCCCGTCAAATAGAATCCGAATCGCGCTCTGGGCCACGTTATCTGGCCAGCCTGGAAATCCGCGCTGAATGGGATGAGCCCGGTGGCACTCACATCGTTGCCGAGGGTATTACGGAAAATGTTGGTCCCGAAGGGACGCTGGTCCATCTGCCACGAAAGCTACCTGACGTGGGTAGCCGAGTGCATTTGGAAGTTCAAGGCGAAACCGGGCAAAAGCTGCAGGTAATTGCCGAGGTACTGCGGATTGAACGCAATCCCGGTCACCCGCTGGCAGCCCTGCAATTGATGGGCGAAACTGATGAATGGAGAGGACTAATTTGGGAGCCCGCCGCTCCGCGTATTGCCCCACCTCCCCCGGTGGCGGAGGAAGAGGAAGAAGAGACGGACGAGGATGATGACCTGACTCATTAAGGACCTTTTCATGACATACACTGACAACGACGTGCCTTCTCACGAGAGGAGGCGCTATCCTCGGTATTACGTAACTTCACGTCTCACCATGGCGATCGAGGACGAGAGTTTGAAAGAGTCGCTTGGTCTCGGCGAACCGGGAGACATTAGCCTGGGAGGAGTAAGAGTAAGAAACCTTCCCGCCTGTCCGAATGTCAGGGTCGGCGATCGACTCGGATTGTTATTGCTTGATGCAGAAGATGCCCTGACTTTGAAAGGGGATGTAGTCCATCATGGGACGGTCGATACATTTGGTCTTGAATTCCGTGAGTTGACGAATAACGATCAACGGGCCGTCAGCAAGATGATCGGTCGACTGCATGCGCAACTGTGATGGTAGACAGATACCCGGAGCCACTCATGCTGCATTATCAGATCTAGTCTTGAGTGCCATTGAAAGATTGTGAGCAAAGAAGAATCTCGAGAGATTGCCAGATCGGCGGCGAAAGCCGCGGTTGATGCCTCCGGACCGTCAACACGAGTGATCTTGCGTGTGATCATCATCGTTCTGGCCGTGGTCGTGGTACTTTGGGTCATCGTCAAGCTTACCGGCGTTATTCTCCTCTTAGTACTCTCAATCTTCTTTGCTTACCTGGTTTCTCCGCTGGTTGAGTTCCTCAGGCGCCCGATACACATCGGCCGACGCGTTGTGACGATGCCGCGCGTACTGGCGATTTCGTTTTCTTACGTGATTCTTCTCGGTGCAGTTGTGCTGGGGATCTATATCATCGCGCCCAGCCTTGGCAACCAGTTTCCGGAGTTTGCTTCACAGGCGAAAGGCTATTGGAAAACGCTGGGAGACAAAACACAGCAACTCAACGAATACTTCCGCTCGCACCGGATGCCAGGCACGCTTATTGATGAGATCAACAAGGCCGTGCCACTGATGGTTGAAAAGGTAAGTCAAACTGTAGCTTCGGTTATCAGCGGCATGGTCGCATGGCTCGGTTATGTTCCCTGGCTTATCCTGATTCCGATCTTAGGTTTTTTCCTGCTGAAAGACGCCGAAAGTTTTCGTCGCTCAGCATTGCAGATGTTGCCGCGTGGACGCTGGCGCTGGCGCGGCGATGAATTCTTTCAGGATGTCAACAGCACGCTGGCAGCGTATACACGGGCGCAACTAACGGCCTGCATGTTCATTGGAATCGTTTGCGCGCTGGGATTCTCGTTGCTTGGATTGCCAGGCCCGCTCGTGATGGGTCTGATCGCTGGTCTATTCGAACTCGTTCCGCTGGTGGGCCCGCTGACAATAGCGATTTTGGCTGCCGTTTTGGCAGTGCTCCATGCTGGATTCTTCTCGGCTTTTCTTGTGATTTTGTTTCTCGCTGTCTTGCGGATCGTGCAGGATTACGTCATCTATCCCAAACTGATCGGACAAGGCATCCATCTTCATCCGCTTGCCGTGATCTTTGCGATCCTTTCCGGAGCCGAACTTGCCGGAATCGCGGGGATATTTCTGGCGATTCCAGTCGTTGCGATTCTGACTGTCAGTTATCGTCACTGGCTGGAACATCGCGGGAGCGAGGGCCTTGCGGATCTTCTGGTAGCAACCCCAACAGCAATAAGCGCCCCGGCAGAGCCTCCTCCGATCACACTCGTGAGTGAGGAAGGCCCCGCATCAGCGCATCCCGACGCTAACACCACTCCTGAACAAATGGCTCGAGCGCGTCCCGATCTCACCACGGGCGAATTAAAGCTGCCGTCAGAAGAATGACTTGAAACAACCCGGCGGCTCGCTGCTGTTCAGGCGGCGATCCGCGACCGTTCCATCAACTCTATAAAACGAACGAAATGATACTGCGCATCGTGCGGGCCCGGAGCGGCTTCCGGATGATATTGAACTGAGATGATGGGCAACGTGCGATGGCGCATCCCTTCAACGCATTTGTCGTTGAGATTGATGTGAGTAACCTCAACTTCGGGCGGGAGACTTTCAGCACGAACAGCAAATCCGTGGTTGTGTGAAGTGATCTCTACGCCTCTTCCCAACACTTCTTTCACTGGCTGATTGCCGCCACGATGACCAAACATCAGCTTGAAGGTCTTGCCTCCGAAGGCACGTCCCAATAACTGGTGGCCGAAACAGATTCCGAAGATTGGCACACTCTTCTCAACCAGCTGCCGGATTTCGTCAACTTCTTTGTTCATTGATGCCGGGTCGCCGGGACCATTCGAGAGAAAGATTCCATCAGGGTTTAGCGACATAACTGCCGCAGCCGACGTCGCCGCCGGCACTACAGTAATGCGACAGCCAAGCTTGGCCAGCTCTCGTAAGGAGTTTCTTTTCACGCCGAAGTCAAAACAGACCACGTGAAATCGTTCCTCGCGCTGGGGGGCAATCTCGTAAGGTTCTTTCGTGGTAACCACGCTTGCCAGTTCGCGGTTTTCCATCGAGGGCGATTGGAGGGCCTTCTCTATTACACTCTTTTCGTCGAGGTCGACCGTTGAGAGACAAGAGCGCATCGCGCCCTTGTCACGAATGTGACGAACGAGAGCTCGTGTATCGATCCCTTCAAGCGCGACAATATTCCAGCGTTTCAGGTATGCATCGAGACTTTCTTCCGCACGCCAGTTGGAGACAATCCGGCTGGCTTCGCGCACCACAAACCCTTCAACCCAGGGCCGCGAGGATTCCGAGTCCTGATTATTGACTCCATAGTTCCCAATCAGGGGATAAGTCATGCAGACGATCTGCCCTGCATAAGATGGGTCAGTCAAGACTTCCTGGTAACCGGTCATCGAAGTGTTGAAAACGATTTCGCCGCACACTTCGCCGTTAGCGGCCCAGGAGCGGCCACGAAACACGCGGCCATCTTCGAGTGCTAATAGTGCCGGAGGTTGAGGGGGCATGATTTGGGCCGTTGTGCGTTGTCAGTGATGCCTTGTTGGTGGTTGTGCTTTGTGCTTTGTGCTTTGTGCTGAACTGAACCCTTGACTGAGACAGATAGTCAAGGGTTCAGTTCACAGTTCATACTAACTACCAAGCACGAAGATCCAACTTCAAAGCTCAATTACGGACTACGGACTACTGACTCGTTTTAATAAACTGCTGCGCCTCATTCAACCAGCGCTTGCTGAGCCGATATTTATAAGCCGGCGAGGTTTTCACCGCTTCAATGCACGCTTGCATCGAGCTCGCGGCTTCGCGTTTGTGGCCCAGACCAGCGTGCGCCCGACCCATAAGATAGAGCCCTTCCGGATCGGAGGTACGACGCTCTAGAAACTGTTCCAGGGCAGTGTGGGCGTCTCCGTACTGCCCTGCGGCAATATAGGTAGCCCCTACCTCGCGCCAGATTTCATGTTGCGCATGGGATGGGTCCCGCGCCACCACCTGCTCGAAGTTTCTAATGGCGTCGGCAAATCGTTTCTGTTGGTACGCGATGCGCCCCAGTTGATAGTGGGCATCGATCTCCTCCGCGTCGATCTGCACGGCGCGCTCAAAACGCTCGCGTGCCGCGTCCAAATCCCCTCGCTGCTGATGAATTAGACCAAGATTGTAGTGCGCAGAAGCGTCAGCGGGGTTCAAGGTTGCTGCTTCCAGATTTTGCTTAAACGCCACCCGAGCTCGATGATTGCGGCTGATCTCCACAAAGTAGCCGCGCAGAAAAAGAAACAACAGCACGAGCAGGAAAGGGGAAGCGAGTAAGGTGCTCAACACAGGCAGTATGTATACAGCCGGCAGCAATAGAACTACGCTCAGGAGCGTCACAACCATGGAACGGATTAAGGACAAGCGAAACACTGTAGACAACGCGAGGATCGCCCAGATGCCGAAAACGAACAACATGACGAGAAGGGAAAGAAGCAGCGCAAACAGTCCTGCCGTGAGCATTCTTTCATCTACTCTCGCCAGAGTCTCGGGGGGAAGCTTATCGCGCTGCGAGAGAAACCACCCCAGCATTCTGGTTGCCAAAACCTGTTGCACGGCGCTCACTTTGCCCGCAATAGTGAGAACGCCTGTAATCAAGGCCGAGGCGGTAGAAGCGTAAAACAGGCTGGCCGTAAAAGGTGAATAGTCTTGCTGCAGAACCAACCTGAATCCGCCGCGCCGTTCGAAAAGGTTGGCAAGAAAGATCGCGAGCGGAGAAAATGCGAGGGCGATGACAACCAGAAAACTCGCAGCCTGGATTACCAGTGACACTAAAACCGCAGGCTGGCGCGGGTCGACTAGCGGACGCAGATATAACAACGCGAACACAAAAAGAAAGGCTGCGTTCGCGATTAGGGCAATTATACCCGTTGGCACGAAAGCGCCGCGGTCACGCACTTCCCGCATTCCACGCACCGGAGCGTAAAAAATCATCAATAAGAGACGCAGCCAATCAACCATAGAAAAACACAACAATCTTACTTAAGGGTTTTCGTCTGCCGGCACTTGTTGAAACTCCGGATTATAGCCCCGAGCTGGAGGTCCAGGAGGCCCCATATTTTCATGGTGAATCACGCTCGCAACAGATAGAGGCCAGTAACGAAATAGCGCCTTTCCATAAATGTATTTCTTTGGCACCAGACCCCAGATGCGTGAATCGCTCGAATTGTCGCGATTGTCTCCCATGACGAAATAGTAGTTTGGTTTGACATAGATTTGGGCCTGGCTGCGGTGTGACAGGTTCAGGCGGGGATCGAGATAGCTTTCTTCCAAATCACGTCCATTGACACGCACCACACCCTCGTGGACCTCCACCGTCTCACCCGGCAGGCCAATCACCCGCTTGATATAACTCTTGGAAGGATCGTCGGGAAACCAGAAGACAACTATGTCGCCACGATCAATCTTTGGCGCCCAGCGATAGTCGTCGTAATAGATCATCTTGTTTACAAAGATTCGCTCGCCGTCGTGGAGCCGCGGCAGCATCGAGGTGCCCTCAACCTTTACCGGCTGCACGACAAATACGACAACAAGCGCCGCGATCATCAGAGCAAAGACCAGATCACGAAGCAGGAGGCGCGCTTCAGACCAGAGATCGTTGCGCGATGCGTCGTCAGGCCTTTGGACCTGAATGTCTTTGTCGTCTTCAATATGCACGCCACCAAACGGTGGCGGCCGGCGTTTTCTGATTCCAAACATAATAACGAGAACAACTCCACGCTAAATATCGCTCAAATACTGCCGGGGAGCATGGCCTTCGAGCAATTTTGAGGTTAGCTTCCACTCCCGCGCTTGTCAAACCTGTA
>WNFY01016127.1_pt1 | contig 12933 bp, 13 predicted proteins | sample 5400091 | NCBI WGS metagenome assembly WNFY01 (sample SAMN13153364, study PRJNA577476) | soil metagenome | isolation source: 60 cm soil or saprolite under grassland replicate 1 | place: USA:California | collected 2016-06-15 | reverse complement strand
TGCCAACAAAGGGGTATCGCTGGCCGGCTTGAGGATTACAGCGTTGCCTGCGAGTAGCGCGGGAAAGGTTTTCCAGGCGGGAATCGCCATGGGGAAATTCCAGGGGGTGATGATGCCGACAATACCGACAGGCTGGCGAATGGTCATGCAAAATTTATTGGGGAGCGCTGATGGGATGGTTTCACCCTCGGCGCGTCGTCCTTCACCTGCCATATATTTGGCGACATCGATGGCAGTCTGTACGTCGCCGCGTGTCTCCACTACAATCTTACCCATCTCGCGGGTCATCAGCTTGGCTAATTCTTCTTTTTGTTGCTCGAGCAACAGGGCTGTGCGTAGCAATATTTCGCCGCGTTCAGGCGCGGGAATAGCTGCCCAGCTGGGTTGGGCTTTGACAGCGGCGTTAACAGCATCCTCGATATCATCGGCAGTCGACCTCTGATAGCGCCCGATGACTTCGGAAGTGTGTGCTGGGTTGGTGCTAGCAAATGTTTCACCGCTTCGTGAGTTGCGCCATTCACCTCCAATGAAGTTCTGGTAGATTTGCCCCTGCTTCGTTGAGGGGGTTGATGCTGAAACTGACATAGTAAATCTCCTCGTTGAGCTATGTAATAGATTGGTTTGACACCCAAATAAACTGTTCTTCAGATAGCATTATATCAGGCCTAAGGGTGAAGCGTCGAATCTAGAGGGGGAATGTAGAGGTTTTCTCCCTGCCACCTCCTCACAACACCAGATGAGGTCTGCTTGCGGGGCGAGGTGTCATCTGCCATCTAGGTTGAGCTAGATCACCCGATGGTGAAGTCAGCTGTTTGTATATTCGTGCCCTGTGTATTGTCCGGGTCAGGAGCCATGCTATAATAGAAGCTGGCTCGGTATGTTCCTGGCTGCCAAACAGTATTGGTGGTTGGTTTGAGCGAGCCTGAAGTTGGAGTAAGTTGCAGAAGAGTAGTGGAGCCTGGCTTCAGTTCAATAACGTGTGTAGACTGAGCGCTATGGCAGCGACCCTGAGGGACCCAGCCGCTGGTGGTTTTCCATTCGAGTGCAATAGGTGTGCAGTTGGTATAGTAAGCCGAGGCGTAGATACTATTGGAGAGACCATTGATGATGGTAACAGTGATCTCTTCGTTCGAGGCATAGTGTGGTTTAGCAACCACGAGCTTCACCTGGCCTGGAGTAACGGTACCCTGGGCGGCAGTAGCGTGTGGCTGCGGCGTATTTGTGGTGGAAGAAGCGCCTGTGCCTATGCCATTGCTGTTTGAGTTAGGCCGAGAGGCATTTCCGCAGGCTGTTAGACTAAAGGCAAGTGCGAGTATGAGAATAATGAACATAGTTAGTGATCGCGATACGGTAATGTAGCGCATTGTATACCTCCTAACCCCAAAGACGCAATAGTCCAAGAAAAAGTTCCCGGGATTTTGTTACTAATAAAATTTCCTACTTTGCGTACAAGAGCAGCATAATTATGGTATAGCATTAAGCTACTATGTGGAGGAGCCGTTTAACTTTGGAGAAAATCGAACACGCATTAAAGCAATATTTCGGGCATGAGATGTTTCGGGAGGGGCAACGCGAGATCATTGAGTACACATTAGCTGGGTATGATACGTTCGTTTTGATGCCTACTGGAGGAGGTAAATCACTCACCTACCAACTTCCGGCTTTGCTGATGCCGGGGCTTAGCATAGTAATCTCGCCGCTGATAGCGCTGATGCACGACCAGGTAGATCGCTTGAAAGCCAACGGCATCGCTGCCACGTTCGTCAACAGCACTATTAGTCCCGACGAACGAGTTGGACGCGAACGAGCGGCCTTGAACAGTAGGCTAAAGTTGCTCTATGTTGCTCCTGAGCGACTTGTGACCGGAAACTTCCTGGCTTTTTTAGGGCGACAGCAACCGAGCGAGTTCGCCAGGATATTCTGGCACAACTGCGGCTGCACAATCCACATATTCACATCGCCAGTTTCAACCGGTCTAACCTCTACTATGAAGTTCGGCAAAAGCACCAGGGTTCATTTGGTGAGTTGATGCAATTATTGCGGGAACAGCCTGATGCGGCCGTTATTATATATTGTCAGAGCCGTAGAAGTGTCGATGAACTCAGTCAAGCTTTGAGGCACAATGGCATAAATGCACTACCCTACCATGCAGGTTTGACCAACGAGCAGCGGAGCGAACACCAGGAACGTTTCATTCGTGACGATGCGACGGTGTTAGTGGCAACCATCGCTTTTGGCATGGGTGTAGGTAAGCCCGATGTGCGTGCAGTCGTCCACTATGACCTGCCACGCAATCTTGAGGGTTATTACCAGGAATCGGGGCGAGCTGGACGAGATGGCCAGGCTGCGCAATGCATACTTTTCTTCAGCCATGGGGACCGAGCCAAGGTTGAGTATATGATAACGCAAAAACCAGATGAGCAGGAGCAACGTATCGCTCGCCAACAACTCCAGCAGGTGGTTGCTTACAGCGAAAGTAGCGCATGTCGCCGTCGAGTGCTGCTGGCCTACTTCGGTGAGACGCTCCAGGGCGAGAATTGTGGCAACTGCGATAATTGTCTTCGTCCATCAACCTCGGAAGATCGAACCGCTGATGCCCTGAAATTTTTGTATTGTGTAGCAAAAACGGGGCAGCGTTTTGGTGTGCGCCAGGTCGTCGATGTGTTACGTGGTGCGAATACACAAAAGATCCGTGATTATCGTCATGACCAATTACCGATCTATGGCATAGGTAAAGAATTGAGTGTGGATGAATGGCAGCGCATCGGTCGCGCTCTTTTACACCAGGGGCTATTGAGCGAGACGAACGATGGCTACCCGGTGCTGAGACTGAATCCATTTTCCTGGGAGGTCTTGAGAAAGGAACGTACGGTCGAAATCGCTGCTCCCATTAAGCCTGTACTGAAGGGCCGTGTGAGGAACAACGATACACCCGACCTGACACCCGAAGAGGGAGCATTGTTCCAGCGTCTGCGTTCGCTCCGTAAACAGATCGCAGATGAATTAGGGGTACCGCCATATGTCGTGTTCCCAGATACGAGTCTAAGAGCGATGGCTCAGCAGCGGCCGCAAAGCCGAGCGCAATTCGCGCAGATCCCAGGGGTTGGCAGCAATAAACTGGCGGCTTATTTCGAGGCCTTTACTGACGAAATTCGGGAATTTTTGTCACATAAACTGAGTCTAGGTATCGAATCACAAGAGAAGCCAAAAGTTGCTCAAGTTGCCAGTGGGGGTGTCACACGTCAACTGACACTAGCTTTGTACCGGCAAGGGCTAACTATCGAGGAGATAGCGAGGGAGCGCAATCTCAAACCAGCAACTATTATGGACCACCTCACCGAACTGGCTGAAGCAGGTGAGTATATTGATGTCGAAAAGCTGGTTCAACCAGAGCATTACGAGATGATAGCGGATGCGCTGCAACGGGTTGGTAGCGACCTGCTCAGACCAGTTAAGGATTTTCTAGGGGATGAATATTCTTTTGATGAAATTCGGCTTGTGCGGGCGATGATGCGACAGGCCAAGTAAAAGCTCTATTCAAGCGTTGACAAAGCGCACTATTTTATTTACAATGATACTCAAATACATGTTACTCTTAGCCGATGGTGCACTAAGAGTTGTGGGGGGGTCATAGTCATTACAGGAGTGCATGTAAAGATGTATCAAACTAGACAAAATCTGTTAAAGGATTACCTGGTTTTCTACCACAATACGCGTCCACTTTTTTGCTCTTCCACGCATGCCCCAGGCCATTTTCACCATCAGTGATCCAATTGTAGGGACACCTGCACGAGATAGCATACCCTGCAAATCTGTAATCTTCCACCGATTCGATTGAAGCGTAGCTAATTTGAACAAAGTACTTAGGATCATTCTACTTACATCAGGTTTGTCCTGCACATCATAGGTCACCACTCTACCCAAAACAGTAGCACCATATCCATGATACCTGAATTTACTTTTTGTACATACGCAACAGGGGCGGAGCATATGAACAATGATACATATTTGAATACTAGCGAAGTACTGGATGAGCGTTCATTTCCCGACTTTGAGAAAGAGAACCAGGATCTTGTCATACTCAGATACATGGCACAAAGGATTTATGTCACCTTATACCTGCTTGATGAGCCGGCAGATCCATCACAGCCATTGCTATATTATTCAGAAGAAGGTCACAAATATACACACCGTATAGCAATTTACAGACCGCAGGAGTTACTGCTGACCAGCGATCTCGATTTTGTAGGTTTCGTAAGTAGTAAACAACAGCCAGGAAGTCCACAGGTCATTGAGGAGATTCGTGCTGTTGATAAAAGGCTCATCGTCGAGCTTATCAGTACGCCTGGACTTCTGAGCTATTCCTCACTGGAATTGCGCGATGGCAGCTGGTGCAACCTGGTTTTATTCAGTGGTACCGAGACGAAAAAGCATATCAGAAACTCTGAGTTGCATGCTTATGCTGCCTATCAGTTATCGCCCACTTACTACAAGTGGGTGCGCTTATATAACGGCATTATGCCCGGAGGGTTGGCCCACAACGAATTGATATTGAAAAAGACGAAGTATTACCAGTTCCAGGGACCTCATGAGAAGCCGGCCATTCGTGAGCTAACCTACGAAGCGTAAGGACACACAGGTCATGACAGAAGGAATACAGAACCTCACGATTATCGGTGGTGGCATCATGGGTCTATGTACTGCCTATTATGCCTCTGACTTTGTTCAGCAGATCACTATTCTAGAGAAGGAAATCATAGGCGAAGGAAATAAAACGGCGGCCTCGTTCAGCTATACGAGGTCGATTCGAAACGATTACCTGGACCCCTTTTATGCCAGGCTTGCTTTTGAGGCTCGAAAATTGTGGCTAGACTTGCAGAACAAGGCGAGTGAACCTTTCATGATCAATTGTGGCTGTTTGAATATAGCCAAAGGCAGTATCACGCATGAGCTGAGCGAGACGTATGCCGAGCAAAGTTACGAAACGCTAATGAGTTTACATCTAAAAACGGAAGCATTCACACGAGAATCGCTCCTGCAGCGGTTTCCGCAGTTTGACGCTGATATGGGGCGCCTGGATGTGCAAGCAGGTCTGCTTTATGTGCCGGTCATTACGCAGGCGCTTTTAGCAGCGCTAAAAGATCTCGTACCGGATCGACCTAGCCAGTGCAAGTATTTCATTCCCCCTGCCGAGAGGCGAGCAATGTTTACAACTGATGCGTTGCCTGTCTTTGCTTACCTGGATGTTGGTATTTATGGTCATCCTATCTACGAAGGAAAAACAAAAGGGGTGAAGATTGGCTTTTACAATCCCTCCGATGTAAAAAGGTTGAACACGCCTATCCACGATGTTCACAGCTTTGTGGATGAGTGCATACCTGCTTTACGCGATGTGGAAGCAGTTGATGTGACAGATGTAGATCAGTGCTTTTATGACCTGGTTGCCGATGACAATTTTATTCTTGGCAATGTGCCTGGTTTTTCAAATATCTATGTCGGAGTAGGATGGCGTGGTACCGGTTATAAATATGCACCGTGGGTTGGCCGGACGCTCATGCAACTGGCGATTCAGGAGGGAACAGTATACGAGATCAGCCGTTTCTCTCCGCAGAGGTTTTTGTAACTCTGGCATAAGAAGAGCCATTTTGCTGGCTTATCAAAGAAGGAGAAATTTTTGAGAAATACAACGACCAGGGGCATCTTGGAAAGACTGGAAAATGGAATTGTGCAGGGGGCAGAGGGTTACGTGTTTGAGTTGGAGCGTAGAGGCTATATCAAAGCCGGGCCTTACGTCCCAGAAGTAGTACTTGATTTTCCAGAGGCGGTGAAAGAACTCCACCGTGAGTTCCTGCGAGCAGGGAGTGATGTCATGGTGGCGCTGACTTACTATGCGCACCGGGAAAAGTTGAGGGATGTAGGTAGAGAAAATGATCTGGAGCGTATGAATCGCCAGGCGGTTCAACTGGCCAACGAGGTTGCGCGTGAAGGTGATGCACTGGTTGCCGGCAATATTTGCAACACCTGGGCCTATGATGCACACAACGCAAAAGAAAGCACCAGAATCGTACGTGCGATGTACGAGGAACAACTGGCATGGGCGGTGGAGGAAGGAATCGACTTCGTCATATCCGAGACAAACGACTACCTGGGGGAAGCGCTTATTGCGCTGGAAGTCATCAAGCAACTCAAATTACCCGCTATGGTCACATTAGCATCGGTTCAACAAGACCAGACGCGGGATGGCTACGATTACGTTGAAGCCTGTAAGATTTTGGCGGACCACGGCGCAGATATTGTTGGTCTGAACTGCGACCGGGGGCCAGAAACCATGTTACCCCTCATCGAAAAAATTCGGAACACGGTGACCTGCTATGTTGCCGCGCAGCCAGTACCGTACAAGACAAATAATCGCTATCCTACCTTTGAGTCGTTGCGAACAAGTAGTGGAGAACAGGCTTTTCCGCTCTTGCTCGAACCATATTTATGTAATCGGTTCGAGATGGCTGTCTTTGCACGCAGGGCACAAGCAATAGGAGTTAACTATATCGGTATTTGCTGTGGTGGGGCTCCCCACTACGTCCGGGCGATGGCTGAGGCTTTGGGAAGAACTGTTCGAGCAAGTAAATACTCACCTGCGATGGAATTGCATCCTGTGCTGGGATCACAAGTAGAGGAGAAGCATAAAGAGTTTCTTGCTGATTGGAAAAGTTGAAGGTGGGTAATTGATGTATGGATGAAAGATTGCCAACAATTCGTTTTGCGTCATTTCTCTCTCCCATCCTATATGAGACTTATGCACACATCGCCAGATATGTTGGAGAGAGAGTGGGTTATCAAACGACGTTTAGGGTTGGACGATCCTTTGAGGAATTCGCGCAGAGGCAGGTGGATGGTGCCTTTATTTGTGGTTTACCATATGTGCGCATGGTGAGGGAAGAGTCATCATGCACAGTCGAGTTGCTGGCGGCGCCTGTTTTACTAGGGGAGCGCTATCAGCATAAACCTATTTATTTTTCTGATGTCATCGTTCGTAATGACAGTCCATATAAAAACTTCGATGATTTACGAGGATGTGTTTGGGCCTATAACGAACTTGCTTCTCATTCTGGTTGTAACGTGGTTTGTTACAGTTTGCTTGAGCGAAGCAAATCCCCGCATTATTTCGGAAAGACGCTAAAGTCAGGTTCTCATCTGCGATCCCTTGAAATGGTATTGGAAGGAAGAGCAGATGCTGCGGCCATCGATTCACATGTGCTAGATGTTTTACGTTCCAGGGATGAGAGGCTAGCCGCGAGTCTACGCGTTGTTGATATGCTAGGACCATCCAGCATTCCTCCGCTGGTTGTGTCTAAAACGATAGATAAGGAGATGAAGCGCAGAATGCAGGAGACACTGATTACGATGCATCTCAACGATTGTGGTGCTAAATGGTTGCAGGAGGGTTTGATCGAGCAGTTTGTGGTGGTTGCGGATGAGGATTATGGGGACTTACGCAGGATGTTGGAGAGAGTGGAGAAGGCGAAGTTCCCTTTCGGATGAAATAAAAAATAAATTGATTCTTGTTCACCAGGTGAAAGGGCATGACTATAACCCGCCGAAGCATGAACGTATTCTCGAGTGGCAGGCTAAGCAAGATTTCGCCATTTGTCCAACCCCAGGTGGGCCAGGCGCCTGCAATGTATACGTAGAGTAACTGTCCCATGACACTTGTCTACTCTTTTTTACCTCGTCCATACTCCCTGTGGATCGTATTCCCTAATCACCCTCAACTCCTCTTCATTCGGAGGAACCGTCTCAGCACAATTAGGCGCCAGTCGCAACTTCCATCCCGTCTCCTCCTTTACCTGCTCAATAGTCGACCCTGGATGATATGATTGGAGCATGGCTTCCCCGTTCTCAGGGTCAAAGGTAAAAACTGCCAGGGTTGTAATCAGCGCGGCAGGGCCGCCTCTTGGCAGACCTACTCGTTCACGCCATGCCGATCCAGCAAGCCCTTCTTCACCTGGATAACCATAGCCGGGACTTGTCACATAGTTTACTCGCTCACGTAACCTATGTCGGTCATGCTGCATAATAATGGCGAGCCTATGCGATAACGAGGCGATATCGGCAGCACCGCCGCTGCCCGGCAAACGCACTGAGGGATGTTTCCAATCACCAATCATGGACGTATTCAGGTTGCCGTAGCGATCTACTTCCGCGCCTCCAATGAAACCCAGGTGTGCATCACCTGCAGCCAGCATGCCCATCACCTTCAAAGTACCCGTTGCCCACAATGCGCCAGTAATATTTGGGGCATCACCCATGGTATAGAGCAACTCGGCAGAAGGCTCATCACGCACGATACCGGCCTCAAAGAGGCCAACGCAACTGGGCGCGTGAGTGCGCTTTGCCAGGGCAAAGGCGATCAAGGGAAGGCGCATGCCTACAAAGACGTGTTCACCATCACGTATCTGCCGAGCAGCGCAGACAACCATCAATTCTCTTGGTGTGTAATCCATTGTGCAACTCCATCATAGGAAAGGACAGATCAGCCCCTTTGAACGCTGCTCAAGTAAAAGATGTTGTCACGCTCTTAATAGCCATAATCCACGGGAGCAGCGTAGCGATGCTCTTTGATGCTCAGGCTGTGTAGGCGTTCCTTGCCCAGCTTCTCTACATAGGCAGCACGGTCTGGCACATTCAGCACCCACTCATCAAGCCAGTTCTGAAAACCCTCCAATGTACGTGTTCGCACGTGGTACTCGTGATAAAACTGGTGATCGCGATTACAATAGCCAGACACGGCAGAAGGGTGTGCTCCCCACGGCTCATGTACCACAGCGCGCACTTTGAAAGATGGGCCAGGTACGCGGTTTGGGTCGCTCAGAATAACTTCGCGCTGCACGATTTCCTCGGCCACCAGGATAACATCACGCGCTGCTAACATGGCCTCCTCAGATATCCCAATGCTGCCCCAAAGATGAGCATTGCCCTCTTCGTCGCTACGCTGCACCTGGACAATCGTTACATCAGGATGCACGGCTGGTACAAGCAGCAATGGTGTACCATCCAGCGTTGATTGTTGCAGGAGAAACGTATGATTCTGGCGAGGGATATCGCTTCCCAGTAGTGAGCGGGTTGGAATATAGGGTACACCCAAACTTGCTGCCAGCAGAGCCAGGCCAATAGTGAAATTGCTGTGCTCCTCGGTAACTATAGCACGAGGAATGGATTGTTCGATGGCACGGCGATAGCAGTGCGCTAATCCCTCGCTGACATTACCAACCCATGCGGCTTTGACCTTCTCGACGCATCCCGCCCCAATCAATTGATCGAAGAGGATGTCCGAGATAGGCCCTATCAAGGTCAAGTTGCGCCGATGCTGGCGAATGATTTCATGACCAGCAGCAAAGGGAATGAGCGGCTCTAGCGCCAATCCGATGGCGACTGATGAGCCATCTGGGACATATTGGGCTATTGCCTCGGCCATAGAAGTGAGCTTGCTCATACAGGTTTGAACTCCACAATTACATTGGCATAATCGTCTGATATGTAAATGTTATCATTGCCATCAACAACCAGTCCTTGTGGCTCGATGAAGCCCTTGCTCGCCAGTACCTCATGTTTGCCAGTTGCCTGGCGTACACGTATGAGTGCGTGGATAGAGGGCAGCAGATCGATGACCAGCAAATTGCCATGGTGATCGAACGCAACGTCATCAGGCTTGCCGAAACCATTTATGCGCGTTGCCTTTCCATCAGGTGCTATGCGCACAATAGCTCCTCCGCATTCATCGGCAACGTAGATTGTCCCTTGCGCGTCGACCGCGGCACCGACGGGTCGGGCTATGCCGGAGGCGAGTAATACTAGCTTTTTGCCGTCCAGACTCATCCGATAGACGCTGCCTATAGGGCTATCTGGTACAATCAGTGTGTTTGTGTTGGAGTCCAGAGCGATACTATCTACACCGTCTTTACAAGGCGCGGTCCCTGGCGTACCGGGAAGGGTTCGCAGTACCGTGAGCGAATTATCTCCGGGTGCGAGGCTTAGGATACGATTTGTTCTCTGCTCGGCAATAATCATTGTACCATTAGAGAGTAAAACTATGCCTTCAGGTCCGGCCAGTCCACTGATGAGGACGGTTACTGAACCATTTGCATTGAGACGGTTGACTGTGCCATGATAGAAATCGCTGAACAACAAGCGCCCCTGCGAGTCGAAGGCCAGATCATCCGGTCGCCTTACACCGGATAGTAAGACCTGGGAGGAGTAATGGGTCGGAGTTGTATCAGGAGTGCCGGTCGGAGTCAGGGCCGGTGAGATAGTTGGGGTGATAGCCATTGTTCTGGTAGGGGTTGGAGTTCTAATAGAAGAAGGCGGTTTAGCGCAGGATGTGAGCAAAGTGCAGCAGAAGAGAATGCAGGTACAAATGACGCTAGTACGTTTAACTAACATGTCGTATCCTTCCTCAAAATCCTAATTAAAGGGGATTTTCGGATTTGCGGTTTTCAAACGGCACAGCCAGTACGCCTTCCATGCGTGCAAAAAAATCCCTTGGCCTACTTTACTAAACGTTTTTAGGACGCTAGTCGTTGCAGGAGTAGTATGAGGACCCGATCACTTATTAATATTATCGACTTTCGGCAGGTGTAGGAACCTCTTCCTCCAGTAGCCGGTACATCGATTTGAGCGAGACGCCCGTGGCCTTCTTACGGATCATGACCATTTCGGCTGCGATACTTAGAGCGATTTCATCGGGGGTCTCCGCTCCCAGATCTAAGCCAATTGGCGCATGGACCTGCTCTAAACGTTCACGCGAAATACCCTCTTTGAGCAGGTCTTTAAAGATGCGTTTAACTTTGCTAGGACTACCAATCATGCCTACATATGCCGCATTGGTTTCTAGTGCAGCCCTCAGGGCATCCTTATCGAGATGGTGACCACGTGTGACAATCACGATCCAGCTGGACTCGTCAGGTTCCACTTCACGGATAGTCTGCGGGATATCTCCAAAAGTCAGTTGTACCTTATCTTCAAAGGCAATCGGATCGGCCAGGTCGCGGCGATCATCTACCACAACAATACGAAAATCAAGTGCAGCCGCCAGTCGTGCCAGCGCCTGTGCCACGTAGCCCGCGCCTGCAATTATCAGCCGGGGTTCTGGACGCAAGACTTCAAAAAATACCTCCCCATAGATGCTTGGATCTCGTTATAAATGGTTGTGGCACTCATTGGCTCTCACCTGTTCTATGTTCCTGGTTGTACTCCTGTGCTCAATCATTGAGTAGTATGATTATGCTATACATAATACAACATTAATGACTGGGTGGGGTATTCCGGTGAATTGGAGACCCATGACCTGTGAATTGCCCCCTGGATCCGTAAACTCAATAAAGATGCAATATACTAAGTTTTTCTTAGTTACTTAGAAGATGTAGTATAACAATGACGCTATCATTTCTATAAAAAAAATCTATGGAAATTCCGTATTCTTATTTCCATTGCAATAGTAGTTGAGTTTACATTACATAAATCGTGCATGAAAGCCACTACAACGCATTACGCACTCCAACCGAATTGGTACCACGCTGGTACACAATGCCAGGGCAAAGCCTGCCTGAACGTCTGAGGCACCATCTCTAGATCATGACCGGATGATGGACGCATCATTTGGACTTTGCATTGGTCGGCCAAGATAAGAAATAGTGGAAAAGCAAGAGTTAGCAAGCGGGCAACTGCGAGCAAAGACAAAAATAAGGAGAAATACGATGGCAGAAAACCAACAGTTACAGCAAGTCCAAGAGGCCACCTGGGGCGTGGTCGATTCCTTTCGTGAAACCAACCAAGCGGTGGTGGATAGTCTGGTGACCCTCCAAGACCGCAATCTGAGGTTTGCCCAAAACATTTTCCTGAGCTGGACGGAGCTCCTCGCACACCAGACGGAGAGCGTGCAGCATTTACAGCAGCAGTGGGGACAGCAGACCCGGAAGCAACAGGACGCTTTCCAGAGGCTGATGTCTACCTCGATGCAAATCTACATGGACTTCCTCCTCACTCCATTTTCCTTCTCGCGTCGACTGATCGATGAGACGGAGTCCGCGATGCAGCACGAACGATAGCAGATGCGGTAAGCTCTTCGATTGCCGCAGCAGGCGCTAGGAGAGCAAACGAGTCACTTGATGTGGAGAAAGGAGACTTCCTAGTGGGTCGGGACTCAAGTCCCGATCCTTCTTTTTGGGATCACCTTGCATCTGCGGGTACTTCACACTTCATGCCTCCCTCTGCGGTGAAAAGACCGGAGCAGAAACGCTTGCTCAGGAATCTTCAGGAAACTTCGCCAGAGGAGGGCGAATCATTGTGACGGTTTTGTGATGCAGAAACTGCACTACGCCGAGGTATTGGGAAGCTTATGCGGTATACTTCAAGAGGGAGGCACATCATGGCCTCAGGAAACCCCGCTAAGGTACAGTTTCACCGTGTTTTTGAAAGAAAGAAGGAGCAAGTCCATGGCAGACAAAGAGAGAAAGGAAGTCACCGCAAGTCCAATCGAAGCCTTGAGCGAGGCCAACCAGACACTGGCAGAGAGTCTCGCAGCCGCCCAAGAGCGCAACCTGAAGTATGCCCAAAGCCTCTTTGAGAGTACGATCGGGTTGCTCAAAAGCCACGTGGAGGATACGCGTTCCCTGCTGGAGCAGTGGGAACAGCAGGCTCAGAAACAGCAAGGGGTTCCCAAAGCCACCGAGACCTACTTGAGCATCTTCCGCGCTCCGCTCTCCGCCTATCAGCAGATGCTCGAGGTAGTGGAGACCTCCTCGCGACAGAGCCTAGAGAGCTTTCAGAAGGCGACCGAGAGCTTTCAACAAGCCTTGCAGCAGGGACAAAAGCAATGGCAGGAAGTGGCGCAGCAGGCGCAGCGTGTCCCTGGGAAGCCCGAGAAGTAACCAGGCAGGG
>WNFY01018552.1_pt1 | contig 12935 bp, 13 predicted proteins | sample 5400091 | NCBI WGS metagenome assembly WNFY01 (sample SAMN13153364, study PRJNA577476) | soil metagenome | isolation source: 60 cm soil or saprolite under grassland replicate 1 | place: USA:California | collected 2016-06-15 | reverse complement strand
AGACCATGAGATTCTTCCTTTTTCCGCTGGACCATTGTCAGAAGCTCGTCTCGGCCGATCTTCGGGTTGCCAGATAGAATCTGGTTCAGAAGATCATCAAAAGCTGGCATAGCGGCTAGTCCCAGAACATGCGCGTGCGTTCGAACTCTCTCTCAGCCCTCAAAATACTCAGGTATAAACTATCTTCCCCACCACTACGATTCCGCAATATCCGAGTCGCTGTGGTCGGACCCACGCCTCTAGCCGCCAAAACCAAACCTGCTTTCTTCCCGTAGGTCTGCAAGAGACCCGCGGATCGCCAAGCGGTCATCCATTCCTTCTCTTCCTCGGATGATAACTTTCCGCTTCTCATCTTTTTCAGAATAATCTTCGGCAGAGCATCATCACTGAGATACGTGGCCGCGATCAAAGTCGATCGACACTTTGGACAACGAACCTTATCCTGCAAATTATCGACGGACCTGATCCCATCCCATTCTCCACAGTTCATACACAACAATCGCAACTTCGTCGAGAGAAGCCTACTCTTCACCACATCAATGATAGAGGTCTCCTCAATCGCCGGACGCAGAAGCCCGTGAGGAACGATCCGATCCAAAAGCGGCAACGCCAACGGAGTGCACTGACCTGCGTCCTGGATCACGTCTATCGAAATCTCGCCTGAGCTCACCATTGCGAGAATCTTCTTGGCCCCCTCCACATCCAGCTTCTCAGTGAAGAGTTCGCGTCGAGTTTCTTTGTTGGCGATAGAGTTCTTGAAAATATCAACCAATAAACGGGCCTGTCGGGCTTTGTACTCTGCCTGTCGACTGACTGCACCAATGCGTCGGAGTACATGCCAGTGCTTCCAAGCGAACAGATCTGACGCCTCCACTGTCTCGTGAATCATTGATTCCAAGTCGTTCGGTGTTAGCTTTCTGAACTCTTCAGCAACCATGTGAGCACTCACAGGTCGAGGAAAAATCAGTCCGAAACGGTACTGGTCGACCTGGGTGGCAATGTTGGATCCGAGCCGGGAGCCGAAGAGCGCGGCCATCGCGTTTGCTAGCGCTTCATTGACTAGGTTGCCTGCGCATGTGTGGACAATTACGCTGTTCTCGAAACCCTCGATCAGGACGAGCTTGTCAGAGGGAATCTTCGCCTGCTTGCCCTGCAGAGAAAGTGTTGAGCTGACTCTATCCCTCTCCGCATCTTCCAACCCATCGTCAGCCTGTCCAGCAAGTCCGAGCGTGCGCCTCATTCTGCCCACCTCAGACGCTACATCCATCTGGACGGGAATCATGTCCCCCTCCCAGCCTGGAATCGCTTTGAGACTTGGAGGCGCAACCTCAACCTCGACATGGTACTTTTCTTCATCCACTGAAATCACTCTCCAGGTCTGTCCATGAAGAATAAACTCCACGCCAGCAACACATCGCCGAGCGACAAAGTCCTGGTCTAGTGTCCCGATGCGGCGCTTGCGAAAGAAATCAAAGACAGTATACTTTTGCACATCGGGGATGACTGAGAGGTTCTCGAAATAGTATTGGAGCGCCTTTGGGTTCCGAGGAGAATAAGAATCGCCGAACTTCCGAAGCAGACGCAGCTCGTCCAGCTGGTGGACAGCCTCCTCCAGCTCGCCAACCTCCAGATCTCGAAAAGGATAGGATCGCCGGACCAGCTGAAGAATCTCCTCGACAGACATCCGGCGCTGCTGCATCAGCATACCGATAATCTGGTGAGCCAGAACATCGAGCGCCTTCTCGTGAATAATCGGTCGTTCGAGCCTTCCCTCTTTCGCGCGCTGGACTAGCACCGCCGATTCTAGAATGTCATCAGGAGTGATAGCGAGAATTATTCCGCGTGAAGTCCCACCTAGCGTGTGTCCGCTACGACCGATTCTCTGGACGAGCCGGGTTGTCTCTCTCGGAGACGTGTATTGAATGATGAAATCTACGCTACCAATGTCAATCCCAAGCTCAAGTGAACTAGTGCAGATGAGCGCTCTTAGCGAGCCTGCCTGAAACTCTTTTTCCGCTTCCTCTCGCAGCTCGCGGGACAGAGAGCCATGATGGACCTTTACACCAACCGCGCCCAACGCCAATAGTTGAGACGCTAACGCCTCTGCATGTTCTCTGGTGTTCGTAAACACTAGCGTTGACTTGTGAGCCTCGATCAGCCCTAGTATCTTCCGAGCACGGGCGACGGTGGAGATAGGAAGACCCAGTCTTGTGGCTTCCTCGTGATCCTTCCCCGTGGGGGAGACAGAGCCGATGCTAATCTGAAGACCTCTCTCCTCATCAGAGCGAAGAATACTAACCTGCCGACCCGTCCCGACCAAGAACTGTCCAATCCTCTCCGGCTCTCCAATAGTCGCTGAGAGCCCGATTCGCTGAAACTCTCGCCCGGTTAGTTCAAACAGCCGCTCCAAGGCAATGGACAGTTGTACCCCGCGCTCGTCTGTGGCAAGCTCGTGAACCTCATCGACGACAACCCATCGTACGGCTCGAAGATGCTCCTTCATCCTCTTCCCGACCAGTATCGATTGAAGAGTCTCCGGTGTTGTGATCAGCATGTCTGGAGGGCTCTTGGCTTGTCGAGACCTAGCACTCGTTGGCGTGTCCCCATGACGCACCTCGATTTTCACATCAAGGTCCCGTCCCATTTGTTCGAGTCTTCGCAGTAGGTCCCGGTTCAGCGCGCGGAGAGGCGTAATGTAGAGAATCGAGATGCCATGGGTCTTCTCTGAAGAACGAGCCTCGAGAAACTTGTCCAAGACTGGGAGTATCGCAGCCAGAGTCTTTCCCGTCCCTGTCGGGGCGATGAGCAGAACATTTTCGCCCTTGAGAATCGCAGGAATGGAAAGTTCCTGGATCGGACTGGCTTCTAGGAAGCCTTCCTTCTCGAGTCTCTTTAGGACTGGAGGTTTCAGGACTGAAAAGGCCGAACTAGGCATCTACCGACCTAGAACGCTGAGCGGTTCATAAACCCTAGACGGCGAGGTACTCTACCGAACCCAGCAATAGGTTGGCGCATTAAGGCAAGGGCTTCGAGGACTTCCGGTTCGCCAGGTAGACCATGGGAGCGATAAGAAAAACGACGATTGAAGCGATGAGCGCAACTACTTCGTTGATCGTTATTCCGACCGGTACAGCCACTCCGACAAAGAAGAATTGAGCTTGGTCGCCTGGGGCGAGGAATACGTATTCGATGGCTGCGAAGATTCCGGTTATTGCCGCAATTCGGGGTTTCTTGAATATCAGAATGAGAGATGCAAGGTCCAGAATGGTCCCGCTGAGAAAGAGTGGAATCAGAGCGTAGGATCGTAGTGCGGAGAGGGGACGAGTTTCAAGCCCTACGGGCGTGAAGAGGATGCCGCAGATCGACATCACCGCGAAAGCTATTGCCAGAACCTTCTCGTTTCTCGACAGCTGCATTTTTCCGCTAGTCTTCTTCCTCTTCTTTCTTCTTCTTCTCGCCAGGTCTCTCGCTGGCAATGTAGAGGAAGATTAGGAGGACGGTGACAAAGCTCAGAACGTAGAGTATGAGCTGGAGTAATGAATACTCTGCATCAGGCGTGAGGTTGTAAGACACGCGCGCTCTACCATTTCGAGACGATTCGCCGAGCAGCGGCTACTAAAACTTTCAGCTACGCAAAGAAGACCCTGCTTTCCAAGCAGATGCAATCATTGAACTCATACAAGATGTCGCAGAACGGTGAACCACCGAGAGAATCAGACGCGATCCCGGAGCGAGAGAGCCTGTTTCATTTCTTGCGGCTGAGGATTCCAGAGACGTAGTCTTGGAATGGCTTGTCGAACATTTCTCGAGAGGACTGATGAACGTCCCTGAAAACGGGGTGTGCGGCAACAACTTCAAGAAACGCTGCCCATTGCTTCCACGTGTCCTCGTCAATCCATTTCCGTCTGTAGAGGAAGTGGATTCTTTCGAAGAATCCGTAAAGCATAATGACGTAGTTGCGGATGACCATTTCTTCGCGAGAGTACGACTTTTGTTCTCGGCCGAATGGTCGCCCACTTATGTTGAATAGCTCGAGTTGGAATGCGTAGAGCTCAGGCCTCTCAGAGAGCATCCTCATAGCGTCACCATAATCGTCCATTACCTTCTGGTAGGCCTGTTCTTGGATTGCCTTGTTCTGGCTACGGAAGGAGAGCGTGAAGATGACAAGCGTCAGAGATAGAACAATCGTCTGGACGATAGTGCTCCAGACTGTAGGATCCGAAATATCGGCCAAAGTGTGCCGTTTCTTTCCAGAGTTCTAAATAACTCTGACCCGCGACAAATGTTCGATTCGTCTCTCGGAGAGATACTGATCTCTGAGCGCCTAACCAGATAGGCCGGTTTCCCCCATTTGATAACTAGGATCACTCCACTTCGAAGTAACCTCGGCGTACTGCGAATCGGCAAAGTCTAACACCCCATATTGGCTGAGAGCCTCGGCAATCTGCTGCGCGACTAGGTGATAGCATAACTGTTTCTTGTTGTCCATCACACGGAAGTAGTAGTCGTCACATGTACAGAACATGCTCTCGGGCATCACTTGATACTCGCCTTTGCGACCCTTGACCACCCAGAGGGTTCTTCCGCTGGGCTTGAACCTGTAACTCGTTACCTTCCTCGCCTCAACAATCGCGAGCGCCTGCGGAAAGCGTTTCTCGAAAACCTTCGACAAAGCTTGCTTCTGCTCACTCGTCAAAAGATGAGTCCGGCGAAGCTCCTCAGAGACCTGCCGGAGAACAGTGTCTTCCGCTGGCTTGCTAGTCGTAGCTCTTCTCTAGTACCCCATCACGCCGCCATATGATAGGGTTTCTAACTCAAATCAGGGGATTGTGTGGGGGCGTTAGAGAATGCGGAGAGGAACATACTTCGCGACGTTTGCGATACCATCTACGTGCCGACTGCCGCCGTTCTTCCCAGTGTTCCAAGCTCGAAGCTGGTCCCAGAAGCGTTCCCCTTCAATCGCTGGACCAACCCCCGGTTCTATCTTCATGTCCGTGAAGAATCGATCGTAGACGGTAGACCTTTCGTGATGAAGAGGCGGGCTACAGAAGCATGTCTCGTACCATGAGACCTTACCTCCTCCTATCACCGCCCTCTTCATTGATGCCACGATCTCGGCACCATCGGGTTTCTGGGCGTTAATTGTCCCGTCGTTAAGGAGGCTCCAAAAGCTCGCCATTTCTGCAACTATCGGCCTAGCCGTCACGACATATTGCATGCTCAGTTCCCTTCTATCGGAGCGCTTACCTTAGCTGTGAGTAGAGGTTCCTTGCTTGAGCTTTGCCCTTTGTTGCCTCGATTGAAAGGCTCGCGCTTTTGACCGCTCTTCGACGCATCTCGAATGCCGGGGCGGTCATGCATCGCACGCAGGTTGAGCCTTGCACTGTTGTTTTACTCACTAAAACAGACGTATGGCTGACTCAGAAAGCGCTAATAGTAAGTAAACTCCTTACTTGGTAAGTAGAATATGAGAACTTGAGGACATTCAAGTTCATCCGGGACCCCAACGCTTTCGAACTAATGGCCGACGATACACGCAGACGCGTAGTCTACCTTCTAAGAGCGAAGGAAATGACCGTCGGTCAGATACACCACGAACTCCAACTAACACCCCAAGCAATCTACCACCACATACGCAAACTCCTAGACGCGGGACTGGTAGAAGTAGCAAAGGAAGAACAGCTTGGGATCAACGCGAACGTTGATGACGAAATCATCGCGAAGATGATGAAGATTGCAAAACAGAAAGACAAACTAGCGCTGACTCCGGAAATGGAGGAAAGAATACAGGCACTTGAAGGGCTCGACTTTATCGGAAAGCAACAGATAGCAGACTACGCCAACCTGCTTATGATGAGCGACAAGCAATTTGAAGAATGGCTAAACTTCGAGAGGAGCCGACGCAACCTGCTAAAATCTGCGGTAGCCCAGCCTATTCAAGTCACAGTCAAACAGCCGAGGACAAAATAGATCTTTTCCGAAAAAGTATCGAAACAGTTGTTGCTAGTACTCTAGCGCTCGCACCTGCGGCCGTCGCGCCGCGAACTCGATCACAATATCTCTCAGAATCTGAACCTGTTTGACTCCGTGAATCTTGATTTCAATACGCTTCTCGAGATCACTCTTAGGCGTAATTCTCAAGTAACCTGGCTGGGAGGATAGCCTTCCCCAGATAGCATGCTTCATCAAGAGCTCAGAAATCTCCTCCCGCCTAAGTTCGAAATCAATCTTTGAGCCGAGTTCGCTTGTGGTTGCAGGATTGTTCTTTCGCAAGATCCTTTTTTGGGAAGGTACGACTCAATCTACGCATTAGGTGATCGGAGATCAGTGGCAGGAGTAGAAGGATGGAAGTGGCGTAGAATGGTCCGGACAATCTCAACACAAATTGGAGATAGAAGAGAAGAGCGGTCAGTGGAACTGCACAAGCTATGCCGAAGGCTATAGTGACTCTTCTTTTTCTTACTCCGATGATTCTAGTCTTGCTGAAGTAGAGACCGTAGCCTGCTGAGCGACCTCTAGATAAAAGGACACTTGTGAGACCGACTATTTGTTCTTCCGGCCGGTAAGCCTCAACTTTTCCGGAGGGGACAGTCATTTGGGAAGAGTCGAACGAGTCCACTGGGACGCGCTCCTTCACGGATCTTGGCGTCGTCTGTTTCTAAAGAGTCTTTTTGATCAGCCTATCGGGAGGCTATTTGGTCACAAGTCTGAACTTAAACACAAGATCCCATCCTGTACGGTCTGGGGATGCCGCGCTGTGGCTGAAGTAGTAGTGGTGAAGCCTGTGGCGGACCAGCCGGCTCTACTGATGGAGAAGGAGGGTGAGAGGGTCCTAGTTGTTGCAGACTTGCATCTCGGGTGGGAAGTCTCCCTGTCCCATCAAGGAATACACGTGCCCTCCCAAGTCCCGCGTCTGCTAGAGAAGCTTAGGAAGATCATCAACGACACTCACCCCCAACGACTCATCCTGCTTGGAGATGTCAAGCATGCGGTCGCGAAGGTTGAGTTAGAGGAATGGAAGTATGTCCCGGAATTCTTCGAGGGTCTCGTCGAAATAATCCCGGACGTTCAAGTTGTCCCGGGCAACCATGATGGAAACCTGGAACCGCTCACTCCTCCAAGTGTTAAGATCAGCACATCTGAAGGAATATCCGTCTGGAACAAGGTAGGCCTCTTTCACGGCCACGCCTGGCCCTCACCGCCATTGCTCGGATGCGAGTACTTGGTTATGGGACACTTACATCCAGTCGTCGTCTTCAAAGATCCGCTCGGCTTCCGCATCACTCGCCAGTCATGGGTCCGTGCCAGAAGCAACGGGCAGAAGCTTGCGGAAGGGGTCTTGAAGCATGAATCGGTCAAGTGGGAAGGCGACTCAGTGGAAGAGTACAAGAAAAAATTCGGGATATCGGTTGTTGATGCTGAGTGCATCATAATGCCTAGCTTCAACGATTACCTTGGAGGACAGCCGATCAATCGAAGCTTCAGAGACTAGCTGTTGTGAGATGATTCCTTCCTTGAGCTCTCCAACCTTTCTGCTCTTACGTTTACGTTGGCGGGCTTTGAGCCGGTTGCCTTCCATTCGGCAGTCGGCGCTGCAGTATTTTTCGCTGAACCAGCCGAGGAACGTCCGCTTGCAGACGAGGCATGTCTTGAGAACTTTCTTGTCGGTTGTTTCCAACGATTCTTCCTGCCGGGTGTGGTTTGTAGCTCCCATGTCTACGTCGTACTGGTATAAAATCTGGTCGCATCTACACCGCAAGATGTATTGGCCCGAGGGATTGTCCTTGCCATGTTTTTTCCCTGATCCGGTAATAGTAAGAGCTAAAGCGATACTTGTCGACTCCGGGTTTCGAGGGGCTGTCGGCTAGCCAGGTCTAGAAGGCTTATCTTGAAAAAGCCCGGACTGGCCGCGTGGCTTGGGAGCCACTATCCTTGGCCGAGAACCCACGAAATCGCCGGTTCAAATCCGGCCAGCCCCACCATAACCATGCTTGAACGTCCGAATTTCACGCTACGTCCTTATACCCAGCTGAAGAATCCAATCCGAGATCGGCTTGTTGGAGCCCGCTGCCCACGAACGTATCACGAAAGTCACGGACAATTCAGCTGTCGAATGGCTTCTCAAATCGGGGGATCCGTCAATACGCTATTTCACACTAATCGACGTTCTGGACAAGCCTGAGGACTCACCAGAAGTTGAGAAAGCTCGGAGACTCATACCTCGGGGACCGAGGGTCCGCATATTGCTTGACGGTCAGCAGCCTGACGGTGGCTTCAAAGTCCATCCGTATCAGAAATGGACTGGTGCTCACTGGCGGCTCGTATCTCTTGTTGAGATGGGGATACCTCAAGGGCATCGCTCGGCCGTTAAGGCGACCGACCTTGTACTCAAGTGGTTGCTTGGCGAAGCTCATGTCCGCAATGTTCCACAAATCAGCGGGCGTTATCGAAGATGCGCGTCTCAAGAAGGAAACGCGCTCGCTGTCTGCAGCCGTCTGGGAATCGCCCAAGACACTCGCGTGCAACGGCTGGCTGAGTCATTGGTGGAATGGCAGTGGCCCGATGGAGGATGGAATTGCGACCGAAGAGGGGACGCGACCCATTCTTCATTCAATGAGAGCCTATCGACGCTCTGGGGACTAGTCGAATACTATCACGCCTCGAGGGACAAACGCGTCGCAGAGTCGTTGGAGAAGGCTGCTGAATTCTTTCTAAGACATCGCCTCTTTCGTTCTTGTCGAACGGACGAGGTACGTCAACCAGAGACTTTTCATTCGAAAGTTTACAGGTCGATTCACTCGTTCACGGAGCTCCACTATCCATTGTACTGGCACTACGATATTCTTCAAGCTCTCACGATTCTGCATCGAGCAGGTAAGTTAGGAGATCCTCGTACGCAGGAAGCCATTGATCTTGTGGAGTCGAAACGTGGGGATGACGGGCAGTGGAGGCCTGAAGGCTACTACTGGAGCCTGAAACGGAAGACACGAGCAAAACTTGCAGTTTCAAACGTTGAAATCGTAAACTGGGGGCGCGGCGGACCCAACGAGTTCATAACCCTTAACGCCCTTCGCGTCCTGAAGGCCGCAGGGCGCTTTAATGCTGGCTAGAGCATTCGAGCGACGCTCTGGAAGTATTTCACGCCCTTCTTACCATTCGTTGCGTGATCCAATGCCTGGTCCACAGCGTCTTTCGGACTTGAGGCTGAAATGACCTTCACCGTTTTCCTGTCATCAAGGAAAGTGTCCGCGATCTTGTCCGCGGTCCCGCCGGTTCCTGTCAACGCCACGATAGGCTTTCCTTTCTGATACGCCACACACGCTTCAATAAAAGTTCCAGCACCACCACCCACTACTATGGCGGCGTCTGCTGAGTATGCTGTGATGAAATTTCGGGCAAACCCGATCCCTGTAGGAATGATAATGTCACAATACGGATTCGCGTAACTCATATCCTCGTTAGGAATTATTCCGACAACCATTCCACCCTTCTCCTTCGCGCCTCTTCCTGCGGCCTCCATCACTCCGCCCAGCCCACCGGTCACCGTTATCGCGCTCCGAGCTGCTATCTGCGCACCTACTTCCTTCGCAGCATCGTAGGTGGCCTGCGGACAGTGATCCCCGTCTGAACCGATGACTAGGACTTGGATTAGTCGCTTGTAGTTAGACTGCGCAGTTCTCGATGCCACTCCCCTAAACAAAGCCAAACATCACGACTGAAACGAGTGAAGGGCCCTCTCATGCGTCGGGGCCATAATGAGGCTAATGTAACCGCTCTTCAAGTGGACAAGGTTTTAATCAGAACCCAGCCCGCCGACTCCCAAATTCGCGTTTACCTGATGCTTCATGTCAAGCTTCAAGCCCGGAAAGATTGAGAGGGTTGCAGGCCCGGTAATCGTTGCGGGAGACATGCTCGGGGCCCAGATGTATGAGGTCGTTCGAGTTGGCGACCAGGGCCTCATAGGAGAAATCATCAAGATCGAACAAGACCGGGCCACGGTTCAGGTCTACGAAGAAACTGCCGGCATACGACCAGGTGAGAAGGTTGAGCGATCAGGCAAACCGCTGTCAGTAGAACTTGGTCCCGGAATAACTGGCCAGATCTACGACGGTATCCAGCGACCCCTCACGATCCTATTTGAGAAGACAGGACCCTTCGTCCGGCGAGGACTGACCCTACCGCCGATCGATAAGGGCAAGAAATGGCACTTCGTCCCGACAATAAAATCGCAGGCGACTGTGGCTGCGGGCGACATTATCGGTCACGTAAAGGAAACGAGCCTTATCACTCAGCAGATAATGATTCCACAGAATCTCTCCGGCAAAATAACATCAATTGTTAACGAAGGCGATTACACCGTCGGCGAACCGGTTGGCGAGCTAGACTCGCCTGGTGGCCCCGTCCCACTGTTCATGCTGAACACCTGGCCTGTGCGAACAGCCAGAGGCTTCAAACGCAAACTCCCCAGCAACACGCCTCTACTAACTGGCCAACGCATAATCGACTTCTTCTTCCCAATCGCAAAGGGGGGCACCGCAACCATCCCCGGCGCCTTCGGGACCGGAAAAACTATGGCCCAGCAGCAACTCGCAAAATGGGCAGACGCCTCCGTCATTGTCTACGTGGGCTGCGGCGAGAGAGGAAACGAGATGGCGGAAGTGTTGGAAACGTTTCCGAAGCTTGTGGACCCTAGAAGCGGCGAGCCCATCATGAACCGGACGGTACTAATCGCGAATACTTCGAACATGCCCATTGCCGCGCGAGAGGCCAGCGTCTACACTGGAATTACGATAGCGGAGTACTACCGGGACATGGGCTATGACGTGGCATTGATGGCAGACTCGACCAGTAGATGGGCCGAGGCTATGCGAGAAATATCAGGACGACTAGAGGAGATGCCTGGCGAAGAAGGCTACCCTGCATATCTCGCTTCTAAACTGGCAGAATTCTACGAACGTTCGGGAAGAGTCGAGGTGCTAGGCTCAGATACCCGTGTCGGGTCCATCTCCATTGTCGGAGCAGTCTCCCCGCCCGGCGGAGATTTCTCGGAACCTGTTACACAAAACACGCTGAGAATCGCCAAGGTCTTCTGGTCTCTCGATACAGACTTGGCGGCTAGACGCCACTTTCCAGCTATCAACTGGCTGACCAGCTATTCCCTGTACACGGATATTCTGGACGACTGGTATCGGAAAGAAATCGGTCCCGAGTGGACTATGATGAGGAAGGAGGCCATGAACCTGCTACAACGGGACGATGAGCTTCGTGAGATTGTGATGCTTGTCGGACCCGATGCGCTCTCAGAGAGCCAGCGAGTAATTCTAGAGACTGCTAGGATGATCAAGGAGGACTTTCTCATGCAAGCCGCATACAATCCAGCCGACACCTATTGTGACAAGATCAAGACTGACCTGATGATCAAGCTGATTCTCGACTATCACAAGATCATGCAGAAAGCTGTTGACGAGAACATTCCACTCCAGAAGATTCTGGATCTTCCAGTAAAGACTGAGATTGACAGAATGCGACTGACAGCAGCCGACAATTTCCCAAGCTTCGCAGAACATATCGAAGAAGAACTGAACAAGGAATTCAAGTCGATCGGAGGAAAGTAATCGATGTCGCTTGCAGGTTTAGAATACACAACTATCAAAGAGATCTCTGGACCACTCCTCTTCGTCGAATCCGTCCGGGGAGTAGGATACGGAGAACTCGCCCGAATCAAAACTCCCAGCGGCGAAGAGAGAAGGGGCCAGGTTCTCGAGATAGGCGGAGGAGTCGCCGTTGTGCAGGTATTCGAAGGAACAACCGGCCTCGATGTCGGAAAGACCCGGGTCCGGTTCACGGGCGAAACCGTCAAACTACCGGTATCCAATGATATGCTGGGAAGAATCTTCGACGGCAGCGGACGCCCCATCGACGGCGGACCTAGAATAATCCCCGACGACTACCTCGATGTCAACGGCAACCCCATCAACCCTTTCGCCAGAGAATATCCACGGGAATTCATCCAGACTGGTATCTCAACAATCGATGGGATGAATACCCTCGTACGAGGCCAAAAGCTCCCACTGTTTTCCGCATCTGGTCTACCTCACAACGCGGTAGCAGCCCAGATCGCCCGACAAGCAAAGGTCGTAGGCTCAGATGAGCCGTTCACGACAATATTTGCCGCGATGGGAATCACAGCGGACGAGCTTCGCTACTTCAGAGACGATTTCGAGAAGCAGGGCGCCTTTGACCACGTCACCATGTTCGTCAACCTTGCCGATGACCCCGCGATCGAACGAATACTGACCCCAAGGCTGGCTCTCACAGCCGCCGAATACTTCGCGATCAAACAGGGAAACCACGTCCTCGTCATTCTTACAGACATGACGAACTACGCTGAATCATTGCGCGAGATATCCGCAGCTCGAGAAGAGGTCCCAGGACGAAGAGGCTACCCCGGCTACATGTACACGGACCTTGCAACGATCTATGAGCGAGCAGGAAGGCTACACGGGACGAAGGGCTCGATCACTCAGATGCCAATCCTGACGATGCCTGGAGATGATAAGACGCATCCTGTTCCGGATCTAACAGGCTACATTACAGAGGGCCAGCTCATGGTCGACCGGTCACTCCACAGGAAGGGTATCTATCCACCGATAGATCCTGCACCCTCGCTCTCGCGACTAATGAAAGAAGGAATTGGAAAGGGCAAGACCCGAGAGGATCACAGGGAAGTCTCTGACCAGCTCTACTACGCATTCGCTGAAGGCCGATCCTTCCGTGACCTAGTCGCAGTCGTCGGTGAAGAGGCGCTGTCGGCGCGTGACAAGCTCTACTTGCAGTTTGCTGATGAATTCGAACGGAAGTTCATCAACCAAGGCCTCTACGAGAACCGAGACATCGACACGACCCTCGACCTCGGCTGGAACCTCCTCAGCGTT
>WNFY01004448.1_pt1 | contig 12948 bp, 9 predicted proteins | sample 5400091 | NCBI WGS metagenome assembly WNFY01 (sample SAMN13153364, study PRJNA577476) | soil metagenome | isolation source: 60 cm soil or saprolite under grassland replicate 1 | place: USA:California | collected 2016-06-15 | reverse complement strand
AGCTGCAGCAGCGCATGGGCAAGGAAGTGGACTACACCAAGCGGCCCTCGGAGGATTTCGCGAGCGTGATGATCGAGTTCACGACGGGCGAGGGCGCCACCGTACTGGGCGAAGCCACGACCTCGTGGAGCTTCGTGGGCGCGGGGCTGCGCCTCTCCGCCGAGCTGCTCGGCCCCGAGTACTCGATGTCGTGGAACTCGCTTGAGAGCCCGCTCAGGCTGTTCTTCAGTCGCGAGGTGAAAGGTCAATCCGGCGAAGACCTGGTCGAAAAGCAGAACGCGGAGATGGGGCTCATGCCCGTCATCTCGGGCGAGGCGGCGGTGTACGGCTACGAGGCCGAGGACCGGCACTTCGTGCGCGTGTTCCTCGGGCGCGAAGCGCCGCAGCTGACGTTCGACGACGGCCTCGAGGTCGTGAAGCTCCTGATGACCGCATACATGAGCGCCGAGCAGGGGAAGACGTTGGAATTCCCCCCCAAGGGGCTGGAGACATTCGTGCCGGCCGTCGCGAAAGGAACGTGGAAGCCATGAGGGAAACGCGGAACGCGGAAGTCGGAACGCGGAACAGGCGACTCGTGCTCCGAGCTCGGACCTGCTGTTCCGCGGTCCGCGTTCCGCGTTCCGCGTTCTTTGCCATCGGAGTTCTCCTCCCGGCGACGATGCCCGCCCAACAATGGCCCGTCCATTCCATGGACCGCCCCCGTCCTCCGGTGGTCGACCCCGGCCCCGAGCGGTCGCCGGTGCCGCCGCCCGCCGATGCCGTCGTGTTGTTCGACGGCAAGGACCTGGAGCAGTGGCAGGCGGAGAACGGTGGTGCGGCGAAATGGGTGGTGCGGGACGGCTTCCTCGAGGTAGCGCCGCACACGGGGGCGATCCAGACGAAGCGCGGCTTCGGTGACGTGCAGCTGCACCTCGAGTGGGCAGCGCCCCTCCCGGCCACCGGGGAAGGGCAAGACCGCGGCAACAGCGGCGTCTTCCTGATGACGCATTACGAAGTGCAGGTGCTCGATTCCTATCACAGCGACACATACGCCGACGGCCAGGCGGCCGCGGTGTACGGGCAGACCCCGCCGCTCGTCAACGCGTGCCGCCCGCCGGGCCAGTGGCAGACCTACGACATCATCTTTCACCGGCCCCGCTTCACGTCGGACGGGGCGGTGCGCGACTCGGCGCGGGTGACCGTGCTGCACAACGGCGTGCTCGTCCAGGACAACACGATCATCACCGGCTGGACGGTACACGGCCAGCGCGCCCACTATGCGCCGCACGCCGACCGGCTGCCGCTGCTGCTGCAGGATCACGGCCATCCCGTACGCTATCGCGACATCTGGATCCGCGAGCTACGCGAGCACGAGTGACCGTATGATGCGTCGAGCGGTGTGCGTCGCCGTCACGGCGGGCGGACTCGTGGCTGCGCCCCTCACGGCACAGGTTCCGGCCCAGGCTGCGGACATGCTGCGGCGCCTCTTCGCCTCCCGCGAGTTCGCGCCGGAGCACTTCGGTCCGGCGCGCTGGATCGCCGGCGGGACGGCCTACACCACCGTCGAGCCGGCGTCCGACAACACCGGATCGGACATCGTGCGCTACGAGACGGCGACGGGCGCGCGCAGCGTCGCCGTCGCCGCGCGGCAGCTCATCCCCCGGGGCGCCACTGCACCCCTCGACATCGACGACTACGACTGGTCGAGCGACGCATCGAAGCTCCTCATCTTCACCAACACACAGCGGGTGTGGCGCCAGAACACGCGCGGGGACTACTGGGTGCTGGACCGCGCCGGCCGGACGCTCAAGAAGCTGGGTGGCGACGCCCCGGGGTCGTCGCTCATGTACGCCAAATTCTCGCCCACGGGCGACCGCGTCGCGTACGTGCGGCAGGGCGATCTGTACGTCGAGCGCCTCGCCGACGGCCGCATCACGCGTCTCACCACCGGCGCCGACTCGCTGCACGTGAACGGCATGACGGATTGGGTCTACGAAGAGGAGTTCGACCTGCGCGACGGCTTCCGCTGGTCCCCGGACGGCGCCCGCATCGCCTACTGGCACTTCGACATGACCGGCGTGGGCAGGTTCTTGCTCACGAACGACACCGACTCGCTCTACCCGTTCGTCACACCCGTCCAGTACCCCAAGGCCGGCACCACGAACTCCGCCGTCACCGCCGGCGTGGTGAGCGCGGAGGGCGGTGCCACCACATGGTTGCAGGTGCCCGATGATCCGCGCCAGAACTACGTCCCCCGCCTCGAATGGGCGGGGCCGCAAGAGCTGGTGCTGCAGCGGATCAACCGCGCCCAGAACACGGATCGCGTCATGCTCGCCGACGCCACCACCGGCGCCGTCCGCACCGTACTGGTGGAGCGGGACAGCGCGTGGCTCGACGTGGTGGACGACCTGCAGTGGCTCGCCGGCGGCAAGGAGTTCACCTGGGTGAGCGAGCGCGACGGGTGGCGGCACCTGTATCGGGTCAGCCGCGACGGCAAGACTGTACGCCTGGTCACGCCGGGCGCCTTCGACGTGATCGAAGTCGCCGCGCTGGACGAGCCCGGCGGGTGGCTGTATTACATCGCGTCGCCCGATAACGCGACTCAGCGCTACCTGTATCGCATACCGCTCGACGGCAGCGGGAAGCCGGAGCGCGTCACGCCCGCCGACCGACCGGGGACCCACAGGTACGACATCTCACCAGACGCGCACTGGGCATGGCACACCTACTCGACGCTCGACACCCCGCCGGTAACCGACCTGGTACGCCTGCCCGCCCACGCCACGGCCCGCACGGTCGTTTCGAACGAGCCACTGCGCGGGGCGGTCGCGCCCCTCACGTCGCGCCGCGGCGACTTCTTCCGCGTACCGCTTCCGGATAGCGCGACCCTCGACGGCTGGATGATTCGGCCCCGCGACTTCGATTCCACGAGGACCTACCCGCTGCTGATGTACGTGTACGGCGAGCCCGCCGGGCAGACCGTGCGCGACCAGTGGATGGGCGGCCTGGGGCTGTGGTTCCGGATGCTCGCCGACCAGGGCTACGTGGTCGCGAGCGTGGACAACCGCGGCACGCCCGCGCCGCGCGGCCGGGCGTGGCGCAAAGTAGTGTATGGCGCGATCGGTGTGCTGTCGAGTCGCGAGCAGGCCGACGCCGTGCGCGCCCTGACTCGCTCCCGGCGCTACCTCGATTCGACGCGGGTGGGCATCTGGGGGTGGAGCGGCGGCGGCTCGAGCACCCTGCAGGCGATGTTCCGCTACCCCGATGTGTACCAGGTCGGGATGAGCGTGGCTCCGGTGCCAGACGAGCGATTGTACGACACGATCTACCAGGAGCGCTACATGGGTTTGCCGCAGGAGAATAAGAGCGGGTACGAGACCGCGTCGGCCATCAATCGCGCCGAGGGGCTGCGCGGTCGCCTGCTGTTGGTGCACGGCTCCGGCGATGACAACGTCCACTATCAGGGCAGCGAGCGGCTGCTGAACCGGTTGATCGCGCTCGGGAAGCCGGTCGACTTCATGGAGTATCCGAATCGCAGCCATTGCATCTGCGAGGGCCAGGGCACCACGCTGCACGTGTACTCCCTGCTTACGCGCTACCTGCTCGAGCATCTGTCCGCGGGGCCGCGCACCCGGGTAGGCACGTGATGATCACAACGCTCGTATTGGCGCTCGCGCTCGACTCCGGGTTCGCGATCGTGCCGCGCCCGGTGCACCTCACGCCCAAGTCCGGCTCGTTCACGCTCACCGGCAGCACGGCGATCACGACGGACGCGGCGAGCCGCGCGCTCGGCTTCATGCTCGCGGATTACCTGTTCCCCGCGACGGGCTTTCGTCTGGTCGTGCGCTCGTCGGCGCCTCCCCCCGGCGTCCCGGTGATCTCGCTCGGTCTCGACAGCACCCTACGGACGTTGGGCGACGAGGGGTACCGCTTGGACGTGAGCCGCAGTCGGGTCACGATCCGCGCCGCCCGCCCCGCGGGCGCTTTCTACGCCATCCAGACACTCCGTCAGCTTTTCCCCGCCGCCATCCTGCGGGAGGCGAAGGTGGCCGGCACCGCCTGGACGATGCCGGCGGTGTCGATCGAGGACTATCCGCGCTTCAGCTGGCGTGGCATGCACCTCGACGTGGGACGCCATTTCATGCCGAAGCGGTTCGTCAAGAAGTACATCGATCTCCTGGCGCTCCATAAGATGAATCGCTTCCACTGGCACCTGACCGAGGACCAGGGCTGGCGTATCGAGATCACGCAGTACCCGCGGCTCACCACCGTGGGCGCGTGGCGGCGGGAGACGATCGTGGGCCGGCCGGACCGGCGGGACTCGACCACGTGGCGTTTCGACGGGCAGCCGCACGGCGGCTTCTACACGCAGGACGACATCCGCGAGATCGTGGCCTACGCCCAGACGCGGTTCGTCACGATCGTCCCCGAGATCGAGATGCCGGGGCATTCGCAGGCCGCGATCGCCGCCTATCCCGAGCTGGGGAACAAGGGCGACACGCTTTCCCCCTGGACCAGGTGGGGCGTGGACGAGAACATCCTCAACCCCGGCGAACAGACGATCCGGTTCTACCAAAACGTGCTCACGGAAGTGATGGGGTTGTTTCCGGGCCATTGGATCCACATCGGCGGCGATGAGGCCCCCAAGGCCCAGTGGAAGGCGAGCCCGCTGGCCCAGGAGCGCATCCACGAGCTCGGCCTGAAAGACGAGGACGAGCTGCAGAGCTGGTTCACGCGCCGCATGGACGAGTTTCTCACCGCCCATGGCCGCTCGCTCATTGGCTGGGACGAGATTCTCCAGGGTGGGCTCGCGCCCAATGCCACGGTGATGTCGTGGCGCGGCATCGAGGGCGGCATCGCGGCGGCTCGGGCAGGGCACGACGTGGTGATGGCGCCCGGATCGCACACGTACTTCGACTACTATCAGTCCACCGACACGACGCGCGAGCCGCTGGCGATCGGCGGGTTTCTGCCGCTCGACACGGTGTACGCGTTCGAGCCCGTGCCCGCGGAGCTCACGGCGGACGAAGCCCGCCACGTGCTGGGAGCGCAGGGGCAGGTGTGGACCGAGTACATTCCGGACCCGAAGCGGGTCGAGTACATGGCGTTCCCGCGGGCGTGCGCGCTCGCGGAAGTGCTGTGGACGCCGCGCGAGGTTCGGGACTACGCGGACTTCACGCGGCGGCTCGCCACCCACCTCGCGCGGCTCGCCGTACTGGACGTGAACTATCGGGCGCCCGGCACCGGAGCGACGCCACCCGTTCCTGACACACGCCCATCGCGCTAGCGCTGTAGCTTTGAACGAACCCGTCGATCCGAGAGGACCAGCGATGTCACGTCCGTCACTCGCGCTGATCGTGCCGCTCGCCGCGGCACTCGTCGCATCCCCAAGCCCTGCCCCGGCGCAGGAGGCGAAGCCGCCCGAGCCCCTGCAAGTGGGCGTCGCCGCGCCCGACTTTGCGCTCCCCGGCGCGACGCGCTACGGCGTGCTCCGGGCTCCGATCCATCTCAGCGATTTCAAAGGCAAGACCGTCGTGCTCGCGTTCTTCTACAAGGCGCGAACCAAAGGGTGAACGATTCAAATGCATGCGTACCGTGATCAGTACGCACAGCTGTTCCACGACGGCCGCAACGTGGTCCTCATCGCCATCAGCGTAGATCCCGCGGACACGCTCGCCGCGTGGGCCCGGGACGACGAGTTCCCGTATCTGTTCGCGAGCGACAGCGGGAGCGTGATCGGCAAGACGTACGGCGCCCACAACCCCAAGTACGGGCTCGACAACCGCAACCTGTTCGTGGTGGGGCCGGACGGGAAGATCGCGCACGTGATGGCGCCGTTCCGGGAGATCGACCCGCAGGCGTACAAGGAGCTGGCGGGCGCGATCGACCGCGTCACGCCGAAAGCCGGTGAATGAGCCGGGCCGCGGGTCTCGTCGCCAACGGGGCGCGTGGCCCGGCCGATCGCGCGTAGCTAGTGGCCGCTCGGCGTACGGGTCGATATCCAGAGATCGTTGCCGCCCGGCCGTCAGGCCTGGGCGGCGACGTGATGCAATCCGGGTCGCACTCACCGCGGAATAAGCGTCACGTTGTTGACCAGTATCTCGGTCACCGTCCCGTCAGGGGCGATCAGGCGTTCGCTTTCGGCGAGCACTCGTGCGCTGCCGCCGCTGACCAGGTCGACGATCCCCTGTGCCCGAAAGCCGAAGGCGTCGGCGCCGCTGCCCGTGACCTGGCGGTCGTTGTCGGTCGAGGTCAGGTTCCCCGTGCCCTTGGCGAAGGGACTGAGTTGGCAGAGGTCCATGAAGTTCCTGAACGGCGAAGGCACGGGGCTGTAGATGTGGATGTTCACGTCGCGTAGCAAACGGAGCTGCCGCAAGACATCCTGCATCTCGCCGACGGTTTGCACGGGCTGGGGTTCGGGGGTGAGTGCCCCGCCGCAGCGGCGCAGCGCGTGGACGCCGCCAGGCGGCGCATTTACGACGATGACTAGGTCGGTGGAGACGTCGGCCCAGACGAACAGGAGGACCGAATCGCCACGGAATACGTTCGGCAGGTCCGCCGGCCCGTTCATGAAGTCGAATGGCGCGCTCGCCGGCCGAGCGGCACCCGTAGTGGGGCTCTCACATCCGGCAGTTGGGAGGAGCACGGCCAACCCGACTGCCAAGAGGGACTGGGGTCTCATGGTTCACCTCGGTTCGGTTTAGGGGATGGCTGGCGGAGGGGATACCACCGCCGGATCAGAGGACGCGCCATCCTTGACAGCCACGACGATGAAGCCGTAGCACGAACCACCGCACCCGCCGGTCTGGTAACTCGTCGTGTTCGGTGGCAGCACGGCGATGACCTCTGCGTAGCCCCAGGCGTCCATCATCATCCACACCTCGTAGCCGTCCTCCAGTGCGGAGTTGTCCCTCCATGTAAGGAGGCCTGACTCGTCCAGCGCGAGATCCGTCGGGCCCGCGAGGGGCGTTGCGCACGCCGTGTTTGACGGAGCAGAAACTCCTTCCGCGTTGAACGCGGACACGCGGTAGCACACCTGCACTTCACTCTCGCGGTCACGGTCCGTGATCGAGCCGATGTTGGCAGTGGTCGTGGCGGCCGTCACCCAGGTCGCCCCGCTGTCGGCGGAGCGCTCCACGCGAAACCCGTCTTCGTTGCTCGCCCTGTCAACCCACCAGATCGCGACCGCGTGGGATCCGGCTGAGCCGGCAATCTCGTACTCGGGTGCTTGTGGCGGGCCCGGCGGCACCGGCGGCGCGAGTGTCGTCGCGCAGGCAGGAGCGGCGGACGTCGAGTAGGACGTGGTCTTCCTACCGACGCTGAACGCGCGGACCTCGTAGCAGTACTGCGTCCCAAGGCTGAGCCCCGTGTCAGGGTAGCTCGTAGCGCTAGCTCCGGTCGTCGCGATGACCGGGAACGATCCGTCAGGTCCGGTTGTGGAGCGGCGGATTTCGAATCCGGTTTCGTTGCTGGAATTGTCCTTCCAGGCGAGCTCGATTCGAGTCTGAGAAGCAGCCGTGGCACTCAGATTGGAGGGCGCATTGACCGTCGTCTGTGGTGAGGCAGCGGACTGATTCTGGATGCGAGGAGCAGTCGGTTGTGTCGGGTCGCAGCCTGTGAGCGCGATCGATAGGAGCGAGACGGCGAACCATTGGCGACGCAGCCCGAACATGGAGATCATCTCCGTTTGAGACGTCTCCGTGAGACGGACGGCCGTGGAAGGGTTGCTCAGCCTATAGTCGGTGCCGTCAGCTGGGTACGCGGTCGTCCGGACCACGGATCTGTAGCAGCGGCTGGCTGCTTGAAACCAGGCTGACTCCGAATCCCTGGATTCCGGTCAGGTTATACGTCCAACCGACCGTCCACGAATCGAACGGCACCGATGCTGCGACGCTCTCGTGCACGAACACCTGAAAGTCTGCGTCGTTTACGTCCCCGAACCACATGCCATAGTCGGGGCCTGTTTGCCTGACAAGTACGTGCAGGTACCCGCTCGGCAGCGAGATGATGCTGCCTTCATACTGGCGGGTGCGCATGTCAGCCGCAGTCACGACGCGAGGGGCCGGGACCGCCCCCGTGCCTTCCCAAACGATTTCCGGTGGCCATGAGGAGGGCGCTGCGGCGATCGGCAAGATGGCCCTTTCGCCAGCTCCGTCTGCTCCGATGACTCCCCTTAGGAGGACGCTATCGCCCTTCACCAACATGGGTCCTGTACCCAGTCCGACGACCTCGATCCCGGCGGTCTTATCCTGGACGTAGACCACGTTTCCGGGATCAAACGCGCCTTGATCAACTGTGACGACACCACTCACGAGGACAGTATCGCCGGTCCCGCTTCGCGCCTCAGCAACCGTCACCGGTGTTGCCCGGCGCGCGTTCCAAGGTGCCCCCTGCGCCAAGCCGGTCATCCCGGAGGCACCCGCCTTGCCCTCGAGTTCGACATGGGTCAAGTCTTCCATCCACGATAGCACGACGCTGGCATCGGTGTGGACGCGACCGAGAACGACACCGGAATACAAGACGTTGGTACTGCACACGTCACCACTTGAGCTGGTCGTGCAGCGCTCGATGGTTCCCCCCGTCCGCCCGACCACGATCGAGTCCTGCTGCGTCAACTCCAGTACTAGGTGCTTCTCGACCAGCACGGTGACACCGCCCCCGCTCTCGCTGAATGCATGCGACACCGTCCAAACGCCGCTGATGTCCCGCGCTTCCACATTCGTGTTGCACGTGACGCAGGGGTCCGACCTGCAGGCGGAGATCGCCAGCAGGCTTACGATTGAGAGAAAGCGAAGCACGGGATTCCTCCTCACGGCTGGCCGAGAACCTTCACTGGTGCGACCCGGTCCACGGTCGTCCCGTCGCCGAGCATGCCCCTGTAGTTCTCGCCCCAGCAGTACAACACGCCGCCTGTGGTGAGCCCGCAAGTGTGACTGCCGCCGGCGCTGACGCTCGTGAACGTGAGCCCGCCGACGACGGACACGGGGCTCGTGCGATTGGTCGTCGTTCCGTCGCCGAGTTGGCCGAGGTGGTTCGCACCCCAGCAGTACAACAGGCTGCTCGTGGTGAGCCCACAGGTCCCCGCGCTCAAGGCTGCGAACGCGAGGCCGCCGAGGACCGGCACAGGACCGGTTGACGACGTCGTGGTTCCATCGCCAAGCTGCCCGACAGCATTGCTGCCCCAGCAATAGGTTGCCCCCTCGGTCGTGATCCCACACGTGTGATCGTTGCCGGCGCTGACGCTCGCGAACGTCAGCCCCCCCTGGACCGGCACGGGACTCGTTTGCACCGTGGTCGTTCCGTCGCCCAGTTGGCCGTTGTCGTTGGCGCCCCAGCAGTAGGTCGCTGCGGCGGTGGTGATACCGCAGGTGTGGCCCGCCCCCGCTGTCAGCGTTGCGAATGTGAGTCCTCCCGCGACGGGCACGGGGCTCGGGCGGCTGATCGTCGTTCCGTCGCCGAGCTGCCCGCCGACATTGTTGCCCCAGCAATAGGCCGCCCCTGCGGTCGTAATCCCGCAGGTGTAATCGTAGCCGGCGCTCACCAGCATGAATGCGAGGCCGCCCACGACCGCCGCTGGCTTCGTGCTGCAAGAAGCGCTTGAGTAGTAGCCCAAAATGCAGGTTTCGGGGCCAGAGGTGCCGAGGCCGAGTTGACCGCCGTTATTCAAGCCCCAGCAGTAGAGGACATGACTTGCCGTGAGGCCGCACGCATGATCGCCCCCTGCACCTAGTCCCTCGAACGCGAGCCCGCCGGTTACTTGCCGCGGCGCCGAGGAAGGACCGGTGCTATCCAGCGAGCCAAGCTGCCCGAAAGAGTTATCGCCCCAGCAGTATCCAGTCCCGCCGATCGCGACTCCACAGGTGAAACTGCCTCCCGCGCGCACGGAGGCGAATGCGACCGTGACCACTTGGATGTGGGCTCTCCCCGTGATTCCCTCACTGGTCGCGGCAATCGTCGCCGCACCAGGCGCGATCCCCACGACGAGGCCCGTGTCGTCGACAGTCGCCACCGTCGGATTGTCACTCGTCCACGCAACCGGATAACCAAGCAGGACTCCACCAGCGGAATCCCTTTCCGTCGTGTGGAGCTTTGATCTTGCCGACGGCACAAGCGTCACCGTGTCGGGGGAGACGATCACGGCAGCGAGTCGGGACACGACGGTGACACTCGTCGTGCCCGTCACTTCTGTGTCAACTGGGAACACAATGCTCGGTCGGACTGTCACCGTCGCCGTGATCGTCACCGTGCCCGCATCGATCCCATAGACTCCGATCCCATACCCGAGCACATAGCTGGGGTTCGCGATGCACCAGGAGTCTTGGCCGCCCCCGAAATTGGCTACCAGGGCGTTACTCGAGAACCAGCAGACCGACCTGATCGTCTCCGACATGTCGCGTCCCAATGAATCAAGAACCTTCGGGATCATCGCAACGTATCCTCCGACGCCGATCGTATCCCGGGCGGGTACGAGATCGGTGCCATTCGACAGGACCGCGGCAATCGTAACGCTCGCCGGCGGAGGGGATGGGACAATAATCTGATGACCATCGCCAACCTGCCCCGCCTTCGCTTCGACGATCACCACGCCCGGTGAAACGGCACGCACCAATCCGGTCGCTGACACCGTGGCGACCGGGCTCGGGTCAGGCAAAGTGGACCAGGTTACGGGAGTGTCGGTCAATTGATGTCCGGCAGAGTCCCAGACGGTCGCGGTCAATTGACGCGAGGTCCCCTCCGGAACGACCAGGTTCGTATCGATCGACGTCCGGACAGAGGCGGGCGGACCGACGAGGGACTGACCTGTGGTGAACTCGACCGTATCGGGAGCCGCAAGGGCGTCACCGGTGAGATCGCGTACCAGCTGACTCACCACGAGTTGGTACGTGGTTGCCGCCTGCAGCGTTGCATTGGGCACGAATTCCACGGTCAGGTTGCCCATGCCGAACGTCGGGTCGATGAATCGAGGCGTTCCGGGCACTTCGTCTCGCTCATGCAGTAGGTGGATCGAGGCCGACGTCACGGTCGAGTCGGCGACGGGCTCGCTGAAGACCACCACAATTGAGGCATTGAGGGGCAGGTCCCGCTTTAGAGGCGGTGGCTGGGTGCGGACAACCACGGGAGCCCGCATCGCTGCTACGCGCAGCCCAATCGTCCGGATGGTCGCGCCGCCCACATCCTTTATCGCGACCTCGATCGAATCGCCCGCGCGCGCGATGACCGAGACAGGGTCGAAGCCGCCGTCGAACACCGCTATCTCGAACGAGCCCGCGCTTCCGACCCGGCGGATCGTGGCACTCGTGCCGCCCACGACGCTGCCCGGCGTCAGGGAGACGTACGCGATGCTGTCGACCGCCGCAGCTGCTGCGGCAGATGCGAACGCGCTGGCGCCGGTCCGCGATGCGACGAGGCCAACCGGAATCGGATTCGAGACGATGAGGCCGCTGGGCCGCCGAGGAGGAGGTGGCGGTGGGTTGGGGCCGACGTTGTCGCTGCAGGCAGCGAACACTGCCACGCAGGCGAACGCGATGATCCGGCGGCGGATCGTTCCCTCAACGCGCACAGTAACCTCTCTCTCTGGTCCTCATGTACGACGGACTCCGTGCGCGCACTTGCTCACCGACTCCCCCCGACAGTTACAAACCCGGCCCAGTAGAACGGATGCGCCGTCGCCGGTACCACGAGCAGCGACCGTTGTGCCTCCGCGAGCGCGCGCGCCGGCTCGGCCGCTACGTCGCCCGCGCCATAGAATCGCTCCATCAACGCCGCCGTCGCCCAGTCGTCCACAGCCCAAAGCGTCGCGACCACATGCCGGGCGCCTGCGTGCAAGAACGCGCGCGTCAGCCCGACCCAGTCGTCACCCGCGGGCACATCGGCGAGCGCCCCCGAGCCGAGTCCCGTCTGGCACGCCGACAAGACGACGAGATCCGCCGCGAGGTGCAGCCCGAACACCTCGTGCACCTCGAGCCGCCCGTCCTCCGCGCCGTCGCGCGCGAGCTGGACGAACGAGAACAGCGGATTCTGCTTGTTGAGCACGCCGTAGGTCGCGAGGTGCAGCACGCGTCGGCTGGGAGTGAGGCGACGAAATGCCGACTCCGTCGCCGCGCCGCCGGTCAGGACCTGCGCGTCCGTCCCCGCGAGGCGCCGGATCGTCGCCACTTCTTGACTCGACCCCGGCAGCGTGGCGGGCTGCGGCGCAAACGCCAACAGCCCTGCGCCGGGAAACCCCGCTGGCCGGTCGCCGAGCGCGATCCACACCGACGCCGAAGGCGTCATCACCAGCTCGTAGCGCTGGACGAGAAACCTCCCGACACTATCCATCAGCGCGGCGAACGGCAGGTACTGCAGCTCGACGTGCGGAACGAGGACTAGCCGGCTCTTGCCCGCGAGTAACCCCGTCGCTTGGAGCGGCGCGATCAACGCCGCGTGGAGACGTCGCAGCGGCGCGCGCCACAGGGAATCGGTGCCGGGACCCTGCCTCGCGATCGTCGCGCGCGTGAAATCAACCAGGCGCGCCAGCTCCTGGCGGCGCGTCCCGAGTTCGAGGACGGCAATCGTGTCGCTGTTCACGACGAAGGCGAGCGTGGTCGAATCGCTCACCAGGTACTCGATGAACGCCGCGTCAGGCTCAAGTCTTCGCGCGACCCCCTGCCATGTGGCGACATCGGGCGCCACAAGAGCCGCATGCCGCGGCGCCCGCTCGCGTGCTTCGAGCAGGAGATCAGCATAGGTCTCCTGTGCGCGCAGCAGTGATTCGCGGGTCGTGCTGGTATTCAGCGTGACGCCGGGTCCGCGGAGCGTCTGATCGGCGGCATCTGTGTTGTCGAGATCGTGGGTGAGCTCGGCGATGCGGCGGCGCAGGTCCTGCTCCCGAGCGACGACGTCCTCGGCCGTGTCGGCCGGGCTCGTGATGCGGCCCCGCGCGAGCAGCTCCAGCATCTCGCGCGCCCGCAGCCGCTCGCTTGCCTCGAA
>WNFY01015414.1_pt1 | contig 12951 bp, 18 predicted proteins | sample 5400091 | NCBI WGS metagenome assembly WNFY01 (sample SAMN13153364, study PRJNA577476) | soil metagenome | isolation source: 60 cm soil or saprolite under grassland replicate 1 | place: USA:California | collected 2016-06-15 | reverse complement strand
ACCATGCCCTATTGACGGTCAGATTTGCTCCGACGCATGTTGGCGAGGATCGAGGATGGCGAAATCTCGCCCCCCGCACTGACGCTTGTAGTAGCGGTCGAACTCGTTTTTCAGCTCGCCGTCCGAGAGGGTTAAGCGGGTGAACTCGATTGCGACAGTCACGGCAGGCCTGTCAGAGACTGGCGAGTCAAAACGGATATGAATGGCGTTTCCCGCAAACGTGTGGCTGATACACGAGGTGTTGAGGTTGTTATCCTTGGCTTGCCTCCGGAGATCCTTGACGGCTTTCTTGAAGGAGCTTGGTACCCAACTCTTGATCAACCGGTCCACATCTTTCTCCATGACGGAGAACTTGAAGCCGCATGTCTTCATGGATTTACCTCTCAAAACAAACAACACGTCAACGACTTATTCATGATATCGCAATAGAGGTAGGATTACAAAAAAAGGTAACGACGAGGATCTTTTATAGTAGAAAAAGCTTGCCAAAGAGGGCACCATGACTATAATCATAAGCAGTATATCAGTAATCGACCTGGTAATAGAAAGGGTGAGGAATGAATATTACAAACAAACGTAAGACTGAAGGTTTCACGATCATCGAAGTCGTGCTCGTGTTGGCTATCGCCGGACTGATCTTTTTGATCGTCTTCTTGGCACTGCCTGCCTTGCAGCGCTCGCAGCGGGACACGCAACGCAAGAACGATTTGTCTCGTATGATGTCACAATTGACGCAGTATCAGAGTAATCACCAAGGGTCGACGCCATCCGGCAACGGCAACGGTGCTGCTCAATGGGGTGGCTTCGTATCGGCCTACCTGACTAACGGCGGCCAGACATTCAGCGATCCAAGCACAGGCTCCACGTACAACGTACAACAGCAAACTGGTGTAGCTACATTGCCGGCAAACAACGGCGATCTCTTTGTCTACATAAGCGCTACTTGCTCGGGCGGCACGCTAACGGCCGTCACGCCAACCAACAACCGCAGTATTGCCGGTGTTGTGAAGCTTGAACAGGGCGGTACGCTCTGTCAGAACAACTAGTTAGACGAGTCAGTTAAAAGTAAAGTAGCCTCTAGAGGGGGCTACTTTCTTTGTGGGGGGATACCTGTTAGCATAAGCATATGGAAATTATCGCTCCGATTTTTTTGGCAGCCATTGGTTTGGCTTTTGGGAGCTTTGTTGGTGCCCTGACGTGGCGTTTACACGAGGGTAAGGATTTTGTGAAGGATCGCTCGGAGTGCGAACACTGCCATCATAAGCTGGGCGCGAAGGATCTTATTCCGGTCGTGAGTTATGTGATACTTGCCGGTCAGTGTCGGTATTGCAGGAAGCCGATTAGCTGGACGGCGCCTGCACTCGAGATAGTGATGGCGGTACTTTTTGTGGCTTCATATTATTTTTGGCCGCTACCACTTACTACTTGGCAGGCATGGGTTTCTTTTGCGCTTTGGCTGGTATACCTTGTCGGCCTGGTGGCGCTACTTGTGTATGACCTCCGGTGGATGATATTACCTAATGTCATCATTTTTCCGCTTATTTGTGCCGCAGTCGTAGAATCAATCGTCCGCTACGGGCTGCAGGTAGAGGCAGGCCCGTTAGACTACCTACAGTCGGTAGCCATGGGCATCTTGGTGCTCGGTGGGCTTTACTGGGTGCTTTATACCTTCAGTAGAGGCAAATGGGTTGGTTACGGCGATGTGAAGCTCGGGATTTTTATGGGTATCGCGCTGGGCTTTCAGCGTTCGCTGTTAGGGCTCTTTCTGGCAAATATCATCGGATTCATCGCTGTGCTTCCCGGTGTCCTGACTGGCCGTCTCAAACGCACCAGCCGAGTGCCGTTCGGGCCATTTTTGATCGTGGCATTCATCATTTCCTTCCTTTTTGGTGACCGGCTGATTGATTGGTACTTACATTTGATCTTGGCAAAATAGCTGCGACGCAGGGTAGCAAAGGCCTCGTTTGTACTCGTTTCATCGCCGCTTATGCTATAATGCAGTCAAATGATAGGGCAGCGTAGCGAGGGTTATACCATCATTGAAGTCAGCCTGTTTTTGGGTATTAGCGCCCTTATGTTGGCATTGGCTTTTGTGGGCACGGGGTTGAGTATTCGTACGACCCGCTTTGCGGATAGTACTCGTTCGTTGCATGGCTACGTACAGCAACAATACGACGACTTGTTGAATGGGGTAAACACGCGTGCCGGTGAGGAAGCTTGTGATGCTGGTACTGTCGATACCGGAACCGCCCAGACACCGGGAACAAGTAATTGTTTGCTTATGGGGAAGCTGATGGTCTTTAAGCCGAATGTGAGCCAGGTTGTTACCTACAACGTCGTGGGGACTGAGCCGCTTAATCCTGATTACACGAAATCTGACGAAGAGCTGATCTATGATTTTTCGCCCACAGTTGTCTCCGGTGTGGGGGTAGATACGTATCAGATTCCATGGCAGGCAACCTTATCGGGCAGTAAACGAGTGATTGACAGCGTAGGGGTTGACGCTTTCGCGCTTATCCGTAGTCCTCGTTCGACACGCATTGTGAGTTACACGTTCAAAGAACCAGGTGCCACCTATAATCTCAAATCGCTCATCAATCCGAATCTGCCGGCTGACACAAACAATATCAGCAAAGCTTCGAATTTCTGTTTGCTGAGTGCTGACGGTATTGGCATGCCATCCAAGATCACGACGTCAGGCGGTCAAGGTCAAGACTCGATCGGAGTGTCGTTCGATGCCGCTTCAGGAGACTGCGATGGTTCATAGGCAGCGGGGTGACACACTGGTAGAAGTATTGATGTCAACGGTGATATTGAGTTTGGTGATCGTAGGGGCCATCACCGTGATGGCTCGTGGCCTCAAAGCGGCGCAGTTGTCTGTTGAGCATACGCAAGTCCGCTTCCAGATCAACGCACAACTTCAGATATTACGCTATCTGCGCGATGGCTACGTGACTGATGCTTCAAGCAACGCCGGACAGACATGGTCAACGCTCTTTACGGCGCCGCAAGGCTATGCCAGCGCGGCCGCGTCAACGTACAATGATACCTGTAGTGTTACGTCAAGTAAAACCGGTTTTTATCTGACGCAGTCTGGCGGGAATGTTGCGATTAATCAGTTTAACCCCGGTAATAAACCCGCGAGCTACGCCTTGCCGGGCCAGGGATTGTGGATTGAGATGACGCGCAGCAGCGGGATATCCCCGGCCTATGTGGATATTTTGCTTCGGGGTTGTTGGTCCGGCATCGGTGATTCGACTGATCAGAGCGCGGTAACAGCGGTGAGGTTATATGATCCGGCACATTAAACCCCGACTATCTTCCATGCAGCCTCGATCTTACGACAGTCAAGATGGATTTACGCTCGTCGAGCTGACGCTTTCAACGGCGTTCATTGCCTTTATTCTGATCTTTATTTTGGCGACGATTGTCCAAGTGATGAGCAACTACAACAAAGGGCTGGCCATCAAGCAAATCAACCAATCAGCCCGTACAGTCGTAGAAGAGTTTAGCCGGTTGGCCGGTGGCACAAAGGGGAGTACTATCAATACGGCATATGTCGGCAATGGTCGCGTATGTCTGGGCGGTGTGAGCTACGTATGGAACATAAAAGGCGGAAACACCAACAAATATACCGATGGCTCCACTTTTGCTATGGTGCGTGTTAATGATAACGCCGGTGCGCTCTGCTCCGGTTCTTTGCCAAACGTCACAAAGGCTAACGCCACCGATGTGCTCAGCGATCAAATCTGGGTGCAGGGCATTACGGTAGCGCTGAGCAGCAATCAACAGCTCGTTGATCTCACGGTGAGCTTATCGACCAGCGGCCCTAATCAACCGACGGGCACGGATCCAACTTTGGGCACAATTTGTCAGGGCGATCGAGACGGTCAATTCTGTGCAATTGCGACATTTAAAACGACAGTGAACACGAGCGAGTGATGGGAGGGGAAAAACATATGTCACGTCAACATACGGAAGGTGAGCGCGGATTTGTATCGCTGTTTACGGTGATATTCTTCATGCTGCTTATAACTATTATTACAGTTGGTTCTTTGAGGATTATGGCTATCGAGCAGCGTCAGTCGCTCGACAATGACCTTACGGCCAGCGCCAATGCCGCCGCTCAGTCCGGTATAGAGGATGCCAAGCGTGCCATAATCAAATACAACTCTCTGTCTAATGGCGATCCCCTCAAAGCGCAACTTGAAGCTGCTCTTACTTCGTCTGAATGCGATGCTCTTACTGGAAATAACTCTATACGTACCGCACTCAACCTGAATAGCAGTGGTAGCGTGAATACCCAGCTTAACCAGTACTATACCTGTCTGAGTGTTAATCTCAATACACCCGACTATATCGGGGATGCCAGTAATGGCAAAAGCGAATTCATCCCGCTTGTGACCGAAGATGGCCATCAATTCAGCGAGATAAGTGTTTCATGGCACCTGGCAAGTCCTACCGTGGGCAAGGATGGCGATGGCCAACCGGCGCGTTACGCTCCGGGGCTCCTTTTGCCGCCGGTAACCGGAGGTGTTAATAGCTGGAGTTCGCAAGGTTATCCAGCCTATCTGCGCGTTCAACTATATGGGTATCCGGAAGGAAACTTTGGCCGCGCCAAGATGGATCAGCAAACACATACCATCTTCCTGGTTCCGAACACTTCGAGTAACGCTGCTGCCGTAGGTTCTACAACGCCGGTAAATTTCGAAACCGTTGACCCCAGGGGAACCGATCAAAACAAGATTAATCTCGTGGGCGTAAAGTGCAGTGACACTCCGCCAAACCTTCCGGTCGGTACCTACGCCTGTACGGCTCGGCTCGAGTTGCCGACCGGCCAACCCAGTACTAGTAACAACTACTATCTGCGTGTTACGCCGGTATACAGCTCTACGCATTTTAGGCTGCAGTTATTCCAAGGGAGTAATGTGGTGAACTTTAGCGGGGTAGAGCCGCTGATTGATTCGACCGGCCGTGCGAGCGATGTTTTCCGCCGCGTGCAGAGTCGCGTGCGCTTGGATAACCTCAATAACCTTCCGGAATACAATGTCGAATCAGCAGGCGATGGATATCTTTCAGGTGCGGGTCGGTAACGTGGGTGTATATCTGAGTGGTGCTGATGTTGCTGTGACCGAGCATGGTTTGCACAGAGCGTAAGTCGGCGCCGTTCATAAGAAGTCCTGTCGCAAAAGAATGACGGAGGGTATGAGGCGAAACCTTTTTGGTGATACCGGCCAGCGCGGCATAATGCGCGACGATCCGTTGGATACTACGTGGTGTCAAGCGGCCATAATCACCGCTGTTATCGATCTGCTCGGCACCGCCGTAGCGTATGAAGAGGGGCTTGAGCGTGTCAGAACGGACTGCTAGGTAATCTTGCAGCAGCAGCGCCGCGTCCTCGCTGATAAACACGGGCCGGTCTTTTTGGCCTTTACCTCGCACTGTAAACTCCCGGCGCTTCAAATTCACCGTATCGCGATTAAGCGCCACCAATTCAGACACACGCATGCCACTGGAGTACAGAAGCCCTACAATCGCTCGATCCCGTAGGCCGATTTTGCCATTGGACTCCATAGCAGAGAAAAGGCGGCGTAGTTCGTCTTCGTTCAGAAAACTAACTTGTTTGCGCGTGACGTGTGGTAGTTCAACTTTTTCGGGGGTGAGAGCTTCGATATTGCGTTTTGAGCAAAATTTCAAAAAACTTCTGAGAGCGATTAAATGATACGCCTGAGTAAGCTTGCTTAGCCCTTCGCCTTGCTCATTTCGGTAGCGTGCCAACCATAGGCGCCATTTGCGAATAAGCTCATTATTCACCTTGGTAATGTTAACGTCACCCGCAAACTCTACCAGCCGGTTAAGGTATAGGTGATAATTCTCCGAAGTTTTCTGGGAGCGGTTCTGCTCGACCTCGAGATATTCCAGGAAATCGATGATGAGTTCCGAAATATACATAATGATTATAGTATAGCATGCTATAGAAGCAGCGGCTCACGGGACAGAGTAAATGCCCGCGTGAACCGCTGTGGTCTCAGTGGAAGCAGTCGTACACACGCTTGTTCAGGTCCTTGACAAGTTGCGGGCCCAGACTGGCCCGTGAAAGCTTGAGCCGATCGCATGTCTTGCGGAGGTGGGGCAGTATGCGCTGGACCTTCCGATGGATCGCTTGCCTGCTGAGCCCGGGCTCTCCCAAAATTGAGTCGACTGCTACCCTTTCGATATTGACCCGGAGCTTCGGGAGACGATCGGGGTGGTACTTCTCGACGTATGCCCTGATATGCCCGGCAAAGGTGTCCGAAACGATATCAGTGGCTGCTACAATCTTTGCCTCCAGACCAGAGGCATTGAACTTTGTACCCATTATTTCTCCTTGAGGGATTGGGACCCTAACGTTTTATTATGCCACTGATTATCTATCGTCGCAAAAAGTGTAGTGCGTTATACTGGTAGTAATGAGTATTGTAGAGTCGATTGTTCTGGGTGTTATCCAGGGTCTGACAGAATTCATCCCTATCTCGAGTTCCGGTCACGAGGTGCTGGCCGAGCACTTCTTTGGGATGGGACATGATCATTTGTTTCTGGAGTTTATTAACGGTGGTACGGTATTGGCTCTGGTTATATATTTCTGGCCAAAAATTATCGATCTGTTCGAAGAGGTTGTCTTTCGCCGTAACTTCAAACTGGCGCGCAACATTCTGATCGCGGCTATCCCGGCCGGTCTTGTTGGCTTTACATTTGCGAGTATCATCGAAGAAAGTCCATTCTTTTCGAACCCATGGATTGTCGCGAGCATGATGCTGCTCGTTGGCGCGGTCATGATTTTCCTCGAGAAGATACCTCGATTATCAGATGTTAAAGACGGTGAGCGGCTCAGTAAGCTACGATCACTTAGCATCGGTTTGGCGCAAGTAGTAGCGCTGATCCCAGGCACGTCGCGTTCCGGTTCTACTATCATCGCCGGCAGGCTGGCAGGGTTGAATGCCGCAGCTGCAGCAGAATTCAGTTTTTTGCTCTCAATCCCCATTATGTTTGGTGTGCTGCTGAAACTGGCGCTCAAGGGGTCTGATCGTGAATATTTTATGCAGCATGTAGCGTCAATTGTGGTGAGCAACGTGTTCGCATTTGTGAGTGGTATAGTGGCCGTCAGCTTCCTCATGAAATATCTTGCCCGTCACGATCTGAAGATTTTCGGGTGGTACAGGGTCGTACTCTCTGTAGGCGTATTCGCCGTACTTCTGTTACAATAGGGGCTGAAATTACTTTAAGCATCGTATCAAGAGGAGTCAAAGCGTATTTATGGAAAAGACGCTCGTTGTATTAAAACCAGACACCGTGCAGCGCGGTATCGTCGGTGAAATTATTACCCGTTTTGAACGGGCCGGTTTCAAAATCGTAGCCATGAAGATGGTTTCACCCGACGAGGAACACTTTCACAAACACTACGAAGGCATCAGCAAACTGATCAGCCGGTGGGGCGAGGAAATCTACCGTATTACACTCAGCCAGATGACCGAAGGACCGGTCGTAGCTATGGTTCTAGAGGGTGCCGAAGCGGTGGAGCATGTTCGTAAGATGGTAGGGAAGACCGATCCTAAAGATTCGCCGCCAGGTACTATTCGTGGCGATTACACACATATTACTCGCGCCTACACTAATCCACGTGGAGCGACATTGCCGAACATTTTGCATGCCTCTGGCAATACTGAAGAGGCTAAACAAGAAATCGAATTGTGGTTCGAGACAAACGAGATATACGACTATGATGCACCGCATCACAATGTCGTACTTGGCCGCATCCCTGACATCAGACAGAGCTGACATTACGGGCGAGCCCTTGCGCTCGTCGTCACGCCCCGGTAGCTCAACGGATAGAGCAAGCCCGTCCTAAGGGAGAGGTTGTAGGTTCGAGTCCTACCCGGGGTACCATTTCTATGGTGCATGGTATTATAAGCATCATTTGAAGCTACTTCATTTAACTGTTATCATCATTTTATGATAAAAAAGCAGCACTTCTCCTTTTTCATGAGCTTGATGGACAAAAAACAACTCCTTTTTATTAAAACGCATGAGAGAAACTTTTATATCTTTCCTGGTGGCGTCCAACAGACAGATGAAAACTTTGAGTCAGTTTTACATCGTGAAATCAAAGACAATCTCAATATTGAAATTGAAAATATTCGTGAACTGGGAGTGAGCAGCGGCCACGCTCCGAGTGGCGTACCCCTAGAAATGCATTTGTTTACTGCTCGTCCCAGCCAAGAGCCCATTGCTACGGGTGAGATTAAAAAATACTGGCCCAGGGTCACTATTGCATGGGGATAAACCTTAGTAAATCAAGCCATATACTCTTTTTCATTGTCTTATTACCGGCAGTAAGCTTTGGGATAGGATATGGTTTTACATTGGCCTTTCCGGCTGTTCCTTTTTGGGTGGAAACGCTCTCTCCTCTCGGAGCATATGGGCTACTGTACAACCTGTTTGAAAAATATATGTGGCACTGGCCTATTTTTCGCATCTTTGGTATCGTCTCTATCCCTGATGTACGCGGCAGGTGGCTTGGGGAGCAGACCTCGTCTTTTAAAGATGCGAATGGAAAACTGCGTAAATCCAGAGTAATTATGGAAATAGAACAGACGTTCTCTACAGTGAGGGTAAATACCTATTACAAAAACTGGCAAACTACCCACTCGTTAAGCTCATTCATCACCGTTGAGAACGAATGTATCCTATTTATAATGTTCGAGACCACACCCCGGATTAAATACGATGGCAAGGCATCGGCGCACAAAGGAGTTATACGGCTTACTCAGCTTCCCGATAAAAAGTTGGTTGGTACCTATTTCAACGCAGAAGGACGAAGCGGTGAGCTAAGTTTTAAACGGACCCAATATACCCTTCATCAGACATTCGAAAGTATTGGAAGTTCAAAATAGTTTAAGTTCGGTTTCTAATTTCGTACAATACGCTGTACTATTTCTGTAATACATAGAAAAATTATGGTGTCTCTTATATATGAATACACCGCTTAGTCTAAGCGGTGTATTCATATATTTTGCTCGCTTAAAGCTTGATAGCAAACCTTAAGGCTACAAAGGCAAGCGCCAGCAAGACGACGAATAGCCCTAGCCCAACTGGAGAGCCCCAGCTAAACCAAGAACCCCAGGCGCGCCAGTGGCTCCAGTGTGCTTGTGATAACTCGCGCCACTGTTTGTACTGTTCCTCCTCCTGTTCGATGTGCTTTTCACGATCGGCCATGTTGATCTCCTTATTTACTAATCGACCGGCCCTATACTTTGTGATACCGCAAGTCTATGTATGCCGTAGGCAACTGGCAAGACCGCTTAGGCGGATTTATTCAAATATAGTATATCACTATTTAGAATGTACGCAATCTTATGATCATGAGAATGGGTAGATCGCGGTGGTGTGGGGTTTTTAGCCCCACACCCACTTTTGCATCAGCCCTCCAACTCCTTGGTCCAATTTATGAAAACGTTCCATACTTGAGGCGAGATGTTGTAAAATTTGTGATCTCCTATACTCCGAAGGAAGCCCAATGGAAGGTCTGCCTCGAGGCACCTATTAGAATAAGTTGTTATCGTTGGGCAGTGACGTTCGAGCTTGGTCCAGAGACGCTTGACAGCTTTAGGGTTTTGGCCGCGGTCTTTCAGGGCCTTGTGGAATTGGGCAAAGCTCACCATTGCGCCCGTTTGCACGGCTTTGGCCATCCCAAGCAACTGTTTGAGTTGCTTGACATTCAGGTTGTGAGCCGCCGCTAGCTGATCGAGCAGTGCTGCTTTGTTAACCATAACAATACACCTCTTTGGTAGTAACTGCACAGTTTATTAGAAATAAGCCCGGTCTCTTTGTCAATGTTATACGATGGCGTTCCTAGAAACGGAGTGAACTGTTTGTGAGCGTAGCGGGATCTTATAGTGAAAGATGATAGTTACCTTTACGATCATGCCGCTGGTGGGATTTTTTGTTATAATTATGTACATCATGAAGGAGCAATTCGAGGGGCAGCACGAAGGGGAAGAGGTCCTTTTTGTATTTCGTCGTCATCCAGTTGCAGTGCGCAAAGGGTTTTACATGCTATTCGTACCGTTCCTGCTGTGCTCCATGCCGATTCTTTTATGGCCGGATAATATCAACCTGCTATGGTTGGCGTTCGGCGGCCTTAGCGTCGGCTTCATACTTTTCTTTTACTATTGGATAGGATGGTACTTTAGCATTTTTATCGTCACTACTATGCGTATTCGACAGGTTACGCAGAAAGGCTTTTGGAATAAGAGCGTGATCGATGTGGGTATATCGAAGATCCAGAATATCAGTTATAATGTTCCTGGTTTAAGCGCGTCCATACTAGGGTTCGGTACCTTGGTTATACAGACCTATGTCGGCGATTTGTTGCTGGATAGAGTACCGCATCCAGGTGAAATCTACAACAAGTTGCAGAAAGCGATTCATAGTAACGACAACAACGATTTGGTAGGTGATTATGAAGAAGTTAGTAAGTAAAATTCGCAAAAAAAAGCCAGCGCCGATAGTTGCCGAGCAACCATCGACCCGTATCACAAACGAGACAGTAGCTGCACACCGTGAACGGATCTTGGCGGGTGGCCGTAAATTTAAGTATCCTCTGCAAACACCGAAACACCGGATCGTGTTCACGACTATTCTTATTGTCGTTTTTGCGATTGCTGCGTTTTTTGGGGTATTTACATGGAGTTTATATCCCGGTCAAAACACCAGTCAGTTTGCCCAGCGGCTTGCCCAGGTATTACCGTACCCTGTAGCTGCTATCGATGGACAGCAGGTCAGGTACAGCGATTATTTGTTGGAGCTCCGTAGTGCGCTTCATTACCTACAAACCAAAGAAAACGTCAGCTTCTCTTCGGAGGATGGTAAGCGCCAACTCGAATATCAAAAGCGTCTGGCTCTAAACAAAACTGTCGAAAACGCCTATGTTGCCAAGCTCGCCAAAGACCAAGGTGTAAGCGTCAGTGGTGGTGACGTAAACGAGTTTGTAGAACAAGAGATTAACAACACCCAACTCGGCGTGAGCGAAGAGGTGTTCAAGCAAGTTATTCGCGACTACTACAACTGGTCAGTCGATGAATACAAGACTTCAGTACGTCATCAGTTACTCCGCAAAAAGGTAATCGCCAAGATGGATACGGCGGGTCGTCAGAAGATTGAGGCTGCTTTGGCCGAGGTGATGGCCGGCAAAAATTTTAACGATGTCGTAAAGACTGTTTCGGACGATCCGACTGCCACTGATGGTTTTTATGTTGTGAAGCTTGTCGAAACAAAAGGCAGCAGTATCCATTTCTCGAAACTCTTTGTAGCCTACAAAGCATTTGACCAAAAAATCTCGCAGCTCCGAAAAGACGGCAAAGTCCAGGAATACATCAAAGTTACCGAGTCGGTGAGCCCGAGTAACCAGCGATAGCCATCTGTCGCTAAGTGCCTCATCCCACGCGCCACCAAGCAGGGCGGGAAGGTTTTCATTTAGGACTTATTCAGTTGTAGCTGCTGCTCATGCTTGATCAGACTGCGTACACCAATATAAAATATAATATTCACCAAAAATCCTGGCAGCGCGCTGAATTGATCATGATAAAAGCTAAAAAACTGCGTCACAAAAATGTTCAATAAAAGAGCGATCGAAAACAAGCGATAGCGCATAAGGCGATTTTTTCGCCACACGACTGTGGCAATGAAGACGAGTATCGGCGGTACAGCGGCACTCATCAGTTCGGCGTAGGATCCGATATCAAGATGCTGTTTAGCAAGTTCTTGTTCAAAAATACTTACCACTGCCCCGAAAAAAGTTAAAGAGTTGGCAAAAAATAACCAGTTGAATATCCTAGAGCCCTTAGGATGGGCGATAATGCGTTCGTACAGTGCTTGTGTACCGCGCGTCCAACGATACCACCGCGTCGGTATGGCGAAGTTGCCCGGTATTTGCTGTAGGACTTTGGTGAGCGCGGGGACTAAGGGGTGTTGCTGGTCGGCTCGTGTCAGATATGCTAGAGCTTGGCTACGCTCGATTTTGTTCAGGTCGTGCACCACCGCCTCTTGGGTAAATGATAAAGCATTCAAGAGGTATTCTTGTTTGGAAAGCTGTCTGGTTTGCGAAAGATAACGGCTTATGATAAAGAGTATTACGAATGTCAGGTAAATAAGCCCGATCGTCGGCTGATAGAAATAGTTACTGTCCCGAGTAATAAACTTGCCCAGCTCATCTATAAAAAGCCCGAATCCGAGGCCTGCAACAACACTGGCGCGCCGCTGTGCCCGCATACCCATAAAAGCGAGCAAGATGATAATAGCGGTAATCATTAGAATACCACCCCACAGCATATGGGCTACATGGAGGTTGTGCCCGCCGATAGAAGGGTACCCTGTTACCTGCAACCAGACTCTTGTGAGGAGAACGCTCGAAACTGCCGACACCAAAAAAAGCTCGAGCAATTCCCCGGCGCGCGTGTTTCGGTAGAGATGGCTAAGTGGTTGTATCACGTATACATAATAACAAAGAGTTGTGCCCCGGCTGTCACGGCCGGGGCCTCTCGCTCGGGATGACGACCGGGCAATTACTTCTGCGTCGTTTTTTGCCCGTTATCTCATCCAGAGCCTCAGTCCTGTCGAAGTCCATATGGATTTATTATACTATGAAAACACCCCGCCAGCAAGCTAGCGGCCACCTAGGTGTTTCCGGATAGCTTGTGGCGGGGTGGATCCGCGGAAGGATCAGGCAACGAGTAGCTGTGCGATCTCGTGCTCTGGTATGCAGCGCAGGAAGGCTGTAGCTACGAACAGACTGGCCATAGTGTGGCCAGCGCTGATCTTGCCCGTGCAGGCGAGCTCGTCAATTTCCCGCATCTTGAACCATCTGCGGTCGAGAATTGCCTCGGTTCCGTCGGTTTCACCCATGACGGGTGATAG
>WNFY01004969.1_pt1 | contig 12955 bp, 13 predicted proteins | sample 5400091 | NCBI WGS metagenome assembly WNFY01 (sample SAMN13153364, study PRJNA577476) | soil metagenome | isolation source: 60 cm soil or saprolite under grassland replicate 1 | place: USA:California | collected 2016-06-15 | reverse complement strand
TGGTTGCCTGCGCCACAATGCGGACCAGCGACTTCACTCCAAGCTCCTTCGCTTTACCTGGGCTGGTCACGACCACTGCAGCCGCGCCATCGTTCACCCCGGGAGCATTACCCGCGGTAACGGTCCCATCTTTTTTGAATGCAGGCTTGAGCGAACGCAGGATTTCAATCGTCGTATCTTCACGCGGAGACTCGTCTTTATCGAAAATTACCGGCGCGGCGCCCTTCTTCTTCGCAGGAAGCTCAACCGGAACAACCTGCGATTTAAACCGGCACTCTTTGATCGCCGATACTGCCTTCCGATGTGAATTCACTGCGAACTCATCCTGCTCTTCGCGTGTGATCCCGTATTTTTCGGCTACGTTCTCTCCGGTGATTCCCATGTGGTAGTCGTTATAAACATCCCACAGGCCGTCGCGAATCATCGAGTCCACAATTTGAGAGTCACCCAGTCGCAATCCTTTGCGCGCCTGCGGCAGAAGATAAGGCGCGTTAGTCATGGACTCCATTCCGCCGGCTACAACTAAAGAGCTATTCGCGGTTTGGATAGCCTGCGCCGCGAGCCCTACGGCTTTCAATCCGGAGCCGCACACTTTGTTCACGGTCATCGCGCTGACTTCGGGAGCGAGTCCGCCAAAGATTGCCGCTTGGCGTGCTGGATTTTGGCCCAGCCCAGCCGACACGACATTGCCCATGATGCACTCGTCCACGCGCGTGGGATCAACGCCAGAGCGCTTTACCGCTTCCCGGACTGCGATTGCCCCGAGCTGTGTGGCGGTGAGGTCTGACAGTGATCCTTGGAATTTTCCTACCGCTGTGCGGCAAGCTGAAATGATGACGACTTGGTCGAGCTCAGCCATGATGTTCTCCTGCGAATGTCGCTTTCAATTATAGAGTTTCAACTTTGATGTTTCGAGTTTCTTCCAGGTAAAGATGCGGTCCTCGATCGTACTTTCAATCTTGAAACTCTGCCCTTCGCAACAGGAGGTCGTCCAAATTCTTCACGAAGTCGAAAACTGAAACTCGAAACTGCTCCGCAATGACTTTCGTACTCCACTTGGGTCGTCTCACTTCGTCATTTTTTGCTTGACTTCGCTTTTTATTGACTCTATACATTCAGACAGTCGCAACAAAACACCGTTGCATCATCCATGAACAATGGAAGGGAGAATAGTTAACATGGCAACCAAAAAGAAAGCGAAAAAAGCCAAGAAGCATTAAGTTGGCTGAATCGCAAAGTAAACCTCGGGGACGCGAATAGCGTCCCCTAAGTTTTTTTGTTGGGTATGTTCGGAATCAATTCTGCGCGGTTGCCGGCTTGCTGAGCGTTTGCGGAATGCGCTTCTCAGTTTTTGGGCAAAGCACACGATAGGCGCACCAGGAGCAGTGAAAACCAGGTTTCGCTTCAAACTGCCCAGCTGCGATCTTTCCCGCAATGCTCTGTACCCTGAGCTTGGCTTCTTCAATCTTCACGTCACTACGCTCGGTGCTGACTGTGGTATTCCCTTCCAGGTTGTGAAAGACCAGGCGCTCCGCCTGGTATCCCCAGCTTTCGCGCGCTGCCAGTGCATAGACTCCGAGCTGCAGGCTTTCATCCGCGTCCTCTTGTGATCGGGGGCGGCCGGTCTTGTAATCAGTGATAACCACACTGTCTCCCCGGCCTCGATCAATGCGGTCAATCCTTCCCACAAGCTTCGTGGGTCCGACCATCACGCTGAAACGCTCTTCAGTGTGCAGAACATCCGGTTCGATCCGCAGCGCTGCAGCAACGAACTGCCGCAGTTCTTCGATTCCCTTTTCCTGATACAACTCGCGTTGGTAGTGATCGGGGAAGGCCGCATTCTCCAATTCCGCGCAAAAGCGTTCAACCAGTTCCGCCTCCGAGAGTCTGCGGTCCCAGCGTACGGAATCGTAGTAGGTAAGCAGCACGCGGTGCATACACGCTCCATACTGCAGGGCTCCCGATGCTTCGGCTGGGATTCGCCACTCCCGCTCCAATTTGAACTGCAATGGGCAGGTCTCGTAATGCTGAATCGAGCTCGCACTAAGACTCGAAGCGAGGTCCGATGCAGGCGGAAGCGCGATCCACTCCCCGAGCCGAGACACCGGCACAGCTTCCGCCACCGCAAAAATCTCTGTTTGAAATTCGCGGCAGGTTCGCTGCTTGAGCCAAGGCTTCAGCTCGCGGCTTTTGAGGAGATCACGAAGATATCCCGGCGGAGTCTTTTCGATTTGCCCACGCCCGAACTGCCCATACAAATTCAGAGTGTCGCGGGCGCGAGTCGTCGCCACGTAGAACAGGCGCCTTTCTTCCTGCTCACAAACCTTCTTCTCGTCTTCATCATCGGCCAAGCCAGAATTGCGCAGCGCAGGGGGAAACTCGATCAATGGCTCGCGATAATACGTAGGAAAGCTCCCCTTCACCACGCGCAAAATGAACACGTGGTCGAACTCCAGTCCCTTGGCGGAGTGCACGGTCATCAGTTTGACGGCATTTTCCTCTTCTGTGGCCAGCAGCGGAACGGTCCCTCGCGCTTCCCGGAAATACTCTAGATAATCGAGAAACTCCCCCGGATCTCCGGTCTTCGTGATCGGCGATTTTTCCCACTGATTCGCGAACTGTAGGAGCGCCTCTAGCGCTGGGCTGCGAGAGATCTGGAACTCACGAATCAGCGACAGCATGGCAGAGTACACCTTATTACCGGTCGCCTGCTGGCGACTCCGCTGAATTGTCGCAACGATCTCCGCGCCACCGGCGATGCTCGGCAGCACGGCTGCCACCGTGGCAGTGGTTTCGCGCGGAAGCGATTTCATCGCAGCCTTCAGTTCATTGGGATTTACTGAAAATTGCCGCAACGCCGCGAGTCGAAACAATGCCGCATTATCTCCGTCGGACACCAGGGCTGCCAGGCAGGCGAGCAGGTCACGGACCTCTGGAGTGTCTAGAACATCCAAGCCTTCAATTGAGAACGGGACATTATTTCTCGCAAGTTCGGCCGCAACTTCGTCACGGTGCGAATGAATCCGATATAAGACTGCAATGTCCTTCCACTCACAGCGTGACTGGCGGCGGCGTTCCACGATAGTGGATACCAGGTCTACGGATTCCATGAAGTTTCCACTCACCAGCACTGCACACACCGGATCCCGATTGCCTGTTTTCCCCGTCTCGTCTTCGTCGCGAGCAGAAATCAGAGGAGTCCGGCAGTAAGATGCGCCGTGCATCGAGAACTCGGGATTCTGCGAAATCAATGCAAAAGCGCATTTCAGAATGGGAGTGGTAGAGCGTCGGTTTTTATTCAAGACAACCAGCCTTGGTGTTGGAAACGAGCTCTGAAAAAGCTGAAAGGCACCACTCGATGCGCCCCGAAACCGGTAAATCCCCTGGTCCGGGTCGCCGACTGCGAAAATATTTTGTGTGGCGCGAGTACCCTCGCCCGTAAGCTTTTCCAGCACCTTGATCTGCGAATAATTCGCATCCTGGAATTCATCCACGAGAATGAACTTGGCGCGTGCTCGCTCGACTTCGAGCAAAGCTGAGTCTTCATCGAGGAGCGTGTGGGCGCCGAGGATCTGATGTCCGAAGGTGCCCAGATTCCGCTCGCGCAGCATGCGCTCGATTGTCTCGAACGCGAACGCAATCTCCCGGCAGCGGCCGAGCGATTCTTTGTCCGCGATCTCATCTGAGTCTTTCGATTTTGCGACCCGCGGCACCGGCAGTTCACCGACTTCAATTCGCCGCACATATTCAGCGTACTGCTCGGGCCCGACCATTTCATCATGACAGCGCCGCACGAAATCGAGCAGGTCGTCGAGGAACTTGGCTGTGTTTGCAGCGCGAATGTAATAGTTCAGGCGCAATTCGCGAAGATTGCGGCGAAGAAAGATCCAAAGCTGCTTGTCGTCGAGCACTTTGAAATCTCGCCCTGAGCGGATGAGCAGGTTGTTGCAATAAGCGTGGAATGTGGCCACTTGCAATCCGTTCACCTGCGCCTTGCCAAGCTCGCGCCCAACTCGCTGCATCATCTCGTCACCAGCATTAATGGTGTAAGTCAGCGCCAGAATTTCGTCTGGGCGAGCATGGCCTTCACGGATCAGACGAGCGATCCGCTGGATCAGTACCGTGGTCTTGCCAGTACCGGCCCCGGCCAGCACCAGCATGGGGCCATGAACGTGCTCGATCGCCTCATGCTGCTGGGAATCAGGTTGGAAAGAGATGGAAGCCCTTTTCGAAACAGCCATTGAAGTGGAGCATATCAGAGGCGATTGCGGAAAAGCTGGATCGAATCAACTAAGCGTTGTGACGTTCTCGGCGAACTCCGCGACTTTTCTCCGCGACCTCTGCGATTAAAGGCTTTGGCGCTTGCTGGACCCAGCATTTATGAATTTAGGACCGATGCGGAGATCGCCACGGCCGCAATCGCTGCAGTCTCCGCGCGAAGAATGGAAGGCCCAAGGGACGCAGAAGTCCATCCTGCTTTGCTGAAAGCCGCGAGTTCCTCGCTTTTCCAGCCGCCTTCAGGGCCAAAAGCCAGCGCGAGAGAACTGGCCCCGGCGGGAATGGCATCTTGCAAATTCAATACCCGTTCCGCTTCCGAGAGAACAATTCGCGCGTCAGCTTGGGACGTGAGAACATCACCGAGTCTTACTGGATCGCCAACTTCTGGCGCCGAAATCCGCCTCGACTGCTCTGCCGCCTGTTTCGCAACTCTGCGCCATCGGTCGACCCGGTTTGAGGCAGCCTCCGCAAGGCGCTTCTCGGTCCGTGCGGCGATGATGGGAATGATTCGCGCAACACCCAGTTCGGTGCACTTCTCGATTGCCCACTCCAGGCGATCGAATTTAAAAATGGAAATCGCCACTGTTATTTCCGCCCGGACAACGTGTTGAATTGACTCACCAAGCTCGAACTCCACCCGATCGGGATAAATCGCGGCAATTGTGCCACTGCGGACTTCTGATCCGGTGGAAATGTCGAACTGCTGTCCGATTTGAGCGCGCAGGACTTGCGCTAGATGGCGGGCATGATCGCCGAGAATGGTAGCTCGATTCCCGAAGACTTCGTCTGCGATCCAGCCGCGCCGGGTCATTGTTTTAGGGTCGGTGTTCAGACTAGGCCCGCTTTTCTTCGCGGCCTTTGCGGTTCTTCTTAGCGGACTTTGCGGCTAAAAGCTTGGCTGAGAAGTCGAGTCACGCCTGCCCAAACATATCCTTCATCTTTCCAAGTAATGTATGCCGCTGGGGTTTGTTTTCAACCTGCGTAATTCCCTGCAACTCCTCCAGCAGTTCGCGCTGGCGTTTGGTCAGTTTGGTAGGAGTCTGCACTCGCAACTCAACAAACAGATCGCCCTTACCGTGCCCATTCAGCACCGGCACCCCTTTGTTGCGGACTTTCAAAACCGTGCCTGACTGCGTTCCCTCTGGAATTTTTAGCGTGTGTTCCGCCTCAAGCGTCGGCACCGGAATCTCCGCACCCAATGCAGCCTGCGTTACTGAAATCGGAACAACGCAATATAAATTGGTCCCCTCGCGTGCAAAGAACGGATGCTCCTTGACGTGCAGGACAACATAAAGGTCACCCGGCGGTCCACCGTGAAGCCCCGCCTCGCCCACTCCTGAAAAGCGAATGCGCGTGCCATCTTCCACCCCGGCCGGCACCTTAGCGTCAATCGTCTTGGTCTGCCGTACCCGCCCTTCGCCTTTGCATTTCGTGCACGGATCACTGATCACGCTGCCGGTGCCTTGGCAATTCGGACAACTCCTCGCAATACTGAAAAAGCCTTGCTGATACCGTACCTGCCCGCGACCTCCGCAAGTGCGACAGCTGACTGGAGCTTTGCCGCCGGCGCTGCCTGATCCGCCGCAAACTTCGCAGTTCTCCTGCTTGCGATAACTGATTTTCTTCTCGGCCCCAAATACAGCTTCTTCGAACTCCAAATTGATATCTTCTCGAAGGTCTGTGCCCCGCTGCGCCCGCGTACGCCTGCCACCGCGTCCACCGCCAAAAAGATCGCCAAACCCAAAGAACTCGCCGAATATGTCGCTGAAGTCCTGGAACACGGTCGGATCGAAGCCAGAGCCGGCACCAGCTCCGCCCACGCCCGCATGACCGAACCGGTCATAAATGCCACGCTTCTCGGAGTCCGCAAGGACGGCGTAGGCTTCACTGCATTCCTTGAATTTCTCCTCCGCATCAGGGTTATTGGGATTGCGGTCAGGATGAAACTGCAGCGCCAGCTTGCGATAAGCGCTCTTGATCTCCTGATCTGTGGCGCCGCGCTGCACTCCCAGCACCTCGTAGTAATCGCGTTTTAAGTTGCTCTGCAATTTTCTCTTTTATTCCTTTTATGATCTGTCATCCCGAGCGAAGAATGGCCTCCGCTCGCGGAAGACGTTCGCAGTTGAGGGATCTGAATTTGCTGCCCTTGATTCCTAATCCCCTGTTGCCGCTTTTCTTTGTGAACTTCGCGACCTTGCGGTTAAAAGCTCTTTCCTGCGACCTTCTCCGCGTCCCCTGCGGTTAAAAGTTTGGGAGATCTCACCGCCGTGAATTTCTCGCCACCTTCACCATTGCCGGCCGCAGCAGCCGGTCTTTCAGCTTGTAGCCACGCTGCAATTCCTCCAGAACTTGATGGTCCTCGGCATCGTCCGTGTCCACCATCTCGATGGCTTCATGAAACCGCGGATCGAACTGCTCGCCTTTCGCCAAAATCTCGCGCACGCCAATCTTCGCCAGCGCGTCCTGCAATTGTTTATAGATGAGCTCCACCCCAGCATGGAACTCGGATTTCTCCGGGGAAGTCTGCAGCGCCCGTTGAAAACTGTCCAGCACGGGAATCAGCGCCTTGATCGCGTCCACCAACGCATAATCGCGATACTCCTGCTGCTCCTTCGCCGCGCGCTTGCGTGCATTTTCAAAATCAGCTTGCATTCGCGCCAACCGGTCCAAGAGCGAGTCGCGTTCCGTCCTGAGCTTATCCACTTCTGAAGCAGACGGCGTAACTTGTTCCTTTTCGTCCGCGGGCGGAAGCTCGTGCTCGGTGTCCAGCCGCTGTTCTTCCACTTCGGTTTTTCCGTTTGTCCTTGCCATAACCCCCTACTCAGATTCGTTAAGAACTTTGTCGAACAGGCGCGCAATGTAAGAAACAGCTGTAATCGTATGTTGATAATCCATGCGCGGGGGCCCCAGCACCGCCAGAGATCCCATCACTTCGCCGCCCACGCGCGCCGGAGTACCAATCAAGACCAGGTTCCGCATGGAAGGTTGCGCCTCATCCAACCCGATCACGACGCGTACAGCCTCCTGCTTCGCATCAAGATATGCGCCCAGCAACTCGACCAGCCGCTGCTTTTCCTCAAGCGCCTGCAGTAATTCCTGCAGCCGCTGACGGTCTTGCTCGCCCGCCACAAGATTGGCCGCACCCTCAACGAACACAACCTGCGCCGATTCCTCTCCCGAAAGTATCCCCTGCTTGTACAGCTGCTCCACCGACGTCATCAGTCGGTCGTATTCGTTGCGTTCCCGCTCGAGCCTGCGTGCAATCTCCGTCCGCACATCCTTCAGTGTCCATCCGCGAAAATTCTCATTGATAAACCGTGCCGCGGCATCCAGATCCGACTGTGGCAGATCGAGCCTTAATACGCGGTCGCGCACCACGCCTGATTTCGTCACCACCACCGCGAGCACCTTCTGATCGCCCAGCCGCGAAAAATAGACGTGCTCCAGCGCGTTTTTTGGCCCACTTGCCGCCACCGCCACCCCGACGTTTCGCGAAATCAATGAAAGCACATGCGACGTACGCTCCATGAACTCCTGCACATCGGTGACGCCCTGAAGCGATTCTTGAATCATTCCTTCATCCGCCTGCGAAAGCTGGGTCTTGCCGCTCAACTGCTCGACGTAATAGCGGTAAGCCGAAGCGCTAGGAACTCTGCCTGCAGAGGTATGAGGTTGCTCAAGATACCCGGCATCAGCCAGGTCAGCCATAACGTTCCGGATCGTCGCCGGACTCAGCCCTTCCCGGCTCGACCGCGAAAGCATGCGCGAACCGACCGGCTCGCCCGTAGAGATGAACGTCTCTACCAGCGCGGTCAGAATCTCGCGTTCCCGGTCACCAATGGATTGCCCCGACGACATGCTTCCTTGTTATATACCCCCACACAAAGGGTGCCCCACGCTTCCCACATTTTTTGCCGGAAGGTGGGAATTTTGACTTTCGGCCCGACTCAGTTGTCCTACTCCCAATTTCTAGAGATCGGCTACTGCGCACTACAAAATCTCGTTTGCAAACAGTGACTTACATGCTGTCCACTCCGACTTCCGAAGTCGGCACCTGCGCTTATTTTAGCGGCTCGGCACGCCAGTGTGTCAGTACCCGGAAGGTTCCAGAGATTAGATGAGAGAACGAACCACCCTGATTCGGGGCTAGGACAGTTTGCTATGAATCCTTTGCGCTCTTTTGCGGTCAATGGTTTTTGAAGATACCGATTTGAAGATAGCGGAGACTATTGAATCTGAATCACGCTCTCGGGTGCCTGAGCCTTGATCCCTTCAACTCTTTCCGCGACATGCCGCGCAAATTCAAACAGCGCCTTCGCATGAGGAGAGTCTTCGCCTTCAAGCACTGCCGGCTTCCCCTCATCCCCGGCCTTCCGGATCTCCGGATCGAGCTGAATGCTCCCGAGAAACTCCACATTAAACTGCCGCGCCGTCTTCTCCGCCCCGCCGCGAGAAAAAATATCAACCTCATGCTGGCAGTGCGGACAAACGAAGTAGCTCATGTTCTCTACCATTCCCGCGATGTCCACCTTCATCTGGCGGAACATTTCGATTGCCTTGCGGGCATCCTGCAACGAAACATCAGAGGGCGTCAAAACCACAATAGCCGCAGTCAGCGGCACGGTTTGAATCAGCGACAGAGCAACGTCGCCAGTACCCGGCGGCAGATCAACGATCAGGTAATCCAACAGACCCCACTCAACCGATCCCAAAAACTGCCGGATGATCGAGTGCAGCATCGGCCCGCGCCAGATCAGCGGCTTGTCTCCGGGATTCAGCAAGCCAACAGAAATTACCTTGAGGCCATGTACGGTGAGCGGCTCAATCCGGTTTTCCCCCAGTGCTCTAGGCTGCGCGCTGGTCCCCAACATGAGCGGGACGTTCGGCCCATAAACGTCGGCATCGAGCAGCCCGGCCCTATGCCCAAGCTTCGCCAAAGCCAGTGCCAGATTCACCGCTAGCGTGGTTTTCCCAACCCCGCCTTTGCCTGACCCAACGGCAACAATAGCGCCAACCCCTGGCAAAGGCTGAGGCCCCGGCGGCGGCTGTCCGGGACGTTGTGGCATGTGTGCGCTCAAGAAATCACCCGAGAGGAAGTGTCCAAAGATTGATTATATGAGATAGCCAAGACTTGACGTTGCCGTACGATGCTGGATGAGGTCGCTAGCGTCAGCTAGACCTTTGGGTAGAGTTTTGAGCGTAATCGGGTTGTTATTGCCAATGGTCTGGCATTGGGGTTTAGATCGTCCCTTTGCCGTACGCCAAGGCTTGTTGAACTCTGGTAAGCTGAACCGCCATGAAGAGACTGTCATTGCTTGTGTTGCTATGCGCCGCCACGCCTCTCGTGAGCTGCCAACAATCGACCAAGAGCAGCACCACGCCCAAGCCGGACGACGGCAGTTTTGTCCAGAACACGTATAGGAACGATTTCTTCGGCTTTTCGTACCCACTGACTAGAGAATGGTATAAAAGCAGGGTTGCACCATCCCCTCTTCCTTCAGGCGCATTTTACCTGTTCATAGGTAACCGTAATACGGGGCATTCTCTGTTGAACGTAGTCATGGTCGTTGCCGATCCCGAAAGCAGGAGCCCCTCTGGGCTTTCTGGTAAGGAATACCTGTCGGCGTTTATCCGAGCACAAGTTAGCCAGTTCCATGCCGAAGTCACCCGGGAACCATCCTCGTTCTCCTTAGGGGGAAGCGATTTCTATAGCGCGGATTACAAATGGATGAACAACGGGACTACGATTTACAGCTCCATGGTGTGCACTAAACGCGACAGTTACTGGCTCAATTGGAACTTTTTGACACCGTCACAACGGGACCTCGACGATGCGGTGAATACGCTTCAACATATTTCTTTCGACCATCCCCCGCCACACTCGCGATGACACTGTTTTCGGACCCTCTGGGAAGACCACGCAGGCCGGCCTGCGAGTTCGCTTATCAATCACTACTTTTCTAGGTGCATGAGAGAACTTCATCGCAAATTCGCCTTCCTTCTCTCCCTCTCCGCTCTCCTGAGTTCCCTTCTTCTCCCCGCATCCTCATACCGCCGCTTCTGTTCGTCTGTTTCAGGAATCACCGGCGCAACCTTCAAGTGCCGCCCCGCCGCATCCACCGCAACAAACGTCAAATACGCCGAGCTGACCTGACGCGTCTCGTCCGCCAGATAATTCTCCCCCCAGACCGTGACCCCGACCTCCATCGAGGTCGTAAACACGCGATTCACCGACGACTTCAGCACCACAAGATCGCCCACGTGCACCGGCGTCCAAAAATCCAGATGATCAATCGCAGCCGTCACCACGTATTGGTGCGAATGCCGGTGCGCCGCCATGGCCGCAGCCATGTCGATCCAGTGCATTAGCCGTCCGCCAAGCAGCGCGCCTAGCGGATTCGTGTCGTTCGGCAGCACAATCTCATTCATTTCCGACTGCGAGTCGCGCACCGGCCGCGGCAGGAACGAATCATGCTTTTCAGTCACGTTTATCGTCATCGGTTCGCTCTAGTTGTGCTGGGCTCCTTTGGGAACCTCCCGTGATTCCTCCGTGGTAAAGACTTTCGTATTTCAGATTTTAGATTTCAGTTCTCAAACCCAATCTGCAATCTGAAATTCTCAACGACTCCTTCGCTCCAAATATGTCTGCAAGAAGCACTCGGCTTGCTTCTGGACACTCGATTCGGAATGCAGCGAACTCCAATCCTTCCCCAGCCCGCATGGGACAGGCGACCCGCCTGTCCTGCTGTCATACTCCAGAAACTCATGCCCGGCTGGGCGATACTGTGACTCAAATACCAATTGCAACGAGATCAGGGTTCCTGACTCCTTCACAACACCAAACCGCACCGCATCGCAATTGCGCTTCTCCGGCAGCCGTGGACACGACTTCGCATATCCCAAATTGCAGCCCTCAAGCTCGTTATTGTTCAGGATCGCCTGCTCGTGTCCCGGCGCATCGCATGATCCTCGCCAAGCGCCCCCCAGCGGCAGCCTCGCCGGATGCGGCAACGCCAGATCGTCAGCCCGTTCAATAGGCACAAAAAATGGACAAGCCAAAATCAGTTTCCTTCAACGTAAGTTTCGCTTGATTGTATCCGCCATCGGCGCCAACCGTCTCGATTTTCTTTGCGTGCTTTGCGCCTTCTTCGCGATCTTTGCGGTTAAAGGCTCTTTGCGGGATCATGCCAAAAGCATTTAACCGCAGAGATCGCCAAGTCCTTCGCAAAGCTCGCGAAGAAACCCACGTCAGCATGACAACTCCCTCTGTCTTCAGGTAAGAATATTTCCATGGACCGCATCGCCTCGCTGAATGAACTCCTCACCCAAGACCCAAACAACGCCTTCGCCCGCTACGGCCTCGCCCTTGAGCACTCGAATGCCGGCGACTTCGATCGCGCGCTCGACGAGTTCGGCAAGTTGCTCGCAGCCCATCCCGACTACGTTCCCGGATACCAAATGTCCGCCCAAACGCTAATGAAAGCCGGCCGCCCCGGCGAAGCAAAAAGCATGCTTGAAAATGGCATCGCCTCTGCCCAACGCAAAGGCGACTCACACGCAGAATCAGAGATGGCGGCAATGCTGGAAGAAATCAGCGCTTAGCTGTTAGCTCTTAGCCTTTAGCTTGAACCTGATTCGATGAGATCTTGAGCTAAAAGCTGAAGGCTAATAGCTAAGAGCTTGTCTTCCCCGCCATCCTCATCATCCCCCACTCCACCAATCCCGGAAGTAGCCCGTGCCACCCGCTCAACTGATATTCCCCGAGCCGACTTCGGCCGCACTCGCTTCGGTTCGACTCCTTGAATCGCGTTCGCCGCAAAATCTGTCTGCACATACCCCGGACAAACCGTCAGCACATTAATCCCGTCGCGCGCCAGCTCCATTCGCGCCGCCTTGCCCAGAGCATTCATGCCAAATTTCGTCGAACTGTAAACTCCGTGAAATGCAATCGGAATATGTCCGGCAACGCTCGAAACGTTGATGATCGCGCCCGACCCTTGCTGCTTCGTGATCGGAATTACCGCCTGCATCGCCTCCATTGTGCCGAACAAATTTGTCTCAAATGTCTCGCGAACATCAGCCATGTTCACCGTCGCCACGCCGTCCAGAATCCCGTGCCCGGCATTGTTCACCCATATATCAATCTTCTGAAAATGGTGCATGGTCAAGCCGATCACGCGATCAATCTCCTCGCGGTGCCGCACATCACACTGCAGCGCCAGCGTTTGCTCTGCGCGTTCAATTCGCGCGCGTGCCGCCTCCAGTCTCCCAGAGTCGCGGGACAGCAACACCACTTGCGCACCGCATTCGACGAACTCCTTCGCAATCGCCTCGCCAATCCCCATTGAGGCGCCGGTAATCACTGCAACTTTTCCTGCAAGCACTTCACTCGACTCAGAAGCCATGCCGGGTTTGTATCCTGCGCCAACCTGCAAGTCAAGCGCGGCGTACAATTCGTAGATCGTGAGCGCGCTCCTTCCCCTGTTTCCTCTCGATCTGGTCCTGCTTCCGGGCGCGCCCGTGCCGCTGCATATTTTCGAACCGCGTTACAAAGAGATGATCAACGAATGCCTCAAGCAGAAGCGCCCCTTTGGCATTGTTCGGACCAAAGAAGAGGGATTTGTGAACGTCGGCTGCACCGCCGAGATCATCAACGTGCTCAAGACTTATTCCGATG
>WNFY01005578.1_pt1 | contig 12956 bp, 10 predicted proteins | sample 5400091 | NCBI WGS metagenome assembly WNFY01 (sample SAMN13153364, study PRJNA577476) | soil metagenome | isolation source: 60 cm soil or saprolite under grassland replicate 1 | place: USA:California | collected 2016-06-15 | reverse complement strand
GCTCCGCCGGTAAGGTCATGCTCCCGGTACAGTGCCACAAGCGCGGACGGGAGCAGCGGCGGGTCCACGGTGGTTCTCCCGGCGCTGCTGCGAGCGGTCACCGGCTCGCCGTCGACGCAAAGCTGAGCGGAAAAGCCGATCCGCAGGGTGTCGTCGTGCCAGTGCAGATCGTCGAGGTGGCACCACACGCTGATCCGCTTCTCCCAGTCGGCGAGTGCCTCCAGGTCAGCGAGCCGACCGCCAGCGGCGAGGTCCGCGACGACCCGCTGCGGCGCGGGCAGCCCGGCCGCCACCGACGGGCCCATATGGTCGCGCATCACCGCCTGTATCTCTGCCAGCAGCGCGCGCCGGTAATCGGGCGGGGCGTTGAGCAGCCGGGCACCGCGCAGCCGCTCCACCATCTCGACGCGCAGCCACCGCCGCAGCAGTTTGTCCCGCAGCGGGCCGGGCTCTGTATGCTCGGCCACGATCGCCAGTGCCTCCCGCAGGTTAGCGAAGTAACCGGCCGGGTCCAGCGGACGGAATCCCGCGTTACCCGCGTCGTCGCGCCGCACGTGGTAGTAGCAGACATAGTCGCTGAGGACCGAGATCCGGTCCGCTACCAGGTAGGCGTGCGCGACGAAGACATGGTCCTCCAGGCGCCGCCTACCCTCCGGGAACCGGAGCTTATGCTCGTTGAGAAATGCCCGACGGAACATCTTGTGCGGCGTGAGGCTGTCGATCAGCGGGTCGTCCGTGAGCGTCGCGTGCGGCCGGTTCCGGCTGAAGAGCTCGCGCGGGACCGACCGTCCCTTTCCCGCCATCTTGCCGATGACGATATCCGCATTATGGGCGGTGCCGTACTCGTACATGCGCTCGAGCGCCTGGGCGCCGAGTGAGTCATCGTGGTCGACGAACATGACGTATTCGCCCTGGGAACAATCGATGCCGACGTTGCGGGGCCTACCTGACCAGCCGGAGTTCTGCTGGTGGACGACGCGGATGTTGGTGTGCTCCGCGGCGATCTTGTCGAGGAGGACAGGAGTGTCGTCGGTGGACCCATCATCGACGAATACAACCTCGTACTCGGCGGCCGGAAGGGACTGGCCGATCATCGACCGGATGCAGTCATCGATATACGGCCCGGGATTGTAGACCGAGATGACAACACTGACCTTCGGTTGCACCTCGTCCACCCTCCGCCCGGCTACCTTCTGCGCTCATGGCTGTCACCGTCGGGCCGGCTCCGCAGGGCTCATGCCCATAGGACCCAACCCGCCACAGTCAGGTCGACCCCAGCCGACCGGGCCGCGCCCGAGTGAACCGGCCGGGCAGGACGGGACCTTACCCACCCTCGTGATCAGGGTATCGATCGAAGCGATCACGGGTCGCGGTTAACGAACAGCAAAATATTCGTGTACCTTGGCACAACGATTGATAGATTCCTAATCCTTGCAGCGAGGTCGAGCCGGGGCTGTCGGGCCTGGCGCGTTCCGGAATGACCGGTGTACGCCCAAGAAAGTGATGGCTTGCGCCGCGGACCGTCCCGGCTACCAGGGAAAGCCGTAGCGCACGGTGAGCAGAGGATGGATTAGCTCCGAGATGACCTCTCCGCAAGCACAGCTTCCGGCCGTCGCCGTGGTGCTCGCCGGCGGCACAGGCACGCGGATCGGCCTTGACATACCGAAACAACTATTGAAGATCGCCGGAAAGACGATCCTGGAACACACGCTTGACGCCTTCGAGTTTCATCCTGACATCGACGAGATCATCATCGTGATGGCGCCGGGCCATCTGACGGCCACGGAGCGCCTCATCGAGCGCTGCGGGTACGGCAAGGTGACGCGCGTGATCGAGGGCGGCGCGGACCGGGTCGCCTCGACGGCGGAGGCGATCACCGCCTTGTCCGAGGCGGGCCCGAGCGGCGAAGACTGCAAGGTGCTGTTCCACGACGCCGTGCGGCCGCTGCTCGAGCCGCGCATCATCAGCGACTGCATCGCGGCCCTGGACACCTACGACGCGGTCGATGTGGCGATTCCCTCCGCCGACACCGTGATCGTCGTGGACGATGCCGACGTCATCACCGCCATACCCCCGCGCGCACGGCTGCGCCGCGGCCAGACGCCGCAGGGTTTCAGGCTGTCCGTGATACGGCGCGCGTACGAGCATGCGCTCGCGGACCCCGATTTCAGTACCCAGCCGGTCACCGACGACTGCGGCGTCGTGCGCCGGTACCTGCCCGAGACGCCCATCTACGTCGTCCCCGGCAGCGAGCGCAACATGAAGGTGACGCATCCGATCGACGTCTTCATCGCCGACCGCATCTTCCAGCTCACAGCCCAGGACGGTCTCCCGGTCGTTCCGCCGGAGGAAGCCAGGGCCAGGCTCGCCGGCCGCACGCTGGTCGTGTTCGGCGGCAGCTACGGCATCGGCGCTGACGTGTGCGCGGTGGCCAGGGAGTTCGGCGCGCAGGTGTTCCCGTTCAGCCGGTCGCAGACCGGCACGCATGTCGAGAACGTGGACGACGTGCAGGTAGCCCTCCAGCAGGCGTACGACGCGACAGGACGCATCGACTTCGTGGTCAACACGGCCGGCGAGCTGAGGATGGGCAACCTCGCCGACTGTGACCTCGCCGCGATCGAGCAAGCCACCCGGATCAACTACCTGGCGCCGGTGACGATCGCGCGGGCGGCGATCCGCTACCTCACTGCCTCGCAGGGCCACCTGCTCCTGTACACGTCGAGCTCCTACACCCGCGGCCGCGCCGGCTACAGCCTCTACTCCTCGGCGAAGGCCGCTGTCGTGAACCTTACGCAAGCCCTCGCGGACGAGTGGTCAGAACTCGGCGTCAAGGTCAACTGCGTCAACCCCGAGCGCACCCAGACCCCGATGCGGGTACGCGCCTTCGGCGCGGAGCCGCCCGACACCTTGCTGTCGTCCATGTCGGTGGCGCTCACCTCGATCGACGTGCTCGTGTCCGACCTGACCGGACAGGTGATCGACGTACGCCGCATCGACCCGACGGCCGGTGGTGCCCGCCTGTTCGCCGGTGCAGAGCCCGATGCCGATGAGCCGCGCGAGGCACCCGCGGACATGGCACGTACACCCCGAGCGCACAGCCGCTACCAGCGTCTCGCGCCACGAACCTGACGGAGCAACGGTGCGGCAACTCCTCAAGCGGTTCCGCCTTCGCCGCATCAACCCTGCGACAGTGGGGACGGCAGCGGTACTGGTCGGCTCATACCCGCTGCTCTTCATCGCCGCGGTACTGCCAGATGGCCATGATGACCGGCTAACCGGAAGCTGGCTGTTTCTCGCGGCCGCGGTCGCCGGTTACGCGGCCGAGGTGATCGCGCCCCGCGTCGCCAAGTATGTGGTCGACCTCCTCAACTGGGTGCAGGTCGGGACAGCCGTACGCTTCGTCTTCCGCGAGGCCGCACTGATCGTGCTGCTCGCCCGCGTGCTGGACGCCGACGCGAAGCAGTTCGCCGCCTTCACGCTCGGTGTGATGTCGTTGCACGGTTTGCGTGCCGTGTACTCAGCGCTGGCGATCTACGTCGTCCAGCGGCGGCGCCTGCCGGTGGTAACCCGCAATATCGATCTGAGCGAACTCCGGATACCTGACCAGGCACCGAGCCTGCTCACGGTGAACCACTCGTGGAAGATGCTCTTCCTCGACCTGCCCGCACTGGCGGGAGGCCTGGTCGCGGACATAGCGGACGACTTCACGTGGTCGCTTGCCGGAATTTCGCTCGCGATCGCGGTGGGCGTCGTCGGCTGCGCGGGCATCGCACCGTACGCACGCAGGAACAAGCACCTCGGCGACAAGGCCCGCATTCTGCGCGTGGTGAACGCCCAGACATGCGAGTACGCCCCGCAGGTCGCGCTGTATTTCAGCGGGACACGCGACGCGGCCTACCAGGTGAACATGTGGCTGGAGACCCTCGCCCGGCTGGACCGGCCGGCGGTGATCATCATGCGGGAACGCTGGCTCGTTCCGCTGCTTGGGCAGACCGGCCTGCCCGTGGTCTGCATCGACGGGACGGTGGACCTGATGAACTTCTCCCTGCCCAGCGTGCGGGTGGCGCTGTACCCCGCCAACACCGGCAAGAACATCCACATGCTGCGCAACAGGAGTATGGCGCATGTGTTCATCGGCCATGGCGACAGTGATAAGGCCGCGAGCTCCAACCCGTACGCCAAGGTGTACAACCAGGTATGGGTCGCCGGGCAAGCAGGGCGGGACAGGTACCTGCGGGCCGACGTCGGCGTCCGCGACGATGACATCTTCGAGGTCGGGCGGCCACAGCTCGCCGGCCTTTCGCAGGCCAGCGCGGGCACGGCCGGCCCGCTGCGCACGGTACTGTACGCGCCCACATGGGAGGGCTGGGACGCCGACGGTCTCACCCAGACCTCCCTTATCCTGATGGGACCCCAGATCGTCCGCGCGCTTCTCGACGATGCGCCGTCGCTACGAGTGCTCTACAAACCCCATCCGCTCACCGGCACGCGCGATCCCCGTGCGGCCAAGGCGCACAAGAAGATCGCCGCCATGATCGCCGACGCCAACCAGGCACGCGGCAGCGCCCACGGCTCGCCCGCGGGGTCCGGTCCGGCCGACGCAACGAGTTCCGCTGGTGCGGCGGCGGCCGCTGAGCTTGCCCGGATCGAGGCAAGGCTGCTCAAGCTGGCGGGTGGCGTCCAGGCCACGCGCGGTGAGAGCGGCCGCATGTGGCCTGACTACGCCGTGCTGTCGCGCGACGGCACGCCCGACCCCCAGGCAGAAGAAGAATGGCGGCGACTCGAAGCCGCCTGGCACAGGCTGTACTGGAGCAGCGAAGGCGGGTCGCGTCACCGTGTGATCACGGGCCCGCGGCCGACTGTCTACGAATGCTTCAACCAGAGCGACATGCTGATCAGCGACATCTCGAGCGTGGTGAGCGACTTCATCGCCACCGCCAAGCCATACATGGTCACCAATCCCGTCGGCTTGGCGGATGACGACTTCCGCGCGAAGTTCCCGAGCGCCGCGGCCGCCTACCTGATCGGCCCGGACTGCGCTGGGCTAGCGGACATCTGCGCACTGGCCGCAGGGAACGGGGACGACCCGCTGGCCGAGGATCGCCGTAAGCTCAGAGTCTACCTGCTTGGCCCGGACTCGCCCGATGCGCAGACGCGCTTCAACGACGCTGCCGCTAGGCTAGCGGAGCGTGCGGGGAAGCCTGTGGCGAGCCAGGCTGTCGATGCCCGCTCCGGCTCCCCCGCGGCAGCAGAACCGATGGAGGCCGCGAACGCGCAGTAACACCGGCCGTGCTCAAGGGAACCCGATGATCTTCGACACGAAACCCACGGTCGTCGGCCATCGCGGATTCGGCTCCGGTGAATCCCGCGGTTGCCGGGAAAACACCATCGATTCGTACCTCGCCGCCGTATCGCACGGGCTTTCCTGGATCGAGCTCGATGTACAGCGAAGTCGCGACGACCAGCTCGTCATACGGCACGATCCGGTTACACCGGACGGCGACTTCCTCGTGACCCGCACTGCCGAGCAGCTCGCGTCGTACGGGATCATGCGGTTCGAGGATGTGATGGCCGCTCTGCCGACGGGCGTCGCGGTCAACATCGACGCGAAGACGGTCATCGAGGATGCGACCGATCCCACGCACCGGCGCACCGCCGCGCTCGTCGCCGAAGCCCTTCGCAAGCACCAGGAACGGCGCAGGCTTTTTGTCTCGTCCTTCGATCCTGGCCTGCTGATGACCCTGCAGGATCGCAAGGACACGATCGCCCGGGTGCCGCTTGGCCTGATCACCTGGCTGAACTTCCCGAGCCGCCACGGCATCGCCGCCGCCGCGAACATGGGCCTGGACGCGATCTGCATGCACACCGGCACGTTCGGGCTGCGGCTCGAGCGGCCACGGCCGACTGATCACACTGTCGAACGCGTGATCGATATGGCACACCGGGCGGGGCTGGAGGTCCTGGCCTGGGTGCCGGACCCGGCGGACGCGGTCAGGCTCGCGCGTGCGGGAGCCGACGCGCTCTGTGTGAACGACGTCCCCGGCGTGCTCGCCGCTCTGGCCGGGTCCGGTCAGGCGCGCCTGTAGGGTTCCGAAACCCGTATAGCCCACATGATGCCAGCCCCTGCGGGCGCGGCGCGCGCCTGCGGCCTAGACCGCAGGCATCGACCGGTGCGTCCTGACCGTCACCTCGGGGTGGCCGGCCCGCTCTGCGGCGGGCAGGCCCTGGCCGAGCCGGGCGGCCCGGACGGCATGCTCCTCTTCCGGCGAGAGCGCCTGCATGCCCGCGCCCGACCGGACGATCTTCGCGTAGGTGCGGGTCTCCGTCCGGCCGTTGATCGAGCTGAGCACCATGCCGTCGCCGAGCGCGTTGAGCAGCGCGACGGAGAAGGACAGCTGGCCGGACATCTCGCTCAGCGCGTCATAGCGGACCACCGCGAGGTCCCGATATGCCCGGGGGTCCACCGTCCCGCGCGAGCCGATGCTGCCGTTGATCAGCGCCGTGCATTCGGCGACCGCCCGGGCGGCGCGCCGGTGCGCGACGATCGCGATCACGATGCCGAGCACCCCCGCGCCGGGCCCGGCTACTGACGGCCAGTGCAGGAGCAGCCAGTGGTAGATCAGGGCGACCGGTATCACGTGACGAACTATAGCGATCACGCAGCGTCAGGTACCGGTGGCGCGCCGGTCCGCGGCAGGGAGCCTGGCCAGGATCACGATGAGCGCCACGGCGGCGATGGCGAACCCGTCCTCCACCACCCGGGCGGCCAGCGCCGGCACGTCGGCCCGGCTCAGCAGGGACCGGCCCCACCAGGGGATGGTCAGCGCGAAGTACGCCGTGGTGCCGGCCGCGATGGCGATCCGCGGCCGGGAGCGGCCGTCCGCCAGGATCGCGCCGATGACCACCACCACGGCGAGGTAGTGGTGGATCCAGGAGACCGGCGAGAGCAGCACGCCGAGCAGCGCGGTCACCGCGATGCCCTCCATCTCCCGGTGCTGGAGGGCCAGCCGGCGGGCCACCGCGAAGCCGGCCACGGCCGCCAGCACGACCACCGCGGCCCACAGCGCGCCGGGAGCCTGGCCGGGCAGGAAAACCCTGAGCAGGATGCCGCGCAGCGACTGGTTGGAGGTGCCCGCGTTGGAGCCGAGCCGCCCAGACTGGAAGATCGTGCTCGTCCAGTAGGTGACCGAGTCGCCCGGCAGCATCAGCCAGGCGCCGAGCGTCCAGGCCAGCGCGGCGACCGCCGCGGTGACCGCGGCGCGCCGCCGCCCGGACAGCCACAGGTACACGATGAACACCCCGGGCACCAGCTTGATCGCGGTGGCCAGTCCCACCAGCACACCGCGCGGCCAGCGCGGCGACCGGGCCGCGCAGTCCGCCACGGCCAGCGCCAGCAGCACGGTGTCCACCTGGCCGAACCGCATTTCATCGCGCATCGGGAACAGGTAGGCGCCAGCCGCGAAGATGACCGCGAACACCGCCGCGCGCAGCGGCACGGGGGACACCCGGCGCAGCAGCGGCGCGAACGCGAACCATATGATCACCGCGAGCGGGACGTAGACGAAGGGAACCCAGGCCAGCTGGGCGGCCGACCAGGGCAGCAGCGCCAGGGGCACGGCGAACAGCGCGGCCGCCGGCGGGTACGTGAACGGCAGCAACTGCGGCGGCGGGGTCAGCACGGTGTAGAGCGGCTGGCCCTGCAGCACGCTCAGCCCGCTGGTGCGGTACACGTTGAGATCCACCATCCGCTGGTCCGGCACGCTGGTCAGGTACCCGCGGACCAGCGGCCAGATGGCAGCCAGGGCCGCGATCCAGGCCAGCGCCCCGAGCACGGTGACCGCCCACCGGGGCCAGCCCGCGGGTCCCCGACGACCCGTCTCGGCCGCGGCCGGAACCCCGGTAGCAGTGCTCATCGGTGCGGGCTCATCGGTCTGGGCTCATCGTGCCGGTCTTCGCCGTGGTCGCCCCTGGCTGCGCGACCGCTGGGATACCCGGCCCGTTCGGGCCGTTCTCGCGGCGCGCCCGCACCATCGCGAGCACCAGCCATCCGGTGGCCGCGGCCAGCACCGCCGGCGTCACCCCGTGCCTGATCACCGGCTGCAGCCAGCCGAGACCGGGCGGCAGCGCCGCGTCGGCCTGCCGGGCCGGCAGGTAGCCGAACCCGAGCGCCGCGGTCCTGGCTAGCACGATCCAGCCGAGCGCCTCCGCGGCACCGCCCGACGCCAGTGGGACCAGCGGGAGCAGCGCCCAGCCCAGCGCGTCGTACCAGGGCAGCACATAGGGCCAGGCGAACAGCCAGGCCATCACCAGCGCGAAGACCACCGTCGGGTAGGCCGCACGGGAAACGGGTTCCAGCCCGCGGACCAGCAGCACCGCGAGCAGCACGGCCAGCGCAACCGCCCCGGCCTTGACCAGGTCGGTCGCTGCCGTCCCGGTCACCGCCAGGTGAATGATCGTCCGGATCACCCGCCACGGAGACCCGATCGAGACCATATCGCTCGCCTGAGTTGACTGCCGCAGCATGGCGGACCCGCCGATGGCCACCGCCGCGCCCGCCGTCACCGCGAACCCGGCGGCGAGACCCGCCAGCGCCGGCCCCAGCTGGCCGAGTTGCCGCCGCCACATCGGCCCGGGCTGGCGCCTGGCCCGGAGCACTACGGCCAGCGCGAGCCCGAGCCCCACCAGGGCGATCGTGACCTTGATCGCGAACCCAAGCCCGACCAGCGCCCCGGCCAATGCGGCTCTGCTGGCCGGGGGGACGACCCCCCCAGACCCCCCCGATCTTGGGGCGGCTACCCGCCCCCCCAAACCCCCCTGGCCCCCCGGCCCCCCCAAGGGGGGCATCACAACCACGGCCGCGACGCCGAACACGACCGCCTGGCTGTCCACGTGCGCGCCGACCACGAGCACCTGGAGCAGCAGCGGGTTGGCCGCCCACAGCAGGGCCGCGCGCAGCTGCCACGCCGGGTTCCCGCGCGTCATCCGGTGCAGCAGCAGCGCGGTACCGGCGAAGGCGGCCAGGTTGGCCAGGCCGAGCACGAACACGGTGAGCCGCACCGAGGTCCCGCCGGCCAGCGCGGCCAGCGCCTGGATCGCGGTCGCGAGCGGACCGTAGACCGACGGGGACCGCGCCCAGTCCTGCACCGCCCGGGCTATCGGGTCGCCCAGGGCGGCCAGCTGGGCCGGCGTAGTGGTGTACGGGTTGTGGCCGGTGACCAGCATCCGCCCGTAGGCGGCGTAGCTGAGGTGGTCCGAGGACCCGAACGGCGGCACCAGCGTCAGCGCGACGGCGGCGAGCAGTCCGGCCGCCAGCACGGCCCGCGCCGGGACCGACCAGCCGCCGCGGACCGCGCGCAACACGAGGACAAGGCCGGCAGTTCCGGCGGCCAGCGCGGCCGCGGTCAGGCCCACCGCCAGGTAAGGCGACGGGTGCAGGCCGAGCGACCACGGCGGCTGACCCGGGCGGCCCGGCAGCGCCGGTTCCATGACCGAGGGGCCGGCCACCGCCACCGCGAACGTGCCCGCCACGCTGGCCCCGCTGGCGATGAGCCCCGCGCGCCCGGCCGCCCCCGCGCCCCGCCGCCACCCGCTCATCGCCGGGCGGCGAGGGCCCTGGCGACGTCGGCGAGCTGGTGCGCCCGGTGCAGCTGGGCGCGCAGGCCGGTGCCGGTGGCCCGGTGGGCCAGCTCCACCTCGACCTGGGTGACCCGGAATCCCTGGCGCATCAGGTCGATGGTGAGCGCGGTCTCCACGCCCCAGCCGCGCGCCAGCGGGCGCGCGGCCTCGAACGCCGCGCGGGTCAGGCAGCGCTGGCCGTTCAGCGGCTGGGCCGGCTGCCAGCCGACCGCGCGGCGGATGCCGGCCCCGGACAGCCCGACGACCAGGCCGTGCCCGCCGAGCTTGACGGTCGCGGCGAAGACGGCGATGGTCATGTCGGCCCTATCCGCCAGTACCGGATCGGTCAGCGGGCCGGCTTGCGCGGCCGACTCGGCCAGGTCCGCGTCGAGGAACAGCAGGTGCCGGGGGCGCTCACGGCGCTCCCGCTGGTCGACCAGGCCCACCGCGTTCGCGCCGCTCTGCATCGCGGCCGCCTTGCCCCGGTTGCGGGCGTGCCGCAGCACCACGGCGCCCGCGCGGCGGGCAACGGCACCGGTTCCGTCGCGGGAACCGTCGTCGACGACCACGACGAGGCCAACGCCGGGAAGCCCGGCCGCCGCCGTCACGGTCTGGCGGATGCGATCGGCTTCGTCCCGCGCCGGGATGACCACCGCGACATCATCGCCCTGGGACCGTGCTGACATGGGGCCGATACTAGGCGAACCGGTTACCGGCCGCGCCCACTCTGCGGTGCCGCCTACTGCGGAATTGCAGGCTTCGGCCTGCTCCGGCTGGCGTCATCGACCAGGGTGAACACCGAGTCGAGGCCGGTCACCTGGAGGATCTTGCGTACCGCGGGCTTGGGGGAAGCGATCTCAAGCTCGCCACCCCGCTCGCGCACCCGGCGCAGGCAGGAGAGCAGCACGTTCATGCCGGTCGAGTCGCAGAACTCCACGCCGGACATGTCGATGACAACCCGGGTGGGCATACCGTCAGCCAGGACCGCGCCGAGCTCGCTGTGCAGCCGCGGAGCGGTGTAAAGGTCGATCTCACCGGAAATGGTCACGATTGTGTGATCATCGTGAAATCGACTTGAGACATTTAGCTCCACGAGCCGAACCTTACCGCTCCCGGCGTGCGGAAGCCAGGCAACTACGCTGAGCGCATCCTTAGAGTTCGGTGGATAAGTCGGCGGCGAGCGGGGCCGGATCCCTGCTCACCGGGCAGCACAGGCTGCGCGGACCGCCGCGGGAGCCGCACAGCTCGCTGCCCGGCACTGTAATCACATCGATACCGACCCGTTCCAGCCGGGTGTGCGTGGCCACGTTGCGCTCATGCGAGACCACCAGCCCCGGGGCTAGCACCAGCAGGTTGCCGGCGTCGTCCCACTGCTCCCCGCTCCCGGCCCCGGGCCCGAAGCCGGTTTCCACCACCCGCAGCCGGTCCAGGCCCGCCGCCGCGGCCGCGGCGGCCAGGAAGGCCCGCGGGTGCGAGACCCGGGGACCGCCGCCGCCCGGGGTCAGCACCCGGGCGGTCAGCGAGTAGGCGGCGGCCGGGCGCATCAGCACCGTGCCGGCGTCCAGCATGGTGCAGGCGGTGTCCAGCCGCCGGTCCGGGTGGCCGGGCGGAACGACGAGCACGGTATGCGCCAGCCCGGCGTCGAAGACCCCGCGGGCCAGCCGCTCCACCCCGGACGGGGGACACCCGGCCGCGATCACGCCCGGGGCCGCCAGCAGCAGGTCACCGCCGTGCAGCGGCTCCAGGCCGGGCCGGTAGAGCGATTTGGTCCCGGCGAACAGCGGGTGGTGCGCGTAGACGATGCCGGTCAGCTCGGCGGGCAGCCGGCGGCCGGCCGCGGCCGGGCTGGCCACCGCCACCTGGTCCCCGATCCAGACGCTCTGATCCCGGAAGAACACCAGGTCCGGCTGCGGCCGGAGGATGAAGTCGGACGCGCCGAGCAGCTGGTACACCGCACCGCGGCCGGAGCGGAACTCGCCCGCCGTGAGCCCGGTGATGAGCAGCTCGGCCAGTGCCTCGGGATCGAGCCCTTCCAGGTGACGCCGAACCTGGCCGGCCAGCTCGTCGCCGAGCATGGCCGAGCCGACAGCGGCCCCGATCGCCTGCTGCCGGGCGAGCTTGTACTCCAGCACGTCCTGGAGCAGTTCGGTCAGGTAGAGCACCTGCACGCCGTGGTCGCGCAGCGCCCGAGTGAAGATGTCATGCTCCTGCTGCGCCCGCGCCGCCCACGGCAGCCCGGCGAACGGCAGCTGCCTGCCGGTGCGCGGGACCACTCGTTTCAGCTCGGCGCCCGGCCGGTGCACGATGACGGCCCGGAGCCTTCCTACCTCGCTGTCTACCCCGCTGAACCTTGGCACCGTCCCCCCGTTCCCCGGCCGCCGTAAGTCCCGGTATCCCTCCGCTAGCCTCTCTCCGTCGCCACCACCGGCACGCCGACCGCAGTCATCCGGGTCATGGCCGGTACCTCGGCCCATACCGTGGTGCCGTCCTCGCCGGTGCTCGTCCCCCAGCGAGTGGACAGCTTCTCCACGATCCGCAGCCCCCGCCCTCCGGTCGCCCCCTGGGTCGGCTGGCCCAGCTCCGGCACGGTGGCCCCGCCGCCATCACTGACCGAGACCCGGACGCAGCCCGGGTCGATGCGCCAGGCCACGCGGATCGTGGCTCCGGGCAGCGGCGCCGCGTGCCGCAGGGCGTTGCTGAACAGCTCGCTGATAACCAGCGCGACGTCACAGACGGCGGAATCGTAGACATCGGCCGCGATCAGGTCCGCCACCAGGCGCCGCCGGGCCACGCCCACGCTTGCCGCCGCGAACGGGAGCAGCAGTACGCTCGCCGCAGTCACCTCCATGCCCAGCCCCAGTCCGTCTGTCCGACCTTGAGCGAACCCGGTACGAGCGGAAATGCCCCGTGAAAGCTCTGCGGAAACACAGGAGTACTCCAGATATCTGAACGGTAACGGCGTCCCAGCAGAAACCCCCAGTGGCCCCGGCACGTGCCGCCGGCAAGGTAACGTCTCACCGTGAAGGTTGTCAGTTCATTCCTGCGCGCACGGCCGGCCCGGCGCGCCATAGGCTCGCTTGCATGAGAGAGCGAGCACGTGACCAGGGCGGTCCGGGCACCCTGACCGACGATCTGGTGATCCCCGAGGTAGATCCGTCGTCCCTGGCCGACGAGCCGCTCGCCGAGCTGGCGGCGAGGTACGGGCTCCGGCCGAGCGCGGCCCGGCCCGGCGTATTCGTCTACGCCAGGCAGCTCTGGGAGCGGCGCCACTTCATCGTGAGCTTCGCCACCGCGCGTAATGTCGCGATGTACACCGAGGCCCGGCTCGGCCAGCTGTGGCA
>WNFY01008562.1_pt1 | contig 12957 bp, 10 predicted proteins | sample 5400091 | NCBI WGS metagenome assembly WNFY01 (sample SAMN13153364, study PRJNA577476) | soil metagenome | isolation source: 60 cm soil or saprolite under grassland replicate 1 | place: USA:California | collected 2016-06-15 | reverse complement strand
TGAGAATGTAATGCGTGGCCTTGGTATATCCGAGATCTGTAGTATAAATAAGTTGTGTATTTTCTGGCTTCTGAAAAAATATTCCATAAGCAGCTGATAGCTGCGCACCGTTCCCAACTTTATAAGCAAGAGATATACGGGGAGCAATATTTGATTTATTAATGAGAGATGAATGTTCGAACCGACCGCCAATTTTTGCCGCGAGGTCGTTAGTAAGATAGACATCTGTCTCAGCAAATATTGATTGAAAGTTTTCTGTGAGCTTTGATTTAGCGCCATTAAACGTGCTATTATTAATTCCATATAAATACTCACTACCAAAACGTATCGTACTAATGCCGATTAATTTCTTTTCAAATACAGCTTTGAACTGCGATAATTGCTGACGACTTTTTACAGTAAAATTCTTATTGTAGGCCCAGGGCTGATTGGGAAATTGTTGTTGATTATCCTGATTCTGCAATTGCTGGGAAATATCATCAGCGTTTGTGCTATAACCCATGGCTAAATTCATTTTCCAGCCTTTGCCCAGATTTTCTTTCCAGCTAAGATTATTATACCAGTTCAGATTTGTCAATCCAAATGCATCTTTTAAGTCGGTACTATCAATATCAGGGCGCCTTAAACCAAGCTTACTATGGCTGAATGTTGTATAGTATTTAACCATACCACCCCACTTTGTTTTAAAACGAAAGTTTGCGTCTGCATTATGAAATTCAGGCATTGTGAAATAATCAGGCTTTTGTTTCACCACATTGAAATAAACCAACAGTTTTACATACCCGTAATTAATACCCCAGGACGATTTTTTATTTTTTGCCAATTCCTGAAACCCGCTACCGACAATAATTGGTGAAACAAGAAGATTTGCAGCTGAACGCTCAGGCAGATCAATAGATTCAAGAATGAGGGCTGAAGATAAAGCCTCCCCGTATAATGCAGAATATCCTCCCGCGCTGAAGACAGTTCCCTTAAATAAGAAGGGCGAAAATCTTCCTCGCGTTGCCAGGTCAGGAATGCTTGTGAAATAGGGGTTGTTTACAAGAGTGCCATCGATAAATTGTTTTGTTTCTGAACCCGTGCCCCCACGTACAAATAAACCTTCCTGCTCTCCTATTTGCTGTGTCCCCGGCAAAGTTTTTACAGCAGCAGTAATATCTGCATTTCCCCCGCCGACTGTGGCTACATCAATTGAATTCAAAACAGTCGCTGCTCTTTTTGTGTCGCCTGCAGCAAATGAGCCCGCTATTACTGTAACTGCTCTTAATTCACTCAACTCCTCTTTTATTGTTGCGTCCAGTTCAATTGAGGTTGTGCCAATTGTAATCTTCTGCTCAAAGGGCTTGTACCCAATATTTGAAATAATTAAAGTCTGATCACCCTTTTCTGTAGTAGCAAATTTGTAATTACCAAGAGAATCAACTACTGCTCCATCATAACTGTCTTTGATGGAAACGCTTGCACCTGGAACAGGTTTTCCTTTATTGTCTTTTACTTTTCCGTGTATAGTAATCTGTGAATAAGCATGAGTCATTGCCGCCATAAATGCTGTAAGGAATACCGTCTTTCTCAACGCTTGCTTTATTGAAACCTGCTTTGGGTTTTTTTTATCTGACCGCTTGCCGTTATTTCTTAACATTGACATAAGCTCTTCCATTTTTTAAGTTTTATATCTGCGAAGCAGATAAGTTATTGATATTCCAATTACGTATCAATAACAAATGAAATCATAGAAATTGGACGTTGTTTTGTGATTTCGTCACAAACATAAAGTAGTTTATAATATAAACCAAATTATTTTTGAATTCTGTCCCCCATAAAAAAGCGACCCGAAGGTCGCTCCTGTTATTGAAGTATTAGTTTCAGGTAGTAAATTTCATCTTCCGCTGAAAGCTTTACGATATAAATTCCCCTTCGAACATAATTAAGATATAGATACTAGGCTTTATATTGAGGAATTATACCATTGGCTAATTCTACCATCTTTTTCATTCCATCGTCCGGTAAGTTTCCTTTTTTGAATTCAGCCATTACATCAGGCAATTTATTTTCCATCTCCATCAAAAAATGTTCTTCGAATTCCTTTACTCTTTTCACAGCTACGTCCCGTAATAAACCTTGTGTTCCAAGATAAATAATGGCAACTTGTTTCTCTACCGGCACAGGTGCATATTGAGGTTGTTTTAAGATTTCTACATTGCGTGCACCTTTATCCAAAACTAATTTTGTTGCAGGGTCGAGGTCACCGCCGAATTTTGCGAAGGCCTCCATTTCACGATAAAGTGCCTGGTCAAGTTTCAATGTACCTGCCACTTTTTTCATTGATTTGATCTGTGCATTACCGCCCACGCGGCTTACTGAAATACCAACATTGATCGCAGGACGTATGCCCGCATTGAACAAATTTGTTTCAAGAAATATTTGACCATCAGTGATTGAAATCACATTCGTAGGAATGTATGCAGAAACATCACCTGCCTGGGTCTCGATGATGGGCAATGCAGTCAATGAACCGCCGCCTTTTACCAGATGCTTTATACTCGGTGGCACATCATTCATATTCTTTGCCACGTTGTCATCACTGATAATTTTAGCGGCTCGTTCAAGTAAACGACTGTGCAGATAGAAAACATCACCCGGATATGCTTCCCGGCCGGGAGGGCGACGAAGTAACAATGAAACTTCACGATACGCAACAGCCTGTTTTGAAAGATCATCATAAATGATCAAAGCTGGCCTTCCGGTATCGCGGAAGTATTCCCCAATAGCAGCACCGGCAAATGGCGCATAGAATTGCAATGGAGCAGGATCAGATGCTGACGCCGCCACGATAACGGTATATGCCATTGCACCGGCATCCTGTAAAATTTTCATTACACCGGCAATAGTGGATGCTTTCTGGCCTATGCCTACATAAATACAGTAAACAGGTTTACCTACATCAAAAAATTCTTTTTGATTGATTATAGTGTCAACTGCGATTGCCGTCTTACCCGTCTGCCTGTCGCCAATAAGTAATTCACGTTGTCCACGACCTATCGGGATCATTGCATCAATGGCCTTAATTCCTGTTTGCAAAGGCTCTTTCACCGGTTCACGAAAAATCACACCAGGCGCTTTACGCTCCAGTGGCATTTCAAAACGTTCGCCAGTAATTGGGCCCCTCCCATCAATCGGTTCACCCAAAGTATTTACTACACGGCCTACCATTGCTTCACCCACTTTTATGGAAGCTATCTGACCTGTGCGAGTCACTTTTGCACCCTCCTCTATCTTTCCTGTTTCTCCCATCAATACTACACCTACATTATCTTCTTCAAGATTTAATGCAATAGCACGAACACCATTTTCAAATTCCACTAATTCCCCGTAACGAACATTACCTAGCCCATACACACGAGCTATGCCATCCCCAACTTGCAATACGGTCCCTATTTCTTCCAAATCGGCCGCCGCATTGAAATTGCTCAACTGCTGCCGCAGTATCGCACTTATTTCATCTGGTTTTATATCTGCCATATTGAATCCTCGTCTCCTAAAGAGGTATCTTTGAAATCACCGCTTTAGAGTTACTTTTATTGTGTTGAATTATCGAAAATTTAAAGAACTATCTACCCGAGTTCGTCTTAGCGAAACAGTGGTTTTTTACCTTATTTTATATACAAAATCATTATTCTCAAACTGCCTTGCAATTTGTTTCAAATCATAAGCAACACTGGCATCGATCAGCTTGTCACCTGCCTGTAACACAAATCCACCTATCAGGTCTTCGTTCACAGTTAATTCTAATTCTATATTCTTCATCTCACTCGTTCTCCTGATCTGATCGATGATAGCATTTTTCAAATCATCATTCAGCGGTGTGGCAGTGGTTAAATTAACCGTATAAATATTCTTATACTCTTTGTATTGATCAATAAATGCTCTTATGATTTCAGGTAAATTACTTTCTCTGCCTTTTGCAATCAGCAGGCGAACAAATAAAGCGGTTATATCACTTACATTGCCTTTGAGAATTGCCTCAACAACCTGCTGTTTTTTATTAGGCTTAATCAGCAAATATTTTTTCCAGCTGGTCTCTTTCTATTGCCAGGTCAATCAGTGATTTTGCATATCTGGTTGCAAGACGTGGATTAGGCATTTAACAATTCAAAATTTAAAAGTAAAGAGTAAAAACACAACACTCTTTTGACTTTACATTTTATTTATCAGCTCAATTTTACTTCGTTGACTAAATCTTTTATATGGGCTTCCTGTGCTTCTTTATTACTTAATTCTTTTCTTAGAATCTTTTCGGTCACTTCAATGACAAGCTTACCCACTTCATTTTTTACTTCTGTAAGCGCAGCCATTTTTTGAGTATCTATAGCAGCCTGTGCTTCACCAATAATTTTGCTTGCTTCAATCTTTGACTGCTCTTTTGCTTCATTTATTATTTTATCTTTTGTCTCCCTCGCCTCTTTTAGCATTTGTGCTCTTTCCTCTCTTGCTTTGGCAAGTAAGGCTTCATTCTCACTTTTCATTTGAGCCATTTCTGATTTTATTTTCTCAGCCTGAGCCAATGAATCTGCAATTGTTTGCTCACGTTTGCGCAAGCCGCCAAGTATCGCAGGCCATGCATATTTTCTGAGAATGAAAAACACAACAATGAATGCAAGAAGCGTCCAGATAATTAAACCCAAATCAGGTGTAAGTAGTTGCATAAAATTCAGTTTGAAATTTGAAAATTGCTCGATAACTCAACTGAGTAATCGGGTTCTTTTCACATCGACCATGCCCCGATCGTCTTTTATTTTATGAACATAGCGAGAATACCTACAATAACGGCAAAAAGTGCAACCCCCTCAACAAGAGCTGCAGTCAAAATCATATTTGCCCGTATATCATTAGAAGCTTCCGGCTGACGTGCAATAGCTTCTACTGCACCTCTACCAATTTGACCAATTCCAATGCCCGCGCCAATTGCTCCAAGGCCAGCGCCGATAGCACCACCGGCATTAGCAAAAGGGTAGGCACTCAAAAGAACATTCAGTAAATCCATAATTATGTTTTTATGTTAGTGAAAAAATTAAACAATTGCTATGTCTTCATGATGATCTACATCATCATGACTACCTTCAAATGCCTGGCCAACAAAAACTGCAGTCAGGTTTGCAAAAATATAAGCCTGCAAAAACCCAACTAATATTTCAATAAAATAAATGAATATCACAAAAGCGACAGACAGAGGCGAAAACCCCCAGCCTGCTGCTTTACTCATTGCGCCAAATATAAATATCAAAGACACAAGGCAAATAATGATGATGTGCCCGGCTATCATGTTTGCAAACAAACGGATCATCAGCGCAAATGGCTTTGTAAATACTCCTAAAAATTCAACTATAATCAAAATAGGTTTGATGCCAACAGGCACCGGCGGATTGACAATATGTCCCCAATAATGTTTATTTGAACTGAATAAGATAACAATGAAAGAGATAACTGCTAATACCATGGTAAAAGCAATGTTGCCCGTAACGTTTGCTGTGCCAGGAATCAGACCAACCAGGTTATTGATAAGAATAAAAAAGAAAACGGTTAGAATGTACGGAAGATATTTTTGATACTTATGTCCAAGGTTGGGTTTAGCCACTTCATCTTTAATGAAATTGATAACGGGTTCCATCAAACTTTGTGTTCCTTTAGGAGCAGAAGTTACTCCTTCTCCTTTTCTATATCTTTTAGCGATGCTCAACATGACCCAGATCAAAAGCCCTAATGCAATAATCATTTGAACTACATTACGTGTAAGCGAAAAATCGTACACGTTAGATGTGCTGACGACGCCATTGTCGTTTACCGCAACTATTTGACCCGCATGATATTTTTGAGTATCAAGATGTAGTTTATCAATTTTTTCCTTTGTAAGTAACGCATACCCATTGTAGGTTTTTTCTCCCCCGTGAAATTTCGACGACATAAAACAGGAAAAACCTTTTTGGGGAGAATAGAGAATTACGGGTAATGAAAGTATAGCAGCGTGTTCTTTGCCGTCACTGCCCTTATAAGAGAAAAAATGAAATTCATGGGCATCGAGAACGTGACCGAAAATGACTTCATCTGCATCAAAAGATTCCTTTTCTGTTTTATCTCCTTCTCCGGGTTCGCCCTGTGCAAACACAAACGCCGAAAAAAAGCTAAAAACCGCTACCAACAAGCATTTGACACATCCAATGCGCATACCCTTCTGAAATTTGCCGCAAAGATAGGGGGCGGAAGGTGAAAAACCGCAAAAGTTTGAGAGGAAAAGTTGATGGTTTCAGGTCAGTTGTTTCCGGTTATTCTTATTTGAAAATACCAGCAAATACACTCATCCTAACACAAGTAATTAATGATTAATAATCGACAAAAACCTAAGCTACTTTCGTTTTTTTATCAAACTGAAGCTGGTATAATTTATAATAATATCCTTCTAATGAAAGCAACTCATCATGGGTACCCATTTCTTTAATATCCCCCTTATCAAGAACGATTATTTTATCTGCTTTGCGAATGGTAGAAAGCCGGTGAGCAATAACAATGGAGGTTCTTCCGGCAATTAATTTATCAATAGCTTTTTGAATCAATATTTCACTCTCCGTGTCAACTGAGGAAGTGGCTTCATCTAAAATTAAAATAGAAGGGTTGTATAAAATGGCTCTGATGAAAGACAACAATTGCCGCTGGCCTAACGAAAGTGTTGCTCCACGTTCCATTACATTAAAATCATAATCATCGGGTAGTTGCATAATAAAATCATGGACATCTATAAGCTTTGCGGCTTCTATTACTTTTTCTTTTGAAATTTCCGGATTTCGAAGAGTAATGTTATCGATAACAGATCCGGAGAAAAGAAATACATCCTGTAAAACCACGCCTATACTTTTCCGCAAAGCATCGAGTTTATAATCTTCAATATTTATATCATCAATGCTGATAATTCCTTTCTGAATATGGTATAAGCGATTCAACAAACTGATAATGGTCGTTTTTCCACTTCCCGTATGACCAACAATTGCAACCGTTTCACCCGGATCCACTTTGAATGAAACATCCTTCAAGACAAGCTGATCAGGGCTGTAACCAAACGAAACATGATCAAAAACTATTCTGCCCCGAATTTTTTCCGGAGAATAGCGGCCCTGTGTTTTTATATAATCATCATTATCCAAAACTTTGAACACTCTCTCGCTGGCAATTACTCCCATCTGCAACACATTGAATTTATCAGCGATCACGCGAAGGGGTCGGAACAGTAAATTCAAACACATGTAAAACATCATCATTTTCCCACCCAGTTCCTTTGCTTCTGCTGCCGACGCTCCTGCACTTCCTGCAATCCACCACACTAATAAACCAGTAGAGAGAGCCAGCACAATTTCAACAACAGGAAAGAAAACGGAGTAAGCAAAAATGGCATTGATGTTTGCATTGCGATGGCCTTTGTTGATGTTTTTAAATTTTTCAAACTCCCTATCCTCCGCAGCAAATGCCTGCACTACCTGCATACCTGTAATATGTTCCTGCACAAATGCATTAAGATGAGCTACTGCATTGCGAACTTTAATAAAAGATTTATTTACACTCTCCTTGAAATAGTATGTAGCTAACAGCAGGATGGGGAAAGGAGCAAGACATACCAGCGTCAATCGCCAATCTACAAAAAACATAAAAAGTAAAATAGAAATAATAGAAAGTAAATCCGCAAGAATAGGAACAAGCCCATCGGCAAAAATATCATTGATGGCTTCAATATCATTAATAGTTCTTGTAGTGAGAGTGCCGATTGGTGTTTGATCAAATTGCCGGAGGTTTAGGTTTACTACCTTTTCATAAACCTTTATTCGCATATCTCTTACTACTGTTTGACCAAGCCATGCTGTGATATAAGAAAAATAAAAACGAAAACCGCTTTCAATAAGCAATAAACCTATTTGAATTATTGTGATCCAGATTATCCAGTCAAGCATTTTGGAGGCAATAAGCTTGTCCACAGTTATTTTGATCAGGTAGGGACGAACGGGAGTAATAACAGCCAGGAAAATGGCAACCCCAACAGAGAAATAAAACCTTTTTTTATACGGCGAAGCAAATTGAAATACACGCCTTAGATTTTCAAAATCAAATATTTTTTTTAATAGTTCGATCGCTTTTAATGTTTGGGGTTATATGTTACGAATTGAAACTACAAATTTACTAAAGACTCCGGCCTGAAAAAGCCATTCATAACTCTTAACCCGCAACTCATAGCTAATCTACATCTCCGATTGCTTTTTTGTATGCCTTGATAAAAATGGCGCCGAGATTTTTATAAGGAGGGATGTAATCTTCAAAACCTTCCACTCTTACCTTTTTTTCTAACTCTTCCCAAAAAGGAATCCAATCAATATTATTTCCATTCCTTGCTTTTTCCATTAACAAATTAAAGAAGGGTTGGTTTACGGTAGTTTTCCCAATTTGCTTTGAAGTAATAATATGTGCGTCGGGTGAATGTTTCAAAATATCATGGATCAGGTAATAGCCACCGCAGGAACCCATGAAAACAATTTTAGCCGAAGGTAAAATTTGAGCAATTGTGTAGGGAGCATTATAGCTATGACCGCGATGTATTACCACCGTTGGATAAAGATTATGTTGTAATAAAAACGAATCCAATGCGTCTTGTGCTTTTTTGTCAAGATCATCCTCTTCAGGTAACGGCAGATTTGCATAGATGGATACAGGCTTTCCCTTTATTGAATTTATAGCAATCCAGTTCTGGGTAGTTGTGATTTTCCAGAGTTTGGGATCAAACATTTTTTTGAATCCCTGGAAAATTCCTTTACCATCTTTGTCGCCATAAAAAAATACCTGCATTACAACCCTTCCGGTGTCATTTGACAAGGCTCTGAAAGGAACATTATATACCGGCGGTATTCCAAATTCCTTCGAGAGGTCAATATGGTTATTGGTGTCGGCGGAAAGAAAAAGTTTGTAAAGCAGGTTATACATTACAATCCCCTGTTTATTATTGCTCGTAAGGTTGCGGTCATAATTAGCCTTTATATTTAAAAGCATTCTGTCAGCCAGCGGTCTGATTGTTTCAACAATACTTGCATAAGAATCGGCAACGTCTACGCCATCTTCAAGCCCTTTTGATTCCTCCAGTTTCCCAACAAATGCTCTCATCAGCCTTTCGGCATCGCTTTCCTCATCAGGATTTTTCTTAGGCTGAAACGTGCTCAAAAAATTACTGAGTGTATTATACCCTGCGCACATTTTAATGAACTTCCTGTACCGGTCAAATTTTACATTCATCAACAATGAATCGCCACGCTGGTTGGCCTTGGTCATCATTAATGGATAAACACCCTTTACAAAACTTGAAGTATAAATAATGCCATCAGTGGTTACCGCGAGGTAATAGAGTTCTTCTGCTGTTAATGGTTGAATAATCTTAAATCGCACAGCAAGATTATCAACTTCGTGAAGAGAATTAATAGTGTTTACAAAAATGTCTTTCGCCTTGGTTTCAATCCTGGTTTCAAGATCCTTGTATCCGTATGCAGTATCCTTATTAAGGGCACGTTGCACATAATCCAAATGTGTTCTCACCAACAATCGGAAATATTTTACTGAATCATCCTTTACAGCATCAATATCACTAATGCCCATTTGCCCTTTAATTATATTATCCAGAAAAGGAAAATACCAGCGACCACTGTTGCTCATCGCCATTTTTGAAACGGTGCTAATAAGTGGATCATCAATTCTGCGAATTGCGGACCCCAACTTGTCATTTGCAGCAGCATAGTTGTACAATTGCCCGGGATCCCGATATCCAGCCACCTTTATCAGACTGTCACGAAACGGAACATCTGTGTTATTTCTCAGTTTTAAAAAAGTTTGTTCGGGATGTATTTCACAAAATTTCCTTATGAGGATATACTGGCTGTTTCTATAGCCCGCATTGTTATTAAAAAACCCGGGACTAATAAGAGTTAGTGCTACATCATAAGGCAGGCGATCAATAATAACATCAATAGCTTCATTGGCTATATCGGCCCGCATGCATTTCTCATATTCATCAATAATTACGGGCAGTTGCGTGACGCTTACGTTGCCCCGCCTCCAATTCCCATTAAAATATTTTAAAATGCCTTCAAGCCCTCTCAAATATTTTATTTTAGCCTGCGAATTGAGGGCACTGTCTTTTTCAATCCGGTATTGGACCCAGTCAACCTTGTTGGTTACCGCATTGGTCAGCAAAAAATTCACTTCGTCATCCGCCGAGGGTTTAAATTCATTATCAGCTTTACCGTCGGACTTTAGAATTTCCTTTTGCTGCTTATCTACGTAATCATGAAACAGCTCACGGTTTTTAGGAGGTTTCAGGTCTTTTACGGGATCAGGGTCCTCGGCCTGAGCAAGCAACGGCTGAAAAGCAAGCAAGCAGATTAGAAGAACAAGGTATCTGGTAGTTGAAATCATAAGGATCGTTCGGCAAATTTACTATCCATTGGTGAAATATAGTGTTCTGTTCTCAAAAGGCTCTTATTATTGCAATTCAGACAGTTTGACGCAGGATTGCATTAAATCGATGCAAATTTTCGAGTTGATTCAAAAATCGTTCCTGTACCAGACCCCGTCAGCAGTCAGGTTAAGTTTTTATTAAGTCTGTATTATGCGATGTAGGCCAATTTTCTTTACAAATAATCTTCATGTAGGTTTGCGCAAACAAAAACAACCATGGAAGTTAAGGCAAGAAAGGTTTTAATTGCCGATGATGAACCTGATATTCTTGAAATACTAAAATATAACCTTGTTAACGAAGGCTACCAGGTGATAACTGCGAAGGATGGGGACGAAGCCATTGAAAAAGCAAAGATTTTTCAACCTGATCTTGTAGTGCTTGACATAATGATGCCAAAGAAAAGTGGAGTCCAGGTTTGCGAAATATTGAGATCACAATCTGCCTTTAGAAATACACTCATCATTTTTTTAACGGCGTTAAATGATGAAACCACGCAGATCAGGGGCCTTGAAACCGGCGCCGACGATTATGTTAGCAAACCCATCAGTCCAAAAGTTTTTATAAGCCGCGTAAACGCACTTTTTAGAAGAGTGCCAAAAAAGGAAAGTAAAATTGTTGAAGTCGATGGACTTATTATTGATCCGGAAAAATTTGTCGTACAATTGGAGGGAAAAGAGATATTGCTTGCAAAAAAAGAATTTGAGCTTCTCCACTTGCTTGCCTCGCGGCCGGGCCGGGTTTTTTTAAGAAATGAAATTCTTAGCCAGGTTTGGGGTAATGATGTAATTGTAGGCGATCGCACCATTGACGTTCACATTCGAAAAATCCGCCAGAAACTCGGCATTGATTGTATCACGACTGTGAAAGGAGTAGGATATAAGTTTGAATTTTAAAAACGTACCCCATGGCCTCCTAAGGGGCGCTTAGGTCGAATAAACTTTCTAACTTGCTGATTGCTTTTTATTGTCAGTTGAATCATTGTGTTACCAGCTTCGGTTCCCTGATCGAACTTTTGCCGAGCCTGCCCTGAGGGAACCGAAGGGTCGCACTCTTCAACGCCCGTTTCGCTAGTCAAAATATCAAAAAAAGAACTCCTTTAACGGAGTGCACTAAACGCCCCTTTAGGGGTTGGGGTTTATGCTCAACACCAAAAACATTTCTCCACGCAAACTATCCGCATTCACTGCCTTGTTGCTTTCGATTCCCATAAGCATCGGGATTTATATTCTGCATGAAGGCTGGGAGGTACTGGTGGGTTCTTTTATCATAATTTTTATTGGCAGCTATGCACTGGTAGCCTTCACGCTTCAGCGTTTTATTTATCGAAAGATCAAACTCATTTACAAATTCATTTACCAGACAAAAGCAAGCAAAAAAGAAGAAATCTATTATCAATATCTTTTGCCGCAAAAAAGTATTGATGAAGTAAGAGAGGACGTAGAACAGTGGGCAGAAAAACAGGTAGAAGAAATAGAGCTGCTGAAAAAGAATGAACAATTCCGAAAAGAATTTTTGCAAAACCTGGCTCATGAATTTAAGACTCCGGTATTCGCCATTCAGGGATATGTGGATACTTTATTGCAAGGCGCTTTGGAGAATCCTGAAGTCAACCGTCCCTTTTTAGAGAAAACTTCCAGGAATATCGACAGGCTGGTAAACCTGATAAATGATCTGGATGAAATTTCAAAACTGGAGAGGGGTGAGCAGGTGATCTACAAACAAAATTTCATTATCCAGGATTTGGTAAAAGAAGTCTTTGAAAGCCTTTCCACAAAAGCTGAGCAAAAAAATATTCGCTGTAGCGTCAAAAAGGGTTGTGAGTCGCCGTTAATTGTATTTGCGGACAAGGAAAAAATAAGACAGGTGATTTTAAACCTCGTTGAAAACTCTATTAAATACGGGAAGTATGGAGGCAGCATTACGGCAAGCATATACATTACTGATGAAAAACATGTGCTCGTTGAAATAAGCGATGATGGAATAGGAATGGCTGAAAGACATTTGTCAAGAATCTTTGAACGATTTTACAGAACCGAGGAAGGCCGCAGTCTTGATATAACAGGTTCAGGTTTGGGTCTTGCTATTTCGAAGCACATCATTGAAGCACATGGACAGTCAATTCATGTTCGCAGTACTGAGCATGTGGGCACCACGATTGGTTTTACGTTGGAGAGAAAGAAGGAATGAAAAAATTTAAACTTATTTTGAGCCCCAGATTGTCTATGAAGTTTTAGTTGACTTCCATTGTTGATAATGTAATTCTGAAGGATTCTATTGGTGAGTATATCGATTTTAAAGACATCAAATAATTCAATCCCATCTTCTTAAATTTTCTATTTTTGCCGCTCGCAAGAGCGACGAGCTCAGGACCCTTAGCTCAGACGGTTAGAGCATCCCGACGCAAAGTCGGGAGGGTCGAAGGAATG